>OJDD01000604.1_pt1 | contig 9612 bp, 7 predicted proteins | sample 1592591 | NCBI WGS metagenome assembly OJDD01 (sample SAMN05416809, study PRJEB24817) | seawater metagenome | isolation source: Sea water | place: Canada:Atlantic | collected 2013-07 | reverse complement strand
CGAGATAGCGTAGCGTCTCGTGGGCTCGGAGATGTGTATAAGAGACAGATCCAGCGCCAGATTGATATTCTCGGACCAGACCGTCGCGGCCAGACCGTAGCGGGTGTTGTTGGCCAGTTCGACCGCCTCGGCGGGGGTGCGGAATGTGGTGGATACCAGCACGGGGCCAAAGATTTCGTCCTGCATCAAGGCATCGGCAGGGTTCATGCCGGTGATCAGTGTTGGGGGATAATAGCAGCCGGTCGCAGGGATATCGCCTGCGGTAAAGACTTCGCCACTGGTGTTGGCCGCGACCATATCGGTCACGCGCTGCACCTGAATGGGGTCCACCAGCGCGCCTACATCCACGGATTTGTCCAGCGGGTCACCGACCCGCAGCTTCGCCATCCGCGCCCGCAACTTGGCATAGAACCGATCCGCCACAGGCTCATGCACCAGCAGGCGCGAGCCTGCACAGCAGACCTGCCCCTGATTGAACCAGATCGCGTCGACCAGCCCCTCGACGGCTGAATCCAGATCCGCATCGTCGAATACGATATAGGGCGACTTGCCCCCCAGCTCGAGCGTCAGCGCCTTGCCGCTCCCGGCTGTCACCTCGCGGATATGCCGGCCCACGGGCGTTGATCCAGTAAAGGCGATCTTGTCGACATCCGCCTGCACGATCAACTCGCCCACGGCACCGTCGCCTGTTACAATATTGACGACACCCTTGGGCAGGCCCGCCTGCACACAGATATCCGCAAACAGCAGCGCAGTAAGCGACGTATACTCCGCCGGTTTTAATACCACCGTGTTCCCCATCGCCAAAGCAGGTGCGACTTTCCACGCCAGCATCAATAGCGGGAAATTCCACGGGATGATCTGCCCACACACGCCAAGCGCCTCTGCGTCGGGAAGCTCGGACTCCATCAACTGGGCCATGCCTGCGTGATAGTAGAAATGCCGCTGTGCCAAGGGCACATCCACATCGCGCGCCTCGCGTATGGGTTTACCGTTATCCAGCGTTTCCAGCACGGCGAACAACCGGCTGTGTTTCTGCAGCAACCGCGCCAAGGCATATAGGAACCGCGCACGCCCGTGACCGCCCAGCTTGGCCCATTTGGGCTGTGCCTTGCGCGCCGCGGCAACCGCGGTGTCGACCTCTGCCTGGCTGGCCTGCGTCAACGTTGCCAGCACATTGCCATTGGCGGGGTTGCGGCTTTCGAAATCATCCCGCGCCTCGGTGAACGCGCCGTCGATGAAATGCCCGAAACGGCTGCCCTGATCGACCAGCCACGCCAGTGCGTCAGCGGCATTTTCCGGTGCCGTCCCATAGTCCATGGTTTCATAGATTTCGGACACGCTCATGGGTTCACCCTTTTCAAAATACTCAAATCCGACATTGGTTTCACGCGGCTCAGCTGATGGCGTGACGATGGCTTGCGGAATAGCTGCCCGACACATGGTGGTCGAGCTGGCGTTCGATGTCGCCCAACAGCGACGACGCCCCGAAACGGAACAGGTCAGGCTGCAACCAGCGGTCGCCCAATTCCTCTTTCATCATGGCAAGATAGACCAGTGCGTCCTTAGCTTTTGAGATCCCGCCCGCAGGTTTATAGCCGACGCGGAAGCCGGTCCGGTCGAAATAGTCGCGGATCGCGCGGATCATCACGAGAGTCACGGGCAGGGTCGCATTAACGCTTTCCTTGCCGGTCGAGGTTTTGATGAAATCTGCCCCCGCCATCATGCAGATCAGCGACGCACGCACGACGTTGCGCAGGCTGCCCAACTCTCCGGTCGCGAGGATCGCCTTGACATGCGCATCGCCACAAGCGGCGCGGAAGGCACGCATTTCATCATACAGCGCCTGCCAGTCGCCTGACAGCACATGGCGGCGTGAAATAACGATGTCGATCTCGGCGGCTCCGGCGGCGACGCTCATCTCGATCTCGCGCAGACGCAGCTCGAACGGGGAGAGACCGGCGGGAAATCCTGTCGAGACGGCGGCAATCGGGATGCCTGTGCCCTGCAGTGCTGCTTTGGCGGGGGCGATCATCTCGTGGTAGACACAGACCGCGCCCACGGTGATCTGTGACATGCCAAGCGCGTCCAGCAGCGCGGGCGCAATCGGTTGACGTGCCTTCGCACAAAGCCGCTCGACACGGCGGGCGGTATCATCCCCCGACAGCGTGGTCAGGTCGATGCAGCTGACGGCGCGCAGCAGCCACGCGGCCTGATACTCTTTCTTCACGGAACGGCGCGCGGGCAAACCCGCGGCGCGGCGCTCCACCGCAGAGGAGTTCACCTGTACGGCGCGCACCCAATCCATATCCAGCGGCATCCCCGGATTGCGGGGTTCCGTCACCTGTGGCAGGTGGCTTTGGGCCAGTTCGGTCGGGTCATATACATGCGTGGACATGGGCGCTTTCCTGTCTGATCAGACAGGCAATGTGCCACGGGGCAACGGCGCAATGCAAGCATCGCGCCCTCACGTCACATCCGCCAGCGGCGTTCAGCTGCCGCGATAGGTTGAATAGCCGAACGGCGATAGCAAAAGCGGGACGTGATAATGCGCATCCGCATCCGAAATGCCAAAGCGAAGAGGGATCTGGTCAAGGAAACGCGGTGCTTCGGGCTCCTCTCCGATAGCATCAAGATAGGCCCCGGCTTCGAACACCAGCTCGTAGGTGCCAGCCGCAAACTGGCCTTTGGGCAAGATCGGCGTGTCGGTGCGACCGTCAGCATTGGTGGTCATCTGCACCAGTTTCATGCGGTTGGCCCCCTCGATCCGGTAAAGCGTGATCTCCAGCCCGCCTGCGGGGCGGCCGCGTGCGGTGTCCAGAACATGCGTCGTCAAATAGCCGTTTGCCATGGGTGGGGTCTTTCCTGATCCGTTGGACCCTTACGATAGGTGAGTGTCGGGCTAGGTCAATGGCGGATCTGCAGTCGGCTTTCTGGGCGCGCCAGCGCTGAAAGAGGCGGTGATTCGGGCGATGGCGAAAAATAATTCGCCTACCGAATCGTTTTTGCTTGAGCCGCGAATCATCCTGCGCCTATATGGTACACAACATTCAATCGGAGGTGTTGCCTGCCAGCGACCCATACAATCCGAGTATGTATTCTGGGGGACAGAATTCTTATGATCGGGCAAGTCGCACGTGGTGCGACGATCATTGGGCAGGGGCCGACAGGACTCGTGTTGCATAGCGCAGCAAGAGCGGCCCCTTCCACTCACTTTCCCGCCCGATATGCCCCCTGTATGTGTTTGAGTTTCAGGCCGGCCAGCGCCTTAGAACTTTCGCTATAAGAGAGCAGGGCCACTCGAGCCGATCTGGCAGCCAGCCAACCTTCTGTAAGGGGGTGGCTGGCTGTACATTGCGAAAAATCAGTGCCAGAAAACCGTTGGTTGACTAAAACAACGGCCCGCAGCGCGCGGTTTCCCCGCGCGCGCGCAGGCGCTGACCAAAGGACGATCCCATGACACGCTACCCTCGTGATTTTCACGGCTACGGCCCCACACCGCCTGATGCACAATGGCCGGGCGGCGCGCGGATCGCGGTGCAATTCGTGCTGAACTATGAAGAAGGCGGCGAGAACTGTCTGCTTCACGGGGATGCCGCGTCAGAGGCCTTCTTGTCCGAGATCGTCGGGGCCGCCCCTTGGCCGGGGCAACGTCACTGGAACATGGAATCCATCTATGACTACGGCGCGCGGGCGGGCTTTTGGCGGTTGCAACGCCTGTTCACCGGAGCCGAGATCCCTGTTACCGTCTATGGCGTCGCCACCGCCTTGGCGCGGTCCCCGCAGCAGGTAGAGGCGATGACCCAAGCCGGTTGGGAAATCGCAAGCCACGGGCTGAAATGGATCGACTACAAGGATCACACCGCCGAGGTCGAAAGCGCCGACATGGACGAGGCGATCCGCCTGCACCGCGAGGTCGTCGGCACAGCGCCGCGTGGCTGGTACACGGGGCGCAGCTCTGTGAACACGGTCGCGCTGGCGGCAGAGACGGGGGCCTTCGACTATATCTCGGATACATACGACGATGATCTGCCCTATTGGATGCAGGTAGCAGGACGCGATCAGCTGATTATCCCCTATACTCTTGATTGCAACGACATGCGCTTTGCCACGCCGCAGGGCTTTAATTCGGGCGATCAGTTCTATGCTTATCTGCGCGATACCTTCGATGCGCTTTATGCCGAAGGCAGCGCAGGGCAGGCCAAGATGATGTCGGTCGGGCTGCATTGCCGTCTGATCGGGCGGCCCGGACGGATACAGGCGCTGAAACGCTTTATCGACTATATCAAAGGGTTCGAAGGCGTCTGGACGCCGCGCCGCATCGACATCGCAGACCATTGGCGTGTCACCCATCCGCCTCAGCCGCGCCTGCGTCTGGACCAGATGGACCGCGCCAGCTTTGTCGCGAAATTCGGCGGGGTGTTCGAACATTCAGCGTGGATCGCCGAACGCGCCTATGACCTTGAACTGGGGCCCGCGCATAGCTCTGTCGCGGGGATACATAATGCTTTGGCGCGGATGTTCCGGTCGGCGACGCGGGCGGAACGCTTGGGCGTGCTGACCGCGCACCCCGATCTGGCGGGCAAGCTGGCGGCGGCCAAACGGCTGACGGCTGAAAGCACGCAAGAACAAGCCAGCGCCGGGCTGGACGCCTTGACCGATGCCGAGCGCGCCCGCTTCGAGACGTTGAACAGCCAATACGTCGCGAAACACGGGTTTCCCTTTATCATCGCGGTGAAGGATCACGATAAGGACGGCATCCTGCGCCAGTTCGAGACCCGCATCGCCAACGCAACCGAAGATGAATTTACCACCGCATGCGCGCAGGTCGAACGGATCGCACGTCTGCGTCTAGAGGATATGCTATGACCTATGCCTTCCCCCCCGGCGGTCTGCCGGACCAGACTGTCTCTCCTGAAAGCACGGCTGTGTTCACGGACGCCTACGCGGTGATCCCTGCCTCGGTGCAGCGGGACATTGTGACCAGCTTGCTGCCCGGATGGGTGAACACACGCGCTTGGGTGCTGGCGCGGCCGCTGACAGGATTTGCCGAAACCTTCGCGCAATACGCGGTAGAGCTTGCCCCCAAGGGTGGCAGCGACACGCCCGAGCCGGACGCGCAGGCGCAAGCGGTCTTGTTCGTGGCCACAGGCCGCGCGCGGTTGACGCTGGACGGGCAGGGGTATGATCTTGTGGCAGGGTCTTACGCCTATATTCCCCCTGCGGCCAAATGGACGCTGTGGAACACCGGCGATACGCCTTGCGGCTTGCACTGGGTGCGCAAGCGCTATGTGCCCGTGGAGGGTATGGATGCGCCGGAGGCATTCGTGACCCATGACGACGAAGTCGCGCCGATTGCCATGCCCGATACCGATGGCGCTTGGGCGACCCAGCGTTTCGCGGACCCAAACGACCTTCGCCACGACATGCACGTCAATATCGTGACCTTCCAACCGGGCGGGCGCATCCCTTTCGCAGAGACCCATGTGATGGAACACGGGCTTTACGTCATTCAGGGCACTGCGGATTATTTGCTGAACCGCGACTGGGTGCCGGTTGAAGCGGGAGATTTCATGTGGCTGCGTGCTTTTTGTCCGCAGGCCTGTATTGCAACGGGGCAAGAACCCTTCCGCTATCTGCTGTATAAGGATGTGAACCGCCACATGCCGCTGTCGCTATGAGCCCGCGCGAGATCAACGTTCAGCCCCTGACCGCAGATGCCTTCGCCCCTTTCGGTGAAGTGCTGGACGCCTCGGGCGCGCCGGACCGGATCATCAACGCAGGGCTGTGTGGGCGGCACCATGATCTGGCAAAGCTGGATTTCGGGCCCGAGGGTCGCGCGGGCATCAGCATCTTTAACGCGCAGGCTCGTAGTCTGCCCTACCAGTTGGACCTGCTTGAACGGCACCCCGAAGGGTCGCAAGCCTTCCTGCCACTGACGGGCGAGCCGTTTCTCGTGATCGTGGCACCTGACGAGGGCGATACCCCCGGCACACCGCTGGCGTTCTTGACGGCACCGCATCAGGGCGTGAACTTTCACCGCGGGATATGGCACGGCGTGCTTACCCCTTTGGCAGAGCCCGGGCTTTTCGCCGTGGTGGACCGCATCGGCACCAGCCCCAACCTTGACGAATACCCGCTGGACCCGCCTTATGTGATCAAGGGGTAAACCCCGCAGATAATCGGACCGCACAAATAGCGGCCAGTGATCAACAAGGGACATTTGATATGACACGCCACGCCATCGGCACGCCGGAACAACTGCGCGACCCCAATTACATGCCGCCGCTGTATCGCGCTATTCCTCTGGGTGTTCAGCACGTGCTGGCGATGTTCGTGTCCAATGTCACCCCCGCCATCATCATCGCGGGCGCGGCGGGCTTTGGGTTCGGGTCGAACTCGCCCGACTTTCCCGAACTGCTGTACCTGATCCAGATGTCGATGCTGTTTGCCGGTGTCGCGACGCTGCTGCAAACGCTGACGCTGGGGCCTGTCGGGGCAGGGCTGCCGATTGTGCAGGGCACGTCTTTCGCGTTCATCCCCATCATGATCCCTCTGGTGGCGGGCAAGGGTGTGGACGGGCTTGCCGCGCTGTTCGGAGGCGTTGTGATCGGCGGCATGTTCCACGCCTTTCTGGGGCTGTTCATCGGCAAGATCCGATTTGCGCTGCCGCCGCTTGTCACGGGGCTGGTGGTCACGATGATTGGTCTGGCGTTGGTCAAGGTGGGGATCCAATACGCTGCCGGTGGTGTGCCCGCGATTGGCACGCCCGCCTATGGCAGCCTGCTGAACTGGTCGGCCGCGCTGGTGGTGATCTTTGTCACGCTGGGGGTCAAGTTTTTCACCCGCGGGATGCTGTCCATTTCCGCGGTGCTGATCGGATTGATCGTAGGGTATGTCTATGCACTGGCCGTCGGTATGCTCAGCTTTGGTGATATCAGCGGGTCATGGTCACGGTCCGCCGCTTTTGCACTGCCCAACCCGCTGAAATACGGGTTCGAGCTTTCGGCAGCCGCGATCATCGGCTTTTGCCTGATGGCGTTTATTTCGGCGATTGAAACCGTGGGCGACGTCGCAGGGATCACCAAAGGCGGCGCAGGCCGCGAAGCGACGGATAGCGAAATTCAGGGCGCGACCTATGCCGACGGGATCGGGTCAGCTGTTGCGGGCATCTTTGGTGGCCTGCCCAACACCTCGTTCAGCCAAAATGTCGGCCTGATCGCCATGACCGGCGTGATGAGCCGCCATGTCGTCACCATCGGCGCGCTGTTCCTGATCGTCTGTGGGCTGGTCCCCAAGGTGGGCGGCGTGATCCGTACCATCCCGATCGAGGTGTTGGGCGGCGGGGTTATCGTGATGTTCGGCATGGTCGTGGCCGCCGGCATGTCGATGTTGTCCGACGTGGACTGGAACCGCCGCAATATGGTGATCTTTGCCATCTCGATCTCGATCGGTCTGGGGCTTCAGCTGGAACCCGGCGCGGTGCAACACCTGCCCGACACGGCCAAGATCCTGCTGACCAGCGGTCTGCTTCCCGCGGCCCTGATTGCTATTGTACTGAACCTGCTTCTGCCCGAAGAACTGGCAGAGGAATCAACCGAGGAAGTCTCGGGCGGGTTGTCGGGCAGTTCTAAGGGTAAACTGCCGCATACACCCAAGACGCTACACTAAGGAGCCACCCCATGTACGATATGGCCGCCATTGGCGCTTGGATCGAGTTTGCCGTTCGCTGGGTGCATGTCATCACGGCCATCGCGTGGATCGGGTCGTCGTTCTACTTTATCGCGCTGGATCTGGGCCTGCACCGCGACCGCAACCTCAAAACCGGCGCGGACGGAGAAGAATGGCAGGTCCACGGCGGCGGGTTCTATCACGTACAGAAATATCTGGTGGCCCCCGCGCAGATGCCCGACGATCTGATCTGGTTCAAATGGGAAAGCTATTCGACGTGGCTTTCCGGCTTTGCCTTGCTGATCCTGGTCTACTACCTCGGGGCGGAATTCTATCTTGTCGATCCCACTGTCGCAGAACTGGCGAACTGGCAAGCCGTGGGGATTTCCCTGTTGTCGCTTGGCTTTGGTTGGCTGGTCTACGACCAGATCTGCAAAAGCAAATTCGGCGATAACAACACACGGCTGATGATCGGCCTCTATGTGATCCTTGTGGGGATGGCTTCTTTCTATACCTCGGTCTTTTCGGGGCGTGCAGCGTTGCTGCATCTGGGCGCGTTCACCGCGACGATCATGTCGGCGAACGTGTTCTTCATCATCATGCCGAACCAGCGGATCGTGGTGGCCGACCTCAAGGCGGGGCGGGTGCCGGATGCGAAATACGGCAAGATCGCCAAACAGCGCAGCACACATAATAACTATCTGACCTTGCCGGTCATCTTCCTGATGCTCAGCAACCACTACCCGCTGGCCTTCGCGTCGGAAATGAACTGGCTGATTGCGGCGCTGGTGTTTCTGATGGGGGTCACGATCCGCCATTACTTCAACAGCCTGCACGCGCGTCAGGGCAATCCGACGTGGACATGGGCGGTCACCGCGCTGTTGTTCGTCACGATCATGTGGTTGTCGACCGCGCCGATGTTCCGCAGCGTCGAGCCGGAAGAGGCCACCGGCCGAGCACTGCGCTTTGCCCAAGCCGAAGGGTTTGACCGGGTGCATGATATCGTGCGCGGTCGGTGCAGCATGTGCCATGCGGCAGAACCCGCGTGGGACGGGCTGCTTTGGCCGCCGAAATCCATCCGGCTTGAGACAGAACATCAGATCGCCAGCGCGGCCAAACAGATCTATTTGCAAGCAGGCGTGACCGATGCGATGCCCCCTGCCAACCTGAGCCATATGCAGGCCAGCGAACGTGCCGAGATCGTCGCCTGGTTCAATGCGGCAACGCAGGATTAACCTCGCCGACGAGCGTTAACCATCCGTATTCGCGGCTTTCAGAATCGCGCGCCCCTATGCTAGGTCTAGCCGCATGGCGCATCCAAACCCCAATATAAGCTCAAATCGCCCGGTGATCCGGCAGCTCGACGACTCGGCGATTAACCGTATCGCCGCCGGAGAGGTCGTTGAACGCCCTGCCTCTGCGGTCAAGGAACTGGTCGAGAACGCAATCGATGCGGGCGCGCGGCAAATCACGGTCGAATATGCCGATGGCGGCAAGACCCTGATCCGCGTCACCGACGACGGCTGCGGCATTGCGGCGGTCGATCTGGCGCTGGCGCTGTCACGGCATGCGACCTCCAAGATCGACGGAACGGACCTGCTGAACATCCACACCTTCGGTTTTCGCGGCGAGGCGCTGCCCTCGCTCGGGGCTGTCGGGCGGCTGACCATTTGCAGCCGTGTTGCGGGACAGGACGGGGCCGAGATTTCGGTCAACGGCGGCGTGACCGGCCCTGTGCGCCCTGCTGCGCTGAATGGTGGCACCGTCGTCACCCTGCGCGATCTCTTCTTTGCTACGCCCGCACGGTTGAAGTTCCTGCGCACCGATCGCGCCGAAGCGCAGGCGATCTCTGACATCATCAAGCGGCTGGCGATGGCGGAACCCTTCGTGCGTTTCACCCCTGTCTCTTATACACATCTGACGCTGCCGACGACTCCTTAC
>OJDD01000602.1_pt1 | contig 9643 bp, 10 predicted proteins | sample 1592591 | NCBI WGS metagenome assembly OJDD01 (sample SAMN05416809, study PRJEB24817) | seawater metagenome | isolation source: Sea water | place: Canada:Atlantic | collected 2013-07 | reverse complement strand
GATCTACACGTAAGGAGTCGTCGGCAGCGTCAGATGTGTATAAGAGACAGGACCATGGCATTGCGTGATTCAGATCGGGGGTCCCGGATACCCACTATCCAGGGCTTTCCCCGTTTGTCCCCCAGTAACCGCAAGTCGCCCCCAGCGCTCAATCGTGCCTGGCGAATGCCGAACGACTTAAGGATGTCGATACCGCGATCAACCGCATACCCTTTGGCAATGCCTCCCAGGTCCAGCCGCACGCCTTCATTAAGGAATCGGACAGTATTGGCACTGGGGTCCAGTACCACGGACCTGTAGTTCACCTTTGCCAGACCTTCCGCCAGCTCTTCGTCGGAGGGCTGTTGTCTGGAGCGAAAATCGTACAGGTAGCCGATGGAACCGAAACTGATGTCGAAGGCACCATGGCTCAATTCTGAAATCCGCAGCGCCTGCTGAAGCACCGTAAAAAGACTGTCGCTCACTTCCACCGGGGCGCTGGCCGCCTCGCGATTTACCCGGGACAGTTCGGAATCCTCCCGATAACGGCTCATCTGGTGGTCAATCCGGTCGAACATCGCCAGTACCGCGTCTCCGGCCTCACTCGCCATGGCCGGATCCTCAGACCAGAACTCCATCTCGATGGCGGTGGTCATTGCCGTGCCGCTCACACGCACCCATTCGGCATGGGCTGGCATGGCCACGGTCACCAGCGTAGCCAAACCCCACGCCAGCATCCGTTCAACCACCCGCATACTCAACCGTCCGTTGCTCACTGCCCGCCCTCGTTTTGATATCCATGTTTTGATCGTTGTCTTTGAAGTCTCTGAAGAATATGACGACTCATCCCCTCTACGCCCCCCTCATCCCCCCGTCTACGCCAATAAAAAGTGCGTCAGGAGGATGAACAGCCGGGAGCATCGTCGCACTATGCATGAAAGCTATTCCAGCGGATGCTCTCCGCTCTCACAATAACAATCTTTCACCGCCAGGGTGTTAAGCGAGGCAAGATGATGAAAAACCCGGACTGGTGGCGTGGAGCCGTCATTTACCAAGTTTATCCACGCAGCTTCTACGATTCCAATGGCGATGGCATTGGTGACCTGCCTGGGGTTACCGCCAAACTCGATTACATCGCCAGCCTCAACGTGGATGCAATCTGGCTGTCACCCTTCTTTACCTCGCCGATGAAGGACTTTGGCTACGACGTCTCAGACTACCGCGGAGTGGACCCGATATTCGGCACCATTGAGGACTTCGATGAACTCATTGCCGAGGCCCACAAACGCGATCTGAAGATCATGATCGACCAGGTGTTAAGCCATTCCTCCGATCAGCATCGCTGGTTTACTGAAAGCCGCGCCAGCCGTGACAACCCGAAAGCGGACTGGTACGTGTGGGCAGATCCAAATGCCGACGGCACCCCACCCAACAACTGGCTGTCGGTGTTTGGCGGCTCCGCGTGGGCCTGGGACAGCCGCCGCAAGCAATACTACCTGCACAATTTCCTGACCAGCCAACCGGACCTGAATTTCCACTGTCCGGACGTGGTTGAACAGGTGCTGTCAGATGTAAAGTTCTGGCTGGACCGGGGCGTTGACGGCTTCCGCCTGGACGCCATCAACTTCTGTTTCCACGATCCGGAACTGAGGGACAATCCGCCCAGCAACGCCGTTGCTGAAGGCTCCATTGGTGTGCGCAAGGAAAACCCTTACGCATACCAGTTCCACAAATACGATAAGACCCGCCCGGAAAACCTGGCCTTTCTGCAGCGCCTGCGTGCCCTGCTCGACCAGTATCCCGGCACGACTACCGTTGGGGAAATCGGCGACGACAACTCCCTGCAGACCATGGCGGAATACACCAGTGGCGGCGACAAGCTGCACATGGCCTATTCCTTTGATCTGCTGACAGAACAGCATGGAGCCGACTTTTTCCATAAGACCGTCGACTCCATCGAGAAAAAACTGACCGACGGCTGGCCCTGCTGGGCCATCGGCAACCATGATGTTTCACGGGTTGCTACCCGCTGGCAGGCGCGTTCGCCCGAACAGTTGAAAGCCTATATGGCAATGCTGCTGACACTCCGTGGCAGCGTTTGCATCTATCAGGGCGAAGAACTGGGGCTGACCGAGGCGGAGCTGGAATACAAAGACCTGGTGGATCCCTATGGCATCAATTTCTGGCCCGAATACAAAGGCCGGGATGGTTGCCGTACACCCATGGTATGGCACAACAAAGAGGCCAATGGTGGCTTCTCCGATGCACGCCCCTGGCTACCGGTTTATGATGAACACTACAGCGCCGCGGTGGCCGTCCAGCACGAACAGGAAAACTCCATCCTGCAGGCATACCGTACATTCCTGGGCTGGCGTGCACAGCAACCGGTACTGTTGAAGGGCGACATTGAGTTTCTGGAGAGCCCCGAAAACACTCTGGTTTACACCCGGACTTATGAAGGCGCCACTTTCCTGGTTGCCCTGAACCTGACTGATCAGCAAGTTCGAATCACAGCTCCGGCCGCGGGCCAGAGAGTCAGCGGCGCGCCGGATTTTGTCGGCGGTTCCTGGAATGACCGGGAGCTGGAACTGCAGCCCTGGGGTGTGGAGATTGCAACACTCTGAGTCCGCTTTCACAGATCAAACAAGAAGACATACGTTATGGCCAGCGTCACATTAAGAAACATCTGCAAGAGTTATGACGAAACCCAGGTCACCCGCAATGTGAACCTGGATATCGACGACGGTGAATTTGTGGTGTTTGTCGGCCCCTCCGGGTGCGGCAAATCCACCCTGCTGCGAATGATCGCGGGGCTGGAGGACATCACCTCGGGCGACCTGTACATCGGCAACGACAAGGTCAACAACCTGCCCCCCAAGGAACGGGAAGTGGGCATGGTGTTCCAGTCCTATGCGCTATACCCCCACATGAACGTGGCGGAAAACATGGCATTCGGGCTCAAACTCGCCAAGACTGACAAGGCCGAGATTGACCGGCGCGTTAACGACGCCGCCAAACTGCTGCAACTGAACAACCTGCTGGAACGCAAGCCCAAGGATCTGTCCGGTGGTCAACGCCAGCGGGTTGCGATTGGCCGCACCATCGTTCGGGAGCCCACGGTATTCCTGTTCGATGAGCCCCTATCCAACCTCGATGCCTCCCTGCGGGTGCAGATGCGCATCGAGATCTCCCGACTGCACAAGCGGCTGGACGCCACCATGGTGTACGTCACCCACGATCAGGTGGAAGCCATGACCATGGCCGACAAGATCGTCGCCCTGGACAACGGCGCCATCGCTCAGGTCGGCAAGCCCATGGAACTCTACCACTACCCTGCCACGCGGTTTGTCGCCGGGTTTATCGGTTCACCGAAAATGAACTTCATCGACTGCACCGTCGAGTCCGCCAGCAGCCAGTCCGTGACGGTTACCATGCCCGGCAAACACGCCCTGGAGCTGCCGATCAACGGCCATGGGCTTACCGAAGGCGAATCCGTCACAGTGGGCATACGCCCGGAGCACCTGAGCAACGACGAAGAAGCGGATATGTACCTGGATGGCGAAGTGACCGTGGTGGAGCGGCTGGGCTACCAGACCCTGGTGCATATGGACGTGAACGGCGTAGACGGTGTGATCACAATGCGCACCGACGGCAGCGACCCGGTCCAGGAAGGCTCGAAGGTCACCCTTGGCATCAAGGCCATCAAATGCCACCTGTTCCGCGAAGACGGCAACGCCTGCCCCCGGCTTTACCGGGAACCCTGCATTGATTTTTGATCTGCTCTGACACCTTTTCAGGGGCCGGTTCCGTCACGTACCGGCCCCGATCCCTACTGCTGAACCCTGCTATATTTGGGGAACTATGCACTTAGGCTCATTGGACTTTCCCGGAGTTGCAAAACAGCAGACAGAAAATACACCCAAGTGTTTAAACACTAGTGTTATGGAGCAATGTCCGAGAGCCATCGCCACCTATCAGTTCGATGTGGATAGCTCTTCTTCCTACAATCATGGCAACCAAAGGGCGTTGGTCTATGCGATCGGCGGCAAGCTTGCGCCACTCCTTTAGATCTACTTTCGATGGGGAAGGATGGTCTTCGGGATGTGTATGCCATTCGCCCAAATACCGCACCGCACCTTTGCTGCTTCGCCATTGCTGAAACGCACGGCGCCGATGAAATAAAGGTGAACGCTGAAATGAATAGCGCGACCTAATGTCGATTCGAGTGGGATGTGTTGCTTCGATTATTTCAACATGAGGGCCTCTGACTTTCCCTAGGAGAATCCCGCCTGACTCCGGCTCCGATTCTGCCAACTGAATAAATGCACTGACGTTTAAAAGTACGCCAGGGGGGATGTAAAGTAGATGTTAGCTGGTAGTGCCTTGGTCTTTTTTGTTGGCTGGGTGCCAGTGGCCTTGGCCGTAAATTGGCAGTAAAGCTGAGGGTCGCATGCTGCAAGCGTTACGCACATTTGTCGACCATCTTGCATGGATACCGTGTATCCGTTAATCTAGCCCAATGATTCATTCGTTCGGTAACCGGACCACGGAAGACCTCTATAATGGTGTTAGCAACGCTCGCGTGAGACGGTTGCCGCAGAACATTAAGGAGTCTGCGCTCTATAAGCTTGATATCCTTAACTCGGTAGGTTCTCTCGATGAACTCAGATCACCGCCGGGCAACCGGCTTGAGGCACTGAAAGGAGATTACGCAGGCTTCCATAGTATTCGTATCAATTCTCAATGGCGCATTGTTTTCCAGTGGGAGGGCTCGGGCGCTCATGAGGTCGAAATAGTTGATTACCACTGAGGTATCGTCATGATTCCTGCTCACAGAATAAGCACACATCCCGGCGTTATATTAGTTAAAGAATTTCTCGAGCCATTAGGCCTTACTCAAAAAGCTTTGGCTGATCATCTCGGCGTACCAGTTCAGCGCATTAATGAAATTGCACGCGGTAAAAGGGGAATCACTCCAGATACTGCTTGGTTGCTCGCGGAGGCGTTTAACACATCGCCTGAGTTCTGGCTCAACTTACAGTCAACCTACGACCTATCCTCTAGCCGTCCAACAACTCATGTCTCGCCTCTGGTGCCTGCCAGCGCGTAACAAGTCACGCAAGGCGGACGTGCTGACGCACGCCGCTTCGTTTCGCGTTATAGCCTAAAACCAAAAGGAAAATTGGTCGATTGAAATCGAAACTCCTTACAAGTCTTATCGTTGGTCTGATAATGCCCTGGGCCTATTTTCTGGTCGTCACTGTTGGTCCAGTAAGGGAAATCAGCGAATCAGGAGAAGTAATCGGAAAATCAGGAGTCGCTGGCTTCATCGAGTTTCACGGTCTTGCCGAGGCCTTGGGGATCTATGTCCAAGCAAGTGCTGTGTGTGGTGTGCTTGCTTTCGGTGTATGTTGGCTCAACGAGGCTATAGCTCATGCTCTCAAGCCAAACCTATAACAATTTGCATCGGTACGCGGCCGGTGGCCGCAGGACGCCACTGACTTGGTCCGCGTTAGACTTCACACATCATTTCCCCCGGAAACCACATGCAACTACGTGCAGTTCTATTTGACCACGACGGCACGCTCGTCAATTCCGAGCCCATCCACTACAGAATGTGGGCGCAGGTTCTTCGACGCTACGGTTTTACGCTAACGGAACAGCAGTACAAGGCTCGTTATGCAGGCGTACCAACACCTACCAATGCCATAGATTTGGTGCAAAGGTTAGGTATCGATGCTTCGCCTGAACAGCTTGCGGAGGCGAAGAACGCCGCAACGCGAGAATATCTTGATCGACAGGCGTTTCCTTTAATGCCTAGAGTAGAAGAGGCCATAGTCTGCTTTCACAGCGCAGGATTGAAACTCGCTGTTGTGACGGGGGCCAGCGCGAACGGCGTTCAAACAACACTACGGGCCAACAAGTTTAATCGCTATTTTTCTGCGGTCGTTTCAGGAGATGACGTCCGAGCAAGTAAGCCTGCACCTGACTGCTATTTATTAGCACTCCAACGGCTTGGTGTCTCCTCTGGTGAATGTCTGGCAATTGAAGATACGCAACATGGGCTTGAAGCTGCCTCTAAGGCTGGTATCGACTGTGTGGCACTGCCTACGGAAATGTCTAAAAATCAGGACTTTAATTTGGCAGTTGCGGTTCTCGGCGGTATGCCGGAAGCAGTCGGGTACGTGCGTAACGCCCTCTATGGTGTTGAAGCCTAAACGCTGCTTGCTGGGCGAGCCCTCAATCAAGGAGTTTCATAGCATGTATGTCCCGAGTCATTTCAAAGAAGACGATATCGGCAAGCTTCAGCAATATATTCGTGACTACGGGTTTGGTCTGCTGGTAGTAGCAGATGAGGGTGAAATTGAGGCGAACCATGTCCCCTTTCATTTGATTTCTGAAAACGATGGCTCGCTTGGGCAGCTGCAGTGCCATCTGGCTCGAAGCAATCCTGTCTGGCAGCGTCTGTATAATGGAGTTCGAGTTCTTGTGGTTTTTTAGGGCCCTGATGCCTACGTTTCACCCTCGTGGTATGAGACCAAGGCAGAAACAGGCCGGGTTGTTCCAACGTGGAACTATTTGGCTGTCCATGCAGAAGGGACTGCTCGCGTTGTTGAGGATTCGACCTGGCTAACACATCATCTCCATCGACTTACAGATCAACATGAGTCGGGCATGGACAGTCCCTGGTCCGTTGATGACGCGCCAACGGATTTCACCGAACGCTTAGTAAAGGCGATCATCGGTGTAGAGATCGAAATTGAAAGTCTGACAGGTAAGCTGAAGGCAAGTCAGAACCAAGCAGAAAAGAACCGGGCCGGTGTCAAAGCGGGTCTTGAGGCCGGAGAGGGAGCGCACAACCATGCTATGGCGAAGTTCATCAGTTAACCAAGGGCTGTCGTCGGACGGCTGTTCCGTCACTCCGCTCCTCCCAAGCCGCCGCAAAGCCCTGCGTTAAGCATAAGGAAAGTTCATGCACGCGAATATAGCCCGCTACGGAATAATCCTGAACACGGAAAATTTCGAGACGTGTGTGGCGTTCTATCGAGACCTCTTTGGCTTGCGTCAGCTATTCGAAAAAGACGAGGACGGTTTTAGGCTCACCTGCCTTGAGTACGGCGATGGCTACTTGATGGTTGAGCAAGGAGGCAAAGTAAAGGACGGCGTCAAGTTACCTGAAAAGGGAAGCTTCAAACTGCGTTTCAACGTCAAAGACCTGGAGGAGGCCTTGGCGGAAATTAGAGCATGGGGAATCGACGCTGACATCACAGAAAACCCTTGGGGCAGGACTATCAACATCAGTGATCCCGATGGCAACCGGGTAGGTGTCAGAGATGAAGCCGGCTTTGTCCGTCAGATCCACGCTAGAAAAACCGCTTAAGTACGTTCCCGGCCTTTCGGTGGTCCACCGGACGGTCTTTTCTTCGCTTCGCGGCTCACAAATTGCCGCTTAGCTTCGCGTCATGTGCTTAAGGAGAAGCAAATTGGACATAAGGGATCTGCCCTTTGGGGTTACTGACTGGTCTGAAGTTGAGAGGACTGAACACACAGGGGAGCAGGGAGTTGCTTATTGGCAGACCCGCACTTTCGGCGATATCCGGGTTCGTATGGTCGAGTACAGCCCCGGCTATCTGGCTGATCATTGGTGCGCCAAAGGGCATATCCTGCTCTGCCTGGAAGGTGACCTCCACACTGAGTTAAAGGACGGGCGTTGCTTTGTTCTCAAGCCGGGTTCTAGTTATCAGGTAGCGGACAACGCCGAGCTTCATCGCTCCTCGACCGAGCGGGGCGCAAAGCTCTTCGTGGTGGATTGAAACTCACTATTCAAGCGGTCAGTCGCCCAACGATCCGCTGCACCCACGGCGCCACAATCGCGACCGTCGGAAAAACTGCCGCAAAAGCGGCGGTGAGGAATCCTGGGTGTTGTTTTCAGCAACCGATAGCCCAGGAGCAACCTACGCCCCCCAAAAGGCGTTCGGGGAGGACGGCAAGCCAGCCCCGGCTTGTTAGTATCTGGCAATACCCTTTCCGGAACGGCCTATGGTCCCCAGTTCAGGCCCCGTGCGCCAGCGGTTGATGACCCTGGCCTGGCCCATCATTATCCAGTTCTATCTGTTTCAGCTCACCGGCGTGGTGGACAATCTGATGGTGGGTCAGTTCGGTGAGCAGACCATCGCTGCGCTGGGAATCTGCCTGCAGCTGAATTTCCTGGTGGTACTCTGCTATGCGGCCCTGACCGAGGGTGGTGCCGTGATTACCGCCCAGTTGCGTGGCGCCCGGAAGCACGCCGAGATCCGTGAGACCCTGGCAACCCTGCTGACCGCCGGCCTGTGTACGGGCGTGGCCATTGGGGCTCTCTATATTGTCTTTGGCGAGTCCCTTCTGGCTTTGCTGACTACGGACCTGTTCCGTGCTCCGGCGGAGCGCTCCGGGCTGCCGGGCATTGGCTATGGCTATCTGTGGATCATCGGGCTGGGGTTGCCTGCTCTGGTAATTGCCCATGTGGCCATGTATGTGCTCCAGTCCCTGGGCAACACCCGCACCCCCATGCGACTGGCCCTGTATGGCAATGTCTTGAATGCCCTTGGTAACTACCTGTTGCTGTTTGGCGGTGCCATTCAGGGCGTAACCGAGCCCCTGTTTCCGCCTCTTGGGCTTCCCGGTGTTGCGATCGCCACTGTGCTGGCGTGGTTGTTTCAGGCGGTGTTCATGCTACGCGCCGTTCTCCGCCATCCAGCGGTCAATGCCCGGCTAAGGGACGTCTCCGGGCTGGCGTGGCAACGGCTCAGGCGAATCCTGTACTTGGGGTATCCGCTGTCCGTGGATGGTTTTCTGTGGCAAGGGTCGGCGTTTATTTACACCATGATGTTTAACCGGGTGGGTGCGGAAGCTTACGCGGCCTTTTTGGTGGCGTCGATTATTCGTGGGTTTTCGCTGGCTCCGGGTGTCGGATTACAGCAAGCCGCCAGCATTGCCCTGGGGGAATCGCTGGGTGGCCGGCATCCGCAGCGGGCACGAGCGTACACCGCCATGGGTATCCGCATGGTGTTGCTGGTGCTGCCGTTGCTGACATTGATCGTGGCATTGCTTACCCCCTTGTTCCTGCAGTTCTACGAAATCAGCGATTTAACCCGGGAGCGGGTGATCTGGATGGTGGCCCTCAGCGTTCTTTACAGCGGTGCCACGGCGTTAACCATGATTATTCCGGGCATTCTGAGGGCCGGTGGCGATACCCGCGCACCGATGGTGATTACCCTGATTGGCTTTGCCGGTGTCGGGGTGCCCGTGGCCTGGTACTTCGGGCTCTATCTTGGGTTTGGCCTTTGGGGTGTGTTTGCCGGCTTTGTTGCGGATGAAGTGGTGAAAGCCGTTATCATGGTGATCTACCTGCGGCGTGAAACCTGGCTACGGCGCCTGGCCTGACGCCGTTTAACCCGCACCCAACGCTGCGTGTTCATAACATCACTGATTCCGCCAGCGGGAATGCTTCTGAAGCTTCCGCTGCAGGGTCCGCCGGTGCATGTTCAGCGCCCGGGCCGTTGAGGACACATTGCCGTCGTGCTCGTTCAGCACCCGTTGAATGTGTTCCCACTCCATTTCCTCCACCGTTGGGGGTTCTTCACGGGTTGCCGGTGGGCCGTCCAGTGGGCTGAAACCGGCCGTC
>OJDD01000600.1_pt1 | contig 9663 bp, 8 predicted proteins | sample 1592591 | NCBI WGS metagenome assembly OJDD01 (sample SAMN05416809, study PRJEB24817) | seawater metagenome | isolation source: Sea water | place: Canada:Atlantic | collected 2013-07 | reverse complement strand
AAATAACAACCCGAAGGTGGGTCAATATTCGATGCCTATGTGGGTCAATTTTGGATGCTCATTGACACTCCAACCCAAAAATAACGCACTAACACTAACGTTAGCCATAAACACCCAAAGAATACAAAAACAAATATGTTGCGATTGTTATGCGATCTATTTAGGTACATCACTTAAATCTGCAATCGTGTTAGCGATCTGTTCGTCAGTAGATCTCTCCATCAAGTGAATAGCCTCCTGGAGTTTATATGTGACCAGTTTTTGTTCCTTCGCCGTTGGATCAGCATCGAAAAGGATCGCGGTAAACCCTTGAGGGATTGCAAGTTCCTTTAATATTCTCGTAAACCCCTTTTGTCCCAATGATTCTAGTCGGTAACTACTATGTACATTGGCCTTTTCAGCCAATTTTTTAGAGCTAAAAACTGGAAGTACCCGAGGTAAACCAACTATTTCTGCTAACTTGCATTCGAATATCGGTGTTTGTCTCGCTCCGGTAACAAAAAAGTAAACAGGATACCTAAATACTAAAACTCCACCTGTTAGTTGAAGCGTACGGCTTCCTACAGGAACTGGGGATCGTCCCGAACCGTCAAAGGTTAGATCTTTGAACAATACCTTACTGGTCAGCGAATCGCACTGAATTAAGCAGGGTCCGCTAATAAATAATGGTCCAGTAATCTTCCAAGTTTGCTCAGCGTTTCGAAGAACGGAAATGCTGGACTTATCTGCTCTTAGCTCCCACTCACCACTAATAAGGTTTAAACGTGAGATATGTATGCGGTACGGTAAATCAAAGGTAAGGTCAGCAATTATACCGTCTGTTGACCTAATCGCCCATGTTTGACCCGTTGATTTAATATCATAAGCGCTCGAATTAACCTTGATTTCATTATTTAAAATTTCGAACACTACTTGATTTGTTTCATCGCGCAATTTCATCGAAATTCGAGGAGGTGCTCCGGGCTCTTCTGGTGGGGAAAAGCCCATTATCTGTTCACCGTCAACCATGCAGATCGAAGTTCCAAGATTAAATGTTGCGGGTCCAATAATAAATTGAGGGGAAAACTCACCTTGACTAAATTCAGTGGATGACCAACCGTGGGAGATTGAATATGGTTGAGATATAGCGTTTCGATAGTCATCTTCTGTCAAAGTACCTGCTAACTTTGCGCGATGATGATTGGGGCATAGCAGAGTTATTCCATCAGCTTTGTGTTTTTCAGCATCTTTAAATTCAGGATTAAAATGTTCGTAGTCGTATAGAGCTGCTCCGCAAATTACGCATCCAAAACCGTCTCTACGCCTTACCTCTCGTTTAATATTTTCGGGGATTCTTCGACTTAGATCGTGTTTGTTCTTATTCATCTGAATTAATTTATTGCCATTGCTGCTATTTAAGCTTGATTAGTTTCTAGGAAAATAAGCTCCGTACTAACAATCATTACGAGTATCTTCAAACTGTGCAATGTAGGTAATGACTGAAAATATAATGTCGCATAACGCTTTGCTAAGCGGCTAAAAATGGCTGGCTATAATCGCGAAGAACGAGCATAGCCAGCTGTTTGTGTCCGTTTAAGCAACTTGTTAGAGCGCGACCAATTCAGCTAGTTTTGCTGCAATATTCTTTATCGGATCTTCTGCGGTGTCTAAGCCACTTCGAGATCCAAGTAATGGACTAGCATCACGAAGATCATCATATGTTGTATCGTGCACAATAGGAACGAGAAGGTCTGTCGCTAGAAGTGCAGAAAGCTCTTTGTCGGCAACACCTTCTCCTGCGATACGATTTAAAAACGATGGAGTAACCAAAACGATACCGATTCGTGATTTCACCAACCCTTTATCGATCTCACGGAGTAAGTTGGAACCAAGGAGAACGTCCTTCTCACTGAACCAAACAGAAACTCCGAGAGACTCGAGAAGATCGTGTAACTCTTTGGCCACACCTTTTCGGTCATCCCACGCGTGACATAGAAATATGTCTCGTAAATCAGGTTTAGAAGCTCGCCTCTCTACGTTTGCACGAACTGGCGTGAGCGTTCGCACATCAGTAGGATTGTACGCCACAGACGACCCTGCTTTTGACCAACGTGGTCTAGTGCTACTAGAACCGCCGCTACTTCCAGAGCCACTGGGGCGACTCCCACCTGAGGAGTATGACGAAGGTGAATATGATGGGGATGAGTACCCACCATAGCTACGACCTCGACTACTACATGCAGGGCATGCCGCTGCTCCACTCGCTGTACGATGTCCATTACTTGGTGCTGTGCATCTTGCCATCTTTTTATTATCCTTTTTTGTAATGTTCTTTAGATTAAGTTAAAAGCCTTATTGTATCAAAACTTGAAATTTAGCGACGAAATGTGCAGTTCATCCTAGCGCTCTAACGTTTAGGTTAAGACGCGCGCATTTTTTAGCGCGTCGTTTTTGAACCTTTTGTTAGGTTGCATTTGTTGGTTCTCATTTAATTTGAAGCATTCTTACGCAGTTTGGTTAAAGTAGGTAATTGAGAACAAGGTGCGCCTCTAGTCGCGCTAGGCATTAAGCTATAATTTGTGAGACGTACGTGAATCTTGAGGCTTGATGAGAAGAGCTGCTAGTGAAAAGTCTTGAGCAAGAACAGCGGTAAGCGAGATGGGTGCTGCAATAATCACGGGTTAATCAGTTTATTTTCTCTTTTAGTAGGTGACTAGAGCGCAGCAGGCCAGTCACTATTTTTTTCAAAAGAGACAAACGTGTAGCTAACTAATAAGTGACTTTCTGTTTTTGAATGCCAAGATGTTATTCGTAGTGTTAACGGATTCATTAATAGCTATGATTTTAGCTTTTGAGAACAGGTTAAAATGGGTGGCCGTGGCATAGGTATATGCCCCCATCTGGTGGCCAATTACTAAGTCACCTATTGATAAGGGTGGTAGCTTAATCTCGTCGGCGATCACATCAATACTGTCACAAGTGGGGCCTGCTATGACGGCATGTGCAGTCTTTTTTTTGTCACCAAAGGTAGTTAGGGGGTAGGTGACATGATCAAAAATTTGGCCAGAATAAGACCCGTAAACACCATCATCTAAGTAATACCACATGGTGTTTCCACGTTTGGCCTTGCCCATAACGGTAGAAATAGCCTCCATTGCTGGCGCAGATAAAAAACGACCGGGCTCGGCAATCAGTTGGATATGCGGGGGAAGGTTTTTTAATGCGTCTCTTATCGGAGAGCAAAACTCTTCGATGGTTTGTACTGATTCGGTGTATTGAACAGGGAATCCTCCACCTATGTCTAGGATGGATAGTATTTTCCCGCAGTCTGCATAAACGGCATTGATGATGGCTATGCATCGATTGATAGCTAGAACGTGGTTCTGCGACGTAGGGCATTGCGATCCGGCGTGGAATGAAAGGCCTTTTATATGAATTCCTAGAGATTGTGCCTTGTGTATAAGTAGTCCTACTTCGTCTTCACGGCAGCCAAATTTTCGAGACAAATCTATTTTAGTATTTGGATTTGGAAAACTAACGCGTATCAGTATGCCTACACGGTGTCGATAGGCAATAAATTTTTCAAGCTCCCAAATGTTATCGATAATAAAGGTTGTGCAGCCAAACCGTAGGGCATCACGTATATCGCTATTTCGTTTAATGGGGTGAGTATGAATGGTTCGGGGTCGTTCAGCGGTTGTTACTGAACTCAGCAAGTCAATTTCTCCGCTGCTGGCGATGTCGAACCCTGCACCTAAAGATGCTAGGGTTTTAATGACGGCAGGGTGAGGTAGCGCTTTAATGGCATAAAAGAAGTCAACATTAGGCAATGCGTCAGACAAAACATTGAATTGATCAATGATTTTATTGCAATCGAGCAGTAACAAAGGAGAGCCGTGTTGCTGTACGGTGTCTTTGTAAAATTGAGCTTTATTAGCTTGTTCAACTTGTATTCTATTCATATCAGTTACCGGTGGCTTTACACGCTATTTTCCAAGGCATTAACTATGTATTGAGGAAGAGCAAAGCTAGCTATATGGATGGCTGGATTGTAATAGCGACTAGCAATATTCACGTGATTAAAACGTTGTTGAATAAGGCTGATTGATTGGTTGCGCAACGTAGCATTGTCGCTTGCCCAAGCAAAGGTCATTACGCCGCCAATATAGGTTGGCACGGCAGCGCAATAAAATGTTTGGTCAGAGAAGTACGGCTTTAACCTTGTTGCAGTCGTCGTTACTTCGTCTAACTGCATATACGCCACACCGTTTTGTGTAACCAATATGCCATCATCAGATAAACACTTTTTACAATTAGCGTAAAAGTTTGAAGTAAACAAAACATCTCCAGGCCCAATAGGGTCGGTGCTGTCTGAAATGATAAGGTCAAATTTATCGTTAGTTTCAAGTACGAAATTAGCACCATCATCTATGACGATATTTACACGAGCATCATCGTAAGCGCCTGCGCTGTGATTAGGTAAGTATTGTTTACACATATCAACTACTTGCTGATCAATTTCAACTTGGGTGATCTGTTCTACAGATGAGTGCTTGCATACTTCGCGTAAGATGCCGCCATCTCCGCCTCCAATGATAAGTACACGTTTTACATTACCGTGTGCAAGTAGAGGAGTATGTGTGAGCATCTCATGGTAGATGAATTCATCCGCTTCGGTGGTTTGGATGATACCATCAAGCGCCATAACGCGACCGAATTTTGCGTTTTCAAAAATAATGAGATGTTGGTGGTCGGTTTTTTGTTCAAAGTAAATTTTATCTACAGTGAACTGTTGGCAATATGAGTCGTATAAGGTTTCGTTATATATGTTCATTTTTGTGCCCGCCCACGTAATTCCTCAGATACTTCAATACGGTGAGGCGAAAAGGCACGTTTTAATACGGGTACTGAATTTTCAGGTTCGGCATCACCACACATAAAGACATCGAAGGCAGCATAATCCCTTTCTGGCCAGGTATGAACACTGATGTGTGATTCTGCTAATACGGCAACGCCGGAAACGCCACCATTAGGGGTAAAGTGGTGTAAATGAATGTGAAGTAGGGTGGCGCCACATGCGGTGACGATGTCTCGCATCGCCAGTTCTATGTGCTCAATCTGATCGAGTTTAGATGCGCCGTAAAGATCTAATAGTAAGTGAGATCCAGCAAACTCTATGCCATTTCGTTGAATAAAGTGGTCTTTAGGTTGAGCTTGGACTTGTTCTATTTTGGCCGAAAGCATAGTGTTGTTATCTCTATGCCAGCGGCCCGCGTCCTTGGTGGGATGATCCAATCCTACCTCAATGGGTTCAGATATTTGCATTAATTGTCTCCTTATAAACAATATATTTCAAAAGGGTTGCTTACAAAATGAGACAAGTTGAAAGCGACGTTACATGGGTAAAAGCATTAATATTTGTTGCTTGAATTTTAGGTGCGCATTTTATTCTGTAATTTAAAAAAAGCAAGTTTTATTATTTTGCTTTTTTATTATTTAAATACAGTGTTATTTCGCCTGTAACATATTGAATATTAAGCTTAAATTATTTTTGTTTCCAAATTCGAGTTTTTCACTATAATGCGCTTGAAATGATTTTATTGTTTTTAGGGAAGTTACCTGCTGGGAATGCTTAACATATAGGTTTTGGAGTGCTCTGATATGGCTAAAGATAAAAAGGGTATTGAGGCTGAGGTTTATGTAGAGGATGAAGAACTGAATTTGTCGGATGACAATCGAAAGTTAACTTTAAATGAAAGACGATTGCGTGTTCGTCGTCGTACGGAAGAAATATTAGATCAAAGAGAACTGGATCGTATGATGAATGATTTTTACGATATGTAGATTAAGCCTTAAGCATTAGGGTACTGTTTTTTTGCTGACAGGCAAGGTAGGCTTGCTCTAAAAGAAGATGTTTGTGTGGTGCATTCTTAAGTTAACCCCGTGATGGTGCTAAAAATTACTTAGATTTTATTAATGCATATAGACGAGAGCATCTCGTTAATGTAACTGTTAGCTTTTTCTAAACCTATCATTGATAGGGTGAATAAATTGAATGAATTAAACTCGAAACTAATCATAGGAAGTGAAGAGTGGTGCTCTTTCCCCGAACTCGGCGTTCCGACAATTAAAGCTAGAGTAGACTCGGGGGCTAAAACCTCATCTATACATGCATTTAATATCAACCCATTTCGTCGTGACGGTGAAGCTTGGGTCAGTTTCGAAATTCATCCCATTCAGAATAACCGCCGTACGGTAATTAGATGTGAGCGGCCTGTTATTGACAAAAGGGTTGTTAAAAGCTCAAGTGGAATATCTGAAACACGCTTTGTAGTCAGCTCTCCTTTAAAGCTTGGGGAGCACGTTTGGAATATAGAACTTACGCTGGCAAACCGGGATTCGATGGGCTTTAGAATGCTGTTGGGGCGCGAAGCTATGATTGATCGTTTAATTGTCGACCCTTCATTAACCTGTACTCTAGGTGAGGTATCTGATAACGAAATAAATACCCATTATGGTAAAAAAGATACTGATAAAAGTGGTTTGAAAATAGGCTTATTAGCAAGCAATGAAATGCTTTATAGCAACCAAAGACTTTTGGAAGCAGCTAACGAACGTGGGCATGAAATATTATTTCTAAATATTAAGCAATGTTACATGAAGCTTGATGCACTTGAACCTGAAGCTCACTATCGTGGAGGTAAGTTACTCAATGACCTTGATGCTGTCATTACAAGAATTCGGCCAAGCGTTACTTTTTATGGAACTGCGCTGGCTCGACAGCTTGAAAGTATGGGGATTTATACGACAAACCCTTCATCTGCTATCTCTCAATCAAGAGATAAGCTTTTCTCATTACAACTTATGCTCAAAGGCGGAATTGATATACCAACAACAGGGTTTGCTAACTCGCCAATAGATACAAATGACCTTATTGAAATGGTTGGTGGAGCGCCGTTAATTGTTAAGCTTCTAGAAGGTAGTCAGGGCAGGGGTGTTGTTTTAGCGGAAACGAAAAAAGCGGCCGAAAGTGTGATTAATGCATTCAAGTCTCTTAGAGCCAACCTTCTGGTGCAGGAATTTATTAAAGAAGCAGATGGTAAGGATTTACGATGTTTTGTCATTGATGGGAAGGTAGTCGCCTCCATTGAAAGAACAGCTGCACCAGGAGAGTTTAGGGCAAACATACATCAGGGTGGAACTGCATCGGTAGTTAAAATTACACGCGAAGAAAGAGCTTTAGCTGTTAAGGCAGCAAAAATTCTAGGTTTGCAAGTCGCAGGGGTAGACATTATTAGATCTAAATCTGGCCCTCTTTTACTTGAAGTGAACTCATCTCCGGGTCTTGAAGGAATCGAGTCTGCAACAGGTAAAGATATTGCTGGGATGATTATTTCATCTATAGAGAAGAAGCTAAAATGGCAGAGAGGTCTGATGAATACATAAAGCACACACAATGTGCTTGCGTTGTGCATGGGTAAGTTTCTGCGATAGTAGCAGACTTATATAATTGAGTAGAGAATATAGGCTCACAATAACTAGTGCATTTTGGTTGTACACATCTCCGACGTTAACTGTTTTAGGTATGTAACAAAGTTAATTACTTCAATCAGTTATGTTTTTGTGTGGGAGGGGGTTTAAATATCGGAGGTTCAAATCCTCTAAGATTTCTGCCTGCCAATTGTATGTGCTGTATATATATTGATAGTTAGTTGGTGGTGTTGATAACTTTGTGTTTCTAATGTTGCTATAGTATTTGCTACACAAACCAGTACAAAAATGATAAAAAGTAGACCTCCGCGAATGTTGTTGCCTTATATAGCGCAATCGAGAGATATTGGGTTTCGGGTTATCGGCCTTGTGTTGGTTCTCATTCTAAATTGAAAAAACTAATAAAAACAATGGTTGTTGATTCATTAGTAATGAGAATCAACAAAGCAAACTGCACTCTGCCACTGCTTGGACAATTTTGCTGGGATGAGATACGGATGCCCTTGAAGCTATGCACCTATATGTTCTCTAGCCGAGAAGATAGACAGGCTATTAGGGCGTTTCTGAAATATGAAGATGAGTTTAAGAGCCAACCAAGCTACTTAGAGCTTAAGCCTACGGAACGGGCTAATCACTACAACTCATCAAGTAAGACAACTATATTCGTTTGACTATACTGGCTCCCAAGTTGTCCATAGATTATCATTCTATACGGTGACATTTTTATATTTTTGTCATCACATAATCACAATAATCAATGTGGTGTAACCCGATGATAAGGGTTGCTTTGTCCATTTATTAAACTTTCCCGCCCACACCTTTAAACTTCTCAACAAACGCAGCGATCTTTTGAAACACGCTCTGTTTCTTGGTGAGGTATTGCGGATTTAAGGGTGTTCGACAATATTGGGAGAAAAACAGCCCTAGGGTCACTCTAACCAATTGATATACTGATCATTATACCTCTCTATTTTTTCCGCTTTCTGCACGTTTTCGGTCTTCTGTCTGCACATACACAGTATCGGTGGTCGCCATGCTGGAATGACCCAGATCCTCTGACAAGTCTTTTAGGGCGCGACCTCGTTCAATTTCTAAACTCGCACCTGTATGGCGCAGCCAATGAGTTGAGACCTCTCTGAATTTGCGGGCTATTTCTTCGCCTTGTTGCTTTTTCATCGTTTCGTATGCGTGGTCAAAGACCTCTTGTACCAATCGAGATAACTGGCGAGCTGTCATACCACCACTACCACGAAGCTTTTCCACGATGGGATGCTTTTCGCCATCTAAGGGTAAACTGCTCATGCCTCGATACAAGCGGTACCGCTTTAGGTAAGGCATAAAGCTTGACGGCACGGTGATATCACGTAATTTGCGGCCTTTACCATAGACTTTTAGCCACCAATTTTTGTCAGTATCCTCCCAAAAGTGGCCCATAACGGGTATCCAGTCAGGACGTTCTGAAAACTCAGAAATTCTTAAAAAGAGGGTTTTTAAAGCAGCAATCAAGAACAAATTACGCTCAAAGCGTGAATTATCGTCTGCCATGGCCGTTACGGTCTCTAGTAGAAATAACCATTGTTCTTCAGAGAGTCGTTTTACATCTTTAACCTGAGCATCTTTGATAAAGTGGCGACAGTCCTTTTTTGCTAATTGAGCCGGGTTCCCAACACAATATTCCTCATCCATCAGGTATTTATAAAAAGCAATAATGGCCGTAAAGGTGGCTCTTAAGGTCTGCTGAGATGGTCTGTACTTTTTCTTATCAGGCGTAGAGTTATCGCCTTTAGAAACAACCAGCCGATAAGGCGACCAAGCTTTATTTTGTATATAAGTGCCATCACCCTTGGGCTGGAACTTATCGTGGTTTGTTAAACTGATCCAGGTTTGTGGTGGTTTCCAGCAGAAATCAGCATAGTCTAGAATATCCGTTTTACGAAACTCATCACAGGGACTTTCTTTAATGACGAAGCTCCATAACAGGAACTTTTCGATTTCAGATCGAAACCGTGTATAGGTGTGTTGAGATTTGTTGCGACCAATGTAGGATAAAAATTCTTGTCCCCACAACCAGCTTTGTTTACGCCAACCAGGGCCTGATGATAGAAAAGATGACAGCTCAGGAAATTCATCCAGTGGAATCTCTTTAAGTTCTTTAAAGGTTGGATACAGTGCTACAGGCTTGTGTATGGCCAT
>OJDD01000597.1_pt1 | contig 9703 bp, 9 predicted proteins | sample 1592591 | NCBI WGS metagenome assembly OJDD01 (sample SAMN05416809, study PRJEB24817) | seawater metagenome | isolation source: Sea water | place: Canada:Atlantic | collected 2013-07 | reverse complement strand
CGTCAGATGTGTATAAGAGACAGCATTTTCCGCGTCGGTGCCTCATTGCAGGATGCGGGCTTCTGGATCTTGAATGACGTGGTGTGGCGCAAGTCGAACCCGATGCCGAACTTCCGCGGCAAGCGTTTTACCAATGCTCATGAAACCATGATTTGGGCCGGTAAAGATGAGAATTCCAAATACACCTTCAACTATGAGGCGCTGAAGGCGCTGAACGAAGGGATCCAGATGCGCAGCGACTGGGTGCTGCCGATCTGCACCGGCCACGAGCGTCTGAAGGACGAAGCGGGCGACAAGGCGCATCCGACACAAAAGCCCGAAAGCCTTCTGCACCGCATTCTCGTCGGCTCTACCAACCCCGGCGATGTCGTGCTGGACCCGTTCTTTGGTACCGGCACCACAGGCGCTGTTGCCAAGATGCTGGGCCGTGATTTCATCGGGATCGAACGCGAGGAAGCCTACCGCAAGGTCGCTGAAAAGCGGATCAAATCCGTGCGCAAATTCGACAAAGAGGCGTTGCAGACCACCACGTCGAAGCGTGCAGAACCGCGTGTGCCGTTTGGCCAGTTGGTTGAACGTGGCATGCTGCGTCCGGGCGAAGAGCTTTATTCCCTGAACGGCCGGTATTCCGCCAAGGTTCGTGCCGATGGCACGCTTGTCGGGAACGAGGTCAAGGGATCGATCCACCAAGTCGGTGCGGCGTATGAGAAAGCGCCAAGCTGCAATGGTTGGACATATTGGTGCTACAAGAAAGACGGTAAACGCGTGCCGATCGATATCTTGCGCCAGCAGATCCGGGCAGAGATGGCCAACTAGGCCTCTCCCCAGTTTCACACCCTATTTACGAACACCGCCGGTGTCCTTGCCGCCTCATGAGAAGGCGTGCCCATAAGGACACTCACCTTGGCCCCGCCTTTCATTGGCGGGGTCTTTTTCGTTTCAGGCGGTCAGGAAGGTTCAGCGATGTTCAGCGGGGATAGGGGGTCTTGCCCGCGTTATACTCGGCCCAGTCTGTGATCTCGGGGTAGTAGGTCCGGCGCCATTCCCGCACCCGCGGGTTCATCACACGCCGCCAGACCCAGGGCAGCATCGCGGCCATTGTCATGACGGGGTAGCCATAGGGTAATTGCGGCGCCTCTGCGTCGCCATAGGTTTGCAGCACGGGAAACCGCCGGTCGGGTTTATAGTGGTGGTCGGAATGGCGTTGCAGATTGATTAGCAGCCAGTTGGACGCCTTATGCGCTGCGTTCCACGAATGGCGCGGCTGGACGTGTTCGTATTTGCCGTCACCCAGATGTTTGCGCGTCAGACCGTAGTGTTCGATGTAATTCACCAGCTCAAGCTGCCAGATCGCCACGCCCGCTTGCAGCAGGAACAGGCCCAACCCGACCCAGCCGCCAAGGACCACGGCGAGGATCAGGCAGCCTGCTTGCAGCGCCCAGTATTTGAAAAACGGGTTGCTCAGGTCGGTCCAGGGTTTGCCCTTGCGTGCCAGCATCGATTTTTCGGCCTGAAAGCTGGACACCAGCGATTGCCGCAGCACGCGCGGGTAAAAGCGGTGGAACCCTTCGTTATAGCGTGCGGTCACCGGATCGCGCGGGGTGGCGACATAGCGGTGATGTACCAGCAGATGTTCAGACCGGAAGTGCGAATACAGCACCATCGCCAGCAGCGCATCGGCCCAGAAGCGTTCGCGTCTATTGCGTTGGTGCATCAGCTCATGGGCGTAGTTGATCCCGATGGTGCCCGTCATGACGCCGACGCCGAAGAAGACGGCGGCTTTCTCCCAGCCGGACAGATGCGCGGCCTGTGGCACGTACCATAGCAACCCGAATAGCGTGAGAAATTGCACCGGCATCCACGCGGTCGTGATCATGCGATACCAGAACAGGTCGCCGTCTGATGCGCCCGGATCGGCATTATCAAGGTTCAGCCCCGCGATCGCGTCGATGATCGAAAACAGATACCATGTGACCAGCGGCATCAGGATCACGGTCCAGCCGCCGACGGTGGCTGAGACCCAGACCAGCGGGATCAGCGCAAAGGACAGGGCAAAAGGCAGCGCACGCCGGAACTGCGACAGCTGGTCGGTGCTTATGTTTGTGGCGGGCGAGGTCATGCTGCACGGCCTTTTCGGGTTATCTGGCCCAAAGGGATCGGGCACAGCTTTGGCTGCGATAAACTATGCCGCGCCGCCGCTAACGTAGCAAGTCATAGGCTTTGCGCATCACCGTGGGCAGGTCCGACGGGCGGAAATCATCCCGCGCGACAAAATGCCCGCGTGCTGGCGCCGTGTCCTCCGGTAAGGGCGCGTGCATGACGGTCAGCATCAGGTGAAAATGCGTGAACGTGTGCCGCACCTCCCCCGCAAGGGGCTGCCAGTCGGCGGGGGCAGGCGGTGTGCCTGCGGGGCGCGGGCCGTCTGCCTCGATCCAGTCTGTGCCGGGCCAACCGAGCATACCGCCCAGCAATCCTTTGTCGGGGCGCGTCTCAAGCAGCCAGGCACCATCCGCGCGTTGCCCCAGATAGACCGTGCCATGCCGGATTGGCTTCGGCTTCTTCGGGGTCTTTTTGGGCAGCTCGGCCGCCGTGCCATTGCGGCGGGCAAGGCAGGGATCGCGCCACGGACAAATGCCGCAGGCGGGGGATTTGGGGGTGCAGATCGTGGCCCCCAGATCCATCACCGCTTGTGCGTAATCTCCGGGGCGGATGGCTGGGGTCAGCACCTCTGCACGTGTCATGAGGTCGGGCTTGGCGGCAGGCAGTGGGGTGTGGATGTCATAGAGCCGCGCCATCACCCGTTCAACATTGCCATCCAGCACCGTGAACGGCAGATCAAACGCGATAGAGGATACGGCCGCAGCGGTATAGGGCCCAATCCCTGGTAGCTGTAGCAGGGCGGCGTGATCGGCGGGGAACTGGCCGTCATGCTCGGCCACCACGGCGCGGGCGCATTTCAGCAGGTTGCGGGCGCGGGCGTAATACCCCAAGCCAGCCCATTCCCCCATCACATCGGCATCCGCCGCCGCCGCTAGATCAACCACAGTAGGCCAGCGTGCCGTAAACCGTTGGAAATAGTCGCGCACCGTCGCAACCGTGGTTTGCTGCAACATCACCTCGCTCAGCCAGATACGATAGGGATCGGGGCGCACGCCGGCCGCACGGTCCGCCGGAGGTGTCCGCCACGGCATCGCACGGGCATGTACATCGTACCACTCCAGAAGGATCAGCGGGAGGTCGCCGGAGGGGTCGGTGTCACGCAATGTTTATAACCTTTTCGGTTGGGTATGGCTGGTGATACGAGGCGGGATCGCTATGTTGTGGCTAGTCATTCGGGAAAGATAGTCATGGCGCCACGGCGTACCAGTACAAAAGGGTTCAAAAGGACGGATAGCCTGCTTTCGGCCAAGATCCGTCAGGCGAGCGAGACTCGCGGCTTTGCCCAATCCCGTCTGTTGACCCAATGGGCCGAAATCGTCGGTCAGGACGTCGCGGCCATCTCGCGTCCTGTTGAGGTCAGCTATGGCCGGGGCGGTATGGGGGCAACGCTGACCTTGCTGACGACAGGGGCAAATGCGCCGATGCTGGAGATGCAGAAGGAACAGCTGCGCGCCAAAGTGAACGCCATCTACGGGTTCAACGCGATTGCGCGGGTGCGGGTGACCCAGACGGCTGCCACCGGCTTTGCCGAAGGCCAGGTCGCGTTTGCGCCGCAACCCAAGACCCATCCCGAACCGCCGAACGACCCCGTCTTGCAACAGCGTGCTGCCGAAACCGTCAGCCCTGTCGCGAACGAGGCCCTGCGCGATGCACTTGCACGTCTGGGCGAGAACATATTGAACAAGACCAAACGCTGAAAAAGGAAATCACATGAAACCGACATTCCCCATCCTTGCGGCTGTTGCCGTAGCTGCCGCAGGTGGCTGGTACGCTTTCAGCGGTACAAATGCCGTGAACAGCACACCGATCAACCCGCTGGTCAGCGCGGCCAACGCGCAGTCAGCCGACACGGCAGAGGCGGATGCGCCTGCTGCAACCACCGAAATTCAGGACATGACATTGGGCAACCCCGATTCAGCGGTCCAGATCATCGAATACGCATCCTACACCTGCCCGCACTGCGCCGCCTTTGACCAAGGCCCGTTCCAGCAGCTCAAGGCGGATTACATCGACAACGACAAAATCGGCTTCACCTACCGCGAGGTTTATTTTGACCGCTACGGCCTTTGGGCGTCGATGGTGTCGCGCTGCGGTGGCGAGGATAAATTCTTTGGCATCACCGACATGATCTATGCCGGTCAGTCCGAATGGGTCCGCGCCGGAGAGCCTGCCGCGATCGTCGAAGAGCTGCGCAAAATCGGCCGTCTGGCCGGGCTCGACAATGCTGAGCTGGACGCCTGTCTGCAAGACGGTGAAAAAGCACAGTCGCTGGTCGCATGGTGGGAAGAAAACCAGAAGGCGGATGACATCAACAGCACGCCAAGCTTCATCATCAACGGCAAGAAATACTCCAACATGCCCTATGCCGAGATGAAAGAAATCATCGACGCAGCGCTGGAAGAATAATGGCGGCCCCGCTGGCAGGGCTCAAGGTTATTGAGCTGGCACGTATTCTGGCAGGCCCTTGGGCCGGTCAGACGCTTTCGGATCTCGGCTGCGAGGTGATCAAGGTCGAAAGCCCGGCGGGCGACGACACCCGCCAGTGGGGGCCTCCGTTCATCGAGCGCGGGGAAGATAAATCCGCCTCGTATTTCCACTCGGCCAACCGGGGCAAAGCCTCGGTTGTTGTCGATCTGACCACCGATGAAGGTCAGGCCAAGATGAAAGAGCTTTTGGCCGATGCCGACATCCTGATCGAGAATTTCAAAACCGGCGGGCTTGCCAAATACGGGATGGATTACGCCAGCCTGTCCAAGCAGTTCCCCAAGCTGATCTATTGCTCAATCACCGGTTTCGGGCAAGACGGCCCCTATGCGCATCGCGCGGGCTATGATTTCATCATCCAAGGCATGTCCGGCCTGATGTCGATCACGGGTGAACCCGACCGTCAGCCGCAGAAACACGGCATGGCGATCACCGATATCTTTACCGGCGTCTATGCCACCACGGCCATTCTGGCAGCGGTACACCAGCGCAGCCAGACCGGTGTTGGCCAGCATATTGATATGGCACTGCTGGATTGCGCTGTTGCGGTCACGGGCAATCAGGCGATGAACTATCTGACCACGGGCAATGCGCCGACGCGGATGGGCAATGCACACCCGAACCTGACCCCCTACGAGGTGTTCACATCCTCTGACGGGCATCTGATCATTGCCACGGGCAATGATGGGCAGTTCCAGCGGCTGTGCCGGATGCTGGGGCTGGATGATATGGCAACCTCGGCAGACTATGCCAAGAACGCCGACCGCGTCGCCAACCGGCCCGAGATGATCCGCCGTCTGAACGGGGCTACCAGCCAACGCACCCGCGACGATCTGCTTGCCGCCTGCGAGGCAGAGGGCGTGCCGGCCGGGCCGATCAACGACATGGCCGATATGTTCGAAGACCCCCAAGTCATCGCGCGCGGCATGAAGGTCGAACTGGACGGAGTGCCGGGCATCCGGTCGCCGTTCAAATTCTCGGGCGCTGAACTGGCTTTGCATCGCGCCGCGCCAAAGCTGGGGCAGGACGACTAGGTTCGCCCCGACATGCCGCCGGGGCTTCGCTGGAAGCTCTGGCGGTTATGCCGGTTTCGGCAGTTGATCCAGCGCGGCAAATAGCGCGTTTTCAGGATCGAACTTCAGTCGCACGGGCAGGGTTATCACCTTCATTCTGAAAGACGCGGGCAGACGCACCGCGTCTTTTTCCGTTGTGACCAGCTGTGCGCCGCGCAGGGCGGCATCCGCCTCTAGCCGTCCCATCAGCGCAGGGTTCAGCGGCTGGTGATCCTCCAGCGCTTCGGCGTGGACAATCTCTGCCCCCAGATCGCGCAGGGTGGCAAAAAACTTCTCGGGGTGGCCGATGCCTGCGAAGGCCAGCGCGCGGGTGTCGGACCAATCCATCCCCGTTTGCAGGGGGGCGAGTTCGACACGCACATGCGGCAGCCCGTCGGGCAGGGCGGTCGCGTCAAACTGCGCCTGATCTGCTGCGCCACCAATGGACAGCACGATATCCGCCCGCGCCAGACCCGTAGCAATGGGTTCGCGCAAGGGGCCCGCAGGCAGGCACAGCCCGTTGCCAAATCCCTTGGCCGCATCCACCACCACAATCGATAGGTCCTGATGCAGCGCGGGGTTCTGGAAGCCGTCGTCCATCACAATCACCGAGGCCCCCGCTTCCGCCGCGGCCTGCGCCCCCGCTGCGCGATCCTGCGCAACCCAGACATCGGCAAAGGCGGCCAGCAGCAGCGGTTCATCCCCGACCTGCGCGGCACTGTGGCGCGACGGATCAACCTGCACCGGCCCCTTCAGCGTGCCGCCGTAACCGCGCGACACCACATGGGGCGTGTGATACCTATCGCGCAGGTGTTCGACGACAGCCATGACCGTTGGCGTCTTGCCCGTGCCTCCGGCGTTGATGTTGCCGACGCAGACCACCGGAATATCCAGACGCAGCGGCGTGCCCGCCGCCAGCCTGCGGGCAGTGGCCTTGGCATAAAGCGCGCCCAGAGGTTGCAACAGGCGCGCGCGCCAATCGGGCGTGGGACGGTGCCAAAAGGCGGGGGCGCGTTTCATGATGTGGCCTCTTGCTGGTCAAGCGTTTCTTGCACAAGGTCGATCACCTTGTCGGTGACGGCCGCACCGCGGCTGATCACATCCCACCCCGCCTGCGCCATCGTCGCTGCCTGATCTGGCGCGATCAGCCGGTTCACGGCGGTGCCAAGCGCTGTGGCATCATTCACGATCCGCGCGGCTCCTTCGGCAGCCAGCCGGGTATAAAGCGGCAGATACCGCCGGACTTTCGGCCCATAGAGAACAGCCGACCCTAGGGCCGCGGCCTCGAACGGATCACAGCCACCGCTGCCGTTGATCAGGGAGTTGCCCAGAAAGGACACAGGGGCCAGCCGGTAGAACAAGCCGATCTCTGCCGGGTCATCGGCGATCATCACCTGGGTCGAGGCGTCGGGATAGCCCGCGTCGCCCCATCGCAGCACGCGAAAGTTCTGATCTTCCATCCGCTGCGCGAAAACATCGGCCTGCTTGGGGTCGGCGGGTGCGAGGATCAGCAACAGCCGGTGAGACAGGCGGAGCCCTTGGCGGTGCGCGGTGAGCACGGTGTTCAGCTCACCCTCGAGCACCTGATTGGCGAACCAGATCGGGCGACCCACGACCGCAGCCGACAGATCGGCCAGATCGGAATCCATACAAGGCAACACGCGGCCACCGGCCTGAAGGGCGGGGGTCAGCTCTATGTCCTTGCGGGCGAGCCCAAGCCGGACAAGCCGCTGCATCCCCGCCTCCGACCGCGTCATGATCGCCGAGAAATGCATCAGCAGATCGCGGGTCAGATCGCGCAGCCACCGGTCGCGCCGCCCATCAAAGCCGTCGCTGTCGGCGTCGATCAGGAACATCGGACAGGCCTGTGTGGTCATCTCTGCGATCATATTCGGGTGCAAGCGCCCCCATGCCCAGACACAGGCGTCGGGCTGCCAGTAATCGATAAAGGTCTTGGCGAGCGCCGGGTGGTCTTCGGGCAGGGTATCGATCAGCACGTCTGCTTCGCTACACGGCGGCAGGTCCACCGGCACCAAGGCTTGGGGAACGGTGATCAGAACACTCAGCCCCGGACGGCTCCGGCACAGGCGGATGGCCAGATCCTGTATCGCGAACAAGCTGCCGGGTTCGGGGGCGTGGCACCAGACCAGCTCTCCGGTGGGGCGCTTGGCCACGGGGGTGAATGGCGGCACGCCCCCGCGGCTGGTAAAGGCGCGATAGGCTGACAACCCAAGCGACCGCGCCATCAGAGTTTACCCCAGTTCTTCGGTAGAGGACGCTGCAGCTTCTTCGTCGCGCAGACGGTGCAGATGCGCGATAAAGTACCGCATATGCGCGTTATCGACCGTGCGCTGTGCTTCGTTTTTCCAAGCGTCATAGGCGCTGGCATAGTTCGGGAAGATCCCAACGACGTGGATGTCATCGACGTTCTTGAACGCGGTGCCGGTGGGCGAAATCAATTCACCCCCGAAAACGAGGTGCAGGCGTTGGGTCATATCGCGATCCTTTGTTTTCAAACAGATGGCCTTGGGCGCAATCTACGGGGTGGCTTGGGTCTGGGCAAGGCCGCTTAGCAGCGCCGCATGGACGGCACCGCCCCCCGCGACCACACCGTTCAGACGCGGATCGGGGTTGTTGAACCGCAGCGGCTGCCCCGTGCGGTCAGTGCACTGCCCGCCTGCTTCGGTGACAATCAGCGCGCCCGCGGCGATGTCCCATTCCCAGCTTTTGCGCAGCGTGACCATGCCATCAAACCGGCCCTGTCCCACCAGCCCCAGCCGATAGGCCAGCGAGGGACGGTGCGCGCGTTTGAAGCCGGGGTCGCCCTTGGCCCAATGCTGCATTTCCATCACCGGTTTGGTTGCCAGCACGGTGGCCTCGGACAAGGTGGCGATGTCGGAGACGGCAATCGGTTGGCCGTTCAGCGTCGCGCCACGCCCCGTAGCCGCCGCATAGAGCCGGTCCAGCATGGGCAAAAACACCACAGCTGCCGTGATCTTCCCGTTCCGCGAGATGGCAAGTGAATGGGACCATGTGTCGGACCCTTCGATAAAGCTGCGCGTGCCATCAATGGGATCAATGATAAAGAGATCGCGCTGCCCCAGGCGCTGCGGGCCATCGTCGCTTTCTTCGGACAGCCAGCCATAATCCGGACGGGCCTTTGTCAGCGTCTGGTGCAACATCGCATTGACTGCAAGGTCCGCCTCGGTCACGGGGCCGGCCTCGTCGGGCTTGTCCCAACGCTGCGCGGTTTTGCCGCTGAAAGAGGTCGCAATCTCGCCGGATCGGTGCGCGGCCTCTATCAGGAGGGAGAGGTCATTAAGCGCCGGCAAGGGTCATTCCCGAGACAAGCAAGGACGGCACGACGCGGCTCAGATGTGCGCGCGCATCATTGGCCGGCACGATCGATTGCAACATGTCACGCAAGTTGCCCGCGATGGTGCATTCGTTGATCGCATGGGTGATCTCGCCATTCTCGATCCACAGGCCAGACGCCCCACGTGAATAGTCGCCTGTATTTGGATTGATCGTAGAGCCGATCATCGAGGTCACAAGTAGGCCGGTGCCCATATCGCGGATCAGGTCAGCACGGGTGGCGTCGCCTTGGGACAGCGCGATGTTCCAAGTGGCCGGACCGGGGTTCGATCCGGTGCCGCGTGCCGCGTTGCCAGTCGGGGTCAGCCCCAGCTTGCGGGCCGTCGCGAGATCAAGGGTCCAGCCCTGCAATATCCCGTCTTCAACGATGGTACGGCGCGATGTGGGAAGGCCTTCGCCATCAAAGGGGCGCGAGCCTGCGACGCGGGGACGAAAGGGGTCTTCGATCAGGGACAGGCCTTTGGGAAGAACCTGATCACCCATAGCATCGCGCAGCCATGAAGCGCCACGCGCGATCGCGCTGCCGCTGATGGCCGACAGCAGGTGCCCGATCAGGGCAGAGGAAATGCGTTCGTCAAACAATACCGGATCTGTCTCTTATACACATCTGACGCTGCCGACGACTCCTTACG
>OJDD01000596.1_pt1 | contig 9709 bp, 9 predicted proteins | sample 1592591 | NCBI WGS metagenome assembly OJDD01 (sample SAMN05416809, study PRJEB24817) | seawater metagenome | isolation source: Sea water | place: Canada:Atlantic | collected 2013-07 | reverse complement strand
CCACGCGAAGCGAGAAATCGGGGCTGTCGATGGTGATCATCACATCGGGCTTGGCATCAATGACGGCCTGCGCCGTCTCGTTGATCCGCGCCATCAGGGATTTGTATTTCGGCAGGATCTCGGCGATGCCCATGACAGACAGTTCGGACATATCAAAGCGGCTGCTCAGCCCCTCGGCCGCCATATCTGTCCCGCCAATCCCGTCAAAGGTGATGTCGGGGCGCAGGGATTTCAGCCCTGCCATCAGCGCGCCCCCCAATCGGTCACCCGAAGGTTCGCCCGCGATGATGAACACCTTCATGTCGCGGCCCTTGCCCATAGCACGAGGTCTAATTCATCCGCCAAGACGACGCAGGCGTCTGGTTCCAGCAGGATCACAGACCCTGCCTCGATCACGACACCGGCCAGCCCGGCCGCATGGGCGCGGCGCAGGGTGTCCGGCCCGATGGTGGGCATATCGACAAGATGGCTTTGGCCCGGCTTCGGACCTTTAAACAGCACCGCGCTGGCCGAGCGCGCACGATCAGGCAGGGTCGACAGCAAGTGGTCCGTGCCGCCAATCGCCTCGACCCCCATGACCTGCCCTTGCCCGACGACGCAGCATTGCCCCACATCCATCGGCGCAAGGCAGCGCACCAAGGCAGCACCGCGCGCGGCGTCATCGCGCATCTGCGCATCCGGCTGACGCTGGCTGAACACGCCTTCGCGCGCCATCAAGTCGGGCGCGAGGTCATGCGCGGCAACGACGGTCAGCCCCGCTGTCTGGAAAATATCTACCAAGGCGCGCAGGGCACCGTCGTCCCCCGCAGCAAGGGCTTTCTGGAAGACCGGCACCAAGGGCAGCGTTGCCGCATCCAGCTTGGACGGATCGAAGGACGGCCGTGCCACGCCACCGCAGAAACACACCTGCGTCACGCCGCGCGCGGTCAGCTCGGATAGCAAAGTGCCAAGCGTCTCAAGTCGGAACACCAGATCCGGCACCAGCCCGACGGGTATCGTCCCCTCGTAGGCGCAGATCAAAGGCGCATCGGCCAGCGCGCCGGCCACCCGTTGAGGCAGTCCGCCGCCCCCTGCGATCAGCGCCAGCATTAACCCGGTGTCAGAAAGTGACGGCCCGTGTCGGCCAGCACGAAGTCGACGATCTCGCGGACGTAGTCGCTGCCGGTTTCCTCGCCCAAACGGCGGGCGCGGTCGTGGAATGTCCCCTCGCCCTGCGCCAGCATCTGGAACGCCGCGCGAAGGGCCGTGATGTCGGCACGGGTGACACCGCGTCGCTTGAGCCCGACAAGGTTAAGCCCGTCCAAGACCCCACGGGGCGCTTGCACCAGACCGTAGGGGATCACGTCATTTGTTACCATCGTCACAGCGCCGATGATGGCCCCGCGACCGATACGCACGAATTGGTGGATACCGGCCAGCCCGCCGATCAGAACATCGTCTTCAATGATGCAGTGGCCCGCGACGGCGGCGTTGTTCACCACAATCACCCGATCGCCAAGGATCGCATCATGGGCGATGTGACAGCCCGCCATAAACAGCCCGTCATCGCCAATTCTGGTCACGCCGCCACCGCCTTCGGTGCCGCCGTTCATGGTGACATGCTCGCGGATGCGGTTGCGTTTGCCAATCTCCAGACGGCTGGATTCCCCTTTGAACTTAAGGTCTTGGGGGATTTCACCGATCACCGCGAAGGAAAAGATCACCGTACCTTCGCCGACTTCGGTGTCGCCGGTGACGATGGCGTGGGACTTCACCTCAACGTTGTCATGCAGCACGACCCGAGGGCCGATGACGCAGAACGGGCCGACCTTGGCAGAGGCCGCGATCTGCGCCCCTTCCTCGATCACGGCGCTTGGGTGGATGTTGCCCATCAGGACAGGTCCATCATCGCAGTGAATTCAACCTCGGCCGCCATTTCGCCCTCGACCGACGCGACGCCACCGAATTTCCAGACTTTGCCGCCGGGTTTGCCGCGCAGGGTGTTCAGCTCCATCCGGACGACGTCACCAGGAACGACCTTGCGGCGGAATTTGCATTTGTCGATGGCCATGAAATAGACCTTCATGTCCTTATCCGCCATTTCCAGCGTGACACCGACCATCACCGCAGCGGTCTGCGCCATCGCCTCTACGATGGTGACGCCGGGCATAATCGGCATGCCGGGGAAATGCCCCTGAAAATGCGGTTCGTTCATCGTGACATTCTTGATCCCGACAGCGCTTTGCGTGCCCTGGATATCGACCACTTTATCGACCAGCAAAAAGGGATAGCGGTGCGGAATGATCCGCTGGATCATCTGGATATCGGCACTTGGCAGGGTGTCAGTCATTGCATGTCCTGTCTGTTAAAAGCTGTATGCTGGCTACCAATTCTGGCCGCCATGGGCAAGCGGGGGGATCAGTTCTTGCCGCTGCCGACCGACGCATCAAGCCGCTCGATGGCTTCGTCGGTGATGTCGATGGCGTTGGCGCTGACGAAGACCGACCGGCGTTCAAGGATCACGGCCGCCCCGGCTTCACGCATCATCTGTTCCAACACAGGGCCCGCAGCGGCCAGAAACACTTGGCGCTCTTTCTCGACCAATTCGTTCAACGCCCGCCCCTTTGCCGCTTGCGCCGCGCGGGTTTTCTGCACCTTTTCGTCAAAGGCATCCGCCAGCCCGCTGAAGGCATCGGGGCTGAGCTTGCTGCGTTGATCGGTGAGCTTGCGTTCCTCGGCCTTCAAATCCGCTTCGATCAGGCGGTTTTCGGCAGAGATTTCAGCGCTTTGGGTTTCCACATCATCCGCCACCCGCAGACCAAAGGCGCTTTCATTGAACACACGATCTGAATCGATGGTCAGGATCGGGCTTTGCACCACGCGCCGTTCAGACTGCTGTTGTGCAAAAACCGGCACCGCCGCGAGGGGCAGTACCGACAGAAGGCAAATCAAGAGTGCCCGCAGTTTCATAACGGCCTCAGAAATCGGTCCGCAGGGTCACTTCGAACTTCTGTTCTTCGTCGTAGTCCTCTTTTTTCAAGGCTTTAGAGACGTTGAACTGCAAAGGACCAACAGGCGTATCCCAGAAGAGCGAGACACCGATCACGTGGCGGAACGAACCGGATTCACCAACGATAGACGAGCCCGTAGGGATCTCTACATCGTCGAGGTTCCAGACGTTGCCGACATCATAGAAGACGCCGCCGCTGATGCCGTATTCTTCGGGCAGGCCCAGCGGGAATTCCGCCTCAAGACTACCAACCACAAAGAGGTTACCCCCAAGGGAGTCGTCCGACCCGTTGCTTTGATCGCGCGGGCCGATCCCGCCGGTTTCAAAGCCGCGCATGATCGACGGGCCGATCAAGAAGCGGTCGGAAACGCGGTTGTTGCCCTCGCTCCATGCCAATGCCCCACCTTGCAAGGTGGCACGCAGGGTGACTTCCTCGTTGAAGATACGCTTTTCACCGATGGCTTTGGCGGTGGTTTTCACGAACTTGGTGTCGCCCCCTAGACCTGCGAAATCCTGCCCGAATTGCAGCAGCACACCTGATGTCGGGTCCAGACCGGCGCGGCGGGTGTCGTAGCTGTAGTTATACCCGATCGAAGAGGTCACCTGACGGCCCGCGGCGATGTCATTTGCGACGACGAAACCGGTTGTGGTATCGTCACGCTCCGACATCTCAAGATCGTCATAGGTATAGTTGAGGCTCAACCGCCCGTTTTCGCTGACAGGGAACGACAGGGTCGGCTGGAAGACGATACGTTCGGTGTCGAACGAGTTATAGGACGAGCTTGTTTCGGCGTAATCAAGGTTCAGCCCGAACGCCACATCACGCCCCAAGAGGCTCGGCTCGATAAAGTTGAAGCCATAGCGCTGTGCATCTTCAGCCGTGCTGACGGTCAGCTTGAGCTTCTGGCCGCGTCCCAGGAAGTTATCCTCGGCGAAGCTGACCGCGACGCCGATACCGTCACTGGACGAGAACGACCCACCGAAGTTGAGCGAGCCTGTCGGCTGTTCCACAACATTCACGTCAACGACGACCTGCTCGGGGGAAGACCCCTCGCGGGCGTTGACTTCGGCGCTTTCAAAATAACCAAGAGCGCGGATACGCTCGGCGCTTTCACGGATCTCGCGCGGGTTGAACGGGTCACCCTCTACGCTGTCGAACTGACGGCGTACAACGCGGTCAAGCGTGGTGGTGTTACCTTCGATGTCGATCCGTTCGACAAAGACACGTGGACCACGAGAGATCCGATATTCGACGTTCAGCGTCAGGTCGCGATCATTGCGCGTGACAACCGGTTCGACCCGCAGAAAGTCTACGCCGTCACGGATGGCTTTGCGTTCCATCCGGGCGATATCCGTCTCGACCAGCGACGGCGAATAGACGGCACCGGATTTGGTCTTGATCACGCCACGATAATCTTCAGCGTTCACCCCGTTGATGGTCGAGGTCACGGTCAGTTCGCCGAACTTGAACTGTTGCCCCTCTTGCACGTTGAACTGCACAAAATAGCCGTCGCGTTCTTCGGTCAGCTGAGCGTTCGCCGCCGAAATGCGCATGTCGACATAGCCGCGCGATAGGTAGAAATCGCGCAGCATCTGCTGGTCGGCCTCGATGCGTTCGGGCACAAAAGTGTCGCGTTTGATCAGTCGGCGGAATAGCCCCGCTTGCTTGGTCCCCAGTACGCGGCGCAGACGACGGTCCGAATACTCGCGGTTGCCGACAAAGCTCAGGCGTTCAATCTCGACGTTGTCGCCTTCGAAGACTTCAAACACCAGATCAACGCGGTTCTGGTCGCGGCGGATGACCTTGGGCTGGACGCGGGCGGCGATACGGCCGTCGTTGCTATAGGCCTGCGCGATGGCATTGGCGTCTTTTTCGGCTTGGGTCGGGTTAAAGACGCGGCGTTCGTCTGAATCAACGACCGAAGCCAGCGCTTCGTCGTCGATGCGCGCGTTTCCTTCAAAGCTGATGCGGTTGATCGTGGGGAATTCTACGACCGTGATCACCAATGTCCCGCCGCGCGGTTCAAGCGCGACGCTTTCAAACAGGCCGGACGCCTGAAGGTTCTGGTAAGCATCGTTCAATTCGCCCGCGCTGATCGCCCGACCACGCGCGATTCCTGCGCGGCTTAGGATGGCGCTGTCGCCGATCCGTTCGTTGCCGTCGATCTGAACTGTATTGAACTGATAGCTTTGCGCGTCAGCATGTGGCGCTGGCACCAGCCAAGCGACTGATAATATTACGCAAAAAGAAGCGCTGCGCAAGGATTTCGCAAAAGGAGTGAAAACCGCTGTTTCGGTGGGCTTATTCCACCTGTCGTTGTGCATCATTTGCCCTACCCGCTGTCAAAAAACTCTTTCGTCCTGACTAGACAGGTTAGCGGCCTTTGTCAAAACGAAGAGACCGCCATACACCTATATAGTGTGTATGACGGTCAGTTGGATCACGATAGAGTGCGGGAGGGCACTTGGGTAGGGAGAGAGAGCGGCGTTATGCGCCGATCCACGCGCCGGCGGTCAGCGCGATGATCAGGAATCCGAAGTACAAAGCGCGGTCCCAGTTCAGATCAACCAAAAGGCTCAAACCGCGATAACTTGTCTTGAACGTCTGCATACTCGTATCCTTTGTAACTTGGATCGAATATCGCAGGCGATTGCGGCGCTCGTTTGACCAATTATGGCAGCAATAAGACTTTTGTAACTTTTTACCCCCCTTTAGGCGGCAAAATATCGCCTAAGGGCAGAATAAATCGTTACCCAAGGCAAAGACCATTAACCCCAGTACCAAGGTCAGACCAATGGTCATCAGGATGCGCAACGCGCCATCGCTGGGTGGCTTACCGGTCACGGCTTCATAGGCGTAGAACACCAGATGCCCGCCATCCAACGCCGGAATCGGGAAGAGGTTCAGCAGACCGACCGCCGTCGACAGCACCGCGATAAAGTAGATGAAGCTTTGCGCGCCCTGCGACGCCATCGCGCCAGAGGTTTGCGCGATCCCCACCGGACCGCTCAGGTTACAGGTGCTGATATTGCCGACGATCATATGCTTGAGACCCGACAGCGACCCGCTGATGATCCGGCCTGTGTTCTCTACCCCACCCCAAAGCGCTGTCAGCACGCCAGGGTTCGTCGTGGCGGTGTCAAAGGCGGTGCCGCCCACGATGCCAATGCGCATCTGCGACTTGAAGCTGCCGTCCGGCTGCGGTTCGTCCGTCACTTTGGGGCGCAGGGTGATGTCCAGCATTTGCCCGTCGCGCCAGATATCAAGTTCAAGCGGTGTGCCTTCAGACGCTTCAACAGCGGTCTTCAACTGGCGGAAGGCGAAAATCTCTGCCCCGTCAACCGAGGTGATCACATCGCCGCTTTTCAGACCGGCCTCATAGGCCGCCGATTGCGGCATCACCTGCTTGACCAGCGATGGCATGACGTAAGGCCCATCCACGGTCACGACCTCCCCGCCACGGTTCACCTCATAGGGCAGCGGCTGGTCCAGCGGGATGCTGGCGAAGGCGTCGGCATAGGCGGTGGCATCGGACACCGGCGGCAGGGTCACCCCGCCGATAGAGACGATCTCGTCCCCTTCGACCAGTTCATTCTGTTCAAACGGCAGCGGGTGCAATTCCCCGACGGTCATCGGATCACGCGGAACGCCGACCGACAGGCCGATAGCCGCGAAGACCAGAATGGACAGGGCAAAGTTGAACACCGGCCCCGCAGCGACTGTGGCCGCACGCGCCCATAGCGGTGCACCGTGCATGGTGGCCCGCAACCGCTTGGGGTCCGCCTCGGCCGCTTCCATCGCGGCCACATCCTTGCCCGAGGCCGCATCCGCATCGCCCGCGAATTTCACGTAGCCGCCAAAGGGCAGCGCCGCGATCTGCCACTTGGTGCCGCGTTTGTCGTAGCGGCTGTAGATCACAGGGCCAAACCCGAGAGAGAAGACATCGGCATGGATGCCGGACCAGCGTCCGACGATATAATGACCGTATTCATGGATCGCGACGATCACCGACAGGGCAATCACAAAAGCCAGAAGCGTCCAGATCAGCCCGCCAAACTGCGGAATCAATGCCATTATATCCAAAACTCTACCCTGCCCTCTTTGTTATTGCGGCCCATGCGGCCTGCCTTGCCAGATGGTCCACCTGTGCGACGTTATCAAGTGTGATGGCCGCATCGATCACCCCATTGTCAGGGAAAAGCGCTTCCATCGTGTCTTCGACGATCTCTGCCATCTGGGGAAAGCGCAGCTTGCCGCCGATAAACCCGTCCAGCGCAACCTCTTTTGCGGCGTTGAACACCGCACCAGCCATGCCACCACGCGCCATCACCTCGCGCGCGAGGCGCAGGGCGGGCCAACGGATGTCATCGGGGGGGCGGAAGTCAAAGCTGCCAATCTTTGCCAGATCCAGCCGCTCTACCGGCAAATGCGTTCGGTTGGGGTGATGCAGGGCAAAGCCGATGGCGTGGCGCATGTCGGGCGGGCCGATATGCGCCATCAAGGCACCGTCATTGAAGCCCACCAGCGCATGGATCATAGATTGCGGATGCACCAACACTTCGATCTGGTCGGGGTTCACGCCAAAATATTCACGCGTTTCAATGACTTCCATCGCCTTGTTGAACATTGACGCGCTGTCGATGGTGATGCGCTGGCCCATGTCCCAGTTCGGATGGCTCGACGCCTGCTCTAGCGTGGCATCGGCGAGCTGTTCCAGCGGCCAATCGCGAAACGCCCCGCCGCTGGCGGTGATGATGATCCGTTCAACCGCCGAGATATCCTCGCCGATCAGGGCCTGAAACACGGCGGAATGCTCGCTATCGACTGGCAGCATGGTGGCCCCATGTGCCGCGGCGGTGTCCAGCATCAGCTGACCGGCGCAGACCAGCGACTCTTTATTCGCAAGGGCCAGCGTCGCGCCTTGTTTCAACGCCTCCACCCCCGGTGCCAGTCCCGCGGCCCCGATGATGGCGGACATGACCCAATCGGCGGGGCGTGCGGCGGCCTCGTTGATGGCTTGTGTTCCGGCGGCGGCCTCTACCCCCGTGCCCGACAGCGCGTCGCGCAGGTCGTCTAGCAGGTGCTCATGGGCCGTGACAGCAAGCTGCGCGTTCAACCGCTGCGCATCTTCCGCCAGTTGCGCGATATTGCTGGCACCGGTCAGCGCGACGACATCATAGGCGTCGGGCGCGCGCGCGATCAGATCAATAGTGTTCTGCCCGATAGAGCCCGTGGCCCCAAAAATACTGACTTTCTTCATGGGGTGGGGATCAGCTTAGCGCGGGGGTGATGGTCAGGAAACGACCAATGATCAGCAGGAACAGCGCCGCCCCAAGCATACCGTCGAACCGATCCAGCAAGCCGCCATGACCGGGGATCAGGTTAGAGCTGTCCTTGACCCCCAAGCGACGCTTCATCCCGGATTCCGCCATATCACCCATCTGCGACGCCATCGACATGGCGACAGAGACACCGACCAGCTGCAAGCCCACACCGGTGTTGATCGAGAACAGGAAACCGACAGCCGCGGCCCCGATCCAGCCCGCCGCCGTACCGGACCATGTTTTCTTGGGACTGACCTTGGGCCAGAACTTCGGGCCACCGATGGCACGTCCGGCGAAATAGCCAACGACATCGGTGATCACCACAACCAGCACCAGCCACATCAGCCAGCCAAAGCCGAAATCATCGCGGACCTGCGTTAGCCCGAAACCGGCCAGCATGATCATCACGGTGAAGCACATGAAAATCGTGCGGTGCTTTTCCAGCTGGCCAAAGCCCACCAACCCGGGGGCCAGCAGCACCGGCAGGGCAAAGCCCACGGGCAGGTAGATCGCGGCGAGCGTCGCCGCCCCGACCAGCAAGCCCATCTGCATCCGCGCACCACGGTTTGACGGGTTCAACATCCCCACCAGTTCCCACGCCATGACGCCGCAAATGATCGCGACAAGAACGTGGAACACGGGCCCGCCCAGATAGATACCACCCAGACCGACCACAATCATCGCCAGCGCTGAACCGACGCGCGCCGTGAGGTCGGACCAGCGTTCCGAAGAAGGTGTCATAGTGCTTTCCTTTCGTCGTACGATCAGGAGGACACGGCACCAAAGCGCCGGTCGCGATTGCCAAAGGCCGCACAAAGATTGCCAAACTCGGCCTTGGTGAAGTCGGGCCAGAGCGTATCAATGAATTCATATTCGGCATAGGCTGATTGCCACAGCAGAAAGTTCGATATCCGCGCCTCGCCACTGGTGCGGATCACCAGATCGGGGTCCGGCAAAACATGGGTATCCAGATAGCGCGGCAGGGTTTCTTCGTCGACGTCCTCAGGGCTGAGCAGACCCGCTGCAACGTCCTGCGCCAGCCGCTGGGTCGCGCGCGCGACCTCGTCGCGACCGCCGTAGTTCAGCGCAATCGTTAGATGGGTCCGAGTGTTTTCCGCCGTCTCTGCCTCTAGCACATTCATCAGCTTGACCAGTTTCGCATCCAGCCGGACACGGTCACCGATAAACCGGACGCGCACGCCCTTGGCTTTCAGCGCTTTGGTCTCTTTGGTGATATAGCGGCGGAACAGGCTCATGAGCCCTGCCACCTCGACCTGAGTACGTTTCCAGTTCTCGGTCGAGAAGGCAAAGATTGTCAGATATTCGACGCCGAAATCGGGGCATGCCTCGACGATCTCGCGCACGCGTTTGGCACCGGCATGATGCCCGAACAGA
>OJDD01000586.1_pt1 | contig 9789 bp, 8 predicted proteins | sample 1592591 | NCBI WGS metagenome assembly OJDD01 (sample SAMN05416809, study PRJEB24817) | seawater metagenome | isolation source: Sea water | place: Canada:Atlantic | collected 2013-07 | reverse complement strand
TAGCGTAGCGTCTCGTGGGCTCGGAGATGTGTATAAGAGACAGATCACGCATTTTTCGATATAGCCAGTCAGCTAAACATAACTTCTCATTGTACGAGCCTATAATTAACTCACCAACTGGAGACTTGGAGGGTGTTCAAAATTCTGTGTCAGCCAGTCACAGGTCGATGTGCGCGTCTAGTCGCCCTTCGAAGTGAATCGACAGCTGCGACAGCGTCAGATTCCAGTTTTGCACCGGGTGCATCCAGCGCTCTGACGCTTTCAAAATACCGGCATACAACAGCTTGAGCAAAAATCAACGACTCTGACCCCTTGAATCGCGGGCTAATAACCCCAAAGATGCCCGTTACGGCAATGGGCAGTATCTGAGTGACATCATTCCGGGCACAAAGCGACCGGGGCAGCTGTCCATGATATTCCTAAATATTCCATGGCAAGGGCGTAAGTTTACCCACCACATCAATATCAACGTAACCGATCTGAATGTCATTCTGGGACGAGAGCACGTGTTACTTGTGCCGAATGAACGACCACTCGACATATCAAATCGTATTACTGGGCACGGAAAGAACTAAGAGGTCATAATGACAGCATACATTTACTCCAAGTGGCATAGCAGCCCCCAGGGAAGTCCTGTTGAGTTTTACAGTGAACTTGATAACGAACGTTATGAAGTCCGGAAAGTAGAAGTGTTCCGTGATGGATCGTATGGATATGCAGATAAGTCGAACGCCACTAAGTCAACGAAATTAGGCGTAGTACCAGTCCCATCACTTGAAGAAATTGCAGGCGATCCAGAATTCGATATCAAAGTCATTACACCGAAGCAGTTTGATGAAAAGTGGCAGGAAGCTACGTCTAAATGACGATCCACTATCTTCAAGGTGATGCGACTTCTCCTCAAGTCGAAGGGAAAGTGATTATTGCCCATGTTTGCAATGATTTGGGTAAGTGGGGACGCGGTTTTGTACTGGCGATCAGTAAAAAATGGAAGCAACCGGAGTTGCAGTATAAATCGCTCTTTTCAGGTGCTGATAAGCCCCAGTTAGGACATGTGCAGTTTGTGCAAGTTGGTGGTGATGTTGTAGTTGCCAACATTATTGGGCAACACGGCATCCGATCCCCACGAAATACGACCGCACCGGCACCTATCAGGTATGACGCGGTACGTGAAGGGCTGGAAAAGATTGGTGAGTTAGCTGTCAGCAAAGTATGTTCCGTTCATATGCCTAGAATCGGCTGTGGGCTTGCGGGAGGAACTTGGGACAAAATCGAACCGTTAATAGAACAGACCTTGGTTTCCATAGGCGTTGAAGTCTACGTGTACGATTTCTAGTTTATTGCAGTGAACGGATAGGCTTTATTAATATGACCGTCCATGTACTTCCGGGTTGCTCAGAAAATGCATGAAATCAACGACTCTGACCCCTTGAATCCAGTAAATGTAAGTATGTTCCGTACGGATACTGTAGCCATGCGGTCGAATGAATTCCCGTACTTCTGTCAGAAACTTACTCTTCGGAATCCTGATCTCCGAATGTAAAGCTTGACTGTTTATGCATACAGTATATCTTCGGGTTTTCAAGAAATCCGACACGCTTTTCATTCGTGCTTGCTCGTTTTGCAAGAGGGTAGTAACGTAAACGTCAAATGAATCAATAACTTGCAAACAGGGTTTACAAGTTTATGTGCGCAGCAGGTCGGAGTTAATAGGCGTGCGCGTTTTTCTGGAAGGGATTTTTTGGTTATGGAAGATTTCGCCGGCAGGTCAATACCTTACGTGGGGTTTCTCGAAAGAGTCACCCAGGATAAGTGCGCACGCACACTAATAAGCTGTTAGCAGTTTCGGAGGTTCATTTGCAATACTATGTAGTCAAAAACTGGTTTGAAGATGACTTTTTTGATTTAGATCCTTTGCTGCAGAAGTTACACATATCTGGAGGGGAACTCTCCGGAAATATTAAGATATCTTACGGGAAAGGAATAGCCGGATTAATTGGTAAAAGGTTAGCTAAAAAAATGAAGCTACCTAATCAAGGCGAGCATAAATTACTTGTTTCTATTTCTCACTCATCCCAAGGGCTACATTGGAATAGGAAATTCAATGATAATAATATTGTAAAATCATTATTTGTTCCCTTTGGTAATAATAAAAGTGGGTACTGGATTGAAACTACAGGTCCTGTTCAAATGAAGTTAACTGTAGATATAGTAAATGGAGGATGGTTTTGGCGTTGTTTAAAAGTTTCGTTATTTGGTTTACCAATCCCTCTTTGTCTCATCCCAAAATCTAAAGCATATAAAATTATTGAAAATGGTAAGTATATTTTCAATGTCTCATTTACTTACCCTTTATTAGGTAGTCTGGTTTCATATAAGGGTATTTTGGATGCGAAATATAACGAGTGATTAACATTAATAATGAATTGAAAATAATGCACGCTTGTGAGCTTGGGGCTGTCGGTGTTTACCGTGGCCATAAGTGTGTTGCTAGATACTTTTTTCGTACTAATCTTGCAGAACTAGATAATATGAGATTTCATGAAAAAAGCCATGTAGAAATATTCAAAAATGAACTCATTAAGCGAAACGCTCGAACATGTCACATGAGCCAATTGTTTTTCTGGGGCGGTTTATTTTATGGCGTATTTATCGGTATGTTTGGTTTAAAGTCTATAGGCATTAGTACAAATTCCATTGAAAGTGTTGTGGTTTATGAACTTGATTTAGTTTTAGATAAACTCGATGACAAATCATCTATTTACGGTGTTATCCAGCAGGTTAAATTAGAAGAGTTAGAGCATAAAGATTCAGGTGAAAATTTAGCGGGTAAAAGCTTTTGGCTATCAAGTTTTATTTCTAAATTTTCGAGGTTTAGTGCATATGCAGCTAAAAGCCTAGCTTCGGTGCTTTAAACTGCTAACAAGCAAATCAATCAGGACTAAAAACAGTTGGTTTTGCTCCTGCGTCGCTAATTTTAACCAACTATTTTTAGCCCATTATTTGGGCGTTAGGCAGATTTATGGATAAAGTCGATGTAGCATTAGATATGTGGTCGAAGTCTCTATGTGAAAAAATTAGTCTTGCCGAACTCTATTCAAGAAATCCAGTAGCGCATAAATGGAAAGCTCCATTTCGAACACTTATTCTACGGGAGTCTATTTCCTGGCGTTTGCATGATCTCTTGTGTCAATCCAAATCCCTTTCTGACGCGAAACATCTTCTAGGAGCAAGAATTCTGCTTAGATCTTCATTTGAAACGCTTGCTTTGTTAGTGTATCTAAACAAATTGATGGATAACGTAGTTAAAGGTACGTTGAGCTACTCAGAGTTCTCCGATAAGACAACGCAAATGCTTTTGGGGTCTAGGGATAAATCTACTAGTTATGAGTCTGTTAATATTCTTACTGTAATAGCGAGGGCAGATAAGAAGTATCAGGGGTTACTTAAAAGTTACCAAGAACTTAGTGAAAGTGTTCACCCAAACTATGACGGCTTGAGTAAAGGATATTCAATTGTTGACCACGAAGAGTACGAAACTGTATTTTCCAATAGGTGGGCTTCTATCTTTGCACTGAAGCACAATGAAAGAATATCCCTATGTATTGATACATTTCTTATGGAATACAACAATGTATGGAATGCAGCTTTCATTGAACTTGAAGTATGGATGGAAAAAAATGATGAAGTCTTGGCTCTACAGGCAGGCGATGCCTAACAAACCGCTGAAATTCGTTACTGCCACAAGAAAAAGCGTGGCCTGCACTAGGACTCGCTTCGCTCGCCTTCAAGCGGGGCGTTAGGCGAATAATCAGATGAGAGATCTAATATCAAGACACCGTCAGGATTTTAATGAAATAAGACGTCTTTGCCTTATTTGTCATGGGATAGACTTTACGACTAGTAGTTTTTCTTCGGGTAATTGCCGATTAAAAATAACTGAAAACTTAGAATCTGCTCTTCAGAATCTAATTTCGAGTAGTTTGTTAAATCTTGCTGTTGCTATTAGAGTTAATCTATATCAAAAAGCTATTTCAAATCCAAATATAGAACTTCCGGAATCATCATGGCTTTATTATGACAAAGAATTAATTGATAGGCCGGCAACATTGAAACAGGTTTGCGATAAAATTATACATGCTGATACAGTCGCTAAGCCTGTGCTCCCTGAAGGTTTATGGAAAGGTGATAGTAAGATTGCAATTCAGTTTAAAGGAGTCGAGTTTGGTAAAAAGGAATGGACGCTAAATATAGTACTTGAGAGGTTCACTGAAGATGTTCTTAATCTTTTAGATGAAATAGAGTCTAAAAATGCCTAAAAATGCCATCAATTTGACCGCCTTACGCTCCGCTTCAGTCGGCAAATTATGGCGGCGTTACATCAAATAGGATTACTCATTCATTATTAGGGCATTTCCAGTAAGGTTGCTGGCTGAAATCCTATTGCCGCTATGAGTTGATTATGTCCATACAATAAAAAACCGGCGCCTCTTTCGAGTGCCGGTTTTTTATTTGTTTAACCCGCTGCCTGAGCCTGAAGGTCAGGGCAGTGGGCTATTCGCCTCAGAAGTACTGATTAAACAGCTTTCAGAGGAATCGCTGGGCGAGCCAGGTCTTTAGACGGTGGAGCGAAAGACGTCAGGTTGATACCGTCAACCGCTGCTTTGTACTCATCCAGAGTCGGGAAACGACCCAGAATAGTAGACAGAACAACCATTGGGGTAGAACCCAGCAGAGACTCACCTTTCTTCTCGGCGCTGTCTTCTACTACACGGCCTTGGAAAAGACGGGTAGAGGTGGCAAGAACAGTATCACCTGCTTCTGCTTTCTCTTGGTTACCCATACATAGGTTACATCCAGGGCGTTCTAGGTACATGATGTTTTCGTACTTAGTACGTGCTGCTTCTTTCGGGTTGGCATCAGAGAATTCAAAACCAGAGTATTTCTCTAGTAGTTCCCAATCACCTTCTGCTTTTAGCTCATCAACAATGTTGTACGTTGGTGGCGCAATCACAAGCGGTGCTTTGAAGCTGATTTCTTTGCCTTGTTTTTCCATGTTACGGAACATAGCAGCGATGATTTGCATGTCGCCTTTGTGAACCATACAAGAACCAACGAAGCCTAGGTCAACTTTACGACCATCGTAGTATGACGCTGGACGAATCACATCGTGAGTGTAACGCTTAGATACGTCTTCGTTGTTTACGTCTGGGTCAGCGATCATTGGCTCGTCGATCACGTCTAGGTCTACAACCACTTCAGCGTAGTACTTAGCGTTGTCATCAGGTGCAAGGGCTGGCTCTTCACCAGACTTGATGCCAGCAATACGCTTGTCAGCTAGGTCGATTAGACCTTGTAGCATGCCAGCTGCGTTGTCCATGCCTTTGTTGATCATGATCTGGATACGGGCTTTAGCCAGTTCCAGAGATTGGATCATGGTGTCATCGGTAGAAATACAGATAGAGGCTTTCGCTTTCATCTCTGCAGTCCAGTCGGTGAAGGTGAAGGCCTGGTCAGCCAGCAGAGTACCGATCTGTACTTCGATCACACGACCTTGGAATACGTTTTCGCCGTTGAACTTCTTCAGCATCTGCGCTTGGGTCGCGTGTACGATGTCACGGAAGTCCATGTGAGGCTTCATAGCACCTTTAAAGGTTACTTTTACAGACTCAGGGATTGGCATAGCCGCTTCACCAGTGGCCAGTGCGATCGCAACGGTACCGGAGTCAGCACCGAACGCGACACCTTTAGACATACGGGTGTGCGAGTCACCACCGATGATGATTGCGCGGTCATCCACAGTGATGTCGTTTAGTACTTTGTGGATTACGTCGGTCATTGAGTGGTAAACGCCTTTCGGGTCACGTGCAGTGATTACACCGAATGCGTTCATGAATGCCATCAGCTTAGGCGTGTTGGCCTTGGCTTTGTTGTCCCATACAGACGCTGTGTGACAACCAGATTGGAATGCACCGTCAACGCTTGGCGAGATGGTCGCCGCAGCCATGGATTCCAGTTCCTGACAGGTCATAGGGCCAGTCGTGTCCTGAGAACCTACGATGTTCACTTTAACGCGCACGTCAGAACCTGTGTGTAGAGGAGTCTTAGACTTAACACCCACTGCGTTGCGGTTGAAGATTTTTTCAACAGCCGTCAGGCCTTGGCCTTCGTGAGAGATTTCTTTAGAGGCAGCGTAAACAACTGGTGCTTCAACGCCCAGAGTTTCAGCAGCGAAGGTCTGCAGCTTCTTACCGAAGGTTACTGCGTAAGAACCGCCAGCTTTCATGAATTCCACTTTTTGTGGAGTGAATGCTGATGCAACGTCTACCAGTACATTGCCTTCGCTGTCGAGCAGCTTCTTGGCTTTGGTGTCGATGGTCAGAACGGTACCTGTCTTAACAGAGTAGGCTTCTTCCAGTACTGGGTCGCCATTCGCGTCTTTTACTAGGTTACCGTCCGCATCTACTTTCTTAACCCAGTTTTTCAGGTCCAGACCAATACCGCCGGTTACGCCAACCGTGGTCAGGAAGATAGGCGCGATACCGTTAGTACCAGCAACCACAGGACGGTTGTTGATGAACGGGATGTATGGAGAGGTTTTTTCACCGGCCCACAGAGCCACGTTGTTCACACCAGACATACGGGAAGAGCCTACGCCCATGGTGCCTTTCTCAGCGATCAGCATCACTTTAGCGTCTGGGTTGTCTTCGCCCATCTTTTTGATTTCTTGCTGAGCTTCAGGAGAGATCATGCATAGGCCGTGCAGTTCACGGTCGGCACGTGAGTGTGACTGGTTGCCTGGAGATAGTAGGTCGGTTGAGATGTCACCTTCTGCAGCGATGTAAGTGATGACCTTAACTTTCTCTGGAATGTCGTCCAGCTTAGTGAAGAACTCCGCTTTCGCGTAGCTTTCTAGAAGATCTTTCGCAATGGCGTTGCCTTCTTTAAATGCAGCAGACAAGCGCGCGTAGTCAGCATCGTATAGGAATACTTGAGATTTAAGTACTTCGCCAGCGGCTTTTGCGTTTGCGTCGTCAGAAAGGGCGATGTCGAGTAGCGCTTCAACAGAAGGGCCGCCTTTCATGTGAGACAGTTGCTCTAGCGCGAATTCAGCAGAGATTTCTTCTACTTTTTCTTGACCAAGAACGATCTCTTTTAGAAATTTAGCTTTAACAACCGCTGCAGGGGTAGTACCAGGCAGAGTGTTGTAGATAAAGAAGTTAAGAGAAGCTTCGCGGTGCTCATTGCCGGTGTCTTTAATTTGGGCAATGATTTCAGATAGCAGTTCTTCGCTATCGATTGGTTTTGGGTGTAAACCCAGATCCTTTTTACGAACCTCAATTTCTTCCAGATATTCTGAATACAGACTCATTAGCGACCCTCTCAAAGCCTCAGTAGCAACGTATGGGCACTTTAGTCAGCAACGAGGGATAGTGTTTCGTTCTGACTAAGTACCATTAAGTATGAAGGTAGTTTTCTGAACAGACGATCAGCCTATGCAGGGATCTACCTTTTTTAAGATAGCATGCAGTATACAGCAATAATGGCGTCAGGCGCATTAGTCCCCTTGATGTGCATCATTCATAAAAATAATGAGTGTCAGGTCTAATATTTCTCCGGCTTATCTGAGCATTCGGCTGCGGCTGACATGATTATCAGGGGCTTTCTGCTGTTTGTTTTTGCTGTCTTTGGGCGTGTATTAGCCGGGGAGGTACGGCTTAGTTGCGCCTCTTGTGGTACGCCCTGGCTGTCTTGAATTTTGTTGTCCGGAATTTGGCATAAATGGCCTGCTCCGAGCCATTGAGTAGTCTGTATAGTCAGTAAAAACAATAATCCCGGTCTCTGCCGGCGATCAGCAGCTAGGACAACAGCATGACTATTCAGACGCATAAACGCACCTGCAGCCTGTGCGAGGCCACCTGCGGTATTGAAATTGAATTTAATCCTGCAACGGAAGAGATACTGTCAATTAAGGGAGATAAAGACGACCCTTTTAGTCAAGGTTACATCTGCCCTAAAGCGACGGCGCTGCAAGATCTGCATGAAGATCCGGACAGAGTAACGACGCCAATGTTGAAAACCGAGTCTGGTTGGCAACCGATAGGCTGGACGCAAGCGCTGGACATTGCCGCCAAACGGTTTGCTGAGATTCAAGCTAAGCATGGCAAAGATGCTATTGGTTCTTATCTAGGCAACCCTAACGTTCATAACTATGGCAATTTGTTGTTTGGACCTTTGTTGCTCAGGGCTTTGGGTTCAAAAAATAAGTTTTCTGCTACATCCGTAGATCAGCTTCCGCATCATATGGCGAGCTTGCATATGCTTGGCCATCAACTTTTGTTGCCGATTCCGGATATTGATCGAACCGACTTCATGATCATTATGGGTGCGAATCCGTTGGCGTCGAATGGTAGCCTGATGACAGCACCAGATTTTCGGGGGCGTATCCGCGCCATACAAAAACGCGGTGGTAGAGTGTTGGTGATTGATCCGCGTCGCACCGAAACAGCCAAGGTAGCGGATGAGCACTGGTTTATTCGTCCAGGGCAAGATCTGGTTTTATTGTTGGCGATTTTAAATATTTGGATCAACGAACAGCGCGATGAATTGCCAACGTTACCGGACTATTTTGACAGTATTGATCTTGCAAGTTTGTGCGCAGGATTCACTCCCGATATCGCCGCCAAGGCGACCGGCATTGATGAAAGTAATATTCGTCAGTTAGCGAAGCAGTGGTTGGCAGCCCCATCGGCCGTCTGCTATGCCCGAATGGGCTTATCCGTGCAGCAGTACGGCGGTTTATGTCAGTGGTTGGTGAACGTATTGAATATCGTCAGTGGCAATTTTGATCGCCCTGGTGGCGTGATGTTTACTAATCCAGCGATTGATTTACCGGCTATTTTGGCGGCTCGTGGCGGGCGCGGACATTTTGATAAATATCGTAGTCGTGTTCGAAAGTTGCCTGAATTTGGCGGAGAATTTCCTGTCGCTGTAATGGCGGAAGAAATTCTTACTGAGGGGCAAGGGCAGATACGTGGCATGCTGACGGTTGCAGGTAATCCGATCATCTCGACACCGAACAGTGATCAGCTTAACCGCGCCTTTGAATCTCTCGATTTCATGGTGTCGATAGACTATTTCATCAATGAAACGACTCGTCACGCCGATCTAATTCTTCCCCCTTGTGGCCCGTTAGAGCGTGATCATTACGATCTGATTTTCAATACGTTTGCGGTGCGTAATGTGGCGAAATATGCGCCTGCTTTGTTCGATAAACCAAAGGGCGGCAAAGAAGATTGGGAAATCTTGTTAGGTTTGGCTAAGCGTTTAAATCGCGGTTCTCTAAAGACTCGACTCCAAACCTCACTAACCTATGCCGTTATGAACTGGCTCAAGCCAGTGGGTATTCTTAAAGTCCTGCTTAAACGAGGACCGTATCAGTTGGCATTAAAAACGTTGATTGAAACGCCAGAAGGTTTAGATCTTGGTGCGTTGGAGTCTTCCATGCCGAATCGCTTATTTACTAAAAACAAGAGGTTATCGCTAACTCCTAAGGTTTTTATCGATGAGATTCAGCGGTTGCGTACAGCATTGTTAGCGCCACAAAGTGACGATTCACTGTTAATTGGTCGCCGCCACGTACGCAGTAACAACTCTTGGCTACATAACAGCCGTCGTTTAACCAAAGGGCCAAGACGTGATCGGTTGTTACTCAACCCTGTCGACGCCGAACGTTTAGGTCTGTCTCTTATACACATCTGACGCTGCCGACGACTCCTTACGTGTAGA
>OJDD01000565.1_pt1 | contig 10003 bp, 6 predicted proteins | sample 1592591 | NCBI WGS metagenome assembly OJDD01 (sample SAMN05416809, study PRJEB24817) | seawater metagenome | isolation source: Sea water | place: Canada:Atlantic | collected 2013-07 | reverse complement strand
CCTTTTGAAAAGATTACTCAGTCGTGGGCAGTTACACAATTTGGTTTACAGGCTCTAGCTTGGCTGGCAGTACGGACCGCTATATTGGTTGCGGACACCGAAAGTTCCGAGTTCGCTTCTTGAAGCGCAACGAAGTCAACCTTATCCCTGACGGCACAGTCTGGACAGGACCAGTCTTCAGGAATTTTTTCCCAGGTCGTTCCTGCAGGAAAGCCTTCGTGCGGATCACCAACCACTTCGTCGTATACATAACCACAATCCGGGCATTGATGTTTAGCCATTTAAAGCACCTTTCAAACGATATTATTGTCTTTGTTTTGGTAGCGCCCGACGCGCACCCTCTTTCAGGTGCACGTCAGAGGCTCTTTTTCTGCAACGTAAATAAAGTAAACGACGTATATAAGTTCTAATTAGCCGATCATTTAGACGCTGCGGTATCGACTGATTCAGAATCAGTCCCACCAAATTTACGCACATAGAATTCACGCTTGCCGGGTTGAATCTGAATCTTATCGAGATCTCCTTTAGCCCAATCCAGCACCCGGTGGTCCATTATCGACCGAAACCATGAGGGAAACATTGCGGCCAGGAACATTCCGGGATATCCCGATGGTAAGGAAGGCAGGTCTTTGAAGTCGCGAAGCGATTGATAGGACCTTGTAGGATGGGCGTGATGGTCGGAATGTCGTTGCAAATGAAACAGAATCAGGTTCGACATAATATGGTTTGAGTTCCATGAGTGGTGCGGTTGTTGACGCTCATAACGTCCATCCGACATCTTCTCGCGCAGCAATCCGTAATGCTCAATGTAGTTGGCGCTGGTCAGCTGCCACCAGCCAAAGGCCATTTGAATGGGCAAAAAGATCAGCATTAACGGGCCAAAAAACGCCAGCAATCCCGCATAAAGCACAGCGGTCAAAATCATAGGCTGAAGAACTTCGTTCTCCAGGCTCCAGACACTTTTTCCACAACGACTGAGGCGCTGTTCCTCTAAATCCCATGCCCGCTTGAAAGCACCGGGAATTTCACGCAGTGAGAATGAGTAAATGGACTCGCCCATGCGGGATGTCGCCGGGTCCATCGGCGTAGCCACATCACGGTGATGCCCCTTATTGTGCTCAATGAAGAAATGACCATATCCGACCACGGCGAGGACAAGCTTCGCCATCCAACGGTCAAACGTTTCTTTTTTATGGCCAAGTTCGTGGCCTGTGTTCAGAGCCAGGCCATTCACGATTCCCAGGGAAAGGGCCAATGCCAGAAACTCGAAAACATTCATTGGTTGCGTGGATACCCACCAGGCACTGACAATCAAGGCCGCATAATGAATAGGAACAGTTAAGTAGGTCAGTACCCGGTAGTAACGATCCTGTTCAAGCCGAGGCACGGCCGACTCGGGGGGGTTGGAAAAATCCTCTCCAAACATGGCATCAATCAAGGGAACTGCGCCATACCAAAGGATCAACACCAATCCGTACCAGATGCTCCATCCGGTCTGGGCGACCAGATAAAGGCCTATAAGAGGTGTTGCTGGCCACAGCACAGAAAGGATCCACAGGTGGCGCTTTCTGTCCACATAGTTTTCGGCACCAGGGTCCCTTTGAAGGGACTCTGTTAGTACATTTTCTGACATTGACATGAGGATCACCTTATTGTTATTAGATTCATCATCTTTTTACATATTGTATTGTTTTGCATCGCGCACAACGGGCCACTCAGATGAGCGGGCCGGTTGTACGCAGTTACAGGATTGGCTATAAGTTGGGGTCAAACAACTACCCGAACGGGTAGGTTTGGCGCCGGATAACGGTCGATATACGTCATGCCCTGGCGCGCTCGCGTTCCGGGCTGGCAAAGCGGGAGACTTGACTGTCATGACACACCATAGCCTGGAAGACTGGTGTCGAAGGATGTCCGGCCGGATGTGGGGTCGTCAGCGCTTCATCACTCAAGGCTGTACAGACCGCCAGCGCCTGGGTGCTTCTGCGACGCCTGAGGCAAAAGTCGTTCTGTACCGGGCTCCGCCGGGCTACGGAAAATCTGTACAGGTCGCCCTGGCAGCAAACCGTCGTGATCCGGAACACGAGAGCGCCGTCTATATCAATGGACGATCCTACCCGGACCCGCGCGAAGTCACTGACAGCCTGTTTGCGGCGTTGGTTTTATACCAGATTGAAGGACCTGAATCCCGGGAAGCGCTGAAAAGTGACACTGACACCATCGAAGCGCTTCGGGACGCCTTGTTCAATGCAAGAAAGACCATAAGAATTTGCCTTGACGGGCCCGGTGAAGGGGCGGATAACGGGGATCTGATTGAGGATCTGATCTGTGAAACACCGGACAATGTAAAATTTTTTATTGCGCCCGGCAGCGCCGGGGCATTGCCGCGTTTGTCGCTGATGACGGGTGTTGTGACCTATGGTGCTGATGAGCTTGCCTTTACAGAAGAGGACCTAAAGGAGCCGGAGAAGCTTGGTGAGGTAACGGGTATAGGTGGCTCCGAAGCAGGCAACATTATACAAGCCACGGGCGGATGGCCCGCACTCGTCAGACTGATGCGCCAAACCCCGAACCCGGACCTGCCTCCCGAATCCTGGCCGGAAACCCGCTCGTATTTCAGGGACAATCTCTTGTCCGTGCTACCCAGACATGCGCGAAGGTTTGTTTGCAACGCCGCGATGCTCGAGGAGGTCAGCGCGGAGTGCTATGACTATGTCTATAAAACGCAGCAGGCTGATCAGGAAATTTCGTTTGTTAACGAAAAATTTGCACTTTTAGCCCCCACCGTTTCCTCCGGCGAGCGCCTGGCCATGCACCCTGTGCTGAGAGGGTATTTGCGTAGTGTGTTTAATGCCACTCAACGGGAGCGTCGTTCGTATGTACTGAAACGCGTTGCGTTCTGGCATTGGCGCAGGGGAGAGTACCTCCATTCAATCAACGTCGCCCTGGAGGCTAGTGACCATCGGTGGGCGCGCGTGGTCAGTGACAGCATCATACTGGACGTGGCGCTCCGGCAAGGTGAAATTGAAGTGCTTCGCACGTGGTTTGAAAAGGTGCCGGTCCGCACGATAAAAAAAATCGCTTCCTTAGGCATAGGATATGCCTGGACCCTGTATTTCAGCCAGCAGGCGCGGCAGGCAGAGGAAATGCTGGCCAGTTCGGACCATCCGATTTCCAGGGGGCTGGGCAACCTTGATGAGGAAGGCTGGCGGGAACTGGTTAAGGCAATAGGTAAAGCCACACAGGATGAATTGTCGGAGAGCCAGACGCTCTGTGAAAAGTGGATTGATGCCTTTGGCGATCGCAATATGGTCGGTAAAGGCGCGGCCCTTACATGCCAGGCATTCATTGCCTCCAGCGATCGCCGCTTTGAAGAGTTAGAAGAACTATTGCACAGAGCGGCGGTGGCCAACCAGTCATCCAATCAACTCTACGCGTTTATCTGGCTTAAAACGGCGGAAATCCAGACAGAATTGTTCAAAGGCGACATGGTCCGGGCAATGTACCTGTTGCGTCAGGCGAATAAAACCGCAGAAAAGATTGGCGTACCAAAAAGCTTTTTAAACAAGATGCTTGGTGTTCTTGAGTTACAAATTCTGCTCGAACAGGATCATCACCAGGTTTCCCCGGAATCTGCACAGATATCCTTTGATTTCGCCTTGAATTATGGCGTTACCGACATTCTGTGTGGATGCACACAGGCATGCAGCCGTTTGCTGTACCACCAGGGGTTGCGGGACAGGGCCATGGCCCTGTTGGAGCAGGCTCGCCTGGCCGCCAGCGAGCGTGAGCTCCCGCGCCTCAATATCCTGACAAAAGTTCAGTTGGCTGAGTTCACCCTCCTGAACAACGAGGAATTGGAGCCACCCATACTCCCCGATGAATCCGAGCTGTCATTTCTGCCTAATCAAAACCGGGCCATTCAGGCGCGCATTGCTTTAGTGAAATCAATGTACAGGCTAAGGCTTGGGAAGCAGTTTGGTGTGGCCGGGAACTATGCCAGAGAGGCGCTTCAGGCTGCCAGCGCCATCTCCGATGCCAGAACCAGGGTCGCCGCCCAGTATTGCCAGGCCCTGGCAGCGTTTGCCCTGGGTTCCTCAAAACCGGCGAAGCGCCTGATTCTTGATGCCAACCTGCATGCGGAGCATCTGAATTGCCACTTTACACCGCTATGGATAAAAGAAGCGCTGCTTTCTCTGAGTCCCCTTGCCCGGAATCTCTTTGATGATCCGCCAGACACCGCTGAAGCGGCCACTACAAGGGACCCGGAAGTCCGGGCAGAAGACCTCAGCGCTCCACCAGTACCGGGACATACCGACTCCGTTATCACGGTCAGGCAGATTTCCATACTGAAGTGTATAAGCAGCGGAATGACCAACAAAGCGATCGCTGAGAGGCTTCTTGTGACTGAGGATGCTGTCAAATGGCATCTGAAAAGGATTTTCAGCGAACTTGAAGTAACCAGCCGGGTTCAGGCAGTCACTGAAGCGCGACTGCGCGGGCTTTTATAGTGAGTGAAAAGTAACCGGTGCTCTGCTGGTTGCAGAACCGGACTATTGGCAGGGGGCATCTTCCCGGGGTGATCTGTTTTCGGTTTCGACGGAAAAAGGGCCAGTCCGGAGACTGGCCCTGTGTCAGGTTTCATCACTTTTGCGTGTAGGGAGACACATACCTGAGCTGAAGTTCATTCGGTGCAACTTGTATTGTGAGCTCAGTATCTACGTCGATCACTGAGTTTACTACTCCATTAACAACCCCGCCCAATAGGCGGCAAAGAAGACCTGTTCCGATACTACAAATTGCAGACTCCTCTTCAAGCAAGCCCACAGTTGCTCGCCCCAAAAGCCTCGTTGACAGCACAATCGGCTCAACATTTCGTTGTTCTATGACGATCCTGCCATCATCAAGGAAGGTTATCGGTCCAGAGAGCTTCAATCCATTAATTGGATAGCTGCGCAGATTATCCTCAAGGCGGGTGTTCGCCAGTCCGCTCAGCCTAACGTTCAGATACGGTGCATCAAGGTAAACATCCAGCTCGGTCTCGAAGGTCAGCTGACCGTCTTTTTGTAGAATCACACCATCAATCAGGCCGTCGCGGTTTTCGCCCTGGTAACGCATACGCAAGGCGAGGGGTCCGGTGTCAAACTCTTGAGAGGTCTGTAAATCACTGGTCGCAAGTACTGCGAGCAACTGACTGCTCAGATTGACCCAGATGTCGCTAGGCGTGGTAAGGAGTACCGACGGATGCAACTTCACAGGCACTCGCGTGCTGCCATCTTCGGCAACGGTTGGTTCACCCACTATCTCAACATCAAGGTTTGCTGTCAGAAAAATGAATTTTTTGAACTCATCGCAAGCTTCGGTGCCTACTTCACAGCCTATCTGCCCGTTATCCTCAAGCACCCCGCTACTGATCTCCGTGATGGCAAGCTTCATGGAATTTTCAGGAATTCCGCTGATGGCATCAGGCTCTTCCGGGTCCAGCTTCAGATTAGCATTCACATCCCTGCTCGGGAGATTTTTCAGCGGCAGAAGCACGGAGGTTTTGGTTATATCTCTGGCAACAAACCGGTTTTCAAGCGGTTGTCCGCCTGACGAAAGGTCCCCGAGGCTCCTTCCCGGGTCGGCGTACTGGCTCAGGAGCCTGCTGTACAGGGGGATACCCTGTTGATTGGTAATACCATCGGTCAGCACGTAACGGTAGTTTGTTCCTTGCTCCCACTTGTCGAGTGGTACGGCTCTCAGTTCACGACCATTGAGGAGGCTAAGACTATAACCTTCAACTGACTGCCAGCTGCCGTTCTCGTCCTGCTTTTCCACAACAACAGTTTCGCCGGCCACAATGGAGTCCGGATCGATATCCTGTGAGAAGCGCACGATAATAGGCTCGCTGGCCGGATGCTCGGTTATGGGCAGCAAATCATCCAGCGGGCGCTGTCCAAAATTCGCGGAAGCAGGGGTCTGGCTCGTGATGCCACCAAGACACCGCCCCTGTTTTCCGGGCTGGGCATCCAGGTCCGTCTTGGCGCATGGGTAACCAGGAAGGGTTGTAAGGGCAATCGGACCAACGTCAGCTGGCGGAACCTCCGCCGTTGGGTCGAGCCTGAAATTACGGCTTGTGCTGGCCATCGGATTACCCGACAGGTCAACAAGGCCGTCCATCGTAAGGGTATAATCGATGCCATGCGTTAACGGCTCGGTTGGCCGGATAACGAGAGCCGGACCGTCAAGCCGGGATTTAAAGGCAACCTCTGCCGATGTGGTGCCGTCATTGGCGATGAGGGTGATATTGTCCGGATTGATGGATGACGGAAGGAGAGGTTCCGAGAAATAGACAATCAAAGGGTCAGAAGGCCTCTGTATGTTGGAGTGTTCCCCGGGGACCCAGCTCTTGATGAAGGGCGCTGCGGTGTCCGCAAAGTCGGCCTGTAGCGGGGCATCTTCGACGTTGCGGAAGCCGTTCAGCTTGAAGGAAATCAGGCCTGAGGCTGTGTCAATGCCCATCACGTCCGGCTCAATAACACCAACGGCTTCGATGCTCAGCTTTCCGTCTTCGACGAGGGCAGTGCCCACCAGTTGCACGTGCATGAGCTGTTGGCCAAGGGCGCCGTTGGTAACGGTGTTCCCGGTATTCAGGGCCATATCGATGTAGAGTTCGAGCACCCGGGGTGCATCCACTGCATCGGTATAGGGGTTGGGTATCAGGAAACCATTGGCATCCGAGAGAAAGCGAACCCCGACGGCTTCGGACTCGAACCCGGCCGGCACAGCCCCCGCGATGCTGACTTCTACAGAGCTTCCGGTGAGCAAGGTGCCCCGTTCGATCCTCAACGGAATGCTCTGAGCGGCCGCCTCAAACTTGGGAATAAAACCCAGTTCCGCGAACACAGTGCCGGCGACACTGGTCGGGTTCTCTTCGCCCAGAAGAAGGGAGCTCAGGTTTACCGAATTGTAATCGGCACCCGTCAGTGGCAGTTGGCCTGGCATGTTTTCAGCTACCTGAGCCATGATCTGGCGCTTGCCAGTCGGAGAGCGGGAGTCGGTCGGGTTGAAGGTCAGTGTGCGATCTTCGGACAGGGTGTCACCCAGCAGAGCGCTTTTTATGCCGCTGGTCACGGTCAGGTTATAGGTTCGGGCCGGATCCAGGTAGCCTTCCGGATCCACCGTAACCCGGTGGTCCTTGACGTATACTTCGGCATTGACCGGTTCGCCGGCCTGGTCCGCCAGGCGGATGGTCTGGCCGTAAACCACCGATTGCGGGTCGACGGGCTCGGTAAACTGAAGCCGGAATGTCGTAAAGTCCGTGACGGGGTAGTCGTTCCCTCCGTCCGGAATGGTTCGCGCCAGTTCAAATCCGGTACCTTCGGTCTGGCTCAGAAGCGGGCCGGATGTTGCCGGTGCTGTCTTGAATTTGATTCCGTCCGCGGTCAGGGACACTGGTGCGCCGCCAACCTGAAGTCCCTCTGCGGTCAGGGTGTAGCTGGTTCCCGGTGCAAGCGCCTTGTCCGGCTTTGCCGCAAGCCCCATCTTGTCTTCATCAGTGAACATCACGTCTGTGAGGGTAACCTCGTTCCCGGTGGCATCCCTCAGGATCAGAGAGTCAGGAATGTCGGTCAGCGGTGTGTCGATGGACTTGTTGAAACGCAGGAAGACAGGTGTTGTTGTGGGAACGGTGGACGTGACACCGGGCTGATCGCCGCCCGGGGGCGTACTGTCAGCCGGATAGGTAAATGTCAGCGATCCGGGTGTCGGAGCCCGGGTAACGGTCTGCTGGTCGCCGCTATCCCCGCAGCCTGCGAGTGCTGTGGTGACAATCAATGCAATAGTGGTTTTTTTCATGCCGTACCTCTTCAAAATCTCAGCGTAATTGAGCCGCTGAACACGTGAATATCGCCGTCTGCAGTAACGTCTTCTTCATTGCCATTGAAGTCGACAATGGTGAAGTCACGCTCTTGCAGCATCTGGTACTGGTAACCGAGGTCCACGCGAACGGGGTAGGCCAGAAGACGGGTCCGGTTGTAGGTGGCACTTAAGCCAAGCCCGACAGAAATCTTGTCTGTGTCCAGGTAGTTGATTTCCGGGTTTCGGGTGGTTTTCAGAGGGGATTCTTCATAGGCGACGCCGGCACGGAAGGTAAAATTGTCGTTCAGCATGTACTCGCCACCGAGGCGGGGAGTCAGGGTGTCCTCAAACTGCATACGGGCAGCGGGGGAAAGGCTGTTCTGATCCTTGATGGTGTCGCTGGTAAATTTATCTTCCAGGCCTGACCAGTTCTGTTGTTCTACACTGCCGCCAATACGCCAGCCGTCACCTTTATACTGGGTGCCGACGACCCAGATTTCCGGCTGAAAGGAGTCTATCGTGGTAACCGCAAGCGCAAGCCCCGGATCGGGAATCGTCTGGTCGACAATGACGTTTGCGTCGATACTGGTGGAAGCCGATGATTCTGCCCGGTAAGCAAGGGCCGTTTCCCAGCCGCTCAACCAACAGCCGCTTTCAGGGCAGAAAGTTTTGCCCCAGTCGATGGAGGTACTGAGAATCGACTTTACAGAGGGTTCGGCATTGACTGACAGGCGCTCACGTCGTGTCTCACCGGCCAGGTTCGATAACGTATCCAGCTTGGCTGTGGCTTCGAGGGTGACTCTTGCCGAGATTCCGGCGTCAATACCTCGCCAGATGTTGGTGGCACCACCGATATTGAGGAACAGGGGTTCCCTGCCATACTCCATGAACTGGCCGCTTTCTGATGTGTTTGAACTGAAGGCCAGCAGTTCCTTGCCATACTTCTCTACTCCCGCGATGAAGCCAAAGTAAATGGGGTGCTTAAAACGGGTCAAGGAAGAAAGATTTGTTTTCATGCCGATGAGCACATGCTGACTCGGTGAGTCGGCGAGTACGTCGCCATCCCGCAGGGGGCCATCCGCTCTCAGTTCCTGTTCTGCATGAAGCAGGCCTAGGGTCAGCTCTCCCCGGGGATCTTTTGTCAGATAAGCCGGGTTATAGTAAGTGGCAGACACCTGATCGTTGAACATAGACAGGGATTGCGCTGTAGCCACGTCGGCTGCCATTACCCCGTAGGTGGTGCCGATGTTGCCCATGCTGGCCTGAGTGGGAAAAGAACCCCCAGCGGACAGAATTGCGATTGCAAGGCAAGAGGTAGGGCCCTTAGTAAAAAGGGGAGTCTTAGGCATTAATATGCTCCGTTTTCTCGTTATTGTTGTCAGTACATCTATACAGCGCTTGTTGAGGCGGTCAGATGCTGTTCAGCAAAAAAGCTTACTTAAACTGTTTTTTCGGAACATTGGCCCTCTTGACGCCACAGATCGTCTTTAACTCAGCCAGGCTTTTTCGTGAGAAAGGTTTTGAAAGGACGTCGCTCAAGTAGATTGCCGAAGCGCTGCTTGTCGAGCTGATGCGCCGGGGAGTCGACCTGGTTACCGCAGAGGTCGAGTCGGCTTACGCCAGCTCGGACGACCCGGTTGAGCGTTTGCGTCTTTGTATCAACGCACATCTGCGAGCCCTGTTGTTAGGTTCGGATGCGGTTTACGTGCTGTTGTTTGAATGGCGGGCGCTGGGCCCGGAGGCTAGTAAGGAAATCATCGAACTGCGTGACCAGTACGAGTCCCTGTGGGCCGGTATCCTCGAAACAATGATTGCGCAGGGCGTGGTCCGGCAGAATGTTGACGGCCGTTTGCTTCGCCTGATCGGCCTTGGGGCGCTCAACTGGGTTGCAACCTGGTTCGACCGGAACGGAGTCCATTCACTCGACGCCATTGGTGATTTTATCTGGCAGATCGCTATGGACGGTGTCATCAATAAAGGTGTCCAGGCATGATCTGGATTCGCCGGCATGGACGTACCAGTCAAAGCAACAGCGCTACCGCCAGCAGTCGCTCTGGCAGTGTCCCAGCGATCAGATCGGCAGTCAGTCGGATCAGTTATCGCTGCTGTCCGACAGGTAGGCGCCGTCCTCGTCATGGACTTCCTGGCCGGTCACCGGCGG
>OJDD01000564.1_pt1 | contig 10020 bp, 10 predicted proteins | sample 1592591 | NCBI WGS metagenome assembly OJDD01 (sample SAMN05416809, study PRJEB24817) | seawater metagenome | isolation source: Sea water | place: Canada:Atlantic | collected 2013-07 | reverse complement strand
TCCGCAAACCTCGGCAACGCAAACGCCGCCAAAATCCCGAGAATCACAATCACCATCACCAGTTCGATAAGGGTGAAACCTTTCTCTTTTCTTGCGGCCATCTGGTTCATCATATTCATGGTCTTCTCCTGCTTTTGCTGCCTATAAAAGGATTAATTGATAACCCGAATCACTTCGCCAGAGTCGGCGTCGTATTGAATGTTGTCGGTGCCACCATCGAGGTTGTACTCGTAGGTGCACACAGACCCACTTGAACTTGCTGTGTAATCGGTTGTATCGCCCGACGTTGCGACGGTCGGCGCGTTTGACTGCATCAGGGCCAGCCAGAGGTTTTGGCACTCTGTGGCACTCATGGCCGTCGGGTCGGTGTTGCCACTCACGCCCGTTGGCCAGCCATCGGCGCTCACGTCGACGTTTTCCTCGCCAAAGCCGGGAAGGTCGGTCTGTGCACCAGCGGCGCCACTGGCGGTCCATTGGGCACGAACCAGTGCAACAGCGGCGGCGTAGGCGCCCGAGGTGCCCTGGATGCTTGCCCGGTGGGCCTCGTCCGACAGTTCGGCGAACCTTGGCAACGCAAAGGCTGCAAGAATGGCGAGTATGGAGATCACCACCACCAGCTCAATCAGGGTAAACCCCTTTGTCTGGCGGGCATTTATTGTCATTATCCTCATCGCGTGGCCTCCCTGAGGCTTGTTATCAATGTTCGGCACGATCGTTTGTCTCCACCGGCTGTAACCTCAGTCCGGACTGGAGATCCTGTCCATCAAGGCGCCCGTTGCCATTCCTGTCCGTGAACTCTACCGCCACAACCCAGGCCATGGGTGTGTCGACGCTTCCCTGTCTGTCCCCAAGGGATATCGGCTGGCGTGGTTGAAATATAACCCGTCCCTCCGCGCCTGCTGTGTCTTTTTTGTAGCCTTTATCGCCGGTTTGTAACCGCTTGAAACACCATCGGCCCGGCTCTGGCCGACCGTCATGACAGATTCCGTCATACCAGGCCGGTTCCGATCCGAACCACTCGAAAGGGTTTCTGCCCACCCAGGCTCTGAAGTCGGCCCCTTCCTGCAGGCGAATCTCGGCTCCTTTTACGACCAATACACTCCTGATCTGGTTAAGCATCAGCCGTGTACCTTGCTGTTCTGCCCTGCCGGCTTCGCGTTCCACGACTCCCAGCAATACCCACCAAAGGGTCAAAAGGATGCACAGGGCAACCAGAAATCTCAGCCGATGTGCGTTGGTCAGCACCGACATCGCCGAATACTTCTGACTGGTCATTCATCCACGCCCCATGGCGGCCGCCCCCAGGTCCCATATGGGCAGGAACACGCCCAGTGCAAGAATGAGAACCAGAATGCCCATGGCCACAATCAGTATCGGTTCGATGGATTCCGCAAGTCGTTTGAGGCCGTAGTCCACATCTTCATCGTAAAAATCCGCCACGTTCACCAGCATGTCGTCCACCGAACCGGTTTCCTCTCCCACCGCAATCATCTGCAGGATCAGCGGCGTGAACATATCGCTCTGCCGGGCTGTCCGCAGGAGGCTTTCACCGCGTTCAATACCTACCCGCATTTCCTTGATGTGTCTGGAGATCCAGGCGTTATCCGTGGCGTCTGCAACCACGGTCAAGGCATGGGTCACGGGCATGCCCGCAGACAGCATACTGGCGAAGTTACGGGCAAACCGGCTTAGGGTGATCAGCTCCAGCAGCGGCCCTATAATGGGCATTCTCAGTTTGTAGCGGTCCCAGGTCAGGCGTCCCTGCTCGGTGTTTTTCCACTGCCTCACCAAGAGCGCCGTTGCGGCCATACCGAACAGTACGATGTACCAGTAGCCCAACAGGAAGTTGGAGGTGCCGACAAGTACCTGGGTCAGGAATGGCAGGTCGGCGCCCAGTTTGTTGAATACCGCCGAGAACTTAGGAATCACCAGGAAGTTCACCACCATCAGAGCCGCAAACAGGGCAATCACCACGAAGGTGGGATACCGCATGGCCTGCTTGAGCCGCCTTTTGGTGTCGCGTTCCAGTTCGAGGATCTCAGACAGCCGCTTGAAGGCATCGTCCAGTTGCCCGGTGTTCTCGCCCACGTGGATCATGGCTATAAACAGATCCGAAAACACCTTGGGGTGCGCCTGCATGGCGGTGGCCATCGTGGAGCCGGCCTCAAGACGATCCGTTACGTCGTCCAGCACTTCGCTGAGCGCGGGCGAGCGCGTCGTATCCGCCAGGCCGCGCATGGTTCGTATCAACGGGATGCCGGCCTTGGTCAACGCATGCATCTGACGGCAGAACACAATCAACTCGTCCAGGGTGATTTTCTTGCGGAACAGCGGCAGATTATTCAGCCGATCGCCGATGGAATCGCTTTGTGCCTGCTCGCGGATCGCCAGGGGTGTGATGCCCCGCCGCATAAGTTCGGACGCTGCCGCCTCGGGGCTCGGCGCAGCCAGAGCACCCTGTTGCACGGTTCCCCTGCTGTCCTTACCCCGATACGTAAACTGCATCAGGCACCTCCCTCATTGGAGGCAAGATTGTCGGGGCCGCTGCTATCAGAGGATTGAGAGAGCACCGGCACGTCTTCGAGGGACACTTCGCCCTCAGACGTAGCCGCCACCCGGGCAACCTCTTCCAGGGTGGTAATGCCCTGCAAGGCAAAGTCCATCGCACACAGACCAAGCGGTCGGAAAAGGTGGCTTCTGCGGGCTTCCCGGGTGAAACCGGCGATGTCCTGGCGGCGCAGCGCGTCCAGCATCCCCTCGTTCATTTCCAGCATTTCGTACACACCCAGACGCCCCCGGTAACCACTATTGCTGCACTGGTAACAGCCACGGCCATGAACAAATCCGGCCTCCAGGTCCAGCGGATCAAGATCGAACTGGTTCAGCCAGACTTTTTCCTGACTGGTGGGCTCGTAGGCCTCGCGACAGTTCTCACAGACCTTGCGCACCAGCCGCTGGGCAACGACACCAAGCAGGGAACTGGCCACCAGGAATGGCTCCACGCCCATATCGATCAGTCGCATGGCGCTGCTGATGGAGTCGTTGGTGTGCAGCGTCGAAAGCACCAGGTGGCCAGTCATAGCCGCCCGCAGGCCAATCTCGGCGGTTTCGTGGTCTCGCATCTCGCCCACCAGAATCACGTCCGGGTCCTGGCGCAGCGCGGCGCGCAGTACACTGGCGAATTCCAGTCCGATTTTCGGGTTTACCTGTACCTGGGTAATGCGCGGCAGCCGGTACTCTACCGGGTCTTCTGCGGTGATGATTTTGACTTCCGGGCGGTTAAGCTCGGTTAGCGCCCCATAAAGGGTTGTGGTCTTACCGCTACCGGTCGGTCCGGTGACCAGGATCATGCCGTGGGGCTTCTTGATCATGCGGCGGAAGTTTTCGAGCAGCGTTTCCGGCATGCCGGTGACGTCCAGGCTCAACATGCCCTGGCTCTGGTCCAGCAAACGCATGACCACCGACTCGCCGTACTGAACCGGCATCGTGGAAACCCGCACATCGATGCTGCGGCCCTTTACGCGGATATTGAAGCGGCCATCCTGGGGAATCCGCTTCTCGGAAATGTTCAGGCCAGCCATCAATTTAAGGCGTAGCACCAGAGCGGAGTTGACCCGCTTTTCCTTCATCACCTGTTCCTGCAGCACGCCATCCACCCGTTGGCGAATACGTACCACGGTCTCGTCAGGTTCAATGTGAATATCGGAGCTGCGGGCTTGAACGGCATCTTCAAACAGCGTCTGCAGAAGCTTTACCACAGGTGCTTCCGCGCTTTCAGACTCGGCGCTGAGGTCCGCCAGGTCAAAAGCGTCGTCACCCAGCTCGTCTTCCAGTTCTTCCGCCAGCGAGGCAATTTCGTCAGTACGGCGATACACCAGATCGAGGGTATTCAGTAGTTCGCTTTCTCGCACAACGGCCTGCTTGATCGGCTGTTTCAGCACCCGCACCAGTTCGTCGTAGGCGAAGATGTCGAGCGGGTCAGCCATGCCTACCAGCAGCTCACCGCTCTGTTCCGCCAATACGATACTGCGGAAACGGCGAGCCATGGCTTCCGGCAGTTTCTTGACCAGCTCGTTGTTGAACTGGAAGTGGCGCAACTGAACGAATGGCACATCCAGTTGGCGCGACAGGATGTTGAGAAGGTTGTCCTCTTCCACATAGCCCAGGTCAATCAGGGTACGGCCCAGCTTGCGCCCGGTATTTTTCTGTTCACGCAAGGCAGTCATCAACTGTTGCTCAGTGATAACGTCGTTCTGGACCAGCAGGTCGCCTATGCGGATTTTTTTCTTTGCTTCAGTCATGGATCATCCTGCCCGCAATGCCTGCAGGCGTTGCTCTACGTAGTCGGCCAACGACCGGGGCAACCCCGGAAGTTCGGCTGCCTGCCGGTAGGCCCTGGCCGCTCCGGCCCGCTCGCCCTGCGTTTCCAGGGCAATCGCCAGCCCCACCCACCAGGGAGCCTGACTGTCATCCCAGGCAATCAGTGCCGCCCAGTGCCGGGCGGCTTCTGCACTATCACCCTGTTGTTGTAGCAACGTTGCCAGCGTAACGCGGTATTCGGCATGCCCCCCCACGGGCGGAATGCTCGACGTCAGTGTGTTTAGGGCCGCACCCAGATCATTATTGGCGTGCAAGGCCCTCGCTCTGAGCAAACGCAACGCCGGGTTTTGTGCGGTAACCTCGGCGGGCAGCCAACCAAGGGCCTGATCCTGCTTGCCATCAACCAGCAACGCCCTGGCAACAACATAGCGGCTGCGGGGAGCACCCTGCTCCCGGATCAGGGCGGCAAGACGACGCTCTGCGTCGGTAATACGGCCCTGCGCCACCAACTTTTCCAGTTCCCTCGCAGCGCTCCGATCGGTCGCAGCAGGCGTTTCCCGCACCTGTTTCACGTCAGCAATGGCAGTCTGTTCGGGTTCCGCTTCCTGAGTTTCTGTCTCTGTTGAGGACGGTTCTACCTCTTCCCTTTTCGCCACCGAGACGGGAGAGGTCTGGGCCGGCACTTGTTCCGCTGTGTCGGGTTCCGTGATGCCGGGTTCCGTGGTTTCCGGCGGCAACGGCTCTGGCGCCTGGTTTTGTGATGCGAGTGTTTGCGGGGTGGATGACTGTATTTGTACCGGTTCCGGCTCAACCATCGCTGGCGACGACACGGGCTTTGCGGCTTCTGCCGGTTCTGCGGGGGCAGAAGAGGAGTCAACCGAAAACAGCCAGTAGCCACCAAGACCTGCGACAACGATCGCCACAACTACCAACACAATCAAAAACACGGGCCTGCGATTGCTGACCGGCGACTGACCGCCAGCATAGACCCCGGATGCCACAGGCCGGTCCTGGCGCTGTTCGGCGGCTCTCAATGCATCATTGAGCAAACTCATAGCCACCTCACCAGAAGGCTGGGCACGCGGGCGCTGTCAGTGTCCCTGACAGCCTGCATCACGTGCCAGCGGCTCACCTGCCGGTCGCCTCGACCCCACGCCGACAGCAGGGACTTATGGGCGATAATATTGACCAACCGCGGGATGCCGCCGGATGAGCGGGAAATCAAACGCAATGCAGAGGGCGCAAACAGATCACCGCCGTTGTACCCGGCCTGGGATAGACGGTGCCTGAGGTATTGTGCCACCGACACCTTATCCAATGGCGCCAGACGGTACTGAAAGGTAATCCGTTGCCGTAGCTGCCTCATGCTGTCCTGCTGGAGTATCTGGTCCAGTTCCGGTTGTCCGAACAGCACTACTTGCAGCAGCCGGGTACTTTCGGTTTCCAGGTTAGTCAACAGACGCAGGGCCTCGATGGTTTCCTCGGGCATCGCCTGGGCTTCATCAATCACCAGCACCACCTGCCGCTGATCCATGGCCAGCGCAATCAGGCGCTCGCTCAGGGCTTTCAGTATCTGGTGGGTGTTGGCGCAACGCGCAACGTCCACACCCAGTTCCTCGGCCACAGCCTCGTAGAGGGTCTCCGGTGTCAGGTGAGGGTTGGGGATGTAGGCCGTATGGGCATCGTGCTCCAGTTCATTGAGCAACAACCGGCACAAAAGGGTTTTGCCGGTACCGACCTCGCCGGTGATCTTTATAAAGCCTTCCCGTTCACGCAAGGCCACCAACAGCAACTCCAGCGCATCGCTGTGGCTACGTGCCCGGAGGAAATACCGGGTGTTGGGCGTCAATGCAAACGGTGCTTCCTGCAGTCCGAAATGAGCTTCGTACATGCTAGCGCCTGGCTTTCTCCGGTTGGGGTTTCACAGACTCGGAAGACTCCAGCAGCTCCCGCAGAACCCGCATCCGGTCGCGACTGGCTGATACATCCGCATTCATCTGCTGGCTGCCGGCAACCACGGGGCGCAACAGGATGACCAACTCGCTCTTACGAGACTGGAACCGGCGCTGTTTAAACAGTTCTCCCAACAGGGGAATTTCACTAAAGAAGGGCACTGCCGAGTTGTTGTCCTCGCTGGCGTTCTGAATCAACCCGCCGATCACCACAATCTGGCCACTCTCGGCACGGATCACACTGTCGGTCTCGCGAACCGTGCTGAGCGCCAGGGGAAGGGTGACGTCCCGATCTCCCACCGTGATCACCTTTTCCTGATCATTCACCTCGCTCACGGAGGGGTGCACATGCAGGGTAATGGCGCCGTCTTCTGAAATCTGTGGGGTAACATCCAGCGAAATCCCGGAGAAAAACGGGGTCAGTTCCACTGAGGTGGAGGTCCGGTCAGTGGCTGTCACCGCCGAGTTGTTGTTGTTGAAGTCGATGTCCGTTACGAAAAACTCGTCAGTGCCAACCTTGATCACCGCCTTTTGATTGTTGACGGTCGAAATTCGGGGGCTGGAGAGAATCTGCACGTTGCCCTGCTCGCCAAGCAATTCGATCAACCCGGTAAAGTCGCCCGCCCGAACACTGGCCGAGAACAACCCACCAATATCTGAGGTAGTAATCACCTGCCCTGCCAGAGCCTGTGCGGTAAAGTCTTCTGGCAAGCCATCTGATGCGGTCACGCTAGACGCACTCTGGATATCCGCCCAGTTAATGCCTTGCTGATAGCCTTCGTTCAAACCAATCTCCAGGATCTTGGCTTCCAGTACCACCTGGCGCTGCATGATCAACTGAGTTCGGCGAAGGTACTCCTCCACCTGCGCCAAGGACTTTCCATCGGAGCGCACCATCACCAGTCCGGCGCCGGGGTTGATGATCACCTGATTGCCATTCTCCGACCCTACGATCATTTGCAGCGCGCGCTGAATATCGGTCCAGAAATCGGACTCGGTCTCGGTGGAGATTCGGGTACCCACAAGGTTCGCAGTGTCGGCGTTGTCAAAATCACCCTGCGACGCGCCCACACCGGTTGAACTGTCACGTGAGCTGCTGACCTGCCCTGAACTGACACGGGTCTCAGAGCCGCCACTGCGCTTGAAGTGCAGGTAGTCGATTGGAAACATCCGAGTTTGAACGCTTTCAGTCTTTACCTGAAACAGTCGCCCGTTGCGCTGAATATCCAGGCCATAGAGGTCTCCGGCGATATCCATAACTTCGGGGACAGTCACGTCCCGGAGCCTCAGGTCAACAACCGCGTCAACACCGGGATGAACCACTACGTTATACCGGCTACCTTCCACCAACGCTTCGAAAAACGGGCCGGCGGCAAGACCACGGGCATCGACATCGAACCGCTCCTCGTCATCCGTGTCAGCAGACAGCGACGGCATCAGGGCCGCACTGACTTCTTCCGGAACACCTGCCCGTGCAGCCTGCTCCCGCTCGGCACGCTGCAACGCGGATTTGGCTTCGGCCTCCGCCAGCGCGTCATCAATCGACTGTGCAGCGTCCGTCGAGGTGGCCTGACTGGTGCGCATCAGCGGGTTGTTGCTGCAGGCGGCCAGTGAGGTTGCCAGCAGCACGGTCAAAAACGTTCGATTCAGTGTCATAGCAGCTCGTTTGTCTGTCATTGCGAACTCCGCACTTGCGGAAGGGGTTCAAGGCGTAGAACGCGCACTCTTCCCTGATCAACCAGCTCAACCCGGTCGGGGTAAATCCGCCGAATGCGAACCCCCTCAAACGCCTGCCCTTCCCTGCGGGCCTCTCCATCGATAACCGCCAACCTGCGATTATTGCCAATAAATATCGATGCCAGCGAAAACTCCCTAGCCGGTTCCGACTGTGGCGCACTGGCGGAAAAGCCGCTCGGCCGGGTTGGGTCCTCAAGTGCAAACGCATACCCGGAAGCCAACATCAATATGATCAGCAGCATCCTCATTTCAGACTCCCAACCAGGCACGATCCAGGCTCAATGTCCGAATCCGAACCCGGATCTCGTTGTCCGGATATTCACTGACATCATAGTCAAGCAGCACCCAACCGAGGCGGGCGTCCATGGCTTCAAGGGTCTCAAGGTAAGCCAGCACGTCCATATAGCCTCCACGAATGGCGATTTCCGCATCGTGCGCGAACAGCAACGGCTCACGGGTTTCATTGTCGTCGTTGCTGTCAGCGTTTTCTGGCATGCCTGGTCCGTCTTCAAATACGGGCACAGGTGGCATCAATTCAACACCCAGCAGCTGAAGTTCGTCCTGGGCCGCCAGGATGTCCCGCAACAATCCCACCATGGCCCTCGGCGCGATCAGCCGCCCGGTGGTTTCGGCCAGCTCCTCATCAAGCTGTTCAAGACGTTGCTGGCGCGCAGCGAGCCTGTCCCGCATTTGCTGAGACGGGTCGGAAGACAAACGCGCGGTCAACACCTGTTGCTGCTCGCGCAACGACGCCTGGGTGTTGGCCAAAGAATCCAGGCGAGATCGGAGTTGGTCGTTGCGGCCCATCACCGGCGCCACGCACACTTCCCAGCCAACAAAAAGTACCAGGACCACGGCGGTTACAGTCATTATTGCCCGCTCGCGAACAGGGCGGTCGTTGAACCAGGCAGCGCCGCTATCAAATTGCTGGCGAAAATCCTGTTTCATTCTGCACCCTCCCAGTTCCTGTCCGTGGCAACCTGAAACTCAATCCAGCGCCCGTCTTCCTCTCGGTCAAGCCGGAAGCTACCGAAGGTCTTGCCCACAAAGGCGGGCTCCCCGCTGAGCTTTTCGAGGTATACCGGCACGAGCCGCCCCGTCTGCGACCTGCCCGCCAAAGCAACATTCCCCTGATGACCGTCCAGACGGATGTGCGTCAGCCAGAGCCCTTGGGGTACCTGTCGGGCCAATGCCGACAGCTGCGTTGAGAACCCCGCTGCCTCGCTGGTCACAAGGTCTTCCACACGACTCAGCAATCGCTGCCTTCGTGCCAGCGTCGCAGTTACACGCTCAAGGGCGGCTTCAACCTCAGGGTCGGGTTGGCGGGCTTCCGCTTCGGCGGTCAGTTGCTCCACCGAGCGCTGTAGCTGATCGTTCTGCGACTGCCGCGAATCGACCTTCGCCTGCAAGTCCGACGCCTGATATCGGACAACCCCTGCGGACACCACAATCACAACCAACGTCAGGGCCAGAACGGAAAGCGCCATCCGGGCCTGCAGCTTTTGCTTTAGGGGGCGGAGTTCGTCGGTATAGAGGTTGACCTGCTGAATCATTTTGCCCCCTTTCCGGTCGGGAACAGGCTTGCGCCCCAGGCAACCAGACAGCGGCTATCAAGGGGCTCATCAAGGCCGTAAGGTTCCCAATCCAGCGTTTCAACTGTGGCGGCCACATAGGAGGCAAGCATGGAGGGCAATGGCATCAGGTTATCACGCGCCACCAGGCGAATGACGGCAGGAGGCACCTGTCCCAACTGGCTTTCGTAATAATCGAGGGAGCGTTGCATCTCAAGGGCCAAAGACTGCACGGCGTTCTCCTGCCGCGTTGCATCCCGAAGGTCATCCGACGTCACATCCAGCCGTCTCGACAGGTACAGGGTTTCCCCTTTACAGACGATCATCTGCCCGAACCGCTCGCGCATGTGCACCACGGCCGTCCCCCGATGATCGGGATCAATGCGGGGCACCAGGTTACGCAGAGCCAACTCGGCGATATCAATGGAAATCAATGCCAG
>OJDD01000561.1_pt1 | contig 10057 bp, 9 predicted proteins | sample 1592591 | NCBI WGS metagenome assembly OJDD01 (sample SAMN05416809, study PRJEB24817) | seawater metagenome | isolation source: Sea water | place: Canada:Atlantic | collected 2013-07 | reverse complement strand
GCAAAGCTGAGTTTAATCGATAATAAGTCATCGAATTAACCGCACGGAACACTAGAGGATTGCCGTTGTTCTACGTTCTCTCTAAGCAAATACCGGTAGCTGTTCCGGGTTTGTTAGAGCTGGAAACCAAGCCATTTTCACCCTTATTGGTGGCTGGCGACCGGCTCACCTTCCGCCTGAGGGCGAACCCAACCATTTCAAGAAAAACCGAGGCCGGCAGATCGGCTCGTCACGACGTGTTAATGGATGCTAAAACCAAGTGCAGGCATCAGGGTATTGTAGATCCAAGGGAAGTTCAGGGGCACATGGACGAGGCGGCGATCAAGTGGCTGGATAATCAGTCTGCAAAGTCGGGCTTTATCCTTGAGAGCCTTCCTCAGCTGACTGGCTACAGGCAACATGCGATCCAGCGTAAAGGGACAGAAATCCGATTCTCCTCAATTGATTATGAAGGGATCTTGAAGGTTACGACCCCGGAGCTGTTCAAGGAAGTGCTTTGCTGGGGCTTGGGCAGAAGCAAGGCTTTTGGCTGCGGCCTGTTGATGGTTCGCCGGGCATAGGGGGAGCCTACATGACGTTTGTTCCCCTAAAACCCATACCGATGAAGGACCGTGTATCCATGGTTTTTGTTGGCCGTGGGCAGATAGATGTCAGGGATGGTGCCTTCGTTGTCGTGGATGAAGTCAACGGAGAGCGAATGCATATCCCCGTTGGGTCTGTTGCTTGCCTGTTGTTGGAGCCCGGCACGCGAGTGTCCCACGCGGCCGTAAAACTGGCGTCAACCGTAGGTACGCTGATGATCTGGGTGGGAGAGGCAGGTGTGCGGTTATACTCTGCTGGCCAGCCTGGTGGAGCCCGCTCTGACAGGCTGCTTTATCAGGCTCAACTCGCATTGGATGAGTCATTGCGGCTGAAAGTAGTTCGCCGCATGTTTGAACTCCGTTTTGGAGAGGAAGCGCCGCTAAGACGCTCTGTTGACCAACTGAGGGGAATTGAAGGCGCCAGAGTCAGGAAGCTGTATCAAGCCCTTGCAAAACAGTACGGGGTCAAGTGGGACGGGCGCCGGTATGACCCCAGTAACTGGAACAGCTCAGATCCGGTTAACAAATGCTTGTCGGCTGCGACCGCTTGCCTGTATGGAGTTACGGAAGCGGCGATACTTGCGGCTGGCTATGCACCAGCGATTGGCTTTCTCCATTCCGGGAAACCAAAGAGTTTTGTTTACGATATCGCCGACCTGGTTAAGTTTGAAACGGTGGTACCGGCTGCGTTCAAAGTGGCATCCACCTCTCCGGCAAAGCCTGATCAACAAGTTCGCATAGCCTGCCGGGACGCCTTTCGCCAAACACGCTTGTTAAAGCGCTTGATACCATTGATTGAAGATGTTCTTCAGGCTGGCGGTATTGAGCCACCGGAACCCCCACCTGATAGCCAGCCACCGGCAATACCAGAGCCCGAGTCCATCGGTGATTCTGGCCACCGGAGCCAATAGAATGGCTATGCTGGTTGTAGTTACTGAAAATGTACCGTCGAGACTGAGGGGGCGTCTTGCCGTTTGGCTTCTGGAAATTCGTGCTGGAGTATACGTTGGTGATGTCAGCAGTCGCATTCGAGAAATGGTGTGGGAGCAGGTAGGGAAACTGGCTGAGGAGGGTAACGTTGCGATGGCCTGGGCCAGCAACCACGAATCTGGATTCGAGTTCCAGACCTATGGGGACAACCGCCGTGTACCAATTGACCATGATGGACTTCGATTGGTGCGGTTTTTACCTGTTGCTGATAACTAGTTGAATTTATTTGGATCTTTAAAAACTCAGTATGCGTTCAAGACCTAAATAATGCCGGTGGAATTTGCCGGTATTATTTTTGTCTTTATAAACAATCATGTACGATTAGACTGTTCCCCGCGTTCGCGGGGATAAACCAGATCCGCAACCTGGGGAACAACTCATGAAAAACTGTTCCCCGCGTTCGCGGGGATAAACCGAAAGAAGCACTCAAGAGCAACAAGCGCCTGAACTGTTCCCCGCGTTCGCGGGGATAAACCGGGCGCGGACGATCTTGGCGTTCCGCTTCTTCGCTGTTCCCCGCGTTCGCGGGGATAAACCGTTGGACCAGGTAATTCGGCCCGCACCTTGAGCCTGTTCCCCGCGTTCGCGGGGATAAACCGAAATCCGAGGCCCTGGAGAGCGTCCAGCAATCCTGTTCCCCGCGTTCGCGGGGATAAACCGCCGAATATAACAACCTGGAGAACATCAAGGGCCTGTTCCCCGCGTTCGCGGGGATAAACCAGTAACACCACAAAGAACGCCAACTTTGTGAACCTGTTCCCCGCGTTCGCGGGGATAAACCGTGAAAGCCGTTCGCCCTGGCTGCGGCCTTTCAACTGTTCCCCGCGTTCGCGGGGATAAACCGCGGTAGCGAAAGCGGCGGCAACCTATGTTGCTCTGTTCCCCGCGTTCGCGGGGATAAACCGATTTTTCGTCCATTCAACCGCCGCCAATCTCTCTGTTCCCCGCGTTCGCGGGGATAAACCGGCGCAACTGTGGCAGATGCAGGGCACCAAAAACTGTTCCCCGCGTTCGCGGGGATAAACCGGCTGAGGGTGCGGTATCGACAATGACGCGGGGCTGTTCCCCGCGTTCGCGGGGATAAACCGGCTGCCAACGCGGCCTACCCATACACAACGGCCTGTTCCCCGCGTTCGCGGGGATAAACCGTCTTCGTATGTGCGGATATCGGCGCTGGTGGACTGTTCCCCGCGTTCGCGGGGATAAACCGCGCCCAAAAATCGCCAGAATCTAAACGCTTGCCTGTTCCCCGCGTTCGCGGGGATAAACCGATTGCCGGATTTGGCATGGACTGGAGTCACTGCTGTTCCCCGCGTTCGCGGGGATAAACCGCTATGCAGATGGCCGATATGTTGGCTAAGAGCCTGTTCCCCGCGTTCGCGGGGATAAACCGTGTTGCTTGGCCGCATCGGCCTGCTGCTGGACCTGTTCCCCGCGTTCGCGGGGATAAACCGGCTTGGTCTTTGGTTAGGCTTCGCATGGTCCCCTGTTCCCCGCGTTCGCGGGGATAAACCGAGGCCACGTTTTCGTCAGCGATACCACCAGCCCTGTTCCCCGCGTTCGCGGGGATAAACCGGCGAGGGCGAACATTAGCGCGTGGTGGGATGGCTGTTCCCCGCGTTCGCGGGGATAAACCGGTGGAAGCCGGGTATCTGGATCACGTCTACGCCTGTTCCCCGCGTTCGCGGGGATAAACCGGTGTCGCACCTGGACAAACGGCGTTGGTGAAACTGTTCCCCGCGTTCGCGGGGATAAACCGGCCGATACGGTCGAAACAGAAACCGAGTTCCACTGTTCCCCGCGTTCGCGGGGATAAACCGCACTCACGGACGCCGTCTGCACAGAAATCCTCCTGTTCCCCGCGTTCGCGGGGATAAACCGCGTCAGGCTTGATATGACGACCCCGTTAGCATCTGTTCCCCGCGTTCGCGGGGATAAACCGGTGGCGATCCAAACAGCGTTTAGCGGACCAGACTGTTCCCCGCGTTCGCGGGGATAAACCGTAAACAAGGTCAAGGACCAAATCGACTGGAGCACTGTTCCCCGCGTTCGCGGGGATAAACCGCAGCTCATGAGTGGCCCCGACTATCTTCTCGACTGTTCCCCGCGTTCGCGGGGATAAACCGCGTGGAAAGCCGGCTGGGTGAGCTGCGGGCCACTGTTCCCCGCGTTCGCGGGGATAAACCGATTCGGGCCAATCCAATGCTGCCTATGTGTCGCTGTTCCCCGCGTTCGCGGGGATAAACCGACTCATTTGATAACCCTCGCTACAATAAAGCCCTGTTCCCCGCGTTCGCGGGGATAAACCGCGAGCCCGACTTTGCCGAAATCGCCGAAGCGGCTGTTCCCCGCGTTCGCGGGGATAAACCGTATCTCAATCAACTTAAAGCACTGAGGGAAGACTGTTCCCCGCGTTCGCGGGGATAAACCGGTGAAGCTGTTAATTTGCCGTTAGGTGTTGCGCTGTTCCCCGCGTTCGCGGGGATAAACCGCGGTATTAGACATCCGCTCCTGAAAATCCATTCTGTTCCCCGCGTTCGCGGGGATAAACCGGCCGGGGGCCGGCCACTCTTTACGTGAACGATCTGTTCCCCGCGTTCGCGGGGATAAACCGTTAGGCCGTTATCCAGCGTTATCAGTAAATAACTGTTCCCCGCGTTCGCGGGGATAAACCGGCGGCAGAACCGGAACCCTGAGCATGTTCTTTCTGTTCCCCGCGTTCGCGGGGATAAACCGGAATGTCGCCCAGGCTCGGCAACAGATCCTTACTGTTCCCCGCGTTCGCGGGGATAAACCGCTCGGTGCAGCGGTCGTGTTTGACCTCGGCCCCTGTTCCCCGCGTTCGCGGGGATAAACCGTAAACAACCTACGCCCGGACCTGGTCCGGATCCCTGTTCCCCGCGTTCGCGGGGATAAACCGCCAACTTGCTGAAGTCACCGGACTGACCAGACCTGTTCCCCGCGTTCGCGGGGATAAACCGCGCCAGGGCTGGCGACCAATCCATGTTCTGGACTGTTCCCCGCGTTCGCGGGGATAAACCGCGGAAACCAGAGTAAAGACCGTTCGTTATTAACTGTTCCCCGCGTTCGCGGGGATAAACCGGTTGAGATTGATTATCTCCGTGTTACCGAGCACTGTTCCCCGCGTTCGCGGGGATAAACCGGACATTACCTCTACTTACCGCGAGTTCCTAGACTGTTCCCCGCGTTCGCGGGGATAAACCGACTACATTTGATGCAGGTTATTTGATACCTATCTGTTCCCCGCGTTCGCGGGGATAAACCCTTTTCATGGTCACCTCGCAAGTAATTTATTGCCTGTTCCCCGCGTTCGCGGGGATAAACCGGACTGATCGAGGTGGCCGCATGAGGGCTGGCCCTGTTCCCCGCGTTCGCGGGGATAAACCGTATTAGGTGAGCAAGCTGGATTAACTAATCAGCTGTTCCCCGCGTTCGCGGGGATAAACCGCTTCTATCCCGTTTTCACGTTCGTCTATTAGTCTGTTCCCCGCGTTCGCGGGGATAAACCGGCAAATTCATTGCCTTTTTTTGTTTTCGCAGCCTGTTCCCCGCGTTCGCGGGGATAAACCGGGAATCCAAATGTCATGACAGGATTTCTGTTTCTGTTCCCCGCGTTCGCGGGGATAAACCGCAAATCATTGGAATGCGCCAAGGAAATCCTCTCTGTTCCCCGCGTTCGCGGGGATAAACCGCGTTCCAGGTCCAGAAAATGCTAGAGCGTGATCTGTTCCCCGCGTTCGCGGGGATAAACCGGGTCGTTATGATTTTTATTGGCCCGCGCTTGCCTGTTCCCCGCGTTCGCGGGGATAAACCGACAACGTTTGATGCTGGTTATTTGATTCCGATCTGTTCCCCGCGTTCGCGGGGATAAACCGTCCAGGGCGCCGGTGACCGCGCCGTGGTCCGTCTGTTCCCCGCGTTCGCGGGGATAAACCGTTGTAGTGGGGCCGCGTATACCGATGCCGGACCTGTTCCCCGCGTTCGCGGGGATAAACCGCGTCAGGCTTGATATGACGACCCCGTTAGCATCTGTTCCCCGCGTTCGCGGGGATAAACCGGTGGCGATCCAAACAGCGTTTAGCGGACCAGACTGTTCCCCGCGTTCGCGGGGATAAACCGTAAACAAGGTCAAGGACCAAATCGACTGGAGCACTGTTCCCCGCGTTCGCGGGGATAAACCGCAGCTCATGAGTGGCCCCGACTATCTTCTCGACTGTTCCCCGCGTTCGCGGGGATAAACCGCGTGGAAAGCCGGCTGGGTGAGCTGCGGGCCACTGTTCCCCGCGTTCGCGGGGATAAACCGATTCGGGCCAATCCAATGCTGCCTATGTGTCGCTGTTCCCCGCGTTCGCGGGGATAAACCGGAAGCGGAGCAGAAAAAGCTGGATGCCGAGCGCTGTTCCCCGCGTTCGCGGGGATAAACCGAGGCGCCGGCGCTTCCCGAGTATCCGCAGGAGCTGTTCCCCGCGTTCGCGGGGATAAACCGGTCGTGCACGCGGCCGGTGGGTTGCTGGTTGGCTGTTCCCCGCGTTCGCGGGGATAAACCGTGAGTAGGCCTTTTCCCGGGCTGCCTCGCCGGCTGTTCCCCGCGTTCGCGGGGATAAACCGGAAAGCACTGAGGCCAAGGACACAGCAGGCAGCTGTTCCCCGCGTTCGCGGGGATAAACCGGCTGGCACTGGCGGGCAGCGCAGAGACGAGCACTGTTCCCCGCGTTCGCGGGGATAAACCGGACGCGCGCCGTTCCAGTCTCCGGGCTCTCCCCTGTTCCCCGCGTTCGCGGGGATAAACCGGATCAGAAGTTCCAGCCTTCAGCACTGTGGATCTGTTCCCCGCCTTAGCGGGGACAAACCGCACTGGTCCCGGTCAGTAACGCCGGAGTTGCATTGTTCTGTTTGTTGGCGGGGATAAACCTTGGGCTGGCGAAAATGTGGCCAAGCAGATCAACTATTCCCCGCGTTTTCGAGGATGACTATGCATATCATCAGCCAATGCCGGATACGCAATGATACTCCCAAACCATAATAAGAAGGGGTTTTACCTGCCGCAAAATACAACAGTTGTTCTCTTGTTCATCTCTGGCTAATGTTCACATTCGCTCGGAAGGGCTTAAGAACATGCTTACCAAAAAGAGGCCATGTCCAATCAACTTTTCATTGCCGCCAGTTACGGATTTACTGGTGTCTTGTCAGCATCGCTATTGGCGCCTTAGTTGTGTGGTATCCGCCGTGCTAGTCATGGATTTTGGACCCCGTTAATCATTGGGTAGCTAGGATGCTACTCACGAGCTGAAAGGAACTCTCACCATGAGCAAACTCATCACCGCCTGCGTAGGCGATGCGCACGTTTGCCCGATCCCAGGGCATGGTTCTTCCCCCATCCTGCCAAACGGATGCAGCATTTTCGCTGACGGCAAATCCGTAGCCCGAGTGGGCGATGCGACGGGCTGTGGCGCCATGATCACCCAGGGGTACCCACTGGCATCTGCCGATGGCATGCCCGTGGCGTATCTCGGAAGCCCCACCAACCACGGCGGTTCGATTGTCAGTGGCAACCCCCGGGTGATTCTTGGTGTTTCCACCACGGCCGCGCCAGTCGTGGATTTTGCGGTCGCCGGTGCCCTGGATGACAAGGGCCAACTTACAACAATGGCAAAAGAACTGCTGGACAAAGACCCACAGGAATTTGTGCGCAGGGCAGCGCAGAAAGGCGCGTTGATTGACAACGGCTTGCCTGACGATTCACCGGATGATTCGCCCGAAGAGGAGGACAGGCCGAAAGTCCGGGTGGAAGCAGGCATCTTTTTTGATGGCACCGGCAACAACCGCAACAACACCCAGACCTACCAACGACAAATGGATGAATGCCTGACGGCTAATGCCGCCGGAGCCATGTCGGAAGACGAGTGCAGTAGTGAGCTGTCACAGATGATTGAGGGCAGTTTTCTCAATGCTGAAACCAATGTATCCAAGCTTGAACGAATGTATCGACAAGGCCACTACCAAAGTGATGAATGGGAACAGGTTCACCGGATTTCTACATATATTTCCGGTGTGGGTACAAAGGCCGGTGAGCCGGACGATAGTCCGAGCATGGGGCTTGGGCTTGGGGAGCAAGGTGTACTCAAAAAGATTGACCAAGGCTGTAGTAACTTTTTATTTCAACTGAAGCGTAATGTCTCTGAGCGAATCGATGAGTTGAACCTAGACGTTTTTGGTTTTAGTCGTGGAGCGGCAACGGCCCGGCATTTTGTTAGCCGTGAGGTTGCTGATGAAAGTGGCGCCCTAGCCAAAGCGTTCAAACGGGAAGGCGTTCCATGGCCAACGAAAGTTACTGTTCGTTTTCTGGGCCTGTTCGATACCGTCGCGGGGATCGCTGATCTGGGTAACCTGGATTTCTCCGCCCACGACGAGAAAACCGGCCGTATCAACGTCAATTTAAGGCCGGAGCAGGTTAAACGCGCGGTTCAGTTTGTGGCCCGCGATGAGCGCCGGCACAATTTCTCCCTGAACAGCCTGCGGGGTGAATCCGGCAATTTGCCTGAGCACTTCAGCGAATGGGTGTTGCCGGGAGCACATTCCGATATTGGTGGTGGTTATCCAGACCGGTTTCAGGAACGTATCGAAGTTCGTCCACCTCTGGTGGTTACAGGTAGAGATCGTTGCAACCCCGAGGCGAGCTTCGAATTCTCGCGTATGTTGCAGGAGCGCGCACTAGTAAAGAGCGAAGGATGGATTGGACCTCTGAACCCACTTGCCACTTTGGAGATTGAAAAGGAGCGCCAACCTGGCTTACCCGGCGGTGACATTACTTTGCGTCTGTGGCTGAATCGTGAGGTTCGGGGCGAATATTCGCGAATTCCCTTGTATCTGATGCACAAATTGGCTGTGAATGAGGGAGTGCCCTTCCAGTCTATCAACCCTGATATGGAAGGTCTTTCCTTGCCAGACGAATTAATGCCCGTCGCCAGAAATGTCGCCGCTCACGTTTGGCATGGTAATGAGTTGCTGATGGCACCGGAGTCCAAAGCTCTCCTAAAGCAACGATACATCCATCATTCTGACCATTACCTGAGGATGGGCCCGCTATACCCCTTCAGACCCGCCAAAAATGGTCGTCGCGCAATTCATCCGAACAAGGGACAATGGCTTGATGGGGAGTATCATGAGTATTAAGAACCTCGCAGTCTGCTTATGTATTTTGTTGCTTCTGGGGTGTTCGGAACAAAGCGAATCCGGCGGACCGTTACACGGCTCAGACTCTACTCATAGAAGTATCGCAGTTGTGGTGCCCAAGCATTACGATGCGTGGGTCGATACCTTAATCCTGGAATCTGTCTCAGGGGAAATCGGCTGGAGGGCTCCTATTGGGATAATCACATGCTGCTGGAAAGAGCCGTCCGGTAAGCATGCAGAATGGCAGGCTATGCCCGGATTGGTGTTGATCAAGTGGTTTTCGTTTGCGGAGCAGAAATCCTACGAGGCTTTGATAAAAATTGAAAATGCGCGCCGGATTGAAGAGAGAATGAAAGAGGTGGCTCCTTTTGAAAGCTATGGCGAGATAGCGAAACTCCCGAGAGATGTGTTGGTTTTCGGCCTGGCGCCTGGCGGAACTGTAGTGGTCTGGATTATGAATCGCGGAGAGAATGCGATTGAGGTGGGGCGATACGAAGCCAGGTCGTATGACAACGAAAAGTCTGATTACTCTCAATGGGTGGATGAGTACATGGAGAGGGAAGGCGAATATCTCAGAGAAAACGGATTTAAGCTGGATGGTTGGTAGATATTACTGCTTAGGGCTTGAGCCTCTGTCACAAACTAAACATGATACCTCCTCTCCGGGCGCCCGACACTGCCGTAGGTGACTTCCGCGGTTAGCTCCCCCCGGCCCACGAGAAACTCAAGATAGCGCCGTGCCGTGGTCCGGGATGCCCCCATGGCATGGCCGACTTCCTCGGCGCTCCATTGGCCGGATGAAACCACCTCGCGAATTTTATCCAGCGTAATGCTATCAATACCCTTGGGCAGTCTTTCTGAGCGTACGGGTTGCCGGGTTTCGCCTGATCCTCTGGGCAGCAGGGCGTCGACTTCTTTCTGGGCGATTTGCACCAGGCCAGACAGTTGTCGTAGGTGGTCGCGGTAACGGTTGACAGCCTCCTCAAGGCGTTCAAAAACCAGAGGCTTGAGAATGTAGTCGAAGACACCGCCGCGCAGGGCACTCTTGAGCGGGTCCACCTCCTTGGCGGCGGTGATAAGAATAACGTCACTGCTGCTATCCCGTGCCCGGAGTTCGCGCAGCAGATCCAACCCATTGCCGTCAGGAAAGTAGATGTCCAGCAGGATCAGTTGGGGGGCCATAACGTCAATTAGGTCACGGGCATCCCCCAGGCTGTGGGCGATGCCGCACAGCTCCACATTCTGGAGTCGCTCAACAAACCGCCGCTGGATTTCGGCGATCTGCCGGTCGT
>OJDD01000560.1_pt1 | contig 10086 bp, 12 predicted proteins | sample 1592591 | NCBI WGS metagenome assembly OJDD01 (sample SAMN05416809, study PRJEB24817) | seawater metagenome | isolation source: Sea water | place: Canada:Atlantic | collected 2013-07 | reverse complement strand
AAAAGGCCGAGATATAGGACCGCTCGGCCGCGCCGCCGTGCTCTTTCCACGTCTTGCGCACTTGCGTCGCCAACGCCTTTTGCCCCGCGAACCATAAAAACCCGTCCGCCGCAGATGAAACCGCGTCGCAGGCCGCCTGCCCCATCGTGGGACGCGCGGCCTCACTGGCGATAACGACCTCCAGACCGGTGTGCTTTGGCAGCGGATAATGCGCGGCATCTACGTGCGATGGATACAGCATGATGCGCCCTGTCAGATCGGGGTTTGCCTCCATGATACGGGCAATGGCCGGAAAGGCGGTATCATCGGCAAATCCGAACACCGGCCCCGTGATCGTACAGCCGCCGCCGCCCGGTCCGGTGACAAGGATCTGCGTCCCCAGTTCAACGCTGCGCGCCCAATCAGTCGTGCGCCCGCCTTCATGGATAAAGAGGTCAAACACCAGCAACCCGTTTTCCCGATCCACCCGCCGCGCGGTATAGACCGGCAGATGCAGCTTGTGTTCACCCTTGGGCCAAACGGTTGCCCCGTTCTCTCCGATGCGGGGCCATTGGGGGGTCTTGCCCGGTTGCGCGATGCCAAGGCGGAAATGGATCGCACTGTCAGAAAACCGCGCCACATCGCCCGCCAGCGTGACCCGCATAAATCCGCAGTCCAACATCTCGCGGTGCTGCACTGTCATCAACCGTGCGTTATCGGGCAAAGCCCCCTGACGTACCCCATCCGACCAGCGGATCGCTTGCGCCGCATCGGGCATGACGCTGCCGATCTGATCCACCAGACTGTCCTTCAACGTCTGCAGAAAATCGGCGCGCGCGGTCGATATCTCGGCCTTGCAATGGGCACCGGACGGGGCAAAGGCGATCCGCCCGTAATAGGTGCCCAGGACAATCCCCTGCGCCCCATCCTGTTCGACGTGCAGGTCATGCTCTGCCGCTTCGGCCAAGGTGGCCCGACGCAGGGCGGCAAAGTTGACGCCGGGCAATTCGGTTTGTGCAGTGTGATCAGACATGGGCCACCCCCTGTTGCGGTGCGCGCTGCCCCGAGACCCGCCAGATCAGCGGCAATGCCGCAAGCGAGACGGCACAGGCCACACCAAAAAAGAAACCGTAACCAAGATGCTCGGCGATGACCCCGGCGACCATGCCCGAGACCATGCTCACCGCCGCATCCATACATTGGAACAAGGTAAAATCGACGCCGCCCTGCCGCGGGTCGGACCAGTTCATGAACTGCCCGTAAAGGGCGACGAAACCAAAGGCCATGACGGCCGCGCTGCTGACCATCGCAATCGGGGCCACCGTCGCCGCGGCGAAAACGCCACCCGCCGCCGACAGACCAACTACCCCGAGGATCAGGGCCTGAAGCGCCACCGCGCCGGCCAGCACCACGCGGGTGCCAAAACGGCGCACCACCGCGCCGCCGGTCATCGCCCCCGCAAAACCCAAGGTCAGGCTGCCGACCCCGCTGAGCAGTCCAAGCTGACCCAGATCATAGCCCGCGTCGATAAAGTAAGGCCCGAACATCCCCATCGCGGTTTTCTGCGCCACGACATAAAGCGCCGCGACCAGCAAACCCTGACGCACCTCGGCGCGGGCCAAGGCGGTTCTAAGTCGCGGTTGATGCGGTCGCGCCTGCGCGGTTTTCGCCCGCGCGATGATCGTAAAGGGGACGCAGAGCACAGCAATCACCGCCGCCATCCCCCATGCGCCCACCAGCCATCCGGCGCGGTCCACAAGGATCAGAAACACGCCCCCACCGATCGCAGCCCCTAGATAGGCACCGCCCACCTGCGCCGCATTGCCCCAGCCGTATTGCGTGTCCTTCAACGCCGCCACGGCATAGCCGTCGCAGGCAATATCCACCGTGGCCGTCGCAAAGGCCGCCACCATCAGCACCGCCAGAACAGGCAGCACTGGCGACGGGCCGATCAGCCCCACCACGAAAAGCGCCGCGATCACCACCGCAGCGCCGAGTGTTACAATCGTGACCGACCGGTCCCGCCCGCCATCCGGCAGCCGGAACCGTTCAACCCTTGGCGCCCAAAGGAACTTGAGCGCCCAAGGCAGCACCAGCACCGAGATCAACCCGATCTGGTCGAGCGGCAGGTTCTGCGCACGCAACACCCCCGGCAGCCCCGACCATGTGACGCCCGCAATCACGCTTTGCGCAATATAGATGCCGCCGATCGCGCCGACGACACCCCAAGTTCCCCCAGACCGCGCCATCAGAAGCGGTAGCTGACGCTGGCCGTGGCCGTGCGCCCTTCGTAGCGATAGCAATAGTCCGCGCTGCAGGTCTGGTCGGTGTTGTCAAAGACGTTCTTGACGTTGATCTGCGCGCTCAGCCCGTCATAGCCGACTTCGCCAAAGTCATAGGACATCGACAGATCGGCAAAGACCTCGGCATCGTTCTTGTAGGTATTTGCATCGTCGCCATAGCTTTCGCCGACATAGCGCAGACCCGCCCCGAAGCCAAAGCCCTTGAACGCCCCGCTTTGCGGCTCGTAGAAGCCCCAGATCGATGCGGTGTGATGCGGCGTGGCCGACAGCTGGTTGCCCACGGTGCCGGTGGACCCTGCCTCGATCTCCATATCCAGATAGGTATAGGCGCTGGTCACGCGTAGACCATTGGCAAAGTTGAACTGGCCTTCAATCTCCAGCCCGCGCGACCGCAGGTCATAGGGTACCTGCACCTGGTTCAAACCATTGAACGTCGCCGGATCAACCGTCTGGAAGACCACGCCGTCCTCTTGGCGGATGTCAAACAGTGACGCGGTGATCAGGCTCTCCGTGCCCGGCAGCTGGTATTTGACGCCCACTTCCTTTTGCAGCCCGCGCGTCGGCTCTGCCGAACGGCCGCTGTTGGGGTCGGTGCTGTCGTCATAGACCAGCCCTGTGGTCGGCACGAAAGAGCTCGACACATTGGCATAGACCGACAGATCGGTGTTGAACGCATAGCTCAGCCCGACACGACCCGAGAAACCGTTGTGCGATGTATCGGTGCCGTTCTGATTGGCATCAAAGGTGGTCATGTCGACCCAGTCGTAGCGGCCGCTCAGGAACATCGTCCAGGGGCCAGAGCTCAGCTGGTCGTGCACATAGACGCCATACTGGTACATCTCCTGACCGTTGGAATAGGGCTGATCCACCGCGTCCGTGTCGGCGGCAGAGACATAGCCGACACCGCCATAATAGGCGTCATAGGACGACTGCGTGTAATCGAAACCGGCCACAACCGTGTGGTCAAACGCACCGGTAGAGAAATGCCCCTCGGCATAGGTATCGACCGAGAAATTCTCGGAATTCTCAAGGTAATGGCCCCAGTAGCGCCCGAACCCCGTGCCCGCCGCATAGATGCCGCTGAACTCAAGATCCGCATCCACTTCGGAATACCGCAGGTTCTGGCGCAGGGTCACGCCATTGTCCATCTCGTGCTCAAGCTCGTAGCCGACGCGCCATTGTTCGTTCACAAAGTCATTATATTCAGGATCGCCGACATAGATATCAGACGCTTCGCCCTGCGACGGGTTGTAGTAAGACGCCGTACCGCCGCGGGTTGATTCAGAATATTCTGTCAGCACGGTGATCTTGGTCCGATCCGTCAATTGATAGGTGAAGGACGGGGCCAGCAGCGCCAGATCATCGCTATACCCCGGCAGCGGCGTATCCGCGTCCCGCGCCACACCGGTCAGACGATAGCTGAGCCGTCCGTCGGTGCCGACGGGGCCGGTGAAATCGAACGCCAGCTCTTTGCGGCTGTCGGTGCCAAAGGTCAGCTTCAGCTCGTTATAGGCTTCGTCCTTGGGGCGTTTGGAGATGATGTTTACCAGACCGCCCGCACCGCTGACGCCATACATCGACGACGATGGCCCCTTCAGCACGGAAACCCCCTCGAACGTGTAGGGGTGGTTCTGGAACCACGCCGAAGGCCCGTTCACCTGACGCAGGCCATCGCGGAACAACCCGTCATAATAGGCCGAGAAACCGCGTAGATAGACAGCGTCATAGCGCGAGTCGAAACCGAAGTTGGTGACATTCGTCCCCGAGGTATAGCCCAAGGCGTCCAGCAGCGTGCGCGGCTCCTGATCTTCGATCTGGTCCTGCCCGACGGTGCTGATCGCTTGGGGGATGTCACGGATGGGGGTGTCTACGCGCGTGGCCTGACGCCCCGATTCGGCCACATACCCGTTTTGCAGCAGCGTCGCATCGCTTTCCGCCTCAAGCGTGAGCGTCCCCAGATCAAGCGTATCCGCTTCCTGCGCATAGGCGGGGTGTGATGCGGCCAGCGCGGCCACCAAGGCAATCCTTGAAATTTGCATGGAATTCTGTCCCTTACTGTTTTAGTCGGAAATGAACCGCCCCGCGGCCATTGTCAAACTGAAATAGTAAGGTATTCACGTGCCCGAGACCTAATCAGGTCAGCGCGCCGGCGCAAGCCGCTGCGTCACAAACTTGGCCGCCACAAGCGGCATCCTGCCTACACCCATGTATTTACATAATATTTCCAAATACCCCACTAAAACACTCCCCCTTGTCGGGGCGATACTTATACCCTATAAATAAAGTAAGATATTCAACCGGACAGGCCCGAACCCTGCCCCATGTATGGACTTCTCTTGATATGGCATCTTTGGCGACTCTTCCGATCCTCGACCGCGACGACGCTCCGGCACAGGCTCCCGCCCCCCGTATCACCCCCGAACAACGCGCCGCGCTGACCCATTTGCGGATGTCGGCGATGGCCTGTCGCGTCGCCGCGCGCACAGATCTTTACGAAGCCTGCGCCCTGCTCAGCCTTGATGGCGAGGACGCGAAACGCACATTTGTGGATACGCTGATCAAATGTCTGCCGAACGCGGTGCAGCGCAAGGTCGTCTGGTTCGCGCCGGGCACAGACACGCTATCGTTCGACGAAGCATGGATCCTGCGCTGCCTCACCAGCATCCGCGAGGACGATCCCGCCAGTCTCAACTTCCTGATCAAGTCGCGCGTAGCCCCCGCGGACCGACGCTATATCGGATATCTACTCGGTCAGATTTCCGAGCAGTTTTCTCAAGTTTAGAATAATTCCAAAAATACCTTGGCAAACCGTTTTTGGTGTCTATGTTGGATGGACAGCAAGCTAGTACCGTGCCAGCCAGTCAGAATTTTAATCACTTGGGGACGAGAAAATGAACCAGACAGCAGCTGCTTTGACAACCGATGCAAAAACAGCAATCGCCGATGCATTGAACCAATGCGTTGCGGAAACCGCCGTGACGACAATGCTGGCGCAAAACTTTCACTGGAACGTAAAAGGCATGGGTTTCGGCCCGCTGCACGACCTGTTCCAGAAGATCTACGAAGACCACTTTGTCGCGCAGGATGATCTGGCAGAGCGTATTCGCGCCCTTGATGTCCATGCCGAAGGGATGCTTGCAGGCATGCTGAAGCGGTCCAAGATCAACGAACATGACGGCCACGCCAACGACAAGGAAATGATCCGCGTCATGATGGAAGCGCAGGAAACGCTGGCCTCCACCATCGCGGGCGCGGGCCAGTTGGCCGCCGACCATGGCGACACGCTGACAGAAGATCTGTGCATCGCACGCGGGACAGAGCACGAGAAATTCGCGTGGTTCCTGCGCGCACACCTCGCAGGCTAACCAGCCCGCCCGCTGATCCCGTCAGCACCCAAATCAAATCGCGGCTAGAGAAGCTTCTCGGCCGCGATTTTGCGTTTTGCCAGCTTCTTGCGATAGGCCAGATCCCAATGGCTGTATTTGCCCAGACGTTCCTGTTGCGCGGTCAGCATCTGGATAAAGCCGACGCGGTGGCTTTCTTTTTTCAGCGATTTGAACATGGATTTCTGCGCCTTGGTCATCGAACACCCGATGCAATGGCCTTCGCGTTTGAACTTGCACACGTCGATACAGGGGCTGGGTGTTTTTGCCATGGGAAACCTTGCTGATTGATCCGGCGGTTTGCCCCCTGCCCGTGCAGGGTGCCAGCGGTAGCCTATGGCAGCAAAAGCAAGGCCGCGCCAGTGGGGGCGCGGCCTTGGTCGTTCAAATCATCGTTTGCCGAAGGGGGATCAGGCGGGATCAGCACCAAAGACACCGCAGGCAATCCGGTCGCCCGCATCGCCCGAGGGTTGCGAGCTGTAATCGTCCTGCCCGCCGTGGATTACAAAGGCAGCGCCGTCGTCATCCATCAGATGCTCTTCGACATTCAGGAACGGCAAGAACACTTCCTGCTCTACAGTACCATCACTGCCCACCGTGACATTCGGCATATCACCGGGGTGCGGGCCACCGGCGGTCAACACGCCATGATCGCGGTCCCCCGCGATATGTCCGCCAGCGGATTTGAACCCGTCGCCCGAGCAATCACCGGTTTCGTGCAGGTGCACCGCGATGCCCCCTGCCGGCAGGTTGGACAGCGACAGTTTTGCCAGCGCCACGCCGGACTCGGTATCCTGGACCGTCACGGTGCCGACCTCTGCGCCCTCGGCATCCATAACCGGCGCAGTCGTCTCGGCGGCGAAAGCGGCGCTTGTCATCAGCCCGCAGGCCACGGCGGTGGTGAGTGCGAATTTCATTGGAATCTCCCTTTTCATGCTTGGGTTTGAACCGGCCAGCTGTGGTCGATTGGTCAAGGACCAACCCGCCGCATTTACCCAAAGTTCCAAGCCCCCGTGCCTGCACGGCCAAACCACGCGCATCGGCAGAAGTTAGCCGCCCGCCGAAGGACGCGGAACCGCCGCGCCGCCTCTGTCGTTTCAACTACAGGTAACCACAACACAGGAGAGTTTCGACATGACTGCGACATCACATTCTAGCCTCGTATCTTCCTCTGACGTGAATGGTACGACTGTTTACAGCCGCGACGGCACGCATATCGGGTCCATTGATCATCTGATGATCGATAAGCAATCCGGCAAGGTCGCCTATGCCGTGATGGGCTTTGGCGGGTTTCTGGGCTTGGGCGAGGATCACCACCCCGTGCCGTGGGGCAAGCTTGAATACGACACCACCAAAGAAGGTTTCGTGACCGACATCACCGAAGAGCAGGTTAAAGGCGCACCGACCCGCAGCGACGGTTGGGTGACAGATCGCGAATGGGAACGCCGGACCCACGAACACTATATGGTGCCGAATTACTGGATCTGATCCACAGAAGTTAACAACCGCAGACCGTCCCACATCGGGGGCGGTCTTTTACTGTCACCGCCCTACATCCAGACCAATAGCTTTCAAGAGACCGGATTACCCCCATGCAAAGTAGCGTCCCCTGCCTCCCTCTCCCGCACCCCTCTTGCGCGAAGGAGACACGCTGATGTGGGAGGATCTGCTGAACGAATTCTCCCTCGCCCCCAGCCTGCCCCTGTCGGTCGTTGTGGCCCGCACCCTTGCGACGGTGGTATTCTGCGGGCTGATCGGGCTTGAACGCGAAACCTCCAAACGGCCCGCGGGTCTGCGCACGCATATGCTGATCGGCCTCGCGTCTTGCATCTACTGTCTGCTGACCCTCGCCCTTCTCTCCCGCAGCGCCGAATTTGGCGACACCATCCGGATGGACCCCCTGCGTATCATCGAGGCGGTGACCAGCGGCGTCGCTTTCCTTGCCGCGGGGCTGATCGTCTTTTCCCAAGGCAAGGTGCGCGGCCTGACAACGGGGGCCAGCATGTGGGTCGCCGCCGCCGTTGGTGTGGCTTGCGGCTTGGGCGAATGGACGATTGCGGGCATGACCGTAATCCTCGCACTGATCATCATCGCGCTGGTGCGCAAGCTTGAAAAACGCGCAGGCACCTATGAAGACCACGACTAGCCGCGGCCATCGGCAGCAATGCAACAGTTTGTGACCCAGAAACACGCGCCCTTGTTTTACAACTCCCGCGAAATACCCTAGCTGCATAGCAAATTCATATGAGGAATATCACGATGAGCGTTCGGGTTTGGATTGCAGGCTGTGCCGTATTGGCGCTGGCTGCTTGTGCGGATGTACAGACCACCACTGACAAGATGACAACGGGCGACGGGTTCTTCAAGGAACTGCCCGAAGGGGTGCGCCTGGTGGCTGCCAAGAACCAGGATCTGACCGCGGTTAAGATCGACCCCAGCAACGGGTGCTACGTCTATCGCTACCGCGGGCCGGTCGAAACGACCTTCCTGCCCCTGCGCGCCGACAATGGCCGTCCGATCTGTACCCAAACGATCGCGGCAGCTGCGGCGGGCTAATCGCGCCCCGCGTCGTGACGTAAAAAGGCCGCCCGAAGCGTCTCGCTTCGGGCGGCCTTTTCATGTGTACAAAGGTCCGGACTTAGGTCGCAGCCGTCACCAGCTCTTCCGGCGGGTACAGGACCGCGCGTGATCCGGTGTTCACGTTCTCGTACAGATCGTTGATATGCGCCATGATCATCCGCACGCAACCAGAGCTTGCACGCCCGCCGATCGATTGCGGGTTAGGCGACCCGTGGATGCGCAGATAGGTGTCGCGGTTCCCGACGAAAAGATACAGCGCACGCGACCCCAAGGGGTTCTGCGGGCCTGCATCCATCCCATCGGCGTGTTGTTCATAAAGCTCTGGATCGCGGCGGATCATGTTCTGCGTCGGCGTCCAGGTTGGCCATTTCGCCTTGCGCTTGATCGAATAGGTGCCGGGCTCGTACAGGTCACCCCGCGCAATCGCCACGCCATAGCGCATGGCGGTGCCATTGTCCTGAATGTGATACAGATACCGCGCGACCGCATCGACGTGGATATCGCCCGGCGTAAGACCGGGGTTCGCCTCTACCAGTCGGGGCAGAAAGCGGGGTGCGACGCCCCAAGGGTTCGTCGTTGCAGGATCGTAGCCCGCAGGCGTTACCTGCGCATCCCATGCGTCCCACATCGACTTGTCTGTTGTCGCAGCGGCGGCGAGACTGGGGGCCAGAGGGGCAGAAAACAACGCGGCAGCGGAGCTGGTGATAAAATGGCGTTTGGTCAGCATGCGTGCACGCTCCTATTTAGTTAGTGCTTGACGATGTAACCCCCAATAGCGCGACCCTGTTCCCAAGAACCAGTCACATGGCTGTGTGAGTTTGTTTCGGCCCACGCAAACTAGACCGCCTCCGGCAGAAACGCCACGACTAGTTTCGCCAAAATTTTTTGCAAAACGGCGGAACATCTTGCTCACGCGGGCGTTATTTAGACAAATGACCAATCATTTGGGTTTCGTATGCCAACGTATTCCAGACGATCAGTTCTATTCGGCTTCGGTGCCGCAGTCGGCCTTGCGTCCCTGCCGCGCCATGCCTTTGCCGCTCTTGATGGCACCCCCTTCACCTTCCTGACCGATTCCGAGGCCCGAAGCCTCGCACTGCTGTGTGACACGCTGATCCCGCAAGATGATTTCCCCTCGGCCAGCCAAGCCGGCGTGGTCGATTTCATCGACCTGCAACTTGCGGGCGGATATGGGCGCGGGGAACACCTGTATATGGATGGGCCCCACCCCCAAGGCACACCCGAGCAAGGCTACCAATCTCCCCTACGCCCCGCCGAGCTCTGGCGTGAGGGGCTGGCGGCGATGCAGACCGTCATCGGCCCGCTTGAAGGGCAATCGCAATTCGCGCTCGACCAGCTGATGACCGACCTGTCCGAGGATAGGCCCGCGCTCGCCGGTCGTGTCGGGGCCAAAACATTCTTTACCGAACTCCACGCCCTGACGAACCAGGGCTATTTTGCCGACCCGATCTATGGCGGCAACAAGGGCTATGCCGGTTGGCATATGGTCGGCTTCCCCGGGGCCTTCGGCTATTTCACCGACACGGTCGACGCCCACAATCGCCCCTACCGGCAGCCCCCTATGGGCATCGGGCATCAACCGGGCACAAGCGACTTCAACTGGGAAAGGTAGATCATGGCACGGCGGCTGGCGAAAACAGATGTGGTCATCATCGGGGCCGGTTGGACGGGTCTGACAGCTGCATATGAACTTGCCCATGCTGGCAAACGCTGTGTGGTGCTGGAACGCGGATCCTATCGCCACGACGCCGATGATTTCGCCGCCCCCAAGGCTGTCTCTTATACACATCTGACGCTGCCGACGACTCCTTACGTGTAGA
>OJDD01000551.1_pt1 | contig 10180 bp, 10 predicted proteins | sample 1592591 | NCBI WGS metagenome assembly OJDD01 (sample SAMN05416809, study PRJEB24817) | seawater metagenome | isolation source: Sea water | place: Canada:Atlantic | collected 2013-07 | reverse complement strand
CACATGCTGCGGCTGGTGCTGGGTAACGACCAGCGCCTGATTCTGCCCGCCTGCGCCCTGGGCGGCGGAGCCCTGCTGGTGCTGGCGGATACCCTGGCACGGGTGGTGATTGCGCCGGAGCAGTTGCCGGTGGGTGTGATTACCGCCCTGCTGGGGGTGCCCACATTCCTTTACCTGCTGTACCGGAGCCGCTGATGAATCCGTTACGGGCAAAAGAACTGGTTATTGATATCCCTGACCGTGGCGACGGCCAGCCGCTGGATTTCACGGTGGAGCCGGGGCAGATGTGGGGCGTGCTGGGCCCGAACGGTGCCGGCAAGACCACTCTGCTGCATACCCTGGCCGGCCTGCGGGCGCCGCGACATGGGGCTGTTTGTCTGGGGGAGCACGCACTGACCAAACTCCGGCGCCAGCGGATTTCACAACAACTGGGGCTGGTATTCCAGGAGCGGCAGGACGGTTTTCCGGCCACGGTACTGGAAACTGCGCTGATTGGCCGCCACCCCTGGCTGTCGCCCTGGCAAATGGAATCCGGCGATGATGAGCGTTTTGCACGGCAGGCCCTGGATCAACTGGATGTGGGTCACTTGAGCGACCGCCTGGTGAACACCCTCTCCGGTGGCGAACGCCAGCGGGTGGCCATCGCCACGGTACTGACTCAGGCGCCCGATACCTGGTTGCTGGATGAGCCGACCAACCATCTGGACTTGCATCATCAGGTGTCAGTGCTGAAATTACTGACCGAACAGGCTCGTTTAGGACGTTCGATTTTTATGTGCCTGCATGACCTGAATCTGGCGGCCCGTTGGTGTGATCATCTGTTGCTACTTTACCCGAACGGTGATGCCTGCTGGGGAGCTGCGGAGAGAATGCTGGCGCCAGCCGCACTTGAACGACTCTATGATCAGGAATTGCTGGCCGTGGAGGTAGATGGTGCGCCACTATTTGTGCCCAAGAAGGCCCGGTAAAAAGATTGACGCAGAGGTCAGGTACCCTCTTTCGAGACCGACAAAAACATGGATGTTTTGTCGAGCGTACAGGGATGTATTCACAGCGTGTCCCGGACGGTGGTACCTGACCTCTGCAGCCACCATGATTTTCGGACAAATGGGCATTTATGAAAGCAACCATACCAGCCGCAATGATTACCGCCCCCGGCTCCGGCCAGGGCAAGTCCATGGTGACTGCTGCCTTGGCAAGGTTTCACCGTAACGCTGGGCGTAAGGTTCGAGTATTTAAGCATGGGCCGGACTATCTGGACCCTATGGTACTGGAAGTCGCCTCCGCCCATCCGGTTTACCAGTTGCATCCCTGGATGACTGGTGAGGACGAATGTCGCTGGCGATTGACCGAAGCGGCCCAGGATGCCGATCTGATCCTGGTGGAAGGCTCCATGGGACTGTTTGACGGCGATCCATCCAGTGCGGATCTGGCCAAGTTGATGGGTATTCCGGCGCTGCCAGTCATCGACGCCCGGGGTATGGCTCAGACGTTTGGCGCAGTGGCACTAGGGATGGCTAGTTTTGATCCGGAATTGCCGGTTTATCAGGTGATTGCCAACCGCATCGGCAGTGCCCGCCATGGTGATATGCTGCGGGAGAGTCTACCGGAAGGCATCGAGCTGCTGGGAGCCGTTCCCCGTAACGAAGCCATGAACATTCCGGACCGGCACCTGGGGCTGGTGCAGGCCGGTGAGCTGGGGAATCTGGACCAGCGCCTGGATGCCGCCGCCGAAGTGCTGGCCGACGCCGGGCTGGATGGCCTCCCGTTGCCCGTAACGCTGGAAGCTGAAACTCCGGAGCCTCCGCCACTGTTACTGGAAGGCGTTCGCATCGCCATTGCCCAGGACGCGGCCTTCAGTTTTATCTACCGCGCCAACCTGGACCTGTTGCGGGCCATGGGTGCGGAACTGTCGTTCTTCTCGCCGCTGGCGGATTCGGCATTTCCGGACACCGACGCCCTCTGGTTGCCGGGCGGCTATCCGGAACTGCACGGTGCTACCCTGGCTGGTAACCAGCCGATGCTGGAAGCCATTCGTGCCCATTACGCCGCTGGCAAACCGATGCTGGCGGAATGCGGTGGCCTGATGGCCTGTGTGGAGGAACTGGTGGACCACGATGGACAGAGCCACAGGCTGCTGGGGCTGATGCCGGGGCGGGCCAGTATGGCTGGCCGTATGCAGGCACTGGGTCTGCAGGGCCTGGACACCGAACAGGGGCAGTTGCGGGGCCATACCTATCACCACTCCCGCCTGGAGACCGACTGGCAACCCCTGGCCAGAACCCGCAAACTGGCTGGCACCGAAGCCGAACCGGTGTATGGCCGGAACGCCCTGGTGGCTAGCTATTTCCACGGTTATTTCCCATCCGCCCCAGAGCTGGTGGCGGGAATTTTTCGCGGGCAGGCCATTCGCCCGCTCACAGACGAGGAGCCTGACCATGCGTGAACGCGCCAAAGACCCCGAACGCCATGCCCGCCGCATGGAAGCCAAACAGAAAATAATGCAGGAGCGTATTGCCAACGCCCAGAAAGAGCAGGGCGTGTTGCTGGTGCTAACCGGCCCCGGCAAGGGCAAGAGCAGCTCCGGCTTTGGCATGGTGGCCCGGGCCTTGGGCCATGGCATGAATGTGGGCATAGTCCAGTTCATTAAGGGCGCGTTCAGCACCGGTGAGGAAGCCTTCTTCCGGGACCTACCCAATGTGGACTACCACGTGATGGGCCAGGGCTACACCTGGGAGACCAAGAACCGGGAACAGGATGTGGAAGCCGCCAACGCCGCCTGGGATGTCGCTGCCGCCATGCTCAAGGACGACAGCTACGACCTGATCCTGCTGGACGAGCTGAACATCGCCCTGAAGTACGACTACATCGACCTGGACCGGGTACTGGACGACCTGCAGGGCCGGCCGGCAATGCAGCATGTGGTTGTTACCGGCCGCTCCGCCCCGATGGAACTGGTGGACCTGGCGGACACGGTGACGGAAATGGGTGTGGTCAAGCACGCCTTCAAGGACCTGGGCGTGAAGGCCCAGAAAGGTGTAGAGCTGTAACAGGCTAGCACCCATGACCACACTGATGATCCAGGGCACCACCTCCGACGCCGGCAAGACCACGGTGGTGGCCGCCTTGTGCCGGTGGCTGGCGCGCCAGGGTGTGTCCGTGGCGCCGTTCAAGCCCCAGAATATGGCCCTGAACAGCGCAGTCACCGTCGACGGCGGCGAGATTGGCCGCTCCACGGCGCTACAGGCCCTGGCCTGTGGCCTGGAACCCCACAGTGACATGAATCCGGTACTGCTCAAACCCCAGAGTGACTGCGGCGCCCAGGTCATCCTGCGGGGCAAGGTCCATGGCAACATGGACGCACTGGATTATCACGCCTACAAGGCGGAGGCCATGGCCTCGGTCATGGACGCCTGGCGTGCCCTGAGCGCCCGTTACGACGTGATCATCGCCGAAGGCGCCGGCAGCCCCGCCGAGATTAACCTGCGTACCAACGACATCGCCAACATGGGCTTCGCCGAAGCGGCGGACTGCCCGGTGCTGCTGGTTGGCGATATCGACAAGGGCGGCGTGTTCGCGCAGCTGGTGGGCACCCTGGAACTGGTTTCCGACAGCGAACGGGCCCGCATCAAGGGTTTTATCATCAACCGCTTCCGGGGGGATATCGCCCTGCTGGAACCGGGCCTGGACTGGCTGGCCGAACGCACCGGCAAACCCGCGGCCGGTGTGCTGCCCTACCTGCATGGGCTGGTGATCGACGCCGAAGACAGCGTTGGCACCAGCGGCAGCAACGAGGCCGGTGCGCTGAACGTGATCGTTCCGGTGCTTCCCCGCATCAGCAACCACAACGACTTCGACCCCCTGCGACTGCATCCCGGGATTAACCTCCAGTTTATCGGCCCCGACCAGCCCATCCCCCCGGCGGACCTGATCCTGCTGCCCGGCAGCAAGAGCACCCGCCACGACCTGCAATGGCTGAAGGCACAGGGCTGGCCAAAGGCGCTCCGCAAGCACCTGCGATATGGCGGCAAGGTTTTCGCCATCTGCGGCGGTTTCCAGATGCTCGGTACCGAGGTGCAGGACCCGGACGGACTGGAAGGTGACGCCGGCAGCACGGAGGGCCTGGGCCTATTGGACATGTCCACGCGCATGGTGGCCGGAAAGCAGCTGAAAGACGTGACCGGCACGCTCACCATCTGCGCGGAGAAAGCAACTTTCACCGGCTACGAAATGCACAACGGCGTCACCACCGGGCCGGCCCTGGCGTCCCCCACGGCAGAACTGGATGGCAAACCGGACGGTGCCGTCAGCAAGGATGGCCTTGTCGCGGGTACCTACGTTCACGGCATCTTCGACCAACCGGAAGCCTGCACCGCAATCCTGCACTGGGCGGGCCTGGGCACCGACACGGGGCTGGCCGACAAGGCCGTGAATTACCAGCACCACCGGCAACAGCAACTGGACCGGCTGGCAGATCTGGTGGAAGACAACCTCGGCACAGACTGGCTACGCAACCTGCTGGGCCTTAGCAAATAGGACATAATACGATGACTGACCACAACCGCCCTTTCAGCAGTGACCAACGCGATGGCCTCTACCGGGCCATCTACGAACGGCGGGATGTTCGCTCCCAGTTCCTGCCCGACCCGATCCCGGCCGACGTCCTGGCACGCCTGCTCACCGCCGCCCATCACGCCCCCTCCGTGGGATTCATGCAGCCGTGGGACTTTATCGTCATCGACAGCACAGAGGTGCGCCAGTCCGTCCTCGACATCTTCGAGGAAGAAAACCGCAAGGCCGCCGACAACTACCACGGCGAGCGCAATACCCGCTACAAGAGCCTGAAACTCCAGGGCATCCTTGAAAGCCCCATTAACCTCTGTATCACCTGCGACCGCAGCCGTGGCGGTACCCATGTACTGGGCCGCAATTCCATCGTCGAAACCGATCTGTTCAGCACCTGCTTGGCGGTACAGAATCTGTGGCTGGCTGCCCGCGCAGAGGGCATTGGAGTGGGCTGGGTCAGTATTCTAGATCAGCAGAAGCTTGGCGCTACCTTGGGGCTGCCGGAGCGGGTCTATCCTCTGGCCTACCTTTGTCTGGGGTATGTCAGTGAATTTCCGGAACAACCGGAACTGCAGGCCAAAGGCTGGCGTTCACGGCTGCCGCTGGAAGACCTTGTGCATGGGAATGGTTGGAGCCAGCCGATTGACGATGCTGCGCTGCATGCTGCGATGAAAAACTGCAGTTAGCGTCTACCTCAATCGCTGTTGTTGGGCTTTATTCTCAACTGGCAAGGCCCAGCAACAGAACGAGTTCTCCGAAAACAACGCTGGCTCCAAGGGCGTCACCTGTATAGCCCCCGAGCTGCCTCCGTACGTACAGGCCCCAAACCAGAGCGACGCCGAAAGTTGCCACGATGCTCCAGACCAAGATGCCTACGTGAAGTTTTGTCAGCAGCATCGTCATTACCGCCGTTGAAAGTCCGGCATACAGCAGCCGGTTGCAATCAAAACTGTCAGCCATAGGCTTGCTTTTGCTCTTATCGGGATCTGTGACATACGGTAGGCACCCCATGATTAGTAATGGGGTGAACCGAGCCACCATCGGTGATAACAGTAGCGCCAGCCAGATGGTCCCGGACTCTGATAGCAGTGTTACCTTCAGGGCCAGTGCTGCGATCAGAGCAACGGTGCCGTACGTGCCGATACGGCTATCCTTCATGATTCTCAGTTTGGCTTCCGGCGAGTATCCACCACCAAAAGCGTCCACGCTGTCGGCCAGCCCATCCTCATGAAAAGCGCCGGTTATACACAAGTGAAAACCCGTCACCAGAATAAGACACGTCGAGGGACTCCACGCTTCTGACAAGGCAAGGTATAGCCCGGCGTACATTGCTCCGAGCATCAGCCCTACAAGAGGAAAGTAGACCGCACACTGGTTCATCAGGCGGTCAGAAAAATTGATTCGAGCCAGCATAGGTATACGACTCAGAAATCCCGTTGCCAGCCAGAAGGCTTGCCATTCCCTTGCGATAACCTGTTTGATTTTGAGCACTGGTGTGGACCCTAGTGTGCCTTAACAAAAGTTCGTCTTATTATTAAGCTTATTGGATAGACGAGCGATAGATTCAATGATCTGATCCGCTGTTTTGCGACAGACAAAAAGTTTCCTTATTACGCATAACGCTCAGCCATCTTCAGGAACCGGCACGGCATCGTCGGCGTTCGGGCGGCTATCGTGAGAAAGCGTGGGATCATGGCCCTGAGGTCGTAACGCCGATTGAAGCGATACTTGAATTTGGCCAGGTAGAGCGGGGCATGCTGCCTGCGGATGACCTGGTAGGTACCGGTGATCACGTTCTTGACGTTACCGAGCAGCGTGTTGACCCAGTTGAACTCCGGGTTCGCCACGCTGGCACGCCCACCGCCGGTGATATGGCGCTGATGAACGTAGGAAGTCGTATCGAAGGCTCGAAAGCATCCGAGGCCGTCGCTGATCACCTGACTATCCGGCGCAATGGCCTGTTGGGCATAGCGACGCATCTCGGACAGGGTAAAGCCGCTCACCCAACGCAACTGAAGACGCTGCGGATGACCGTCTTCATCGGTTTTCATGGCGGCGACAAACGGGAACTTGTGTTCAGCGCCGCGCCCTCGCTTTCCCGGCCGCTCACCACCCAGATAGGCGTCATCGATCTCGATGCGTCCGGAAAGCCTCTCTCCCTGGTTGCGCTCGTGCATGACCTGCAGCACCTTGTGTTTGAGCTTCCAGGCGGTGTTGTCGGCGACACCAAGCTCCCGGGACTGCTGCGGCGCCGAAACGCCGCTCTTGCGCTGGGTCAGCAGATAGATGGCCAGAAACCAGGTGGTCAGCGGCAGGCCGAACTGGAACTGGATGGGGTTGCGCGCCATGCCTTCACCTCCTGTACTGGATATAATCACAGTGTAGAGCAGGCTGATCAAAATGGGTAATCAGGAGATCATATTATAAATAATGTTCGCTTACTTTTGTACTGCTTAGTATTAACGCGAAACTTTGTATCCGGACACCCGAGAATTCGTCCGATATATTTCCGATAAATTTATAGATCATTGATTAGTTATCATTTTCTGATCTCTGGTCATATTCCGGCACCACCGATGCGACGTTTGGATACTTTGTTCCTCATTAGTAATGTCATTTCCCAGGTACCCAGAGCACATCGTCTTTACCCTTGCCATTGGCATACCTGGCAAGCACGAACAGTAGATCCGACAGGCGGTTCATGTACTCCAAAACCGACTGGCTGATCTCCTGATTCTCTTTTAACTGAACGATAATTCGCTCCGCCCTACGAGTCACCGTCCGGGCATGATGAAGATGAGTTGCTGCGGTATCACCCGCCGGGAGAATAAATGACTGTAAGGACGGCATATCCGCGTTGAACTTATCGATTTCCTGCTCAAGTTCAAGTGTCTTGGCCTCAGCGAGCCTTAGCGGTGGGTACTTTGGATTCTCCACAAAAGGTGTGCACAGATCCGCCCCTACATCAAAAAGATCGTTCTGGATGCGGGCAAGTATCCCGTCAAGCACTTGGTCCGTATGCAGTCTCGCAAGGCCAATAACGGCGTTGGCTTCATCCACCGTGCCGTAGGCTTCCACACGCAGATCGTGCTTGGCGACCCGGCTACCATCGCCGAGGCCAGTATCGCCTTTATCTCCTGTTTTGGTATAGATTTTGGTTAGCCTGACCATTCATTTCTCCTGTGAACCGGTTCAGTCAGTCAATGAAGCCGTTCAGATTAGATGTGTTTCCCGATAGCTTCCCTAGTGTGCCTTAATAAAAATTCGCCATATTATTAAGCTTGTCGGATAGACGAGCAATTGATTCAATCAATTGATCCGGGGTTTTTTAATTCCATCATTATCTCATACTAGTCTGGAATATTACTCCAGCGGCCGCTGATCATCGATAATCTTGCCGTCGTTGGGAAGCTGCCCAGGCGCGAGGAATTCGACGGCTCCGCGCAGTTTGCAAATAGTGCGTATCGATTCGACCAGCGCGGGCTCCAGCCCTTCTGGGAGCGAGTCCACCTCCGCTTGTAGCGTTATCGAGTCACGGCCTTCATCTCTGCGCACGAGCAAGCGAACCCGGCCAAGTTCAGCGTGGCGGGCGGCAATCTCGTAAACCTGCGAGGGATGTACGAACAGACCACGGACTTTGGTGGATTGATTTGCCCGGCCCATCCAGCCCTTGATGCGCCTGTTGGTTCGACCCGTCGGGCAGTGGCCGGGAAGTATTACCGACAAGTCCCCAGTCGCGAAACGAATCAGCGGATACTCACGATTGAAATTGGTGACGACGACCTCGCCGACTTCCCCATCGGGAACCGGTTCGCCGCTGCCCGGGCGTACGATTTCGACAATCACCCCTTCGTCGACGATCAAACCCTCGCAGGCGGCAGTCTCGTAGGCGATCATGCCGATGTCACCGGTAGCGTAAAACTGCCGCACTTCGATCTGGTGTTCTTCAAACTGCTGCTTCAAGGCCGCCGTGAGTGGTTCGCCACTGACGATTCCCTTACACAGGCTCCGCACCGGCTTGCCCATATCCTTGGCCTTATCAAGAAGAATGCCGAGAAATGACGGAGTGCCGGCGTAGCCGGTGGGTTGGAGATCAAGCATCGCCCGCACTTGCAACTCAGTTTGCGAAGGGCCGGCAGGAAACATAGCGCAGCCCAGCGCCGCCGCCCCTCTATCAATCATGTAGGCACCTGGCGCAAAGTGGTAGGTAAAGCCGTTGTGTATAAGGTCTCCTCTGCGGAACCCGGCAGCGTACATGCCGCGAGCAAGTCGCCAGTAATCGGTGCAACGGGCTTCGCCGCCGTATAAGGGGCCGGCCGACTGCAGTATACGAGCAAACTCACCGACCGGTACGGTGTTTATTCCGCCTAACGGTGGACGGCTGCGCTGCAGCTCTCCGAGAACGGACTTGGAGACGATGGGCAGCTTAGCGAGCTCAGCAGTATCGACAACTTTCGTAGGCTCAATGTGCGCGAGAGTTTCGGCGTAGTGGGGTGAGTGAGTGCGCGCATGGGCAATCTGCCTAGGTAGTGCCTCTGCTAGCGCTTGCTGCCGTTCGGCAGCCGAACGGGTCTCAAGCCCGTCGTAGTGCTTCGTCATGACCGACTCCTATTGATTGCTAACAGCACCAGCGCCCTATTGCAAAGAAGCCTAGAGTGGGACGATGCTACGTTGGTGTTCATGTTGCGTTTATCCGCACATCGCTGTCAAGCCTGCCAGCAGCCTGCAGCCAGAATGTCGTGGCGCTATGGGAGCCCTCTTGATCTTAGAACTGCTCAGCCGGCGTCACAGACCGGCAGCAAACTACCCAGGAAGCTCATCTTCGTGAGGGGATTGAAGCCACTCTTGGTATGGCACGGGCGCCGCACGACACACCCTTGCCACCTTCTACATCCTTGTTGATCTCCGGTCCGGATATAGCTTCAGCTGCTGGAACTCGTCGAATGGGCCCATGTGTGGGTCGCTGTAAGACGGGTCAGAGATCAGGCCTACATAAGCCTCGTTCTCAAGGTGTTAAACGAGTTATCAGTTGAGCGTTATTTGTTCGGCGGCCAACCGTTGGGGTGGATGATCTAGCCGGGCTTGTGCTTGACCGGGTCGACGTCTCACAACTCCTTTATCACAATACTGTAATGGTGCCGACCTAGGCTTCGTCATGCCTAAATTCGTTCATCAGACGCTTGCTGAGCTGGCCACTATAGCCTTTGGTAAAAGCGATAAGTACTAGGGTGTGTTTGGCGCGCAGTTCCACGCCTGACGTATACCGACTTTCTCGGAGCTGGCACAGGCCACGCCCATATCGCCAGTGATGACGCACTTCATCTAGACCTTCAGCCTGCTCAACTAGCCAGTGGCGCAGGTTGCCCAGGGTGATGATGTAGTTGCTGTGGTTGTGGTTGTGGTTGTGGTTGTGGTTGTGCATGTTCTTGGCCGCAAAGGTATTCGAAATCTTAGTGACGTTTTCTGGTTTTTTAGCAGGAAAATGTCAGCACGTGTGACCGGTGTACTCAACGGGGCGCTTTTTCTTATGCGCCCGGCACGGTGCACTCCTGGAGGTGAAAGTCCTCCCGTGAGCTGGCCACAGCGAACGAAGTGAAGCGCAACTGCGGAAGGG
>OJDD01000547.1_pt1 | contig 10203 bp, 11 predicted proteins | sample 1592591 | NCBI WGS metagenome assembly OJDD01 (sample SAMN05416809, study PRJEB24817) | seawater metagenome | isolation source: Sea water | place: Canada:Atlantic | collected 2013-07 | reverse complement strand
TGAACGTTTCAACTACTTTAGAAAAGCTCCTTCGTGCCATCCCCATTACTTTTCTCAATACAACTACCTTATTACATCCTACTTTTGTTTTTATATACAAAAAAAGCAAATGACCTACCAACTTCTCAAAAACTATCACTACTAACGAGCTTCTTTCGTCCCAAGCAAGTAAGCCAAACCTGAAACATATTTCACACACCATTTTAAGATTATGTAGGTAAGAACTTTTCTATTTATTAAGCAATCAGTGAAACTAACTAAAAACCGAAGAAAGGCTACAGGAACTAACTTTACTGATATCAAAAGTTTCCTTGAATACCTAACATCTGCTTTTGCGTAAGGCAGCCTAGAATATTCACCCGGGTGTTTTTCAATAAATCGCGTGGAAGCGCTTTTACCAGCTCCATACAACTTCTTCACCACAGATGACAATGAAAGTTGATCATTATGGTTCACTACAGCCTTCTCCACTAAAGAAACATTGGCACCGATATTTATTAACGAAAGAAACAAATCCCTATCTTCAAAGCCAAAGTGGTAGCTCGCATCAAAGCCACCTATAGATTCAAAAACTTGGCGATTTACTATAAAGATAGATGTCGTCATGCCCCATTTCTCACCCTTTTTAAACCTAATCACTCTTTCTTTAGATAAATCATTTTGGTATTTTGCCCAAAAGTCACCTTGTGGCGCATGAATTTTTCCAAAGCAAACATCATAACCTTTAACATATTCTTCTAATAGCAAGGCCAATACGTTTTCTTTCGCCAACGAACAATCCGCATCTAAAAACAATATGGCCTCACCACCTCCAGCATAAGCCCCTTTATTCCTAGCAACACTACAGCCCGAATTTTTTTCAAGCCTGAGCAAGCTAACAGACGAAGAATTTTCTTTAGGTATATCTAAACTAACCGGTACTTCTGAACCATCATCAACAATATAAACATGAAAGCACCAGTCATTCGGTAATTGTTGCTTAAAAATTGACGTTAATGTTCTTACCAAATAAGGATTATCATTGTAAACCGGTATTACAATATCGAGTGCTTTGTTTAAAGGGTTGCATTGTGAATCAATAGTCATCTACAGGCTTTCAAGGTAACGTTGATATGTTAAACAAAGCCCGTCAATCAGTGATGTTGAAGCACGCCACCCTAACGAAGCCATATGACTTACATCCAACAATTTACGCGGTGTTCCATCGGGTTTTGACGCATCCCACTCTATTTGGCCTTTATAACCAATAATATCAATTAAAATAGCGACCAGTTCTTTAATCGAAATATCAGACCCTGTGCCAATATTAATGTGGCTGTTTCGTTCGGGCATATACGCTTTATAGTCGCCTTTTGGAATATTCATCAGCATTACGCAAGCCTGGGCTAAATCATCAACATACAAGAACTCCCGCATTGCGCTCCCCGCCCCCCATACTTTCAACGACTTATCGTTATTCGTCTTTGCCTGATGAATTCGCTTGATTAAACCCGGAATAACGTGACTATTTTGTAAATCATAATTATCGTTTGGCCCATATAAATTCGTCGGCATCACCGGGCGAAAATCAGTGCCATATTGACGGTTATATGATTCACACATTTTAATACCAGCAATTTTAGCAATCGCATACGGCTCATTCGTCGGCTCAAGCTCACCCGTTAACAATGCAGATTCCTTCATCGGCTGCTCTGCTAATTTAGGGTAAATACATGAACTTCCTAAAAACAGCAGCTGCTTTACCTGCGTTTTATACGCTTGATGAATCACGTTAGTTTGCACCATCAAATTTTCATAAATAAAATCTGCTGGGTATTCGTTATTGGCAAAAATCCCACCTACTTTGGCTGCTGCCAACACCACGTAATCAGGCTTTGCTTGCGCAAAAAAATCTGCTACAGCCTGCTGGCTTAACAAATCCAACTCGCCACGTGTTTTTTTAATAATATTTCGGAAACCTTTTTTATTTAACTCTCGAATAATGGCTGACCCCACCATTCCACGATGACCTGCCACATAAATTTTTGCCGACTTATCCATTTCTTATTCTTGGGTCGTTACAACGTCAAAGCCTGTGTTTATCAATAAGGTATCTCGCCGTGCATGTTCAAAATCACTGCGTACCATTTCACAAACAAGCTCTTTAAAGGTAATTTTAGGCGACCAACCTAACTGTTTTTTTGCTTTAGATGCATCGCCTAATAAAGTTTCCACCTCTGCCGGCCTAAAGTAGCGCGCATCAATACGAATAATCACATCACCCACTTTTTTCTTACAATTTTTCGGTACTGATTCTAATACACCTTCTTCACCTAAACCCTTACCTCGCCACTTAATTGCTAAACCCAGTTCTTCCACAGCACACTCAATAAAATCACGTACCGAATATTGCTTACCTGTTGCAATCACATAATCTTCGGGATTGCCTTGCTGCAACATCAACCATTGCATTTCTACATAATCCTTAGCATGCCCCCAATCACGTTTAGCATCTAAATTACCTAAATAAAGACAATCATCCAGCCCTTCATAAATATTAGCTAAACCCCGAGTAATCTTACGGGTAACAAAAGTCTCTCCTCGCCTAGGCGACTCATGGTTGAACAAAATACCGTTGCAAGCATACATACCATATGCTTCACGGTAGTTAACTGTTATCCAGTACGCATACATTTTAGCTACCGCGTACGGCGAACGCGGGTGAAAAGGCGTAGCTTCTGTTTGAGGCATTTCTTGAACCAATCCATATAATTCAGAGGTGGATGCTTGATAGAACCGAGTTGACTTTTCCAAGCCCAGTAAGCGAATAGCCTCCAACAAACGAAGGGCACCAAGTGCATCTACATCTGCCGTATACTCAGGTGACTCAAAACTAACCGCCACGTGTGATTGCGCGGCTAGGTTATAGATTTCATCCGGCTGAACCTCTTGCAAAATACGGGTTAAATTAGAGCTGTCGCTTAAGTCGCCATAATGCAATATTAAATTCCTGTTATCTACGTGGGGGTCTTGATACAGCCCATCAATCCTTTCGGTATTAAAAGACGATGCACGCCGCTTAATCCCGTGAACCTCATAACCTTTTTCTAATAATAGCTCAGCAAGGTACGAACCATCTTGGCCTGTTATACCGGTAATTATTGCTTTTTTCTTAGTCATAATCTTGTTTTTCTAACAGCGACTTATAAAGCTGTATATATTGTTTTGCAACAACATCGCTGTCAAATTCACTCAATACCTTTTTCCGCGCATTAGTCGACAACTCTTCATAATTTTTAGCATTCAAAACCCATTCAATACCAGCAGCTAAATCGGCTGTATCATAAGGTTTCGCTAGATAACCATTTTGTTGATGCTCAACCATATCGCCATTACCTCCAATATCAAAGCTTACAACAGGTGTTCCACACGCTAAACTTTCCATCACCACGTTTGATAAATTCTCCTGCAAGCTAGGAACGACCATTACATCAGCAGCACTATAGAGCGCCCTTAATGTTACATCATCACGTAATTGCCCCAAATAATGTGCCTTGAGCTCAAAGTCGTGCTGTATTTCTGGCTTACTACTACCAAAAACAACCAACTCAACTTCTCCCCCTTTTAACTGCAACAACGCGCCACAGAGCTCACGATACCCTTTCCTAGGGTCAGACGTTGCATTCATCGCACCAAATAAAATCAATTTCTTATCCATTGGCAACCCTAATAAATCACGTGCAGTACGCTTATCTAACAGTGAGTAAACAGATGTATCAATTGGATTAGGTAAGCAAACTATCTGACAGTTTTTAAACAATGTGCTTTTAGAGGCGCAACCAGCAAGCCAACGACTTAAACCCACCACAGTTAGGTTTTTATGTTTAACATAAGTAGCCAACTTCTTCTTAAAAACCGCGCGGCTTAAGTCATCTGCTTTATTTGAGCCCAGTACTTTGCACTTCCCACAGGCCCTTTCAAAAGCACCACAGCCTTCATCATAATGACAGCCGCCTGTGAATGCCCACATATCATGCAGACTCCATACAATAGGCGCTTTAATCGCCGCAATATCAGAGATAGACAACATTGCTTTATTAACCCAATGCAAATGAACAATATCAGGGTTAAGCGCATTAATTCGTTTAACTAGGCCGGAAAAGGGTATTAAACTTGGGGAAAAGTAAGTTGCCGAACGGTGCTTGTATTTATTTACAAGTAGACGATCTAAAATGCGGCGTATTAAAGAAGCACCTTTAACAATATTTGATACTTGCTCAGTTACTCTATAATCATCACTCAATTTGGTATCAACTAGCACATATGAGTCAATGCCTAAACTTAACAAGGCCTGATGTAATCGATTCGCTGCACGGGCTGCTCCCCCTTGATAGTCCGAGACGTTAACAATTAAAACTCTCACCTAAATACTCGTCGCAGTCTTACTAGTAATAGCAAGAGCATATTGATACTAGGCCCTATAAACTTTGATATTCCTTCAAATAACCTAAGCCTTTTCGTGTGCAGCCTTGTTGTTTTCTTAAATACCAACGCATGCTCAGCATCCGGAATTTGACAGATAAACTGCAAACCAAAAATTTTCATTAGTATTGTAAAAGTATGTCTTAAATGAAATGTTTTTGGTAAATGACATTTAATTACAGGGTAAAAACAATTAGCAAAAATAACAAGCCCTTCTGGTTTCACTGCATTAGCCATGCTAATAGCAAAGGCAATAGGGTCTTCAACATGCTCTAATACATCTTGAGCAACAATCACATCGTATTTATTTTTACCAAGAAGGTTAACGAAGTTAATTTTTTTTTGACTTTGTACTTTGTACACGGATAAACCAGATGGGAAAGGCTCAATTATATCCACTTCCCTAACCTTAATTCCTTCAGCTATTCTGAGCGCCAGCTCTCCTGAGCCGCCACCATAATCAGCTACATATGCACTCGTTTGATTCTTTATAAACTCAGCTATCGCACATCTGTGCCTTATTGAATCAGGGTCAATGGCCGTAAAAATTCCATTCATAAGCCAGACGGGGTGCTTATAGAAATCTGCTATTAGTTGTCCTGTAAGTGGCCGCTTATTATCTAAACCAAACTCATCCCATATTCGATCCATTTCACTCCAGACCCACTCAACATCTGGCATGGCCTGCGGCAAACCATTAAGATAATTGGCCTCAACATCATTAAGATCGCCAAAATTTAGCTCATAACCCCACACTATAATCTCTCGGCACTAAATTTCCCAATAACACGTTTCACAATAGCAAAACATTTAGCTGGAAAGCTTCTTTTATTTTTGTTTAAAAAACCTTTTATTTCAAGCATTGCATTTTTATTTTCAACAATCTCATCTGAAAAAATCTGTACTTGTTCATTTGATAAGTCGTACTCATACATCTTTGAGACACCACAATGTTCACCAGAGCCATCGTGCCCAATGTTACAGACAAGCGTTTTTGCTGGGTGCAAGCCTAACCCATTTCGTTTAAATACGGACGTATACCAAAAAATAGCCCATGTATTGATCTTTTTTACGTGGTTCAGCTCTACTTGCCTCCACATATCGGCTACTCCATCGTAATCTAGTCGATACCTATCATTAGCTGAAAAAGTGCCGAATAGTTTTTGTGTGTTTTTCTCAAAACGAGCCCATGAGTCTGCCCATGTTGCCCAGCCCCAGCAAGAAGTTCCTCTAATAAATAGCGTTTCATCATACCCTTCTTGTTGTAGGGGATAGTTCCAACCACTGACATGCATTACTCGTTCTTCATTTTCATACACATTTAAAGCATCATTCATGAATTTTAAAAAGTAAGGGCTTGTCACCAAATCATCTTCCAAGACAATAATTTTTCCGTACTCATTAACAATACGTGTCACCCCATCAATGATTGAGTCTGCAAGACCCCAGTTTTTATCGCGCTCTATAATTTGAATTCTTTTAAAACCCGTCACAACGTGAATATAGTCACGAACCTCTTTGACACTAGCCGCGTCTTTATGGGTTTTAGCTGCGTCACTATAAATAAATAGCTCACTATCTTCTGCTAATTCATTTTGCTGTAAGGCTTCAATTGTATGCCTAGTATGCCAAGGGCGGTTGTATACAAAAAGGGCGATGGGGGCACAATTCATTCGCCAAACCTTTCTTTATAGAAAATAGGCTCTATAAAAACTACGGTGTTTACAGATTTTGCATAAAGACAATAGTTCTCTTTCGTTAAATAAACTGCCACTTCACTTTTCAAAACATCCTCTAAACAACTTTTCAATATTTCGATTAATATGACTTTAGGTCTATATATATCAAAGTTGTTAGACTTTAACACCTTAAAATCCAAGCCTTCGACGTCAATTGATAAGAAGTCTATGGGCTGATTAATAGGTAAATTACAGTTTAAAATGTCTTCCAATGTTGTCGTTTCAATATTCTCAGTGCGTTCTACAAAGTAGCCACCTTGACCATTTCTTTTGCCTGATAGCTCTTTTGAAAAGCCATTTAACGCAGGCTCATTAAAAATATAATAAGTTAATATTTGTTTCTTGTCAGAAACAGGCTTTTCAATATTAATATCTCTGGGCCTAACTTTCTTAAACAACCTCATACTATTTGGCATCGCGTCTATATTGATGCCTCGCCAGCCTTTTTTATAAAAAAAATATGTGTTTGAAAACCTTTTCGGATGGTGCGCACCCACATCAACATAAAAGCCCATCAACTGATTTTCAAACAACCTTCTTAAAATCATATCTTCGCCTTCTTGTGAGTACGATTTCAATGAATAACCATCAAAAAGACCTTTCCCGATATCAGTAAGTTTTGTTATTGGTCTCTTCGACAATATAAACTCAAGCAATCTCATTAACATTTAAGTACTCGCATAAAAGATAAACTTTTTGTTAAATTTAAAAAATTCACTCTTGTTTTCTTCCAAATAAACAAAGATAAATACGCCGCAATTAAATATGATATTAATGTGGCCCAAGCTGCTCCTTCAATTCCAACATTTGAAATTAAAATGTAATTCAGTGAAATATTTGTAAATGCGCCTATTGTGGTATTTATGGTCGAAAATATTTGTAAATTTTCAGTAAGCAACCATTTCCCACTAGCCACTCCCAAAAACACAAACACCCCAGCCCAAATATGTACCATCAAAACGCTTCCTGCTTGGCTGTATTGCTCCCCATACAATAAGTCTACTACCCAGTCTGATAAAAACGTCATGGGTAATGCGATGGCTACTGCCATCCAAACCATTAAGTCATATAGCTTTTGCAAGCGTTCATAGTACAGCGCTTCACTTTGTTTTTTGGCCTCTATAATCGCAGGAAATAATGATGATGCTATCACCATAGGAACAAAGTACCACGCCTCACTTATTTTAACTGCTGCGGCATATTGGCCAACCGCCACTGCACCTAACATCTCCTTAATCATTACTTGATCTATCTTCATATAAATCGAAATGACGATGCCACTCAATATTAATGGCCAACTATCTTTTAGTAAGCTCTGCGCTAACGCCTTATCAAACGACCATTGCTTTATTCTATTTCCTATTTTTAGGTAAAAGTAAATATAACCCAACGACAAGATAACGCTATCAAACAACACGACCCATGCGAATGCACTAAGTGAGGCACCGTTGAGTATAAGCCATACTTTTACTGCTGATGAGATAAGCAAGGTAAAAGTATTGGTAAAGGCCACGTACCGACTAAGCACTTTGCTTTGAAAATAAAAATCTACAACATTCATGCTTTGGAAAATTGTTGCAGATGCTATAACGATAATTAATAGCTTGGTCTGAGCATCTGTGGAAATTATATTTACTGTAAAAAACAGCAACAATAAAACAATAAATGCTCCAATAAGTTTGAGTATAAATACTGTACCGAGTAATGCATCCCGTTTACTTTGGTCTTTAACCAATTCTCGAACAACTATTCCATCCAGACCCAGCGTGGCAATCGCCATAAATAAACCAACAAAACTTTGAGCGTAACTGAACAAGCCAAACTCTTCTGGCCCTAAATAACGCGCCACCCATATTCCTACAAATAAACCGACTGCCATCCGTAGGATTCTTTCGCCCATTAGCCATGAGGTATTTTTAAAATACCGCATAAACCCCTGCCTGCTGCTCAAGTCATCTATTTTAGTTTTTATATTAAGCATATACGCTTTGTTAATATGCGCTTAGTCATTAGCAAATAAATCGCGTGTGTACACCTTATGCTGCACATCATTTATTTCACCTGACAAACGGTTAGCAACAATGACATCAGCTCGCAGCTTACAGTCTTCTATATCATTAATCACTTTTGAATGGAAAAACTCTGGTTCTTTCAGAACCGGCTCGTAAACCATCACTTCAACACCTTTGGCTTTTATGCGCTTCATGATGCCTTGGATGGCGGATGAGCGGACGTTATCCGACCCGCTTTTCATCACTAAACGTAAATACCGACCACTTTGGGCTTATGCTTTAGAATTGCATTCGCAATAAAGTCTTTTCGGGTGCTATTCGCTTCGACTATAGCACTAATTAAACTATTAGGTACATTTTGGTAGTTGGCTTTTAATTGCTTGGCATCTTTAGGTAAGCAATAGCCACCATAACCGAATGACGGGTTGTTGTAGTGGTCACCTATACGAGAATCTAAAACCACACCTTCAATGATTTTTTAGCTATTTAGCACGTGCGTTTCGGCGTAGCTATCTAGCTCATAAAAGTAAGCAACACGCATGGCAAGATAAGTATTTGAAAATAACTTAATGGCTTCTGCCTCAGTTAGCTCGTGTGCAACACGCTTATATTTTTTATAGGCGGTTTTTTCCAATAAACTCGCTAACTGTTGAGCTTTTCCTCATCGATGTCATATAAAACGACCTGGTTATACTGAGCCAGCAAAATTGCATTTGATAAACCTACATAGCCTGCCCCTCACCACTGTTATTTTCATTACTTATAACCGTTGGTTAATAGGGCCTTCACGCCCGAACGTACTTTTCTATATGGCAAATATAACGTCCAATAAACCGAATAAATAACCTTCATTAGCATAGAGGGATGGTTTTCTAAATGCACTTTTTTCTCTTCTGCAAAACGTTGCTTTAAACTCGGCCAGTCTTGGCGAGAACTAACACCTGTATCCCTCATTACAGATAAAACTTGATGTTGTATTTTCATTGCCGCATTTTTTTGAAATGCTCTAAAAAAAAATTCATAGTCCATGGCGATTTTTAGACTTTTATTAAATCCACCTATTTGATTAAAAAGTTCTTTTTTACAAAAAACACCTTGATGCATCACCGGCGTTTTAAAATAAGTTCTTATTCCGAAGGGTTTAGTCATTTTTCTAATATCTTTATGCTTTGTTTGATAGATAACATCAAACGCATAAATATCGGCGTCATTTTCCATATAACAAAGCGCATTAGAAATAACGTTGCAATCAGCCAAGAAGTCATCTGCATGTAAGAATAGCAAATAACTTCCCGCAGCTAACTTAATGCCTTTATTCATAGCATCTGCGATACCATCATCTGGCTCTGATATCCATGACGTTATCATAGAGTCATATCGTTTGATAATACTTAAGGTTTTATCTGTAGACACTCCATCAATGACGATATATTCAATCTCACAACCCTGCTGCTCGACGACACTTTTAATAGTTTGTTCGACATATTCTTCAGCATTGAAGCAAACAGTGATAACAGAAATTTTTGGCATGAATTAATCGCAGCTACTAAGTTTATTAGCGAAGTATAGGGTAGTTGTGAAAAAATCGTAATCTCAACACACTTTATACGATAGTCCACTGTACATAACCCTTTATAACTTTTAGAAAAATACTTTATAAATTTTTCATCTTGGTTTTAACAATAGTTTATAGAAAAATCGTGCATTATTATTAATACAAAAAAACTCTAAAGAATCTTATTTTAAGTACTCCCCATTGCTTTTTAACATTGCTACATTAATAATTTGATTTTATATTTACTACACAAAAGCATATTTTCTACTACTATTAAAGAAGAATCATTTATTATGCATTAAATTTATTTATAAGGAATAATTCGACTTAGCATGGCAGTATCTGGTGAAAATTTTTATTTAGGTGGTTTAGCAAGGCGACTGGTATTAGACGGTTTACTTACTGAGGACGTTGCACTCAAATATACTGAAGAGGC
>OJDD01000546.1_pt1 | contig 10205 bp, 9 predicted proteins | sample 1592591 | NCBI WGS metagenome assembly OJDD01 (sample SAMN05416809, study PRJEB24817) | seawater metagenome | isolation source: Sea water | place: Canada:Atlantic | collected 2013-07 | reverse complement strand
GCCAATCATGCAGGAGCTCTTGACCGCGCCCAGCAGGCTTGCCTTGAAACTGTCGGCGTTCAGGGAACCGGTGACAGCCGCCAGCAACAGGGCACCAAAAACGCCGAGGGCGGCAGCCTCAGTGGGTGTGGTAAAGCCGGCATAGATCGAGCCAAGCACAAATACAATCAAGCCCACGATGGGAAGCAGCATCCGCAGTGCCTTGATCTTGGCAGTGAAGGAAATGTGCTCCTTTTTATGTTTGGGCATCTCATCCTTGTTCAGTGTCGCCCAGACCATGGTGTAACCCATGAACATGATCACCAGCATGAGGCCGGGCAGGGCGCCGGCGATAAACAGGCGGCCGATGGACACTTCGGCCGCCACGCCGTAAACGATCAGAATAATAGACGGTGGTATCAGTAGCCCAAGGGTGCCGGAACCGGCAAGGGTACCGACAGCCATGCGATCGCTGTAACCCTGAGCCTTGAGCTCGGGCAGAGTCATGCGGCCAATGGTGGCCGCCGTGGCGGCCGACGAGCCGGACACCGCGGCGAATATACCGCAGCTGAGAATGTTTACGTGCAGCAGCTTGCCCGGTAAACCACCCATCCAGGGTGACAGTCCCTTAAACAGGTCCTCGGATAAGCGAGTACGGAACAGAACCTCGCCCATCCAGATGAACATCGGCAGTGCGGTCAGAGACCAGCCGGTGCTTGCGCCCCAACTGGAGGTTGCGAACAGAAGGCCGATCTGGTCGTTGCCGGACAACAATAGCCCGAGGACGCCAATGCCGACCAATGTCAGTGATACCCAAACGCCAAGCGCGAGCATCAATATCATGGAGGCAGCGAGGGCGATGGAAAGCAGCGTGGTATCCATCAGACTTCCTCCAGATTGACGTCACTTTCGTGTTGTTGGTAGGAAGGCACACGTTTTCGCAGCACCGCGATCAGGTCATCCAGGATCGCGATGGTAAGCGCTAACGTGCCCAGCCCTACCGGGATCTGAGGAATCCAGATCGGAATGGGAATGTAGCCGTGTGAGACCTCCTCGAAAACGTAGGACTCCCACACCATGTGCCAGCAGTAGAACGTCATGAAGGACGCAAGGCCGAGGCCAAGGATGAGTACCGCCAGTTCCTGAACGAACCGCGCCCGGGCCGACCACTTCTGGATAACCAGGGTTACCCTGATATGGCCACCTTCATGGAAGGTGTAGGCAAGCCCGAAAAACGTAGAAGCCGCGAGAGCATACCCGGACACGTTTTCAGCGGAAGGGATGATGAAGCCGAACAGCCGGCCGACAATCTGCACCAGAATCACGACCATGATCAGTGCAATGCAGAACCCCGCTGCGTAACCAGATGCCAGGTAAAACTTGTCTCGAAGGGTACTCATGGAAGATGCCTCCCAAGGCGGCTTTCCCGCTGGAATACCAGGGGAAAGCGTCTTGTGAATGGACCGTTACCGGTAGTTTTGCAGAATAGCGCCGACTTCCTTCGGAGCTTCTTCTTCCCATTCCTGGATCATGATGTCGCCGATCTTCTGGAATTCCTTCATCAACTGCTCTGACGGCTCAGACACTGTAATGCCATTCTCGGCCAGCGTTGCGGTGTCTTCGGCAGCGGTCACTCGCACGCCTTCCCAGCCTTTGGCTTCAGCGGTCGCTGCGGCGTCAAGAATGACCTGACGCTGTTCATCGCTCAGCCGGCGGAATGCGCGCTTATTGACGACGACAACGTTCTTGGGAATCCAGGCTTTGATGTCAGTGTAGTGAGAGAGGTAATCCCAGGCCTGGCCGTTGGCGCCGGTGGATGGAGAGGTAATCATCGCGTCAATGATGCCAGTACTGAATGCCTGGGGGATCTCAGGTACCTGAACGGTGGTTGGGGTGGTGTTCATGAGATCAGCCAGCCGTGAAGTGGACGGGCTGTAAGCGCGCATCTTCAGACCTTCCAAGTCGCTCATGGTGTTGACCGGAGCCTTTGTATACAGGCTCTGGGCTGGCCATGGCACGGTGTAAAGAAGTTTCAGGCCCTCTCTGTCGAGTTGTTTTTCCACCTCCGGTTTTGCAGCTTCCCAGAGTGCTTTGGCGTCGTCAAAACTGGTCGCCAGAAACGGGATGTTGTCGTGTTTAAACACCGGATGGGTGTTGCCCATGATGCCGATGAAGATCTCCCCCAGTTGAACCTGCCCTGTGCGGACGGCCCGCGGGATTTCCGGATGTTTGACCAGTGAGGCGCCGGAGTGGACGGTGATGGCTATGTCGCCGTTGGTGCCTGCCTTGATGTCCTCAGCGAACCCGTAGGCAATCTTGGTTGGAAGGTTGGCGTCGCCATACGGCGTTGGCATATTCCATTGGGCAGCGTTAGCTGCATGAGCCAGGAAGGCCCCGACCAAAAGAGTGGCTGTTGCAAGTTGTTTGAACATATCGATTCTCCCGTTCTCTTGTTGTTGTTGCTTTGTGAGTGAGCTTGCAGTGGCTAGAGCACGGCCAGCTCTTCATTGAGCCGCTCGGTTAGCAGCATTTTTCCCGGTACGTGGGTGATCGCGATCGGGGGACATGCGTTTTCCAGGGCAATCTGCGGGGTAACCCCGCAGGCCCAAAACACAGGTAGTTCGTCGCTGCCGATGGCGACGGCGTCACCAAAGTCAGGGGCGTTGATGTCCGTGATTCCAATCAGCGCCGGGTCGCCAATATGTACCGGGGCGCCGTGCGCTTTTGGTAACCTGGTTGTGATCTGAATCGCTCGGATGGCATCTGCGGCCCGGAACGGCCGCATGGACACCACCATGTTGCCGTGGAAACGCCCGGCGGGTTGTGTCTCAATGTTCGAGCGATACATGGAGACATTCCGTCCCTGCTCGACGTTTCTGATGGACAGTCCGGCACGGATCAAAGCGTCCTCGAACGAAAACGAGCAGCCGAGTACGAACGTTACAAAATCGTTGCGCCATAAATCGCGAATGTCATTGGCTGTCTCCGCCCGTTCACCATTGCGGAATACCTGGTACTCGGGGATGTCAGTCCGGATGTCCAGCGCTCGTCCAAGGCCCGGTAGTGAGGGTTCTCCGACCTGGGAGACGCCAATGAGCGGGCAGGCCACGGGATTGTTTTGGCAATAGAGAAGAAAATCGTTCGCCCAATCGGCCGGCAGGATAACCACGTTTCCCTGGACCAGGCTCTGGGCCTTGCCACTGGTAGTTGCCGTGTGAGCACCGGAACGAATGTGTGAGCGAAGCAAGGATAATTGCTCAAGCAGGCCTGCCTTGAAGTCTGAATATTCGCCGGTATTCATCTCGGGTACCCCTGATTGAATTTATTACGCGGTTGTAGTTCAGGTTATCCCTATTGGCGAAAATGTCTAATTATGGTTTTTTGGGTTTGCTGATAAGTTTTCGTGATCACTTCGTTGCGCGTACTGTTCGGAAACTTTGACTGCCAGGTTGGCCGCCAGTTCGGCGATCGCGTTGGAGGGAGCGCTGGGATAGGAGGCTGTAAATGCCAACTCAGACGGAGTCCAGGCGGCGTCGAGCCTCATCAGGCGACCGTTTTTCAGTCCATCGGCAATCACGCTCAGTGGGAGTGCAGACACGCCGATGCCATCCAGCGTCAGGCGGCGGCACGCCGCCAGCGAGCTCGATGAGTAGAAGCGGGCAGGCAATTCGTCCAACTCACTGAATTTCTGACTGATTTCCGCAAACGGTTTGGTGTTCCTGGCATACGTGATGATTGGCCACTGGGCCAGCTCCTCAAGCTCCAGTTTCCGGTCCGGGAGTTTCAGTGCGGGACTCGCCACCCAGATCAGTGGAAAGCTGCACAGGTTCAGGTTTTCAATTCTCGGCTCGGAAACGGGGCCCATCAGAAAGGCGAGGTCAAACGTTCTGTCCAACAGGCCACTACGAAGATTCCCGGTCACGTCGACGGTGATCTCGACATCCAGGTTCGGGGTATTTTCGCTCAGCTCGCGGAAAAAGTAAGGCAGCCAGGTATGGACGATGGTTTCGGAAACGCCCAACCTGAGGATGCCAGACAGCAAAGCGACCCTGTCTGCTCGCTTACGGAGTTGCTGGGACATAGAGACGATTTTCTCGGCATAGGGCAACAACGCCTGTCCCCGGGTGGTCAACATCGTACGGCCGGAATCGCGATCAAACAGCGTTACGCCCAATTCCTCTTCAAGGGCCGCTATGCGATTGGAGATCGCGGGCTGAGTGGTGTTTTGTCGCTCGGCTGTCTTGCGAAAACTCCCAAGGGTGGCTACCCAGATAAAGGTTTCCAGATGTTTGAAGTTCATGGCCTGCGCTGTGCATTGGAAGACGGAACACCTATCGATAGTGAGTGATAAGCGCTTGTTGATACTGGAAGCTTAGTACAGGTTAGCCAAACGCATAAAAGCTCTGGCCCGTTGAACTGACCCCTCATCGTAAATACGTCTGAAGTGGCTATTCTCGGTGTTTCGGAAGCGACGATGAGGCCGGTCAGGGATGGTGGTGAGGATTTCCAGCCAACGCCGACCCTTCCCCTGGCAGGAAGGGCCAACGCAGCCACCCGTCGTGTATGAGTCTTAGTGGCAATCGTGCTCGTCATCACCGCCGTGGTCGTCATGCCCGTGGTGATCACTGTAATTCCTCATGTGCTCCCGGAATTTTGCCTTCTGTTTGTCCGAATCCACTGCCACGGTTTTATTGGGATAGGTTCTCGCTTCGTTAATGCGATCCGCGAGACCCCCATTGGGGCCTGATAGAGCCAACGGGCTGAGAATCAGGCCAGTCGTAAATACAATTGAAATTAACATTTTCATGGCTGCACCTCGTTTTCCATGTGTTGCAGTTCCAGTAGAGCAGGTCTGGCTGAAACAGAGCTGAAATCAGGAGCAGAAAATGCGTTTAAATGATGTGTTTGATAGTCCCTGTTGTGCTTTAGTGAATCGCGATAGCGGCGATGGTGCTCAAAGCGGCTTGGTTGTTAGCGACAGCAGCTCTGCGCCCCGCCCGTTGTCGGAATTTGCGGCGGACAGCAGGATCCATAGTTTGCCATCCTCTTGCGCCATGGCGGCGATACGCCCCTCCAGCCGATAAGGCACCGTGGATTCGATAAATCGGGTTCCGTCAAAAACCAGAGAGCCAAGCCGGTTGGTGGTGGATGTCGACGCCACTGACGAAATGGGGGTATCGCTTCTTCCATTTCGTGGGAATATCAGAAACCGCTTTTGGTTTTCCGGTCCGTTCAACAACACGGGCGATGGTTCGATGTTAACGTGAGCGACCGGGCTGAACGCCTGGCTTGGATTGAGCTCATAGCTCAGTGATGACAGCTCGGTGCCCACATTTCTTTCGGACCGGTGAATGACATTGTCCGAGCTGTTTCTGACCACTAGTGCACTGTCACTAATGGAAATGGATTCGAATTTCCCGTCACCCGTAAGGTCGGTCAAAAGAGATCCGATAACCCTGAAAGATGCCGGTAGCGACAGCGAAGGCGTGTTTTGTTGCAGGGCGTTATCGGCACTGATTGAAAATTCCCGCAGTGGCTGACCATAAAAGTCCTTCCGGTTGAACGGCTGGCCAATAAGCGTTTCTGCGGTGTGGCTGCCATCCAGGTCAAAGGCACCAAGCATGAAGGGTAAATTGGTGCGAAACTCAGTGACTTGATCGCCGTCAAGCCTGAGCAACATCCCTTCAACCTTTTCGCCATCCCAGGTGGTGAGCGCCAGGAAGGGCCTGGAGCTGCCTTCGGGTTGCCACCACCTCAAGGCAAGCAGCCGGTTGCGGTGCGGTATGGGGAAACTGACAATTTGCTGTATCGCCTCGGCCTGATAAGAGCTGACGGTGATCCGGTCTTCGGTGCCAGCAGCAATGAGTAACTCAGGGCCGTTAACAAGCAGGTCGCTGGAAATTGGTTGAGTCTCAAGCAGGGCGCGTCGTTCGGGATAGGGCAATGGTGGAAGACCCTGGCCCATATCCGCTTGGACCAATGGCTGGGGATCGAAGCCATTCTGACTGCCTTGTATCTTGTACGAGGCGATTGGCCAGTCCGGCACATGGTCCACGTTCAGCCGGGAGTCTGTATATCTGAACACCAGGCCAGAGAAGCCGTCAGGAGCGCTGGCCTCGTCTCCCGAGGAGTATCCCAGCCAATAGATGTGCGGCAGTTGGCTTCTTAGCTCTGAATACAATTCTCTGCCCTGGTCCTGGGGGTCAATAAAATAGGCATCCAGGCCCCAGAAACGCCTGACTTTCTCGCCCGTCTTTGGCGGCGCGCCCTTGATTACTCTGGCGATAGAGTGGTTTTCGTTTGCCCGCGTAATGCCAAGTAAGGCGCTTGCTTCAGACTCCAGGGTCATTTCCTCGCCGGTGGCGGGATGCGTCACTGTCTGCCCGGGGTCAGTCACTGAAAATAAATCGCCGACACTCACTCCCTGTGAGGTCCCGAGGTCGATGTAGGTGCTCCGGGTGTTCGAATCAGGGCCGGGAATGACGACACCTTGCCTGGCCTCGAAGTCGTGAATGATCTCGTCCCTGGCCAGCCCATCGGCCATGGCCGCCTGACAAAAACCGATAAGAATCACAACGGGAAGAATTCTCCTATGCATGACCGCGCCCTCGTTGGAGTATGGATGGGTGGAGGCATCCTGGCCTGGAGCTTGCGCAAAAAACTGGAGCCTGCGCAAAAAAAAGGGAACGCCATGACTGAAGCGTTCCCGTTAGATGCTACAACCGAATTAAGACTTCGGCATCACGAGTTAGAACTTATAACGGACCCGGCCCGCGACGTGAACGATATTCTCGTCAGCCCTTCCATCCTGGATAGAGGCTTCCTCGAACGCATCCATCGCATCCCCAGCCACCAGATAAGCCGCTTCCGCAGCAATTTCCAGACCGCTGTAAGGCTTGTACGTCAGGCGTCCCCCGAACTCAAAGCCGAGTGAGTTATCTTCACTTCCGTCGCCAAGAGTGACATCTTCAGCGAGTGCATTATAAATTGCCATTCCGCTAACGGTGACCTGGCTGGACAGTTTGTGGTCTACCTGAACCTTGTTCAGCAGGTAGCCCTTGTCCAGAAGGTAGGGCGTTTCAGCAAAGTAATCGTCGTCCGTGAAGTTTTCCTGAAAAATCATACTTTCGTTGATATCGACGTCTGTGGCGATAAACGCGTCGAAATCCCCATCGGTGGCATTGTCGTCACCGGAGGAATACCAAACCGTATAAGTCAGCGTTGTTGCGCCAAAGTCATACCCGATATCGCCGCGAAGAAAGAAGGCGGACAAATCGAAGCTGTCATTTGCGCTGGCTGTACCTGAAAGAGGGGTGAAGGTTACGCCCTCTATCGTGCCCGTCTGGTAAATGGCCGTGCCTTTAACAAACAGGTTGCCGCCAGAGGACGGGCTTCTGTAGTCAAAGGTTCCGCCAACGTTTGACACGTCGTACCTGGAATTGTCAGCAATCGCTTTGAGCTCGTAGCCAATGCTGTTGATGTTTCCCTGACCTTCTGAGATCTGATCATTAGTCTGGTACAGCAAGAAGCCACCGAGCTTAAGGTTAGGACTCATTGCGCCGTCAATATTGATGGCGAAGTTGTCCGCACCGTCAAAGCCGTCATCAGCAGATTCCGCGGTGTTTTCGTTAGACGAATCACCCCGTCCCCACAAAAGCTGATAATTCCACATGTGGGACAGTGGGCCCTGGGCCATCACACCCGTTGCCGTTTCATTCCACAAGTGCTTGTCAACGGATACCGGTTGCAAGCCCATCTTGATTCGGTGGTCGCTGTTGGAAGGTACAGCGAAGTCAACGTATGCCCAGCGGGTCTCTACGTTGACGCCGTCGCCTGAGAAGTCGCCACCTGAGCCCTCGCCGTAGCGAATGCCACCAATTTCCGTGGCGTAAACACCCTTGACTTCATCGTTATCCGTTGCCGCTTCAAACCAGAAACGATACTTAAGTTCGCCGAAATTTTCGGTTTCACCGTCGTCTTTCAGTGTGTTTTCTTTACCCGTCAGGCCGGACCCATTAAACCAGTCGCGCTGATTGCTGTAGGCCTGGAACCGGTTATTCATGTCACCGTGAAAATCAAATTTTGCTGCCTGGACTGATACGCTATAACCCATTGCGGCGTTCGCGATAAGAATCGCCGAGCACAGCCTTGCTTTGCTGAAGTTGGACACTTTTATTCCCCCGATAATTCACGTGCACAGAGCCATCTATGTGTCAGGTTGTGTGGCCTTATGACTGCAAAACTGGACTTTTCGCTTGAAAGCCAGTGCCAGAAGCACTTTCTTTGGCGGAAAGGTATGAATCTATGACCGAATAGTCATTACCGAAAAAACATCCTGACCCTAAGAACCTTCGGCGCCCTAACCCTAAAATATTCAGGATCAAGGCGCCGAAGACGACTTCTTTCGCTGTCGTTACAACAGTTTAAAAGTTGTACTGAGCGGCAAACAGCAATCTGCTCGCATCGCCGTCGTCACCGTCAACTTCGTCAACCATGAAGTAGCTGTATTCAACACCCATGGTCACGGCTTTCACCGGAGACCACTGGTAGTTAATCATCGCCATGGTGTTAGTTTCCTGTTTGTCATTGATTGTAGCTCCGGTTTCGGGATCAAGAATTGTAGTACCACCAAGATCATTGCGGGCATCATCCCAATCTACCTCCACCATGCCAACGCCCGTGTTTATTGAGCGGCCACCGCCAAGGTCAAAGGACGCGCCGACTGAGGCACTGTACCCGCTGATCAACTCAATGCTGCCTGAGCTATCGACATAGCCGTACTCTACGGCATAATTTTCACCGGACCGGTACAGGTAGATGTCGCCACCGTTTACGTAGTTGAAAACGCCATACAGTGTCACTGTGTCCGAGGCTGCGAAGGTGAGCGCGCCAAAAGCGCCGTAAGCGATTTCACTGTCGTCCTGTGTGCCAGTATCGTAATCAATTTGGCGCACGAATGCGGCAGTTGAGTAAGAGATGGCACCAGCGCTATCTTCCAGGCGCGCGGTTGCAATTGGCAGACTTGTTTTTTGCTCAATGCTGGTGCCGGGCGCGATGAGGCTTGCGAAATTAAAGGGCTGTTCGAGGGAGACGGACAATGGGCCGCTGGTATAGCGCACCTGAGCTGTCCGGAACTGGCTACCTGCGTTGCCCGGCATGCCGTCAAACTCGAGCGTTGGGATGAAGCCAACAAAACTGTTGTAGTTCGACCAGTTGCGACCAGCCATGACCCCTTTGTATTCGCCATAGGCATGGCGAATTCGAAATTCACCGCCGCCACTGCCACGCATATCGCCTTCAACAACTATTTTGACACCCTGTGGCGTCATTGTTCTAACGCCAAGACGGCTCTGGAATGCGTCAGCGCCAAAAAAACCAGTTGCCTCGTTGTCTTCGGCTGCGCCGGTGTTCACCTTGCTAAAGTCGCCAGCTCGGGTTGAGACCGCAATGTCCTCGTCAATGTCGTAGCTGGCGTTGAGGCGGGCATAACCGTATACATCGATCTCGTATCCCTTAAGATCCATCATGTGGTCGGCATCGCCCATAATCTTTATAGCGCTAACTGGACTCGCAATACCCAAAACCAGCAGGGAGGTTGCTGCCTGGATGGAGGTTCTCAGTGTTGATTTTTTCATTTGTTGTCTCCGAGTAATATTATTATTGGACCCGACGATGAGGTTAGTTAGCAATCGGTAACAATTCAAATGAATTTGCATTTTATTTAGACGAAGGTCTATGAATTCTTTTCGTTGTGATACAGACATCTGCGGTTACCATCTGAGCAGCCCGTATTGCTGTAGTGGCTGTAGAAACCGATGGCTTCGACGTTGAGCGTGCCACGGCGCAAACGGGCACTCAGGTCGTAGTTCACGCTGATCTCCGGGTCTACGTCGGTGTCACTGGCACCCACTCCGGGTAGCAGCTCCGTGTTCGGGCGGCAGTTCCGTGGTGCCAGGCTGGTGCGCACCTTGGTGAGAAAACCATAAAAAAAGGGCAGAAAAATCTGCCCTAAAAACCTGAGTAACTCTTTTACTCGCGAACGAGATTAACAGGGTAGTTTGAATCCAACCTGAATTTTCAGATTATTTTTACAGCGATTTTTAATTATTGGCGTCAAGCCAAACAAAAGCTCGAACAGGGATCAGAATGCGTACTGGAACCTTGCGCGAACTTCATCTCCGCTTTCGCCATTGGCTTCTTCGCCATCCATGTAGCTCATACCCAGT
>OJDD01000543.1_pt1 | contig 10230 bp, 9 predicted proteins | sample 1592591 | NCBI WGS metagenome assembly OJDD01 (sample SAMN05416809, study PRJEB24817) | seawater metagenome | isolation source: Sea water | place: Canada:Atlantic | collected 2013-07 | reverse complement strand
AACGTACGTTTCGCTAAAGCCTCAACCCTTGGTTCATTAACCTTTGAACTTGGAGTGTGCACCGAAAATGGAAACACTTGCACACCTAAAGCTTCCAGCTGCAAAATTTCGTTGTAAACAAAAGTTGCCGATAACGCAGGCAACTCAGGTGCTAAATAGGCAATTTTCATGGTCGCCTATCAAACCAAACATTTGCTTGTTTGTCGTTCAATTGAGCTGTTGCTTTCTTTTTCCCTTTTAATAAACAGGCCCATTGATACCGCTTAATAAAAGCAGACAAAGTTTTATCTTCAAAACGCGGAACACCTGTCAAGCCACTTTTAATATAACCCCACATCATCGCTAAACCTCCTATTAACAGAGGCGGCCGAGACATCCTATATAGGCCCGATGCCAACATATAAACCATGCCTGTGCCCATAAAATATTGACCAAAACCATGTCGTATACGCCCAGTAATAATATTTTGCTGGCTGGACCCCATTGGGCGAAGGTGAGTAAAACGAATATCCGGCTCATCCCAGCTCATCGCAATCCAACCTAATTGCCGACACCTGTGACCATCAATACCATCCCACATCACCTGCCTTACAAAACCACCAATTTCTTCAAAACACTCACGGCGGTAAAATTTAGAAGCACCAATGGCATTCTCATCTCCACATCCCTCACTAACAAACGTCCCAGTTACCTTATCAATATAGTAAGGCTTACCACTGCAGTTACCTAAACGAGGGTTCTCGTTCATTTTTGCGATCAATGTCTCAAAGTAGCGAACTGGCATAATTAAATCTAAATCGAGCTTACATAAAAAATCATACTGCTTAAGGTCAACAGTTTCCAAGCCTTCATAAAAAGTCTCTATTACGCCAGGGCCAACACTGCGATGCCCTCTGTTCTCACGACTAACAATACGAATAAAAGAATGTTTTTGTGCATACTCAGCTAAAATGTTAGCGGTATCATCGGTGGAGCCATCATCCACAATCACCCACAGTGAAGGCAATACACTCTGCTTCACCACACTATCAAGCGTGTTTCTCATAAAATTTGCTTCATTACGGCACGGGGAAATAATTACATAACTCGCCAACACTCAACGCTCCTTGTTGTTTTAAATTTATTCATCACAATTAATTTCCACCTCAATTAGTAATTTTTTTTGCCAACGCAATCCAATGCTTTTCATAGTAGAAAGTGGATGCATGGGCTAGTACAAAAAGAATGATAAACAACAAAGGTCGTTTTGCATATTTCTCAATCAGCTCACCACTACCCAGCCAAGTATGAACAAGTAATGGGTGAATAACATAAAGTGCATAAGATATACTTGCCAAATAAATCAATACGTTTAAGTTCAAAAATCGCGTTAATTTTGATGTTGACTCATAAAGTGTTGATGCAACCAGTATTGCTGCAAAGTACGGCCTAAAATAATTCATAAACCCACTATCTGGGTGACAAGATAGTACAAACAACACCATCATAAAATAAGGGTTTATCCATTTAAAAAGGGTTATTAATCCATTCCCTGCTTTATTATTATAGGCCATTGCAACAATAACACCTGCGAGTATCTCATCTATTCGATAATAGGTATTAATTGCAATATGCACACCTGAATGCACTCGATAAAGTGTAAAAAACAGACATAAAGCCATTGTTAAATAAAACGCGCGCTCTTTAAACAAAAAAAAGAGTATCGCTATAGCAACATAAAACTGTATTTCTAGACACAGGCTCCAAAAGTGTGATGAACCCCCGACAAAATCCATGGGCGGCCAATTTGCATAAAAAAAGAAATGCGCTGGCACCTGACTAAAGTTTGCACCGAGAATAGGCAAAGCAACAATCAAATACAGCCAGGCCAATGGAATAATTCTAAAAAAACGTCGAATAATAAAATCGTATAACTTAGGCCTGTGTATCAAAAAATTTGTGATTAAAAAACCGGATAAGGTGAAAAATATAGCCATCCCCATAGGACCGAATGTTTCATTTAATCTCCACGCCTTTGGCCCTAATGGTAGCAAATGTGTTGCCAATACGAATAAAATACTCAACCCACGCCATCCATCAAGCACATGAAAATAATGTGCCGTTGACGTTTCTCTAACGGAAACTAATTGATAAAAAATCGTTTTAAGCTTTTTTGCTTTGAAAAATAAGGCGCGTTGGCAGTCCATTTAAAGTCGCCCATCAACTCCATCCGAAGGAAACAAATACTTAATATCATATAAAACATGCTTTTCTTTGCCTAACGACTTAACACCCTCAATACCAAGTTCTTTAAATTGGTCATGCGAAACAGCAACAATCATTGCATCGTAGTGCCCAGTGGTCGGTTGATCTATTAAGTTCAAGTTATAAACAGCCTGTGCCTCTTGTTTATTCACCCAAGGGTCAAACACATCAACTATTGCGTTATAGGTATTGGTTAACTCATCAATCATTTCTACTACTCGGGTATTTCTTAAATCGGGGCAATTTTCTTTAAACGTTAGGCCAAGCATTAAAATTTTTGCATCGACGATATTCAATTTTTTTCTGGCCATCAGCTTGACTACCTCGCTAACTACAAAGTGCCCCATATTATCGTTAATACGCCGTCCTGATGAAATAAGCTGAGGATGATAGCCCAGTGTTTCAGCCTTATGCACAAGATAATATGGATCCACACCAATGCAGTGCCCACCTACTAAACCAGGCCTAAAGGGTAAAAAATTCCATTTAGTACCCGCCGCTTCTAACACTTCTTCTGTATCAATGCCTACGCGATTAAAAATTAATGCTAGTTCATTAACCAAGGCAATATTAATATCACGCTGAGTGTTTTCAATTACCTTTGCTGCTTCAGCTACTTTTATACTTGTGGTTTTAAACGTACCTGCTGTAATAATTGACTGATACAAATGATCAACCGTGTTTGCAATTTCAGGTGTAGAACCAGAAGTTATTTTTAATATATTGGTTAGTTTACGATGCTTATCACCAGGATTAATGCGTTCGGGACTATACCCACAGTAAAAATCCTTGTTAAATATTAGCTTAGATGCCATTTCTAAGATGGGAACACAAACATCTTCTGTGGCGCCAGGGTAGACAGTGGACTCATAAATAACTAAATCATTTTTACTAAGGTGTTTACCGACTATGTGGCTAGCAGAAATAACTGGAGATAAATCAGGATTTTTACTTCCATCTATAGGTGTTGGAACAGTGACAATATAAATATTGCACTTTTCAAGTTCGGATGAGTCACACGTGAACTTAAGTAAAGTTGCCTCATCAATTTCACAGGAGTTAGCCTCGAGTGTTATATCTTTACCAGATTTTAATTCATTAATACGTGTAGCATTAATGTCGTACCCTATCGTAGGGAATTTTTTGCCAAACTCAATCGCTAATGGTAGCCCAACATAACCTAAGCCAATTATTCCAATACTATATTTTGTTGTAATAATTGCTTTTGCATTATGAATCTTAGAAGTCATTATAAATTCCCTTTCTTAATTAGTATGTTATTAATTATTTATATTCAATTAAACTAGCTGTGTTGCCGTATTTTTTATTGATCATAAACTGTGTAATCCCCATAAATTGAGGGAATTTTGCAACCATGGTTAAAAGTGCATAATAAAACTTAACTCGCGTGGGTATAGTTAATTTTCTTAATTTAAGAAATAATCTAGCTATTTGTACTAGATATAGAGATATTAGGGATATAGCATTGATATGGAAAAATGATAGACAGAATATTAAAGTTGGTAAAAAAGCACCCCAAGCAATGATACTTCTTAATTCTTTAACCTTGAACCTTTCTCCGGACTTACCGTGTAGATCAACTGATAAAGCATAGGCATATCCTGCTCGTTTGGCTCTATTCCACCATTGTGAAAAATGAGTCATGTTTGCATCATGAAGCGTCATTTCTTCGTTTATCCTATAAATTCTCCAGCCTTTCTGGCGTAAACGAAAACACATCTCTGGTTCTTCCCCTGCAATTAAAGAGCTATTAAAACCATTAATTTGAGAAAAAGAACTTGCTCTAATCAAAGCATCTCCTCCACAAGAGGTGGTATCACCAATCGGTGAGTTCCATTCTATATCACATAAAGTGTTATATATTGAATGCTCGGGGTGTCTCTCACGCCTTCGACCGCATATTACAGCGTAATCCGGATTTTTATCTAAGAAGGTCTTAGCTGAAACCAGCCACCCTTTTTGAATTTCACAATCCCCATCAACAAATTGTAAATACTTGATATTGGGTTTTTTATTGAGAAGGTAAACGGCACCTGCATTGCGTGCTCTTGCTGCAGTATAAGGTGTTACTAAATTAAGTTTCACAATATCTATATTGTAAGACTTTACATTTTTAATACTATCATCCGTTGATCCGGAGTCGACATAGACAATAGATTTGGTGAATCCTAATACGGAAGTAATGCATGTAACTAAGCGTTGACCTTCATTACGACCAATAATTATAACAGCCACATCATCTTCAGCTAGGTGGTATATCATCTAAATTTTTTTACTACTTACATTTTTATTTGTATGGCCGATTACTTTAGCTGGAATGCCCCCCACTATTGCATAGGCCTCTACATCATTTATAACAACCGAATTTGCACCAATCAATGCATGTGCTCCAATGCTTATATCGCCTATAATTTTTGCACCAGCACCGATATCAACATGACCAGCTATTGTGGGAGGTTTATTACTCTTACGGTTAACGCCAATAGTTACTTGTTGATGAATCAGACAATTTACGCCAATATAAGCGTCAGGGTGAATAACAATTCCATTTGGGTGTGGGATTAAAAGTCCTCCACCCAAGTTCCCATTAATAGGAATTTCTGCTCCAGTGATAATGGACCAAAATCGATACCTTAGTACAATTAGCTTAGAATGAAAATAAGTGTATAAGTTCTGTTTATTCTTAGAACTTTGATAGCCTCTGATCGAGGATAATAACTTTCTACTAGGATCCCAAAAAAAACGAGGCGTTTCTCGCTGCCAATCAGCTTTGTCCGCAGAAATCATTAATTCTTTGCCTGCTTAATACCACCCCACATGAGGTCATTGTTGATGATTTTTTCCTTATAATTTTCACAACTTAAATCAACTCCTAACCAAGTGCCTAACTGCTTGAGATCCTCATTAAATATTTCAGTCAATCTTTTCAATTGTATCTCATTAATAGTGGGTCTATTTTTTATTGTTAATTTCTTTTTTATTCTAGTACGAAAAAACTGAGGTATTAGCCGCCGCCTTAAAAAAACCATTACATTAGAGTCTACAAAAAACTTATAGCCTCGGAAATGTCGAATACGCTCTTTTGAAATATTTTGTTGTTTTAAATTAAAGTTCCAATGCATGACATCATGATAATCAATAAAGTTACTAATTAGATCTAGTTGCTTTTGGGGTGATTTTTTAAACTTTTCAGCAAAAAGAGGTAGAACATTATTTATACCAAACTCATCAAAATAAGGTTGAAGCTGCATTGAATATTTACTGTAGTTAATCAATTCGGGGTGCTTATTTATCGCTTCATTAATATCACATTTGATAATATTTTGTGACCATTGATGAATGTAATGTGACACTAATCTATCTATTGGATGGCGCATTATATAGATGAATTTAGTTTCTTTTAATAGTTTAGACATGCGTCCAATTGTTAATGGATAATCTGGCAGTTTAGTGTAATGTGTACTTGATTCGCCACATAAATGGCCCTTAGGAGTCAAAGAAAACAAGGCCATATACCACCTAACACCTCTTTTATATACATCATCATCACTAAAGAAGTTAGGTTCTTTTGGTGTTGACATAAAAATGTCGGGTTGTAATGATAATTGAGTATGTAAGGTACTGGTTGCACTTTTCATGGCGCCAATAATAATAAAGTCTGGTTTAGTCATAACTATTTGGGTGAACGTAAGGCTTAAGTGGGTCTAGAAAATTTATCCAAATATCTCGCCACTGATAGGCCGATGCCTTAGTGTGAAATGATGATGAAAAAAAAGAACGTAAAATGGCAATACTATTACCTAAATTCCAGCATATATTGGCCATCATAAGTCCAAAAAAACCGAACCTTTTATAAAAATACCTTGTTCTAGACTCATAGTAATAACGAGGTAAGCGCTTCTTGAGCCTAGATTGAGACTTAACTGGTGAACTTCCACCCCTAAGATGAACTACCCTAGAGTCGGGAGCATTCAGTATTTTCCAGCCAACTTCTTTTGCACGAAAGCAAAAATCCACATCCTCATAATACATAAAGTAACCTTCATCTAATAAACCTACGCTTTTAAAAACTTCTTTTTTAATGAGAATACATGCGAAACTTTCCCAATCATAATATTCCAGCTCTTTTTGGGGGGCTTGAGCAACTACAAATGATTGTAGTAATTTAGTCACCATCGATGTGGTAGCAGATATTATTAACTCACTTACTGCTGTGTGAAATTTGAAACAACTTTCTTGAGGGGTAGAATCTGGCCACTCAAGTCGAGGGCCAACTAGACCGACAGATTTATCTTTATTCGCCGATTCTAGTAGAATTCTTATTGCGCCTTTTCGAACAAGCGTATCACTATTTAGTAACAAATAATACTCAGCTTCGACGTGATTAATGCCAAGGTTGTTTCCCCCAGAAAATCCAGTGTTATCAGATGAACGTATCATATCTATACACCCAAAGGTATCATTTAGTTTTATCCATTGGTGTATTTTTTCGTATGAACCGTCATTAGATGCATTATCAACAATAACAACTTTTGCATTAATATGTTCTAATTCTGGCAGCAAAGAGGCCAGGCATTCTATAGTTAATAGTGGGGTTTTGTAGTTGACTATCACAACAGAAAGTTTATATATATTTTCACTCATTATCTGTAAATTTTAAATACCCATCTCTTGTTAATAGGAGAACTCTGCTATATGCAAGAGAAAATTAATTACTCATTATGCACATCATTCTTGAGAGTAAGACATACTGAATAAATTCAGTAACTTATATTTGAATTGCTGTATATGTAAACTCTTACTTTAATTATGAAAGGTATATTAAGCAACTCGTGGGTGTAAGAGATGTTTTATAGCGCTTTGAAATATTTTATAGTTTCTTTTAAACCTTCTTCTAGGTTAACGCTTGGTTGCCAGTCTAAATTTTGTTTTGCCAAGTCTATACTGGGTTTTCTTTGCCGAGGGTCATCAGATGGTAGAGGCCTGAAAACGATATTTGATTTCGAGTTAGTTAATTTAAGAATAGTTTCAGCTAATTCCAGCATGGTATATTCAGTCGGATTACCAAGGTTAATTGGACCTGTAAAACCCTGAGGGGAATTCATCATACGGACAATGCCATCAACTAAGTCGCTTACGTAGCAAAAAGATCGTGTCTGCTCCCCATCACCATAAATCGTAATGTCTTTGTTGCCAAGTGCTTGGATTATAAAATTACTGACAACTCTGCCATCATCAGGTTGCATTTTAGGTCCGTAAGTATTAAAAATCCTTATAACCTTTATATCAAGTTTATGCTGTCTAAAGTAGTCAAAGAATAGCGTTTCAGCACATCGTTTACCTTCGTCATAACAGCTTCTAATGCCAACAGGGTTGACTTTTCCCCAGTAATCTTCAGTTTGAGGATGAACCTCAGGGTCACCATATACTTCGGAGGTAGATGCTTGCAAAATTTTAGCATTCAATCGTTTAGCTAAACCTAGCATATTGATGGCGCCATGCACTGATGTTTTCGTAGTTTGAACCGGGTCTTTTTGATAATAAAGTGGTGAAGCAGGACATGCAAAATTATAGATTTCATCTGCTTCAATATATAGGGGGAAAGTCACATCATGCCTTAACAATTCAAAAGAGTTATCGTTCATAAGGTGCTTAATGTTTTCTTTACTACCTGTGTAATAATTATCAACACAGAGTACATCGTGTCCAAGATTTAATAGTTTCTCGCATAAGTGAGAACCAACAAAACCTGCGCCACCAGTCACCAATACTTTTTTACGCATATTGAAATATCCCTTGATTTTAATCCATTTTATTCTATTTAAGTATTAGAACGTATTGTAAAAGTTCATGCAAAACACTCCAATCGATTTTATCGCAAGTTTAATTCTAGTTAAAAAAAATCATATCAGGTTACTATTGATTTACGATATTTTCATAATACCTTCAAAAATGACCTTTTCTCTAGGAAGGATGGAACCCAATGCAGATTAATTTAAATTTAAGCAGTCGATTATTATGTTCCTTAAAAAAAACGCTACCTCGTAGTATAAGCGATATATGGTTATTTGGAATTACTCTTGTTGTTATTACCATATTTTATGTATTAACCTTACGTGCTGGGCATTACTGGGTTGGTGATGACCTTCAATATATTCAACATGCCATTAACTTGGTTGAAGGAAAACCTTATATAAACCCTCTCTATATTTCTAATGCCGTTGCTTCTGTTGGCCCAATAGCCTACCCACCAATTTTCCCATTAATTTTGTCTGTTATTTACGTTGTGTTTGGCCTTAATTTTATAGCGATAAAGGTAGCGCTTATTAGTTTTTTCATAAGTGCCTTGAGCATTTTAAAAGCTAGCCTAAAGCAATATGCTTCTACGATTACAATTATTTTTATCATTCTTTACTTAGGCTTCAACCCGGAATTCTGGGACTTTAAAGATCAAATATTATCCGAGTTCCCGTTTGTTTGTTTTTCATTATTAGCCTTGTTTTTAATGCAGATAAGCGATTTAAAGCAGAGTTATGCTTATGCGGCATTGCTTGGTGTGACAATGTATTTATCATACGGTATTCGAGAAATAGCGCTAATTTTGCCTCTAGTTCTTATAACTTATGAGTTATGGCATTATAGAAAAGTAACGATATATTCGATTCTCGCAATGATTGTTTTTGTATTGTTAGTTATCGTGCAAAAGTTAAGTTTAGGACTTGTTCCAATACCCGTAGAATTGAATCAACAACTTGATTTGCTTGTTGATTCTGGGTCGGCTTCACCAACAACATTCAGTTACGTAAACTTATCCTTTGAGAATATTTTTAAACAAGGGGTAAAGTATTTTTGGAGCCTTTACCACATTCTGCAAATTAGGTTCCTACCCTACAGTGGATATTTTTATTTAATTGTTAATATTTGTGTGCTGACAGGATATTTGAAAGCGCTTTTTCAAAAAATCAGGTTTATAGAAATATATTTTGTAGGTTACCTTTGCGCATTATTACTTTTTGCCGGTTATGATGGATTTAGATATTTAATGCCGATTCTACCGTTTTATATTATGTATTTGTTCACTGGTTTCTTGAAACTAGCATCACTTTGTAACCATACATTAAAATTATCATTGGTTGGGTTACTACTTATTACGTACATTAACATAGCAGGTTTCTTAGAGAAAGAATCAAACTTTGTTAGCCAACCTACGTATGATGTTAAGCTTGACGAACTTTTTTCATTTATCTCTGAGCATACACAGGCCACTGATGTTATCGTCGCTATGCAACCAAGAGTAATCGCCTTTTTTACACAGCGCCAGGCATCTACTTATCCAGGGCATAAACCAGAAGAGTTTATGAAATATTTGCGAGCTATTCAGGCTAAATACTTAGTTACTTCTCCATCTTTACAGAAACCACAAAATACTAAAGAAGTTGATTGGGTTTTAGCTCATCACGATAGCGAACTGTTCTTAGTTTTTGATAATGAAACTTTCAAGGTTTTTAACATAGAAAGTCAAAAAGCAAACATAAGGTAAATTCAATAAGCTAGGTTCTAAGATAATCTTGTATAGTAATAGAGATGTTCCTTCGCTCAATCACGTACGCACTATATACTATAAACCTAAAGTTTAAAAAATTATTGTAGGTTTGTATTCTTACGTGCAACTTGTACTATTGTCTTTGTTATGAATGATATTGACAGTCATTGTTTGATTAATAAGGCGGGCATCTGCTAGTGAATATAACTTAATGGATGGTTAGAAAACGTATTTTATTAGACCTTATTTTTTTCAAAACTCGGGGAGGTTTAATTTTTCGAGTTTATTGCGAACAAGAATAGACTATTATCTCATAAGTTAAGGAACCACTACTTTAAGGTCTAGGAAGTTTTTTTGAAAATTGGATACTGAAGCGGTTCCGCTCATTAGGACAGTAAAAGCCGTTAGTTAAGGAGTTATTT
>OJDD01000541.1_pt1 | contig 10280 bp, 10 predicted proteins | sample 1592591 | NCBI WGS metagenome assembly OJDD01 (sample SAMN05416809, study PRJEB24817) | seawater metagenome | isolation source: Sea water | place: Canada:Atlantic | collected 2013-07 | reverse complement strand
TCTACACGTAAGGAGTCGTCGGCAGCGTCAGATGTGTATAAGAGACAGCTATTGTCCTGCTCGCCCCAGTCTTCGCTATCCCAATTATCGTCACTCCAACCTTCGTTGCCCCAGCTGTTATCATCCCACCCTTCATTTTCCAAACTATCGTCACTAGCAGGCTCGGGGTTGTCGATTTGTTCAGTTTTAGCGGGTACATCTTGTGCAATTTCATTCTGGAGTGCTTGTGAATACACCGGAGTTGAAACACTTATTCCCAGCAGCACTATTGCAAGTAGCGCTATTCCCGGTAGCCCGACCTCAAAAAGTGCGCTAACAAAGTATTTCCCTGAAAAAAGCTGTGCTGCCCGCATCACGATTACTCCACAAACTCTCGTGGTGGCACTCGCAAGCTACGTTCGCTAAACACGCTGTCTGGCAACGCAATATCGTACTGAATACCGCGAAATTCCATTAAGGTATAACCCCCTGATGCTAAATCAGACACCTTGCTTCGTACTACCGTTGGGTACCCTTGAACTGTGTCTACTGATACCGCTTCAACTCGGCGGTAATTATCATCTCCTTTGAAAAAGTTGATTAGCGTGGGCAAGTAGGTTTGCTTGTCTATCTCTACGACATAATGAGAGAACTCTACGCTACCGGCGCTTTTAGGCGTTGCGCGTAACACATAGTGGGTATCGGTGGTATTTTGCATAGTGAAGTTGTCTTCTGACACTGCACGGCCCGACACATCTTCATAAAAAAAGTGTGAACCGACAAACGAGGTGCGTTTATCGCCAGCGGCAATGCGCTTTACTAAATCAAGGGCCGGTAAATACAACCAACGATCATCATCGGTATCAATGTTGGTGTGCTTTTCAACTCTAAACACCGTGCCTTTTACTTCGGTTGGGCGGCTGAAAAACACCAGCATTTTTTGGTCGCCGCTTTCAGTACCTTCATTGTTTAGCACGTCTTTACGCAAAATCGTGAACTGACGCATTTGTTTACGCCCTTGACTATCTACGATGATCATTCGCGCCATTGATTTACCGTCATTGCCTGCGTAATAGGCGGCCTTTTCTGACTTCGCAATAATACTCGCCACGTCTTCTTGCGCATTCGCGGTAACGGGAGTCACCGCGGCAAAAGAAAAGCAAAGTAGCAACATACTCGTTAACCAAACACGAACACTCGAGTTGGAGGTTTTAGTGTTGATGTGAGTATTAGCGCGTGCCATACCAGAGAAAACGCGATTAACATTTGTGATGTGAAGCATTGAATTACGCATATTAAGCTCCTTTAAAAACCCAACGTTTTAAAAATACCATGGCCGCGGGTAAGACCAACAAAGTCACCAAGGCAGAAACCGCCATGATACTCGCCAAGAAAACACCCACCGTTATGTAAGGCACTAACGGCGCTAGCAGTAAAGGGGTGAAGCCCAGTGCTATCACCAACGCATTTCGCGTTATTGCACTGGCAGGCTCATCGAACATAGCGTCTAAGGTGTCTGGCACACTACCCGTTTCCTTATAGATTTCACGCGCCCTAGCAAGGAAGTGAATAGCGAAATCCACAGATAACCCCAAGGTAAGCGCCGAAAGTACAGCAATAGGCATGTCGTAGTCTTTACCCACAATGCCAATAAGCCCGTAAATAAAGGTAATCGTGATGGTAAGGGGAAGCATAGCGAGCACGCCAAAAACTAAAGAACGGAACAGTAGTACCATCATCACAAATACAATGACAAAGGCGCTAAGCAAGCTTTCCAACATGCCTGTTACCATATTTTCTTGCCACACCACATTTAAGTAGGCTTTACCTGCCCAGTCGTAGCTTAGCCCTTCTGGTAGTGGGTTATTAGCAAAGTAATCTTCAACAAGCGAAATGACATTCGTCATATCTTGGTTGTCACCGCTGGTTAGCTGTAGCCAAATCAGCGTTTGGCGATAATCCGGCGTGACAAAATGCCACAGGTCTTGAGGACGGTGGGAAGACTGATATTGCATTAGGGTTTGTGCCACGCCTCGGTTGTTGGTGGGCAATGCGTAGTCTACCTCATTACCTGAGCGCAACTCACGATTCACCACTTTGACTACATCAACCAAAGACTGTGATTTACCAATTAAAGGTTGAGTATCTAGGTACGCTTGTAACTTCTCAATATGCGCAAGTACTGCGGGCTGTTGGAAGGTATTGGCATTCCCATTCGCGGCATCAACGACTTGCAATAAGTTGTCTAACGCGGTTAGTTCATCATCGTCGAGATTGCTAAATAGCGCATCATCAATACGCATGGCAAGTTCCGACATTTTGTTAGCATCGTCGCTCTGGTTTATCGACACCTGAGTTTGCTCAACCCATTCATCTAAACTTGATGGTAAATTTGCCTCATTTAATACCTTGATAGCATCAATGCTTTTATTGGTATCTGTAATGACCAAATAAGCATTGTACGTGCCCGCAAACTCTGCATTTAAGGCCCTGTCTGCCACCCTTATTTCATGGTCTTGTTTAAACCAACGCACAGGGTTGTCGTTGATATTAATTTGCGTAATTCCCCACGCTGATACTAGGGTAATTGCACCAAATACAGCAATAATCAGCGCTCTGTGGTTTAGCGCGATGTAGCGTAGTTTAGTAACGGTACGTTTTAGTAACGTGGTACTGCCTTCATTATTATCTGCTTCTTCATTTTGATGTAGCGCGACTTGAAGTTTGCTTAATGCCGCGGGCGACATACGGGAAATATAAGCAGGGATAAACGTAAGAGTAATCAAAAATGCCAATAAAATGCCAAAGCCAATATAAGCACCAAAGATCTGCACGGGCGGTATAGGGGTTAGCATTAAAGAGAAAAAGCCTGCTGATGAAGTGAGTGAGGTAAACAGCATGGGCTTAAACAGGTGCTCAACCACGTGAGTGATCACCTTACCTGCATTTTCACCTGGCTTATAACGGTCGGAAAATTCAGACAATATGTGTACTGAGTCGACTACCGCGATTGGCATGAGAAAAATAGCAATCATGGATGACATAATGTGCACAGTGAATCCCATGCCAATGAGAGCACCCATGGTAATGATAACTGTAGCCATCGCCACTATCATGGGCGCAGTAATAAGCGACCAATTTCTGAAAAATAAGAACAGAAGAATAAAAATCATGGCACCAGCCGCAGGTGCAGCGATAGCCATTTGCACAAACATTTCTACCCCAAACTGATCTTCAGCAACAGGTAAGCCTGTGATGTGCCATTGGCCTGCCGTGTCAACATTCGTTAAATAAGCGCGAATATCTTGGGCAATGCGATAACTTTCATTCTTGTCGGCAATAGGGATATAAATAGCAGCAGCGTTACCTGAAGACGCAGCCAGTGTGTCGTACAGTAACGGCAGCCTTTCGATAGATTTTTGTAGTTCAGCACTTGCGCTTGCGGTTTCAGGTGGGCTGGCCATTAACCATGAAAACTCAAGACTACCGTCACTACCCTGCTTAATGTTGTCTACCGTTGAAAACGACATGACGTCCTGGCTAATAACACCCTCTATGTCCAATACATGGTCAGTCACTTGGTGAATGGCTGCTAAGGTGTCTGGCGTGTATATACCGCTTGTGGCCTCGTCGCTTTTGGCACCCTTTTCCGGCACCACCAAACCAACCACTATCGCATCGTGCATGGAAAAGGTTTGCTTTACCTCATTATGAAAGGTACGAGAGTGATGAGATTCCGCCAGCATGTTTTCAGGATCGGTATCAATCTGAATTAACCGCATTTGAAAAGCGGCAAATGCCGTTATCACGGCGAGAAAAAAATACACCCATCGCCCTTTGTGCGTGCTTACATGCAAAAGCATATCAATTGCTAATTTCATATCAAAAACCTTAATATATTAGATTTTTATTATATTACAATTTGTGCGTTAAACAAGCATATTTTCAAGCAAGGTTACCGTGATTGTCATTGCGTATGTGCATGTCGGTAAGAAACGACACGGCAGTAGGAAAAAATTTCCCACCCATATTTTTTAACATACGCCTAATTAATGCCAAACGTTTTAAATTTAGAATAAAATAGATTTATATCAATAATTTACCATTATATTTAAACAGCTCTAAGTTTTGGCACAAGTTTGGCATTAATTAGACTAACGGATAACAACAGACGTAAACATGATGCTAGGAAGGCATACCGTTACCACGAAGGTAACCATGATATTACAGACTTTATCTGCGCAGGCTGACAACATTGGACGTAAAAGGAAATTCGTCGGCCAAGGATGCAAGGATTGATAGCAAGGTTAACGTCGCTCTGTTGTTTATCGGAAAGTTAAATACGTTTAACGCCAACACGGATGTTGAAAAAGGATGCGTCTTGATGACGAGCAAGGTTGACATTGATGTCGACAAAGCAATCCCCACGGAGTGGTTGATTTGCTTAAAGGAGTTGTTGACGTGAATGACCGATTATCTGTTTTTGCGCCAGTTGAGTGTGATGGCGACTTGGATTAAGTCGTAAAGGCCTGCAGGATGCAGAGTTGCAAACGCTATTTTCGCGATTGTTACTGGATGCCCACATCACTGGCACAGACATTGATGTCCATGTGCAACAAAGGATTGTAACCTATTTGGCTCTGTTGACTCGGCATTATGCCTTCAGCAATGGCCATATCGAGGAACACTAGTAATGTCATCGATATTATTAGTGTGCTGTCACCCGACAGCGTGCCTCTCCCCTCTAAGGCCCTTCCCGGCCTTTTATATACCTCTGATTTTAGCCCGCCTTTGGCGGGCATTTTTTTGCTTGTTAGTTTATTTTTTTTCCTTTTCTTTTAAACCCTTTCCTTTCTTTTTAAACCACTAAACCGATGATAAAAGAGGCCCTGAAAATCACGCTTTTAAAAACTTTTTATTTATTTTTATATTTTGCTGAACTTTTCTTTATTCCACCGCTCTTACTAATACATGGAGTCATTTAGTGTGTTGGCTTTGTGAAGTGTAAATGTGTTTTCCAAGTTATGTTGTGTTTTTCTTAAGGGGCTCTTTAGCCCCTTTCTTTTTGCCTATAAAAAACTTCCTCTTTTCCGTATTACGACCTACTTTTCTAAAAACCAGAATTATTAGCTAGATTTCATCCCAATCTTAGAAATGGAAATGAGAACTATTATCAAATAAGCTATATCCACTGTCGTATTTGGAGAAAATCATGTCTAAACCCGCACCTCGTGTTGTTGAAGTTATCGAGTCTTTCCGTATAACACCAAACATGCAACGTATTGTCCTTGGCGGCGCTACATTAGAAGACTTTCCAGACACTCGCCCTGGCGCTTACGTTAAGTTACTTTTTGATTTAAATGGTGACCCTGTCGTTCAGCCTGCCAAAGATAAACCCGTTGCTATGCGTACCTACACGATAAACAGCTTCGATAGACAAAAAGCACAAATGTCCATTGATATGGTAGTGCATGCAAAAGATGGAGTAACTGGCCCCGCCGCCGCATGGGCGCTAAGCGCAAAAGAAGGTGACAAGCTAACTATTGCAGGCCCTGGTAGCAGTAAAGCGTTAGCAGAGAATTATGACTGGGTACTTTTCGCAGGCGACATGACAGCGCTGCCCAGTATTAGAAACTATTTACAAGCACTTCCTAGCCATACTAAAGGCATTGCAGTTATAGCTATTGAACATGAAACCGATGCTACCACGTTAGAAAAGCCTGAAGGCGTATCGATTCAGTGGGTATCTAAAAAAGAAGCAACATTGTCTGACGCCTTGCAGCGTATTGACTGGCAACAAGGAACCCCTGCTGTATGGGTTGCCTGTGAATTTTCTCAAATGAGAAAAATTCGTTCGTGGCTTAAGGACGAAAAAGAGGTACCCCACAGCCAAGTGTACATTAGCAGCTATTGGCGTGAAGGGCGCAGTGAAGATCAGCATAAGATAGATAAGCGCCAAGATGTTGAAGCCTTTGCACAACAACTTGCCTAACTAGGGCGCGCTGAAACATAAAACCCTGTATGACTTTCAGCGCCCTGTAAATAATGCAGGGCATTGACAATAGCACCTTCTTCTAAAACAGTAAAAACCTCTATTTTTCATAATGTTAATCTTTGGAATGGGGATTGCTACTTATTAAGTGCAGTTCACAATAACCACTCGGTTATTCTTTTTAAAGGAGCAACATATGAACAATGATCGTATCGAAGGCAACTGGAAAGAAATGAAAGGTAAGGTACAACAGCAATGGGGTAAACTTACCGATGATGACCTAGACGTAATAGATGGTCGTCGTGAAGAATTAGTAGGTAAAATTCAGCAAGCATACGGCAAGAGCCGTGAAGAAGCCGAAAAAGAAGTGGATAACCATTTCAACTAGGCACTTTACCTAAGCCTTAACGGCTTGCAGCACAAAAAAAGCCCCATTCGGGGCTTTTTTTATACATAACACAACCTAACCTTTAGGGCTAAGCACCTTGTAAGTGCTTAAGGTGAAGATTCCGTATCAGGTTTTAAGTTGTTGCTAATTTCTCTTGCATCAAAACTGGTGGCCGACGTGGGCCGTGTACCTTTTCCCATCTCAATATTCAAAATACTTTCGATTTCGCTCTTTTGCGAACCACCTACGAAAATGCCAGATTCAAACTGGGTTGTAGGATGATAAGACGTTCTACAAGTAATAACGCCACATTCAGTTACCCGCGCATAGCGTTGGCTGAAGCCAACCTGAGGTGATGTTTGTACGCGCTCTTTATCTACCATGGTTTCCCGATCGGTTACTACAAACCAATCATACCCTTTCAGTAAGGTCAGCTCCGCTGAACGGTACATGGCATAGTCCATAGCCTTACTCTTATCAGACCCTCTACCTTTGAAGTGAACGCGGTATTGGGTTTCACTTAATTTACTTTCGGTATACCCAAAACCACCATTAGATGCCTGTCGATAATCGGGTTGACTCGCGCACCCCGCCATTAGCATTACTGCTAGAAACGCTATAAATTTAGTTTTCATAAACGACTCCTTCGGCAGTCTTAGACTGCCATCCATGATTAATAGCTTGCTGCTCTTGTTCTCTGTTTAATGGCGTCGATACCATTAACAAATCTATCTCTTCATCAAGTACTTTATTGGCACTTGCCGTTTGATACTCACTTTTGTTGCGACCCGCTGTCATCAGCTTACTCGCGTGAAGTTGCCAAATGCCTTGTTCATTTTTACACGCAATCATGATATTCAGTTCATCTTCACCTTGTATCTGCGCTTGTCTGCACAACTGTGATTGTTTATTCATAAACGACAGTTGTGGCACTATCTCCATGCCCGCATCGGTTACCATCATCTCACCCGTTAGATTATTATCGAGGGCTGTAGATACATTCGCCCAATGGTTATTCGTTGACGAAGTGCCAGCAGGATCTAGGGGGTCTGTATACTCTGATTGCATCAAGGTTAACCCTGCCACTAACGCCACTCCAGCCGCTAACGATAAAGGGAATTTCCACTTCCCACTACGTTTAGCGTCTTGGGCTTTGCGATTAAACGAAGTAACGTTGCTTGGCATCCTCTCACTTGCCTGGCTTGCACTTACATGGTCTGAGTCGAAATCTGCTTGCTCAAGATAGGCTTCTGAGGTCGCATCATCTGCAAGTAATGCCACTACGCTATTAGGTAAAGGTTTTTGCGTTGCAGCATCAGCCGCTGCTTTCACCATCATGTCTACCTGCGCTAAAGACGCTAAGCGGTCTGACAGTGCAAGATCACTGGCAATAGCAGTTCTGACATGTTCCATGTCGTCATCGCTAAGTTCTGCGTCTAAAAATGCACAAAGCATTTCGTCAGATATTGTCATAACACCACCTCTTGTTGTGGGTTTAGCATATTACTGAGTTTGCTTCTTGCCCTAGCAAGTCTGCTCATAATAGTCCCAGCAGGCACCTCAAGTACCTCTGAAGCATCTGCGTAGCTCATTCCTTGTATAGCAATAAGTGACAAGGTCTCTCGTTGTTCTGGGGGTAATTCCCCCATGGCTTTACTTACTTGCTTTAGCGTAATACCACCTGAAAGGGCTTCATCCAAATGCGCCTCATCCTTAGCCTGCAATTCAGGGCTAACCGCCGCACTTGTTCTTACTTTTTGCGCACGATACTCATCTATCCATAAATTGCGGCAAACTCGAAATGCCCATGCCATTAATGTGGCATCTTGTGGCAAAGGTTTAGTCAGTAGCTTCTCAATCGTATTTTGCAGTAAATCATCAGCATCATGTATATTGCCGGTAAGTGAAAACGCAAATTTTCTTAATGATGGAACGAGTTCAGTCACTTCTTCTTTCATACAACTTCCTATGAAATCATGCTTTATACCTAGTTAACGTTTGATGCCGTGATTTATTCCCAAGGAACGGGAATTTTTTACATCACCAAACGTTAATTAAGTACGAGAAAAGGGTTATCCCATCATTAAGGGCACGTTTTATGCCAGCTTTATTTATGGATAGGTTGACCGAGTCCTTCGCGGTGAGTAACAAGCACGCTGGGCCCGGTGATGCCTGTATGGGTTTAGTCGCAAAGCAAGTGAGGTAAAATTATGAAGTGCAGATCGCTTTGTCAGCGCGTAGTAGGCGGCTTAATATTTACAATGGGCAGCGTGTGAAGCTTAAATGCCAGCGCCCAGTTAACTATTGGCCGTCAAATAATCGAACCCGTCAGGCCTATCATTGATAGCGTGCCCGTTGATGTAGGCACCGTGCGAGATGTGCTTGAAACTCAGGTAACACAAGGTGTTGAAAGTAGGTTTGACACCTTAGCTAACATACCTGCCCCGCAATTTTCTGTTCCATCGCCCCTAAGCCTTGCCTCGCCTTCAGGCACTCTTGTACTAAAAGAAGTAAAAGCCCCTGATGGATTTTTAGCATTGGAAAGAGAATGGTTAGTTGTCGGTAGCGAGGCTGACAAAACTCACTTTTCTCACCCCGACATCACCATTGAATCGTCTCGCCATTTAGCCGCTATAGACCAATGGATTTACCGTTTAAAGGTTAATACTAGCCTCGATGAACTGTCTCAAATAAGAAACAGCTTACCGGAAACACTAAAAACGCAAGTAGGTCGTAATCATATTTATTTAACGCAAGGCATGGGCGCAGCAGAAAGCGCTAAAATCAAAAACAACAACCAAGACATGCTAGCTAACATTACAACTACTGATAAACCAGGCGTTTGCCAAATACCTGTTCGTATTGGAATGATAGATACCAGCATTGCGCAAAACCACAAAGCACTGGAACACCTTGTTATTGAACAACAGCCTTTTCTTCCACAAGCTTTACCAACTACCCAAGTACACGGTACGTCAGTAGCCAGCTTATTGGCAGATAATATGCGTGCAGGAAGTCACCTCTATAACGCTAGCGTCTTTTATACGCGAAACAGTATTAGTCAGGGCGCGACCTTATTATCATTAATTGATGGTCTCAACTATTTAGTCGCCAAACAGGTTGATGTTATTAATATGAGCTTAGCAGGGCCAGAAAACTCGGTACTGGCCAACGTTATACAAAAAATCAGTGAGCAAGGGGTGCAAATTATTGCAGCAGTTGGAAACGAAGGACCAGCCTCTCCGCCTTTGTTTCCCGCGGCATACCCGTCAACTATTGCGGTAACAGCAGTAGACAATAACCACGCTATCTATCGATGGGCCAATCAAGGTAACTATGTTGATTTTGCGGCCAGCGGTGTTTCAGTAGAAGTCGCACATCCAGATGGTACGACTAGCCGTGAGACCGGCACATCGATGGCAACGCCTTTTGTTTCAGCCCGCTATGCCTGTCTATTTCGCGCTAGTTCAAATCCAGCCCAAGCGTTAGTCACATTGCGCGACCAAGCTATAGATGCTGGAGCACCGGGACGAGACCCGGTTTTTGGCGTAGGTATTCTCCATTAGTTAAATCAACAGTGAATGCTATTGTGCTATCAAAAATGAAATCTAACACCAATTTCACCAATGGTTTCTTGATAGTCTGCCGATACTAAGGTTGAACCATAGTCTTTGTATTGCGTGCTTACGATAAAATCTACGTTCTCCATAGCAGCATATTCTATGCTCGCTTTGAAAACATGCCTATCATCCTCTCGTCGCCTGCCGCCTTGTTGTTCAAACTCACTGAAAGGTGCTCCTGAAGCAGTAGGCTCGCTGCTTAGGCTACCTTGACCATAGTGTCTGTTTTCCATTTCATAACCGAGCTTGATATCTGTCTCTTATACACATCTGACGCTGCCGACGACTCCTTACGTGTAGA
>OJDD01000538.1_pt1 | contig 10329 bp, 8 predicted proteins | sample 1592591 | NCBI WGS metagenome assembly OJDD01 (sample SAMN05416809, study PRJEB24817) | seawater metagenome | isolation source: Sea water | place: Canada:Atlantic | collected 2013-07 | reverse complement strand
ATCTACACGTAAGGAGTCGTCGGCAGCGTCAGATGTGTATAAGAGACAGATCTGCTCCCGTTAATCGAGGGCAGCACCGTGAGTACTAAATACGGTTCTGTGCGCACCGATCATATTCTGTTCATCGCTTCCGGCGCGTTCCACCTGTCCAAGCCCTCGGATCTGATTCCGGAGCTGCAAGGCCGCTTGCCGATCCGCGTTGAGCTTCAGGCACTGACACCCGAAGATTTCAAGCGCATCCTGACAGAACCGGATGCCTCCCTGGTACAGCAATACGAAGCGCTTATGCTGACCGAAGGCGTGAATATCGATTTCGTGGAATCAGGCATTCAGCGTATTGCTGAAGCTGCATGGCGAGTGAACGAACGCACTGAGAACATTGGTGCGCGCCGTTTGCACACGGTACTTGAACGTCTAATGGAAGATATCTCGTTTGATGCGTCTGAAAAAAGCGGTGAGTCTTTCGTGATTGACGAAGATTACGTAAACAGCCACTTAGAGTCGCTTGTAGAAAACGAAGATCTATCGCGCTTCATTCTATAACGCCCTAAGGCTAGTAACACAAAAGAGCGCATTTATTTAAATGCGCTCTTTTTTTATGTGGTTAATAATTTCACTAAACGGCCGGTAATATCAACACCAGTCTCGTTTTCAACAAACAAGAAGAAAGGGCAAGGGTTGGCTTCTAAGAAATAGTATTCACCCTTGGTATTTTTACGCCAATCGATAGCGCACCAATGCATGCCTAAGCCAGTACATATCTTTCGTGATAAATCCTGCATTGGTTTAGGAAGGGGCGTCAGTAAAGGCCGTGCGTTTATATCTTCTCTGAAATCGAGGTTGTGAGAGTCTATTTGTACACTGACCACTTCATCGCCAAGTACGTAACTTCGAATATTTGTCCCTTCAATAAATGCCTGAAAAGTGACAGGGCGCTCTTTTAACAAAGCCTGTACTAAGCCGCGAGTATCATAGCCCTGTTGCACGAACTTCGCTGTTTCGCCGCCTTTAACGGGCTTATAGACCACCTCGCCTATGTTCGCACAAAACTGTAAAGCTACATCACTAGCGTTACCTATGTAGGTATATGGCACCTTAGCGCCTAGCTTTTTTGCCATTCGCAATTGAATCGGTTTGCAGTGATGGGCGCGAATGGCGTCAATACCATTAACCCACTTAGTTTCACTGAATAAAAACCAACATAACAAGGTGCTGGCATATTCCTGATCTAACCATTGTGAAGACACACTATCAGAGGGTTTCACCGAAGGGGGAATATATTGATGCCAATAGGCAGATGTGATGTCCGATAGAGGAATTCGAAACAGACCGTTGCGGGTAGGCTGGTTAAAATGTAACAGGCCATCATTAAAATCTGGGTCGTAGCTGAGCTGCCAGTGCTCACCAAAGTAGTTGGTATTGATAATACAGGGGTCGTTTTTATCGGCAATTAAGGTTTCAGCCACATGTAGAATTTGTGGGTCACTCTCGCTCCCTATTAATGCAATCTGCATTGAAATATCCTTTTTAAGTGGTAAAAGGAGGACTGCTTAACCTCCTTAATCTGCTATGACAATAAATCGGGTAACTGTCCGCCGTCCTCACCAATCGCTAGGGTGATGTAGACAGGTTGTTTAACAAAGCGAATGGGGTCTTTGTCTGCGTCTGCAGATACCCCAGACTTCCCGCCAGTGACTTGCAGTAGTTCTTGGGCTTTAAGGTGAAGGTCAGAGCCGTTCAATGTGTTTTTTTGCGTATTTTCTTGTGTATAGCTATGAATGTTATGTTGCATTTTTCGCTCCTTATATAAGCGTTTTAGTGTAGTTAAAAAGGGTAGCGGTTAGGCCAACCTTAGGGGGTGGTAAATCGATCGAAAGCAACTTGCGATGAGCGCGGTGCGGCTGCTTATTTTCAGTTTTTTGTAGATGTTGGCGCAGTGGAACTTAACGGTGCGTTCGCTAATAAATAGCTCTGCTGCTATCGCTTTATTCGACAAGCCCTCCATGATCTTTCGCGCAACCTGAAGCTCGCGTTTAGACAGGGTGTCGATAGGAAGGGCATTACTGTTTAAGTTATCTACATGCTTAACGATTTGTTGACGCTCAATATCGGTGAGCAAGGGTGTAGATTCTCTAACTTCGGGCGTTATCATTATGAATCTCCTAGTGGGGTATTATTATTTTCTTCTACTACTTCAGAAGCTGGGCTGTGCTGCAGAGTGCCGTCTACCAACTGATAGACAGTATCTGCAAGGGCAATCGTTTGAGGGCGATGGGCAACCATTATTCGGGTAATATTGAGCGCCTTTAAATGGGTATTGATAATGTGCTCGTTGTGAATATCTAAATGGCTACTCGCCTCATCAAGAAACAAGATGTCGGGCTCTCTGTATAGCGCTCGCGCAAGCAGTAGCCGTTGTTTCTGACCACCACTTAAGCTACTTCCCATATCGCCGACCAACGAGTGATATTGCATAGGCATGGCACAAATTTCGTCATGGATACAGGCTAATTGGGCAGCACGTATAACCTTTTCTTGATTCGGTATCTCATCGAAACAACTAATGTTTTCAGCCATAGAGCCAGAAAGGCACATGTCTTCTTGCAATACAGACGCAATGACTGGGGAATGATTTGATGAAATTGTATTGTGACTAACCGTTCCATCAAACGGTGCATACAGGCCCATCAGGCATTTAAGTAAGGTGCTTTTTCCACTGCCGCTTGCACCAACGATGGCAATTATTTCCCCTGCGCTAACCGATAAGTTGAGGTTTTCAAAAATACATTTACACCCCTCACCATAGCGATAACTAAGGTTGTGGGCTTTTAAGTGAATAACTGGTGTATTTGAAGCGATTTCATGGGAAGAGGTCGCACCTGAGACTGAAGGTACGTTTGTATAGGGGCTAGATTGTTGTGACAGTACTGTGGTTTCAGCAGGCTCTGTTAGTACAATATCGCTCAAACGAGAAAAGTGTACGGCCAGCATTCGCAATTCGATAAATTTCGACACTAGGCCGTCTACTGCGGCAGTGAATTTGGTTTTGTAAGCGATGAAGGCAAGCATCATTCCTACCGTCAGCATATTATCCATTACCAAAGATGCCGCAATAAAGATTACAACGATGTTTTCAATACCAAATAAAATCTGGTTTACCGCATCGCTTCCAATATTGAGTTTTCCCAGACTAATGTCTTTATTCAAAGTGGCGACTAACTTGTTTTGCCACTGACTATGGCGCTGGGATTCTTGATGGTAGACACGAATAGGCAGCATACCCCGAACACTTTCCATAAAGTGGCTTTGCTCGGTGGCGCCTAACGCAATTTTCTCTGTTGTGAGTCGCTTAGTGACAGGTATTAACGCGATGCGAAAAAGTAGATATATTGCCACTACTAGCACCACACACAATGTAAGCTTAACGGAATAAAGGGCCATCACGACGAGCGTGATAATGGCCAATACGCCATCGAGAAATGCAGTCACAAGCCCCGTAGTGAGGAACTCACGAATATGTGCGAGGGAACCAAATCGAGACACCACATCGCCCACGTGCCTTTTGGCGAAAAAATCCAGCGGTAGAGAGAGTAAATGTTGAAAGACGGAAGCCGACATTTGAAGTTGAAGCCTGCTTGATACAGCAAGGATCAGAAAGCGCCGCAACACTCTGGTGAAGATGCTTATCAGTAGCAAAAAAGTAAACCCAATAGCAAGCGCGGTTAATAATGCTTGGTTCCCTTGCAATAACACATCATCGACCACGGTTTGCACGTAATAAGGAGAGGCTAAAGCGAACAGTTGAAGTAATGCAGACAGCGCCAGCAAGGTCGCTAAATTACGTTTAAACCCTACCGTGCGAGTAAAGAAGTTTCTTAGCTTTAGTAAAGGCCTTGCGGGTGGTGGCGAAAAATTGTCTTTAGGCGTAATTTCTAACGCTATTCCCGTTAGGTGTTTACTCGCCTCATCAAAGGTGAAAGTGCGTTTGCCAATACTCGGGTCGTGTATGGTTAATCGCTCTTGCTTTACCTTAGTCAGCACAACAAAATGACGCATATCCCAATGTAGAATTGCTGGCAGGGTTAGTTGAGATAAATCTTGTGGCTCAACTTTTAGTGCGCGACATTGAAATGCCATTTGCTGCGCAATATCCATAATATCTTTAAGCGTGATACCGCGAAGTGAAACGCTAATGTGCTGGCGAAGGTGGGTCATATCCCGTTTGTCGCCATAATACTGCGCCACCATACTCACACAGGCCAAGCCACATTCAGCAGCTTCAGTTTGAAGCACTACCGGCACTTTGTTTTTAGGTGACAAAGCGCTGAGTACAGGTGGGGTAAATCCGTGAGCAATAGTCATAATTACAACCTTTTCGTGACGCTTAGCAGCGGCTCTAAAATCCATTCCAGTAAGCTACGCTGGCTAAGCGCTACGTCTGCTGAAAACGTCATTCCAGCCTTAAGCATGACCGGGTTTCCATAGGCAATAATGGCGTCGCTATTTACTCGAGCGGTAACCAAATAAGCCGGTTCGCTCACGGTTAAAGGCGCGTTCGCCCACTCACCTGGCAGTAAAATAGTTTCGGAGATGCTAGTTATCTGCCCTTCTTGCAAACCAAATTTCTGATAAGGAAAAGCATCGTATCGAATAGCGAGCTGTTGCCCATTAGCGATAAAGCCGGCGGCGCGCACGGGTACTAACAATCGTGCTTCAATCGGGGAATTTTCTGGAAGTAAGCTGAGTAGTGGTCTGTTTTGATCGACCATTAACCCAGCACTAGCTTGCAAGCTTGAAACCACACCATTTTGCGTTGCATAAAGAATGCGCTGCCGATCGCGATTTAATGTCAGCAACTGCTGATTGATATCACTTAGTTGGTTTTTGTGTACGGTACGCTCATTGGCTTGAATCTCGGGTAAACTGGCAATTTCATGTGTCAGCCGGCTTACTTCAGCTTCGCTTTTCAGGTTATTTCGCTCAGCTTGTTTCCATTGTTGCTGGCTACTTAAAAGCTCAAGCTTATAGCTATCGAAATCTGCGTTACTCACATGGCCAGCATTGCGTAACACTTCAAGTGACGTAAATTGATTGTGTGCTAACTGCCACTGTTGATAAGAAATCGCTAAAATATGGCGTATTGTTTCAGCATCTTTTTGCGCGTGTTGAAGTTGCTTTAATAACTGTGCATTGTTGCTTTTATGAATACTAATGGTGCGCGCCAACGAGTCACTTATCCGCTTTCTCTTAGCGAGAAGTTCTTGTTGTAGTTTTAGCTCTACGGTTTCGCCTTGTGGCTGCTGAACCCCGTATTCAATCGACAATAATGGCTCGCCTTTTTTTACTTTTTGGCCCTCGCTGACATACACTTGTGATATGCGGCCTTTTCGGGCGTCGGCGTACAGCCTTAGTACGCCATGGGAGGGCTCTAACCATCCTTCTACAGTGGCTTTTCGGGCATAGCTACCCGTTGTGAGATATATCCCCACACCCACTATCCATAAAAGTAGTATTGCCGTTATCCCCATATGGGATGCTCGAGGCGTCATCAATAGATCGCCTTGAAATGGCGAGGTAGGCTGCATTGCCTGATGACGGAATAGTCCTTTTCTCATAACAGTTCATCCCATGAAATTAAAAAAAATGGTATTCAGTTGCCATTTCCCTATGGACATAGCGCTTAATCAGCAATCGATGCTTTTTAAACAGCGAAAACCTGAATACCGACAAGTGGTCTTGGGTAAAGCCTTGACGATGTAAACGTTAGATGAAGGCGCTTCGGTATACCGAATAAAGCGAAGTCAGGGCGTTTGCTGCCCTTTATTCATAGGGTGTTGGCGCAAAATTTAATGAAGTTTTGATGAAATGGCTCAAATTTAAATGTGGTTAAAAATTAATGGAAATGCAAAAGGTTAGTGATACTGTACAAAGGTTGTACTATAAAAAAGTAGTGTACTTAATTCACGCAGTGGCTTAACCAAAACGGAATAGGAACTCACATGTTTGTACCAAGTATTTTACTCAAGCAGCTATATACTCATGGAAGCCTAACCAAAACTGACAACGGCGTTTCCTTTGCACTTAAAAACCGTTTAAAAGATGCCACACTAAAAGAGCTGAAATGGATTTCATTTGATGGCGAGAAAGTCCCTAGTCACAAAATTTCTATTCAAAGTAGCAACGATAGCGATATCAGCTTCAAAGCACTTAACGATGCGGGGGGCATGCCATTTTCATTACGACAAGTCATTACCGTACACCTAGAACTGAATGAAGAAGTCAGCCCTGAAAAACGTAAAATTGGTATTTGTTTTTCAGCGTCACCTTTTGGAAAGCTTAAATTTGAAGTAGAAGATAATGTGACTTCTCCTACCAATCGCAAGTTGCATATTCCCCGTGACGATCACGACGATTATGGCGATAAAATCATTAAGCAGCGTCAGTCATACTTTGAAAGTTTTACTGGCGCCAAAATCGATCATGTTGGCAAGTACTCGGTCGATCCAGACAAATTGAAAGGTAATATTGAGCATTTTATTGGTGTAGCTCAGGTGCCCATTGGCATTGCAGGGCCACTAACTATTGATGGCGAACACGCGAAGGGCGATTTTGTTGTGCCAATGGCCACCACAGAAGGCACCTTGGTTGCCTCGTATAATCGGGGCATGAAGCTGCTTAATATGAGTGGTGGGGTAAAGGCTACGGTGGTAGATGATGCCATGCAGCGAGCTCCGGTTTTCATTTTTAGCGATGCCCGCGGGGCAAGAGATTTTGTTACTTGGGTAAACCAAAACATCAGCAAAATTCGCGAAGAGGCTGAAGCAACCTCGAGCATTGCCAAGCTCACTTATATTGACCACTTCTTATCAAACAAATTTGCGTTTTTGCGTTTCAACTATTTAACCGGTGATGCGGCAGGGCAAAACATGGTGGGGCGGGCTACTTTTGCGGCGTGCGGGTGGATTTTAGATAATTATGAAGGTGTTGAAAACTTCTACTTAGAGTCTAACTTTGCTACCGATAAAAAAGCCTCGCAAATAAATATTATGCGTACTCGTGGTAAACGGGTAACCGCAGAGGCCACGATAAAGCGTGAGCATTTACTGCAAATTATGCGAGTAGAGCCTAAAAGCAAATTGATTATCACGGCAGGGTGGCTGGGGTAGGCTCGTTTCTGTCTGGGGTGAACAATAAGGGTTTACACTCGCCTAATGGTATTACCGCCATGTTTATTGCTACGGGGCAAGATGTTGCGAACGTAGCGGAATCATCGGCTGCTATTATGTATTCAGAGCTTACTGATGAAGGCGATTTGTATGTGTCTATTACTATTCCTTCGTTAATAGTGGCCACCTATGGTAGTGGCACTGGAATGGGCACTCAGCGTGAGTGCTTAGAACTTATCGATTGCTATGGCAAAAACAAGGTGTATAAATTCGCCGAAATCGTTGCCTCGGTAGCCTTAGCGGGAGAAATCTCGTTAGCCTCAGCCATTAGCTCATCAGATTGGGTGTCGTCTCACGAACAATATGGACGCAACCGCTGAGGATGTTTTCCGCTCTAAGGGCAGAAAGCACCATGATAGACTCGCCGTAAACCCATCCATGGGGGCTCTGCCACCGCATCCATGCGGTGGAAGGTCTATCATGGTGCTTCCTAACCTCTGAGCTAAATCCGTGGTTGGCTTGAGGGGAGTGAAAGTCTATCGCCCCACGAGCCATACTCATCACCGACCATCGAAGACTTTTTAGAAGGGGAGGGGCTGCTTATTGTGTGCCCCACGCTTTTAATATAACCCTAGCTCCCAATAAACCCATCCATGGGCGTTCTGCCACCGCATTCGTGCGGTGGAAGGTTTGTCAGAGTGTTTCTACTCTCTGAGCTAAATCTACGGTTGGCTTGAGGGGAAGATGGGGGAGGTGGGAAACTAGGGGGATCTGTAAGCATAAAAAAGCCGGCGATTTACGCCGGCTTGATAAGTGCTAGTAACTCACTAGATTATTAGTGTTTCCAATGGAAGTGATGTGCTTTGGCATCAATGGCTTCCGCAGTGGTTCTTGGCATAAAGGTGGCGTTGTTTTCTTCGAAGAAGAAAGGGGAACGCTTGGTTTTACTGCCAACTTCGTTCATGGTGGCAGCTTCATATACGCGGCCGTTAAGTACGGTGAATTCCACATATTCACTGCGGCGTAAGTCTGCTAATACATCGCCGTCAATCACGACTAAATCAGCCAATTTACCTTTTTCAATACTGCCGATGTCGTTACCCATACCTAGATGCTTAGCGCCATCGATAGTACCGCCGCGTAATGCTTCCCATGCGGTGAAACCGCCTTGTTGCATTATCCACAGTTCCCAGTGGGCGGCTAAGCCTTCACGTTGCCCATGAGCGCCAATATGTACACTAACCCCATTATCGCGAAGCTCTTTGGCGTAGCTAGCTACGTTTTGGTGGTTGTATTGATTATCAGGCGCGGTAGGACGTCTTATAGAACGGCCATGCAACATGGTGGCTGGGGTGTAGCGAAGTAAGCGTGGGTTCTTCCAAACTTCGGTACGGTCGTACCAATATTCTTCACCCATCATACCGCCGTAAGAAACCACAAATGTAGGTGTGTAACCAAACTCGGTGGCTTTCCATAGCTGGGTTACATCACTATAACCGCGCTCTATAGGTAAGCTGTGTTCTAGTCCTGTATGGCCATCAACCAACATGGTTAGGTTTTGTTGTAACTTACCGCCACCCTCAGGCACGACCATCATGTCTTGGTTTTTCGACGCCCATAACACTTGTTGGCGTTGATCGCGTCGTGGTTGGTTGTAGCTTTTCACCGAAATTGCGCCGCTTTCTTTTAAGCGTTCTACGTGGAAGTACGCATCTTCGTAGTTGTTGATGATGGCTTTGTAGCCTAGGCCTTCTGCGCCGTACAAAATAGTACCGGTAGAGTAAATACGCGGTGCCACTATGTCGCCTTTACGCTGAAGTTCAGAGGCGGCAAAAATCTCTGTGGTATCGTTTGATGGGTCATGAATGGTGGTAACACCAAAGGCCACATTCGAGTATTGGCTCCAGTTTTTATCTGGAATAATCTCATTTCTGCCTTGTGCACCATGAGCATGGGTATCAACCAACCCTGGAATAATGGTTTTGCCACTGGCATCTATTTGCATAGCACCTTCAGGAATAGCAATATCTCCGCGCTTGCCTACTGCTTCAATACGGTTATCTTTAATGATAATAACGCCGTCTTCAATCACTTCTTGGGTGTTGTCGGCATCACGCATGGTCACGACCTTTCCACCAATTAAGGCTTTGTAACCGCTTGGTTTATCGGCATCGGTAGTGAACGATAAATTAATACCATCGGCCACAGGGTCGGGCAGGGTTTCTGGCGCGCCATCTACAAACGCAAAGGCTTCTTTAAGCGAGCGACTGTAGAACGTGGGGCCATTAAACCAGCTCACCGTTTCATTATTGGGCGACCATGTTAAGTACTCACCGGCTTTAGATGAAAGCTGAGTAACCGGCAGTGAAGTCATGTTAGGGCCAATAGTTACTTTCTTACCATTTTCCACAAACGGGGTGACGAAGGTTTTAAATTGGTAAACGAAAGCTACCCATTTTTTATCATGTGAAAGTTTGTACTCACTTACATCATCAGCGCCGTATAAATGCGTTCGCTTATCGTTTCCTTGCAAGTTAACACTTGAAAGTTGTGTTTCTCGATACGGCGTGCCGCCTACCGATTCGGTGAAATACACCCGTGAATTGTCGCCAGCAAAGTGTGGGTTCATACCCCCATCAGACACTTTCTTTTCGGTTTTTCTATCAAGGTCTGCTACATAAATACCAGGGTCCACCGAGTATTTAGGGTCAAGTAAATAGCCGCCAGTAAACTTGCGGTACACCACCTTTTCACGATCACTTGAGAACGATGGTTCTATATAATGGCCAGGTTGCTTGGTAATCACTTTACCTTTACCGCCACGGGCAGAAACAATGCGTACTGACCCTAATTCATCATCATTCCACGTGGTGTAAACAATGGCTTTACCGTCGTTAGAAAAACGCGGGTAATATTCGCCATGGTCATTTTGCTTAGTCAGGCGTTTCATCTTGCCCGACTTTACGTCTTTAACGTAAAGCTTTCCTAATGCTTGAAACAAGAGTGTCTTACCGTCAGGCGACATTTGCGACCAGCGAATCATGTTTACATCAAATTCATCCGGTGCCACATCTACATCGAAGCGCAGTGCATCCGCATATTGAAGGGTAGCTTCTACGCTGTCTCTTATACACATCTCCGAGCCCACGAGACGCTACGCTAT
>OJDD01000537.1_pt1 | contig 10364 bp, 14 predicted proteins | sample 1592591 | NCBI WGS metagenome assembly OJDD01 (sample SAMN05416809, study PRJEB24817) | seawater metagenome | isolation source: Sea water | place: Canada:Atlantic | collected 2013-07 | reverse complement strand
GAGGATTTCCCGAATGGGCACGGGGCAGGCGTCGGCGTCGACCCAGATTGGCATGTTTGGTTCCTTTGTTGGTTCGGTGCTTGGTGAAGTTTACCTTTTGATGATGTGAGCCTGGTAGGTTTGGGGTGCGTATTAATTACGTAGCTGCATGCTTTGCGGGTGGAGGATCGACAAACTTATGAAGACTCACAGTGTTCTTACTGCACTTCTTGTGTTTTCGCTGGGGCTGATTTCCCTTTTTGCAGGAACTGCGTACGCCGATGAATCAGAGGCCTGGGAGGCTCTCCGGGAAGGCCGGGCGGTTTTAATGTTGCGACACGCCCTGGCACCGGGAACAGGCGACCCCGCGAACTTTGATGTCGACGATTGCAGCACGCAGCGAAACCTGAATGCCGAAGGGCGCGAGCAGGCGCTGGCGTGGAAGGTCTATTTGGCGGAGCATGGCGTTGAGGAGGCCAGGGTCTTCAGCAGTCAGTGGTGCCGCTGCCTCGATACCGCGCGGGGAATGGATGTGGGGCCGGTGAAGGAGATGATGTCGCTGAACTCGTTTTTCCAGAACCGTAGCAACGCAGACATGCATACCCAGCAGACCATCGCCATTGTGAATGAAATGGAGCCAGGCCTGCCAGTGGTGCTGGTATCCCATCAGGTAAATATTACGGCACTGACCGGCATATACCCCTCGTCGAACGAGGGAGTGGTGATGGCACTGCCGTTGTCAGGGAACCCGACCATACTGGTGCGTGTATCGCCGGGGAGTTAGGCGCCCAAATCCAAGGCTCGATGTTCCATTGCCTATAGGTCAACCGGCTTTCAGACGTGGGAGGTCGTACACCTCCTGACCGCTCAGGTGAAGGTATTTCTGGATCACGAGCAGTGCAATGGTCTGCTCCATCTGCTGGTCGAAAAACTTCTCTACATACCGGTTGGCGTTGGTAATGATGGCCTCTGCCTGTTCAGGGTGATTCTGGTAATAGCGTACTTTTTCCGGCAGGTCAGAGTGGTCATCGGCCAGTTCCACATAGTGATAACCGGGCACCAGTGAGCCTTCCATGAACCAGGTTTCAAAGCGGGGCCGGCGCATCAGGCACAGGGAGTTGGAGGCCATGATCCACTTCAGGTTCGTCGCCACATCAATGCCTTCCACGCTCACCACAAACTGGTGCTGCAGCTGTTCCTCAATGCTCATGAAGTCCTTGTGGTAGGGCTGGGGCGCGGGTTCCTTATGCTGGGTACAGCCAATATCGCACAGGGGGTGGTCATTAAAGCGGGTAGCGAATTCGATGCGGTGCTGGCGGTTGGACTTGCCGCGCCACACCGCCAGGGGCTTCTTTTGGCGGAAAGGTGTCGGGTCCTCTACAAACTGGTAATGCCGAACCGAGTTGAGTTTGAGCAATACTGAGTTACGGTTGGAGTCATCAAGACGAACCGGGCGGCTTTTCACGAAACGGGGTTCGTTCGGGATTTCGGTTACATCACCGAACTGGTAGTCCACTTTTCGGTTCCGGGGGAAACACTGGATCAGGTTGCGAAAATCGAAGCAGTAGGCGCTGCTTTTGCCAGCGAAGGTAAAGTCGCCGGCGGGTTCAGCGGTTGCTGGTAGTGTGAACGGGTTGGAAAGGCGATTGTAGTAGGCAACCCTTGCGTCAATCGCCGCTCTGCGTTCGCCCGTCATCGCCTCGTATTCCGACATCAACAGGTCGCATTGCCACTGCCAGTAGGCTCGAGGAACCAGGGAGCGCACCGCGTTTCCGGAGTAGTAACCCAGTTTGTGCAGGTTCTTGGAAAAATTGTCACCGACTCGCATTGTTGTCACCAGACGTTGGTTGAGGCGCGCCTTCCGCAGCACGCAAGGGCCCGAAATAGGTCAGGTAGACACCACTAAAACAGCAAAGTGTGTCAGGAGGATTAAATGAATGAGCGATCTTCAAAACCCCTGTCGCCGGTGTTGGCCGGGCCTGTTCTCCGGCATACCTCTCTCAACCGGCTTACGCTCTGGCTGGTCGGCTCCTGTGCGCTCGCCCTGAGATTGCGCCTGTATCTGCAAGATGCGGATGAGCCATGGATGGACCGGGTACTGACAGAGAAGGACGTCACCAGGGTGCGATTCGGCGCCTCCGCCTACCTCTATCTGATCGACGTTGAATTGAACGACTCGTTGCCGGCAAACACCCGCATCGGGTACGACCTGGGCGTTTCGGACGACACCGTGGATTCGGTCGGGAGCGACGAGCGATGGATACGGGAATGGGCGCCACACCTGTGCCTGCCGGGCGCCGAGCGGCCTGACTTCGTGATCCGGGAGCGATTGGACCGGATCGCCCATGGTTCCTGCCGGCGGCCCCATTCCGCCGCTTCCGACGGTATGGTGAGAGTGGATCAATCGTTACTGGAAGCCGAAGGCGATATCGCCGACCGGCCAGCATTGTTGTTGATGACCGGCGACCAGATATACGCGGACGACGTGGCTGGCCCCATGCTGCGGGCCATACACCACCTGATCGATCGTCTGGGTTTGTATGAGGAAACGCTCTCCGGCGGTTCGGTCAGCGACAGCAAAACCCTGCGGGAAAACGCAGACACCTACTTTCACAGGGAAAAGCTGCTCCCGGATGTGCGTAGCAATGAAGCGTTGATCGAGCGATTCTTCGGCGGTGTGCGAAAACCGGTGTTCACCACTGCCAGTGCCCACAACCACCTGATTTCCTTCAGCGAAGTGATGGCCATGTACCTCTTGGTGTGGTCGCCTGTGTGCTGGGAACTGGTCGAACGGGACCAGCCTGCGCTGGCTTCCAAGGATGCCGCCGTTTTTCAGGACCAGCAGGCCGCCATCGATGACTTCGTCGCTGGCCTGCCACAAGCTTCCCGGGCGCTGGCACACTTGCCTACCTACATGATCTTTGACGATCACGACGTGACCGACGACTGGAACCTGTCTGCCCTTTGGGAAACCACCACCTATGAACACCCGTTTTCCCGGCGCATCGTTGGCAATGCCCTGGTGGCCTACCTGTTGTGCCAGGGCTGGGGCAACAACCCCGACGCCTTCGATGACATCATGCCCGCCATCAAGGAACTGGCCGCCTCCGCAGAGCAGGGTGGCGTGTTCAATCACGCCGGGCAGGACCAACTGATTGATGATCTGCTGCAGTTCCAGCGATGGCACTACACCCTGCAGACGTCACCTAAAGTGGTGGTGCTGGATACCCGCACCCGCCGGTGGCGAAGCGAGCTTAATCGGGCGCGGCCTTCCGGCCTGCTGGACTGGGAAGCGCTGACCGAATTCCAGCAGGATGTGATGGGCGAAGACGCTGTCATTGTGGTGTCGCCTGCGCCCATGTTCGGTGTAAAACTGATTGAAGCCATCCAGAGTGTGTTCACCTTCTTTGGCAAACCCCTGGTGGTGGACGCTGAAAACTGGATGGCCCACCGGGGTGCTGCCAATGTTCTGCTCAATATCTTCGGCCACTCCCGCACACCGGAAACCTTCGTGATTCTCTCGGGTGACGTACATTACTCATTCGTCTACGATGTTCGACTGCGGCACAGGCCGGAACGGCCCAGAATCTGGCAAATTACCAGCAGCGGCCTCAAGAACGAATTCCCCCACACCCTTATGGAGTGGCTGGATAGGATCAATCGCTGGTTGTACGCGCCCTGGTCCCCGCTGAACTGGTTTACCAAGCGCCGGCGCATGCGAGTGAGCCCCAGGCTGCCCGAGGGGCGTGATGCTGGCGAACGGCTATGGAACAACGCCGGTATCGGCTTGGTAGAGCTGGATGGAACCGGTGCGCCAACCAATATCCAGCAACTGAATTCACGCTCTGGCGGCACACGTTTCCTGAAACCGGAACGCCACGGACCTGACGACGACTTCCATTGAAACAACCATTGATGAGGTAACAAGGAACATGAACCCACTCAAAAAACTGGCCGCCAGCGCCCTGATCGCCTGCAGCACCCTGATCGCAATACCCGCACTTGCCCATGATTACTCCAACGACACCGTCACCATCGACCACCCCTGGAGCCGCCCAACACCCCCGGGTGTACCCGTGGGCGTTGGCTACATGGCCATCACCAACCACAGCGACCAAGACATCACCTTCACCAGTGCCACCACGCCCAGGGCGAAAGATGTCTCCATTCATGAAAGCGCGATGAAGGACGGCACCATGACCATGCGCCCCCTGAAGGACGGACTAACTATCCCGGCCGGTGGCACCGTGGAATTAAAACCCCACAGCTACCACCTGATGCTGGAAGAGCTGGAGGCGCCTTTGAAAGAAGGGGAGAACATACCGCTGACGGTGACCTTTGATGGCGCCGAAGCCATGGAAATTGAACTGAAGGTTGCGCCGCTGGATGGGGAGATGAAGATGGAAGGGGATGGAATGGATCATTCTGGGCATTGATTCGTAAAACACCGATTCCAGAACTTTGGATGCATGGTTTAAGTTTATGAACTATATTGGGTTTTTGGACCATGTTCGGGAAGGTGGGTGGAGTTATACGAACGCTGGATATCCGCTCGGAGTTTTGCAAACGAGTTCGTATGGCACGCTGTTAGCAATCAATATATACGAATCTATTAAGAGAAGAGTATGCATATAGCAGTTACATGGGATATCAGTGCTTCTGGAGAAAACTGGTCATCTATTAACGAGAGAATGAGAGATGTGCTTAAGCCCTATTCTTGGGCACGGCCTTTGACAACATTCTATGTCGTTAAAGTTAACGGCGAGGTCGATAGAACAGCGATAAAGGAAGGGCTCACTTCTATAGCGTCCACAGCCTCATCTACTGTCCACTTTGTTGTTACTCCGGTGATGTCGTCAGGATCGTATGACGGTTATCTCCCTAAGGATATGTGGGACAACATCAATAAGAGGACAATCTAATGGCCTCTTTTGATAATGAGAACAAAAATAAGCATGAAGATTTGGTAAGGCAACATTCTTCCCAGCCGGCATCAGAAAACCCTTTTGCTCATTCATCAAACATTACTGTATCAGTTCCAGAAACTGTTGAGGTGAAGCTAGTAGATGCAAGTGTGTTAGCAGATTATGAAGTTTGGTCATTGGCAACATCAATAATCGGGTCTGCGGTTGTCGGTTTTCTCGTAGCTTATTTCCAATCTGAAGAATCAGTAAAGGGTATCTATGGTGCGGTTACTTTAGTGTTTAGTACTTTAATGATTTTGTCAGGTGGTATGGCTGCTTACAAACGAAGAGCATTGACCAAAAAATCTAAAAAAGTCAGCTTTGGAGTAGGTCCGCAAATCGGCAATGGAAATTAACCAAATTGCTAGCAAGGCAAATCAATACGCGGTTTGTTCTGCTGCGCATGGCGTTATAAGTTTTGAGGGCAAGAGCATGAGTCTGTTCAAGTTTTATGCATCTTTGCGAGCTGATATCCTCGGGGTCATTACGGGAGTTCAAAACTCTGATGAGAGCTTATTTTGGGATCAAACCACGCCAAACTGGGTGACTAACAGTGATCTTGAGGAACTGTATCGGAAGTATTTGTCTCGGGCAAAGTCGTATGGGTTTTATGTAGTCACTAGACATTGTGAGTGTGAAAATCCTGATCATGATGACTACCCAATAACCGAAAACTATGGGCTTGGGATAACCTATCAGGATGAGCGCTTTATTTGGCCAGGAAATCAAATGTATCAGGGGCCGCGAGTCGAAAAATGCCCATGCGCAGAAGGAAACCCGGTTGAGAACCATTGGGTAATTGACGATGTAATTTTCGATCGAGACGCTGATCAAGAAAAGTGCAATAGGCTGGGGCGGATATTATCAGACCTCCATGAAGCTATGGAATGTGCTGGGGACAAACGACCTCGATCTGCGATTCGAGAATATCTGCTTAGAGCAGTTATACGAATAAATGATGAATTGCTTCCCGAGCCTATGGACTCTTACATCGAATCTCGGTTGTCAAAAACTGTATGACCATACGCGTCACTCGGGTGGCCTATACGCCGCTTCGCTTTGTAAAGGCCATCGGTGCACTTTGCGTTAACGTATCGGCAACTACAGGAGGAGAAAAGTATGAAGATGAATCCGCAGGATTTTGTCGCAATGAAGGGCTCCAAGCCCATCCCCATGCTGACCGCCTATACCTGCCCGGTTGCCCGCAGCATCGAAGAAGCTAAGGTCCCAGTGATTCTAGTTGGTGACACTGTTGGAATGGTTGAAATGGGCTTTGATAGCACCCGGGATGTCACCATAGAGCACATGGAATATCATATAGGTGCTGTGCGTCGTGGTGCGAGAAAAACCCACATAATAGGTGACCTGCCTTACGGTACAGATATAGATCCGGAAACAGCATTCACCAACGCTCAGCGGCTTATCCAGGCGGGCGCAGACAGCGTGAAACTGGAAGGCCCCAATATCGAGGTCATCCAGCACTTGGTGAAGCGCAATATTCCTGTGGTAGGGCATACGGGCTTGCTTCCCCAGACAGCCAAAAACTTCAAGCAAGTCGGCCAGTCCGGCGAGGAAGCGAAGAGAATCATGAATGAAGCGCAAGCAATTGAGAATGCGGGTGCATTCATGGTGGTGCTCGAACATATTCCTTATTCGCTAGCAGGTGAAATCACCGAGGCTTTGTCTATTCCCACTATCGGTATTGGTGCTGGCCCCGATTGCGACGGGCAAGTATTGGTCATTAACGATGCACTGGGGCTCGGTGATTACTGGCCTCCATTTTCGAAGCAGTATGCTTATGTCAGTAAAACCATTCTGAAAGTGGCGAACGAGTTTTCCGAGGAGGTTGAGTCAATGAAGTTTCCAAGCAACATCATTCAGTTCACTGGTACCAACCGTGGTTGAAAGAGGCGGCCATCTTTAGAGAGCGGCTCTCGGCGTTGGTCGTGTTCTGGTGGCAGGGTTTGATGATGCAAACAAAGGTAAAGGAAGCATTGCAGTTGCCATCAGACTTGGAACCTATGGCGCTGCTGTTTATCGGGCAAGTGATAGATCAGGGAGTAGCCATCGATGGAGTGGCGCAAGAACGAATACCTCATTACCGACGACAAATCCCGGGTGCAACTGGATGTTGTCCACCGCTTGCTTGCCGCAACCTATTGGGGTAGCCGCCGTCCCAGAGAAATCGTAGACAGTATGGTTGCTGGTTCCATTTGCTTCAGTCTTTACCGTGGATCCACACAGATTGGTTTCGGGCGAGCCGTCACCGACAGTGCTACGTTTACGTGGGTAGCGGATATTGTCGTTGAGCCGGAGTTTCGCGGTGCGGGTCTGGGGCAGTGGATTATGGAATGTTTGGTTGCGCATCCGGCCATTGAGGGCACTCAAATGGTGTTGCAAACCCGTGATGCTCAAGGGTTGTATGAGAAGTTTGGCTTTTCTGGGAACAGTGCTCTCATGAGCACCAGCGTTACTGGTTTATAGAAAGTGATTGAGATTACGGTAGCCTCGGCATTGATCGTTCTGTACTTGGTCTTGAATCGTGAGGATGTCTATGAGGTGCAGGTTGCCTATGCGTCGGCCTTCATGGTGATTTACCTGGCGATCTATTTGTACGTTCCCCCCAAACTGGGAATAACAGCGACCCATTTGGGCCAGATTTTCGGGTTTGTCCCGGCGGTCTCTTTTGGGGCAATTCTGTTCCCGGAATTGAATGCTCGATTTCCGGTCGGAGTTACCAGGTTTTGTGGATGGCTTGGGTTGGTAGTGGTTTTCTCGATCCTCTGTGTTTTGAAGGTCTTTGTTTGGTGAGCACCAGCGGGTTCGGGAAAGAGCGGTGGTATCAGAGCCATTTACTACTGGAAGAAGTCTGACCACGAGATATGGATGCTCACGCTGTACAGTAAATCAGAGCGCGCCAGCATTCCTGGCCATACGCTCAAGCAGATAGCGGAGGCAATCAAAAATGGGTGACAGGAACCTTGGGGCAGAGATTCTTGACGGTATCAATGAAATCAAGCAATTCAAGAAGGGCAAATTGGCTCTACGAACACATGAGCTTTCTGAGCCCTCACCGCCCAAAGTGATTAGGCTGAAGTTGAATATGTCGCAATCAGCGTTTGCAGGTCTTATGGGAGTGAGCGTGCGAACTCTTCAGGATTGGGAGCAAGGACGCAGGGAGCCACAAGGCCCAGCGGTTGCTCTTTTGCGCATTGCTGAGCAACACCCGGAAGTTTTTAATCAGCTTCACTGACCGAAGTGAGGCGTAACCAGGTCATGCACCGAATGTTATAACCTCCGCTTTGCTCTGATTTTGTCACCGGTGGTGGCGTTCGTTACCTTAATTATGAAACAACAATCGCAATATAAACCAGATATTGCCCCCGAGGATCGAGTGGTCCTGTTCGACGGAGTGTGCCGATTGTGTTCCGCGTGGGCGCGGTTCCTCATCAGGTTTGATAGAAAGCGTCGATTCAAGTTGGCGACTGTTCAGTCACCTGAAGGCCAGGCCATTCTGGAATCGCATGGTTTCCCAACGGATTCATACGAAACCATGCTGCTTGCTGAAGGGCCCAACATATACACGAAGTCCTCAGCGTTTTTCAGAGTAATGCTTCGGTTACCATGGCCGTGGCCACTTTTCTGTATTGGCTGGGTTGTCCCCTCAGTCATTCGGGACTGGCTTTACGACCGCATCGCACTAAATCGTTACAAGCTTTTCGGTCGCTATGAAGTTTGTATGATTCCGGATAAAGATCATGATTCGAGGTTCCTGGGCGAGTAGCCCATTTTTTAGCTATGCAGTCTGCCGTGGCGCTATCGCCTTTATTTGGTTCTATCATGGCTTGATTCCGAAACTGCTCTATCCGCATGAGGATGAACTGGCTATGGGGATGGCAGCGGGCTTTTCACCGGCTGGTGCGTTGCAGTTGGCAACTATCGGTGGCGTACTAGAGATCACCATGTCGGCTGTTGTCTTGATATTTTGGCGCCAGCGATGGCCGATAGTCGTTACATTGATTGCAATGATCGGCTTGCTGGCATTTGTGGCTCTGATGCAGCCCATGCTGCTTGGGGCAGCCTTCAACCCTGTGTCAACGAATGTCGCTGTAGCCGCGCTTGCAATCGTTAGTTTGCACCTTCTGAGCGTGGTAGAGAGTGGTAACCACGAGGATTAATGGCGAGCTCATTAGCCTCGGTAACCCAATTTCAGACGGTAGCTTGGTAGTGTATTACCATCAGCTACTCGTGCACCCAGATCAACACGGTAAAGGTGTTGGTAGGAAAATAGTTGAGGCGATGCAGCGGCGAATGCCAAAGATATGGACTTACCCGGCCTTCGTTTGCACGAACTCTCTGGCACCCGGGTGAAGTACTGCGAGAGCTTTGTCTTGAGCCCCTTGGCCTCTCTGTCACGGCGGCGGCTAAAGCATTGGGTGTTAGCCGCAAAACGCTAAGTGCCGTGTTGAATGGCAAAGCTGGTATCAGTCCTGAAATGGCGATCCGGCTCTCTATTGCTTTCGATACTTCGGCAGAAAGCTGGTTGAATCAGCAGTCCCAATATGAACTCTGGCACGCCGAACAACATCGCAAAGAGCTCAACGTGAAGAGGCTTGTTGCAGCCTGAAGAAGCGCATAACCCATATGATCCTTCTTGGGATCAATAAGCAATAGTCTTTTTGGGGCCGCGCCAGCGGCCACCTGGCTCTCAGTCATCATCTTGTATGATTCAGTTAGAGGTCATGCTCAAACCGTGGCGTGACTAACAAAACCGTCGCAAAAGCCAGCGTTAGGAGATAAGGATGTCCGTAAGTATTGAGGTGGCTGAGACCGCCGAACAGTTTGATTTGGGTGGTAGGTTGATTCGTGCATATGCAGAATTTCTAGGGCTGGATTTGGAGTTTCAGGGCTTTTCCAGTGAGTTGGCATCGCTGCCAATAATGTACGGTCCACCCAAAGGTGCGCTATTGCTGAGCTCTTTTGAGGGAGTGCATGTTGGTGCTGTCGGCCTCAGAGAGTTCGAGCCCGGAGTTGCTGAGATGAAGCGGATGTATGTTTTGCCAGACTACCATGGCATGGGTATCGGTAAAGCTCTGACTGAAGCTTTGCTCTGTCAGGCGAAGGAAATGGGTTATGGTTCAGTGCGACTCGACAGCGTTCGTGAGCTTGATAAGGCCTTGCGGTTGTACCAAGCTTTTGGCTTCAAGGAAATCGAGCCGTACCGGTTCAACCCTCACCCAGAAGCTGTATTCATGGAGTATAGAATCTCTTAATTATCGAATTGAGTTATGGAAGCGTTACACATATTGCAGGAGGCATCGTGATAGTCATATATGGAATCAAAGAACACCTTAACCCGGTCAAAGTGAAGTGGACCCAGAAATTTGGACAGGTGCCTAAGCTCTGATTCATCATCTCCAC
>OJDD01000532.1_pt1 | contig 10413 bp, 5 predicted proteins | sample 1592591 | NCBI WGS metagenome assembly OJDD01 (sample SAMN05416809, study PRJEB24817) | seawater metagenome | isolation source: Sea water | place: Canada:Atlantic | collected 2013-07 | reverse complement strand
CGAGATAGCGTAGCGTCTCGTGGGCTCGGAGATGTGTATAAGAGACAGCACTAAACCCGCTAGACCGGTTAAACCTGCCGATATTGCCATACTGGTAAAAAACCGTAATGAAGCTTCCGTCATTAAATATGTATTACAGCAACAGGGTTTAGCCTGCGTTTATTTAAGCGATAGAAGTAATTTATTTGCCACCCCCGAGGCTAAAGATGTGCTGCGCTTACTTAATGGTGTGTGGCACAACACAGATACCAGCAAGGTGGCCTCAAGTTTAGCTTCACCTTTATGGGGGTACACACCGCAAACCCTAGTCAATTTGTTGTATCACGAAGACGATGCGCTATGGGATGAAGCCTATGACAAGGTTACCTCACTACGTGATATGTGGCTTCAAAAAGGCTGCATGAGCGTACTGCTGCACTTAATGCAAGAGAATTACACACCATATGGTTCAGAAGTAGAGCGCGCGCTTACTAATTACCAACATTTAGCGGAAACCTTAGAAAAAGCGGGGGCAACCCATCAGCGCCCCGAGCAATTACTTGATTGGTTACACAAGCAAATTCATCAGCCTGAAAGTGATGAAGAAATGACGCTAAGACTTGAAAGTGACAGCCAGTTAATACGCTTGGTTACCCAGCACGGGTCTAAGGGCTTAGAGTACCCCATTGTGTTTGTTCCCTTTGCTACGGGTTACCGAGACCCAGCGAAAAGTGGAAAGTCGTACTCGCAAATATTCACCTATTACGATGAACAGAGCCAAGAATTGCAGCTGCAATTAGGACGCACTAATACGGCAATTGAACGGGTACGCAAAGAGGGCGACGCTGAAGAAATGCGATTAGCCTATGTAGCCGTTACCCGTGCAGCTCATCGCTGTTATATGGGCGTATTACCACTAGACGGACATGAAAAAACCGCCTTGGCCCAAGCTCTTAACATTAATGACGATGAAGGTCGTGATTGGGGCACCATGCTAGACGCGATTGCTCGTGAACCCGATGCTCACGCTACTCACATTAGTGCTGATTCGATGGCGCATGAGTACTCAAGCTTTGACAGTACAGAAACGGTTGTCCCCTTAAATACGCTAACGTTTGCTGGTACAAGCAGCGAAGATTGGCGGTTATATTCTTTCTCGGCCATTAGCCGCATGACGGTGATGTCAGCAAGCCAAGCAGTAAAAGATGTTAGCCAAACAGTACCCAGCATACCCGTTATGCAAACCGTGCGAGACGAAGAGATAACATCAGATGATGGTTTTGAGGTTAACTCTGCTGAGGTTGTTTCTCAGAACCAAATACGCTTTACCTTACAAAAAGGGGCGAGCGCCGGTAATTTATTGCATGACTTACTTGAGCTAAACGACTTTTCTGCGCCTGATTGGAATGAAAACGGCGCTGAACTTGCCGTTCGATTTGGTTTAGAAGCATCGCGTACAGACGATTTGTATAACTGGTTAGACGAAGTGCTAGCTACGCCATTGGGTACAAAGCAGGCGCCGAGTCATTTAACCTTATCAGACCTTTCACTACCGCAAACCCTTCGGGAAGCGGAGTTTTATTTTCCCATGAACGAAAGTAAATGGAGCGAACTAAAGCACATATTATTCGAACATAGAAAGTCTGTGGCAAAGCAGCTTGCACTAGATAACAGTGGCGAATCTGCCACAATTTTATCTATATCAGAACCTATTCCAGCAGAGCCTGTTCCGTCTTTAATGATGTCGGCCCTTGAAGGCATGATGCACGGTTTTATCGACTTAATATTTACCTATGAAGGTAAGTACTATGTTGCCGATTATAAATCTACGTGGCTAGGCGACAGTGTGTCTCACTATATGCCTCAAGCATTAAACGCTAATAATCAGCACCATCTATATGACTTGCAGTATTTAATCTATTGCTTAGCACTACATAGATACTTAAAGAATGCCATTGTTGACTATACGCCCGAAGCGCATTTTGGAGGCGTGTATTATTTGTATTTGCGAGGCATGCACCCAAGCAATACGAACGGGGAGGGCGTCTTTTTCACGCCCATAGATAGCGCAACGCTACAAGCATTAGATCGCTTATTTACAGGCTCAGAGATTGCACCAGAGATTGCAGACGAAGGCATAGACGTCATCGACGACAAAGAAGAAGAAAAAGAACCTTCAGGAAAAACGGTTTCTAGCGAAGCGCTTTCAAACAAGCAAGGCTTAAATGACCCGTCAGCCGATGCAGTGCAAGGGGAGTTGGACTTATGATAAATAGTCACGAGTACTTAGAACAACTTTTCGGCATTGAAGCTATCGATCGTTTTGTGGCACTGGAGTTTGCGCATTGCGAAAGCCTAACCGACGCTGAACAGGTTATTTGGTTACACCTGTTGGTAACGTTGTCATTTATGCAGCGCAGCGGTCATAGTTGCTTGTTACTCACTGAAGTCGCGGGAGCTCGGTTGTTTGTTGAGCCCCTTCTCGAATCAGAAGCCGAATTAGAAGCCGAATCAGAAGCCGAATTAGAAGCCAAATTAGAAACTGATTCCGAACAGGAACAAGAACGTGAATTAGAAATCGACCCTGATTCACGACCTTGGATCGAATCTGAGCCTCAATCTGCTCAGGTATTGTATGTACAACCTGAACCTACAACATCAGATTCAGTTACGTCATCTCGTAAATTAGGCTACAAATTTCCTGGCCTTACCGAAATGATCAGTGTAATTAAAAAGGCACTGGGCAGTGAAAAGGATGACAAAAATAACAAGATATCCCCGCTATTTGTGTATCAATCAGGCAAATTGTATAGCCGGCGCTACTATAACTTTGAACAAGAGATAGCCGCCAGTATCGCTAATCGAACTCATATCACAGCGCTAAGTGAAGACGGGCTATCACGGGTTAAAGCCTTGTGGCCAGCAATGTTTCCAACCAACACCATTGATGAGCAAGATTGGCAACAAGTTGCGGTGGCCAAAAGTTTAGTGCAACAATTTAGTGTTATTAACGGTGGCCCTGGCACAGGGAAAACCTACACCGTACTCAGGCTGTTATTAGCGCTTCAAGCGTGTAACCAGAATGAACGCATAGTACTAGCCGCCCCAACAGGTAAAGCGCAGCAGCGCATGACCGAGTCTATTGTGAGTAATTTGGAAACCTTACGGGGTAAGGTGGATGACAAATTATTAAATAGTGTACCTACTGATGCTGTCACATTACATAGGTTGTTAGGTCTACGTGAACACACCATCGCCACACGCTATAATCAGCACAACCCGCTTATGCTTGATGTGCTTATAGTGGATGAAGCGTCCATGGTAGATTTGGCACTCATGGCTAGAATTATTCGCGCTCTACCGCCTCGTGCGCGTTTGTATTTTATTGGTGATGCCGATCAACTGCCTGCTGTAGAGTTGGGGAATGTACTTGAGCAACTTGTGCACGATAGCGACGAAGCAGAGTTTGCCGAAATGGGTATATCTGAAAATAACCTAGGCGCAGTGACTAGCGAACTACGTCAGCACATCGCTACCCTCTGTCCACATCTGCCTTTACTTCCGCTCAACGAAAATGCCAAAACCTGGGTACATACCCTTCAAGCCCCTCAGCGATTTAAAGGGCAGGTAGCTGAAGTTGCCACCGCTATTCAGGCAGGAAAAAGCAAGCAGGCGCTTGATGCTATGCATTCAGATGCTGCCACAGAAAAGCTACTCACAGAAAACGCTTCCAGCCAAAAGCCTAAAAACCTAAGCGACAAAAATCGCTGGCTACAAGATGGTGTATTTATACAACCTGAAAGTAAGTTCACAATCAGCGCGTTAAAAAAGTTAGCACAAGAAAGTTACGAACCTGTGTTTCAAGCGCAAAGCGCGAAAGAAGCCCTTAGTTTGCTCAATCGCGTGCGATGGTTGACCCCGATACGAAAAGGCGACATGGGTGTAGAAGGATTAAATGCATTGGTGTTCGATGCGATTAAACACAATATCAAACGCCGCGAAGGTTTTTTCTACCAAGGCCAGCCCATTATGATTGTGAAAAACAATCATCCACAGCGCTTATCAAATGGTGAGGTGGGTATTATCTGGCCTGATTTTAATGGAAAGCTATTGGCTTGGTTTGAAACTCAAGACGGCAACCTACGTTCAATTTCGTTATCTCGGGTTCCTGCGTTTGAAACGGTATTTGCAATGACAATACATAAATCGCAAGGCTCAGAATTTAAATACGTGGTGTTATTACTGCCTAAACCGGAAAGTGAAAAAGCCGCAGGGTTGTTTCATCGGGGCCTAGTGTACACCGGCCTAACGCGGGCGAAAGAAGGATGTTTGATTATCGCGAACACCACCACATTTAGCGCTATGGTAGAACGGCGAGATAAGCGTTTTTCAGGTTTATCAGAAGCGATTAAGATGTGCGTTTTAGAAGGTGAATAACGTGTTGCCGTCTACCGTTAGCGTTCCTAAAGAAACCGAGAATAAGCTGCTGACAACTCGAAAAAAGTAGCGCCAGTAGCTAATAGCGCAGCCTTAGTAAGAAATACCATTTTTGCTGATCTGTCTGCGCGTCGCTTTATGTCTTTAATTATACTGGGGTGAAGTAACATAACCCGTGTTCCTGAATGTCTCTGGGCTTTTTTGCCAGTAGGTATATGCGAAGTGCTGACGTGAAGCGCAGCATGCCATTTTCCGCGCTTATAAATTGTGAAGGTAGCGTGGTTGCATTGCCATTCACGTTATTGACGCCTAGGGGAAGCTGGCCTGAACAAATCGTAAAATAAGCTAGTCCCCCCATATCTACCCATCCTAATAAATTGTCAGGTTTAACAATGAAGCTGTTGTGAGTGAGTAGGTCTGCGTGAAAAGTAATACTCGCACCAAAGACTGGCTTGCTCGCCACCGCAATATCCGCATTAGGGCTTAAGCTAAGTTTATACAAGCCATGATGTTCAGGATGAATGTCGTGGTTTGTATTGCTGTTATTTACTAGCGAGAGCATACACGTAGTCATGTTGGTTTCGGGATAGCTGTAGTGTGGTTTATGTCAGGCAAAATAGCGTTGATATGGATCAAAACGGGTTAAATCTCTGTTTATCGCTTAAGTCGTCATAAATAAACTGTTTAAAAAATGTACAAATTTGGTTGTGTGAGCCATACTTATTTATCTTAATTCGACATGGATGTATGGATTATGCACACAGGCAGACATGAAGCCCTCAAACGTTACAGCCTACTTTTGCTCATTGCTATTTTGGTGGGCTCTGCATACTACTTTCTTCGAATTCAACAGAATGAAATTCAGCAAAACCATGGTTACCTGCGGCAATTAAATGAGGCGGGCAAGAGCCTACAGCAGTCTATTGATATGCTTTTAACAAGCGTGAAAGAGGAGTTTAAGCCTCAAGAAACTAAAAACGAAAGTGGAAATGAGAGCCACAATAGCAATGAAAAAGTCAGTGAGTTTAAAAAGCGTATTAGTTCGAATGAAAACTTTAAACACCTTGTGATAGTGAATAGTACCACTAAAAATGAAGTAGAAAATGATGTTAGTACCGAAGAACCCACTAGGGTCGAAGCAAATAAAGTTAACAGCGAATTTGACGCAAAATCTCGTATTTTTAAAGTTCATGTAGCGCATAACACGGTAACAGTGCCCATCGCTGACCTTATCTCGAATCATTTAAGCCCGTTTCCATTACTGGTGATCAGTGATGAGAATGGAGAGGTCATTGCGGAAAAAAGACATAGTAATTTCGCAAAAGCGCTGTCTGATCTTCGCTTTTCAAACGTAGAAGAATTACTGGGCAAACAAGAAAATAATGAAACGGGTAGTAAAGGTAATCTAAAGGCGAGTGATTCTGTAGATAGGCAAATTGCTGGGCTATACCTTCGGGTTTATCGGCAACCCATTACAATAACTGGCTTAAACACTGGAGGTGAAGACGACGCAACGACGCTCTACCTGCTAGCTTTCGTAGAAAAAAAAGAAGTGGTCCTCAATAACCTTAAAATTGGTAACAATACAGCGTTATGGATAGTACTCTTTTTAACACTGCTCGTTGCTACACTTCCTATTCTTAAAATTCAGTACTGTGCTCCCACCTATAGCTATACGCGTTCTGATGTTACCCAATGTATTTTAGGGTTATTTATTTTAGTTGGAGTTGCCACGATTGCGATAAGCGATCAGCTTTTTTTTAGATATTGGCTTCAACAAAAGACCCTAGATTCCACACATATACACAAAATGATAAGTTCAGATTTCGATAAAGAGTTATCGGAACTGTTGTTATTAGATTCTCGTTATTTTAAGAGAAGCCAAAGTGATGTCATTTCAGGCTGTGTAGATTCAGGCGGTAGCGAGAATAGTGTCAACGTGACTGATTTATTGAATTGCTCGCTTATTAATGAGCAATCAGTAGCTGATACCAGCGCTTATTTTATTGAAAACTGGTTCTTGCTTGGCAAAAGCGGTGTGGTGAGTCGCTATAAAGAGAACAGGCCTGACATGATTTTTCGCCCGCATAAAAACCTTCATAACTTTAAAAAAACACCTCTAAATGAACGTGAGTACTATAAACGAGCGTGGAATGGAGGTCTGTGGCGCCTAGACATACAGCTTGTTGGTAAATTTCACTATAACACTACAAGGCGAAAAGTTTGCTGTGAAAAATTGCTTGAATCAACTAACGCTATACCCCAGCAATTTTTCATTGAACGAATACGCAATATCGATGATGCAAGGTTTAATAGCCAATTGGTTTTCGAACATATCGATAAAGATGGGGAAAATGGCACCGGCGAAATAACCAAGCGTGTAAGCTCTATAGGTACGCTACTGACCAGCTTAAATCAGCGCGTAATGCCGAAAAATATAGGGTATGCCGTTATCGACCAAGTGGGGAAAGTGCTCTACCACAGTAACGAAGAGCGAAGCTTAGTGGAGAATTTCGTGGCTGAAAACGGACACGATTTACAGCTTTTAACGACGCTATCCAACTTACAGAATATAGACATTGACCAGCCCGCGCAGCTCCAGTTAGATTATGGCGGAGAAGAACACAGCATGGTTATTGGGCCATTGCACTCTACCATACCTGAATGGGCGCTTGTGGTGTTCTACAACCAAGAAGAAGCGTCGCAGGTTAATATGCTTCTGGTGTTTCTAGCAGTTATCCTTTACTTAACCCTGTTAATTCCCTTAGTACTAATTAGCCGATACATTAGCTCACAAGGTGTGTGGGCGCGTTTGTTTCATTATCAGTACGATGATGAAAATACCGCTATACCTAACCCAAATAGCACTACACCTAACGCAAATGTCATAGGGGGAGAGCGTAAAACTTATCGCTGGTTGGCCTTATGGATTTGGTCTGCTTGCGCTATGCAAATTTTCACCATTGGCATTATCGATACCGTTATTCCACGGTTGGCCTTTTTGTCTTTTACGTTAACGTTCATGCTCATCATTTTGCAATTTATCTTTGTGCCCGTTGAAATAGAGGGTAAGAAATTATCATTAAAGGCTTTAGCATGGCGATACGTAAGCACGCCTGGTTTATTAGTTCGAATGCCGTTCTTTATTCCGTTGGTTTGCTTCGCCTCGCTGTCATTACTGCTTTTATCGGGAGTTTTCACTAATACTGAAAACAGCCATGTATCTCACTCAAGCTACGATTCGCTGTTTTTTCCGCTATTAGGGATCGGATTATTTTTGTTCTCTACCTGCTTAATGTGGATAAAATCAGTCCGCGAGGGAATTGCTGTTCAATCAGATAAAAAACCCAGTAGTTTGTCTGAGTTGAGTAGTCGCGTGCCGAACAGTTACATTTGGTATTTAGCGGGATGCATTTATCTTGTTACGGTTGTACCTACGGTTCTATTAGTGAATAGCGTAAATAGCTACATGCTAGAAGGGCAGGCAACCTTCCAGAACCAACATCTATTAGAGATGCAGCAACATGTCTCATTGGAAAGCCAGCAGTATCGAGCATTAATGTATCAAGAGCCATTGAGCGCAAGAGACGGGCTACCAGCTGCTAACCCCGAGATCCCCTTCAAGACCATATTCCCGGCATTAGAACGAGAGAATTGGGTAACATTAGATAAAGCTAAAGACTATTCATCGGTATTGAACAACAACACTGATACTTTTATTAACGCTATTGTCAGTAGTTTAGCGTTGCAAACGGATTCTGCAGCCGAGTATCGATTCAAAGCGGGGACTGACATAAAAACAACCAGTAACCATATACTCCATTACTCATCACAACGCTTCATGCGATCATCCAGTGCCTTCTATATTTTACCTGTGCTAATGATTACTGCTGTTTTCGTATTCAGTGTGTTTTGTGCAGCCCTATTGCTTATTAGTCGCAAGCTGTTAGGTGAGCATATTTTTGACAGCTATCGCTTGCGCCCTCCATCTGAAGCAGAAGACAGTGAGTACATTTGGAAACAACTTACACCACAACACTCTGAACGTATGCAGGTTCAGTTTATTAGCCAACTTAGCCAATCTGACTTAGAAAACGCATTTTTAGCCCACGAATATACCATTTTCGAGAATAAAGTGGGTGACATTCAAGATTGGCTCACTCGGGTGAAAGAACCCGATTTTGATAAAATATTAAAAATAGATGAACTTGAAAATACGCCAACCATTATTTTAAAAGGGCTAAACAAAGCACTGCTTGATCACGCCGAACGGGATGCCGCATTTGAGCTTATTCAAACCCTTCAAAAACACAAGTGTCACTTGATATTAGTATCTGAAATGTCACCGATGCAGTTACTTAGCCACGCCGAGAGCTTCCCTGCGTTTGAAACTCAACATTTACCGAGTAAAAACGAGTTATGGCAGTGGAGCAAATTACTTCGCAGTTTTTATATACATTATTATTGGGTAGCCAGTAAGAAAAATACCCTCACCACATCGCCTACCGCCTTTTCGGTACTGGCGCATGAATCTACGTACTGGCCCGATTTACTCGATGTGCAACGGGCGTTTCTCATTTACCATCTAGAAATAAAGCTAAAGCGCTCAGCAGAAAATATTGATGCAGTATTGTCTGCGCTGAATGGCGTTAATGTGGCTCACCTAAAAGAGGTGCAACACGCATTGAAACTGGACAATTACTGGTCTCCTCAGCAAATCGTTGAGTTTTTTGTTCACCACGCCCGGCCTGCTTATCGCATGCGGTGGGAGCAATGCACCACGAATGAACGGCTCATTTTGTTACAGCTTGCCCAAGGTGCCAAGTTAAACCCAGCCAGTGCTGAAATTATTGGTCATTTACAACGAAGGGGACTAATTTATCGAGATTGCGGATGGCACTTGGTGAATGAGAGCTTCAGGCAATTTGTCATGAGCGCAGAGCCTGCGAAGCACATTGAGGTATGGCTTAAAGAAACGCGGTCGAGTATTTGGCATAATTTGCGACCGCCATTATTTATGCTGGTGGGGCTATTATTTCTGTTAGTGATTTTCAGTGCCAACATTGCCTTCGATTCTATTATTACTACATTAGCGGCAGTGCTAGGAGTATTACCCATGTTAATTACGAATTTGTCTAGCCTTAGAACATTAGAGATATTACCTAAAGACTGACCAATAAAAATGCTGAAGGATGATCAGAAAAAGCCGTATTTTTCTAAATCTTCATATGCACCACAATGCACCAACACGTAGCATGATGTTCATCGTATTCGGTGCGCTTTAATGAACTTGGGGGTAAAGCAGCTTAAAAGGGGAAGTATCCAAAAAAGTGTACTACAACTCATGTTTAGGCGCGTCTTTTAAGTCGAAAGATTTTAAAAAAATAGCGTGAGGCTTGTAGTCACGACGATAAAAACATTGCTGCTAAAATAGGCTATTTTCTTTTGATTTCTAAGATAATAGGGTCAAACGTGAACGATGAAAATGCGTCACTAATCCCCTTTCTTGGTAAAAAGCGGACGAAATTCTAGCGTAACAAAACCTTATGCTCCGCTATAGCAAAATATCAGGTTTTCACCGCATTGTATGTGGATTGTCCGAAATCTGATTTAAAGAATAATTAAAATCTCAATGTAGCAGTTAGTAAGAGATGTACATTTTTGAGCATTGCGCGCACTAAATAAGTGCAATAAATTCAGTGGGTTACTAAAAATTCTCTCTTGCATGCCCGCTTGTTACCCATTAATCTAAAGTTCGGTGTACTTATTAGGCATAGTGGCAAATGAAACAAGAATTAAAAAATAATCCATCAGTTAACTCATCACGTCGTAATTGGTTAAAGTCAGTTGGTTTAGGTGCTGGCGCAGTTGCGCTAACAGCATGTGTAGACTCTAGCGTTAAAGAACTTAGCGCAGCAGGAATGAAAACGGATCATTTTCCTTCAGCTACCCCTAATGCTGTCTCTTATACACATCTCCGAGCCCACGAGACGCTAC
>OJDD01000530.1_pt1 | contig 10452 bp, 9 predicted proteins | sample 1592591 | NCBI WGS metagenome assembly OJDD01 (sample SAMN05416809, study PRJEB24817) | seawater metagenome | isolation source: Sea water | place: Canada:Atlantic | collected 2013-07 | reverse complement strand
AGCTGATCCACGCCACGCCTGAGCAGATCCGTGAGCGGGTATTTACTTCCCAGGCAGAGCTAGGGGAGGGCGTGAGTCGTTTTCCACTCAAAGGCGTGCAGCTGAACAAGTGCCCGGTACTGGCTCCGGCCACCATGCTGAAGTCCCTCTCTGAAGAACGGCTTGCCGAATTAGAACTCGACGGCGCCAAACTGCGGGAGCACCTGGCCATCCTCCGCAAAGCCCCGGACCTGCCAGCCCGAATTGCCCAGGCCTTCGACCAGCCCCATGAAGGCGACCTGACGGACCCGGATGAACAGCTTTACGCTGGCGGCTTTATCAGCAAAACGGACCGCGAGAAGCTCAACTGGCTATTGCAACAGCCGGTGGAAACCCTGGGAGAGCAGGAAGTACGGTTTGAGGATGGGCGTCTGGAAGAGATGCTGTTTCGCTATCGGGCGAGGAATTACCCTAATACGCTGATCGGTGACGAGATGGAGCGCTGGGAAGAATTCCGCAGTCAGCGCTTGATGAATCCGAAAAAAGGTTGGCGATCACTGGAGGCTTTTGGTGAGGAATTACAACGGCTCGCCGCTGATCCGGAGTTAACGCCGGAAAAGCGGCATGTGCTGGAGGAGTTGCATTTGTATGGAGAGTCTTTGATTCCTTATGTTTAAGAGGGATGTTGGCTCTTGCAGAGCCGCCGCTTCGCGTTCTCCCCCTCTCCCCAACCCCTCTCCCGCCAGGGGGGAGGGGCTAAACAGAGATACCCGCATACCCTGACCCATAAGCTCCCCTCCCGCGAGGGGAGAGGGGCTAAAGGCCGTTACCCGCGTACTTTAACCCATGAGCTCCCCTCTCCCCTTGCGGGAGAGGGGCTGGGGGAGAGGGGGCAAGGAGCCCCACCATTCGTTTAAGGAAGAATCATGCACCAAAAGCAATTCGCCAGGCATCTACGCCGAAACATGACAGAGGCGGAACAGCGCCTCTGGTACCACCTACGCGCCTACCGCCTCAACGGCAAACGCTTCCGTCGCCAACAGCCCCTTGGGCCTTATATTGTTGATTTCGTCCATTTTGGTTCAAAGGTGATCGTTGAAGCGGATGGCGGGCAGCATAATGATTCGGCTGGCGACAAGGAGAGGGATGCCTGGCTGGCTAGTCGGGGCTATAGGGTCTTGAGGTTCTGGAATCATGAGTTATTGGCGCAGACCGATGTGGTGTTGTCGGTGATATATGGTGAGCTGGAGCGGCGGTTGATGGATTTGCCGGATACCGGGCGCGGTGCGAGAATGATGAATACGCCATCCAAGCAGGAGGCATAAGGTGTTACAAACAGTAGAAGCATTGATCGATGAACAGGGCCATATTCAGTGGCTTGAAAAAGTATCTATAAAAGGATCCCGCAGGGTTTTGATTACTTTGCTAGACGATGACGAATCTCAGGAAGAGGTTTTGGTCGCTGCAGAGTCTGCGTTAAAAGATGATTGGCTCAAGGATGAGGAAGATACAGCATGGGAGCATTTAAAAAAGGAAGTGTAGTACTGATCAGGTTTCCGTTTTCAGACTTGACCAGTCAAAAACTTCGGCCGGCCGTGGTTATCGCCGGTGTTGGGCGTGAAGACTATGTGCTTTGCCAGGTCACCAGTAAGCCTTATGACTCGTGTGCTATTGAATTAATGGAGAAGGAGTTTTCAAGAGGATCATTGCAAAGAGTTAGTTATGCGCGACCGGGCAAGTTATTTACTGCGAATAGTTCTATATAGCCCCTCTCCCCCGGAGGGAGAGGGGCGACGGGCCTAGGCTCTCTCAGCTACAACTCCCCGCCGCCGCTGAAAATAAACACTCAACCCTTGCCCCATCAAACTCTGCACCTCGCTACCCAGCGCCTCTGCCTGGATCTGTTTCTGCACAGGCTTGGTGGCGAGGCTGTGGCCGTCGGTATCCCGGGCTTTCACCAGTTTCCAGTCCACTTCGTTGCTGAGCAGTGCCATCAGTTCTTTCAACTGCCCCGTGTCCTGTTCACTGAACCAGCGGTCGCGGCAGCCGCCGAGGCCGTAGAAGTCGTTTTCGGCGATCAGGGACTGCCATACAGGATCCTGTCGGTTCGTCAGCACCATGCGCCGGAGCTGTCGCAGGACGGTACGTGTGGGCTGCAGGCCGTGTTGGGCGATCAAGCGGCGGATCTGTTTGTCGCCGTCGGTCTGTTCGTTGACAGCGGTGTGCATATGGACGACAGCACCGTTGCCGGTCGCTGAACTGACCAGGGCCGCCAGAGACACGTCAGTCATGTGGGAAGAGGGCAGGCGGCCGATTTCGATCCAGTGCACCTTGTGCTCATCGGCGACAAATTGCTGCGCGATGGACCACGGCCAGTACACGATGTTGCTGATGCCCATCTCACCCGAGAGTCGCGTTGCCTTGGCAACGTTGGCCAGGGATTCGTCTACGGCGATTACTTCCACGTCTTTCAGGTAGTGCGCCAGTTCCATGGCGCGCTGGCCGGACTGTGCGCCACACACCATGATCCGCAGCGTTTCCGGCAGTTGTTCGATATTCATGCCCAGCTCGGTCGCCATCATGGTTTTCAGGCTGGCTTCGGAACGGTAGGCGAGTTTCGACCAGTTGGGCCAGGCCTGGGGAACGTCGGTTTTCTCCAGGCAAAGCTCGGCTGATTTCTCGTCGAAACTCTGTTTGATGGCTTCTTCCGAGGCACGATTGTAGTAGCTGGCGGCCATCATCCCCTGCATGGCAACCGGCCAGTCCACCAGATTCCAGCGGCCTAGCTGTACAGCATACTTCTGATGGAACAGAGCTCCGTACATGGCACTGACGATCAGCGAACCGATCATGCCATCCTGTTGCTCGCCCATCGCAAGCTGGGCGCAAATGCTGTCGTTGATGGCGGAGGCCAGCCGCTCTTCGTCGTCCTCCGCTGTCAGGGCGTAACCGGTGCGATCGGCGTAAACCGTCAGCGCCAGCGCCAGCGGCTGGAGTTCGTCCCGCAGTTCAACGGTTTGCGCAACTTCGGCAATGACCGCTCGGCGCAGCAGCGTGACCAGCTCTTCCACGGTGGGGTCTGGCATCAGGGTTTTTTCCAGTGCCAGTATCAGCAGTTCGTCTTCGCTCGCGGCGTCCAGATCGACCTGGGCATTCGGGTTTTCCAGATCGTATTGCTGGCGGATGATGGCCCCTACGAACCGGCCGATTTGCTGGTGGGGCAGGCCGTCATGGCGTAGCAGGAGAATGGCATCGCGGGCCAGTTTGGTATCGGCCCGGTTTACATCCAGGTGCTCGGCGCAGGTCAGCATGCCGCTGTAGATAGACGGCCATTCCAGGCCCGTCTCCAGCAGTTTGCGGTAGTGCAGGTAAGCCACATCGAACTGACCCTGCAGCCGCTTGGCATGGGCAACCCCGCCAAAGGCGGCGGCAGATTGCCGGTCTATCTCCAGCGCTTGAATGAAATACTGCTCCGCCAGGGCCGGGCGCTCGGACTTGATTGCCCAGTAGCCCAGGTTGGTGAATTGTTGGGACTGTGCCGGGTCATGGCTCAGGCTATCGGTGAACAGGGTGTGTGCCTTATCAAGCGCGCCGTCATCCATTTCCACGCGCCCCAGCAAGCCTAGCGCGCCTGCGTTGCCGGGTTCCTGTGCCAGAACCTCATTCAGGTAGTCACGGCATTCCTGCCGCGCCTTGAGACGCTGAACCAGCGATGTCGGGCTGTTTGACTCGGCATAAGCCAGGTTTGCCTGCAGCAGTAGCCGCGCAATATGGGCTTTTTGTGCGTCTGTGGCATGGATGTTGTGCTGTGCTTGCATGGGGCTACCCCTTTAAATCCGTGACGAAACCCGATTAACCCTGCAGCAACTGCAGAACCTGCTGCGGCCTTGCGTTGGCCTGGGCCAATACCGACAAGCCGGCCTGCTGCAGCACCTGCGTGCGGGCAAGGTTTGCGGATTCGGCCGCAAAGTCGGCGTCCTGGATTCTGGAGCGGGCCGCGGTCAGGTTTTCAGCGGTGGTGCCAAGATTCGCAATCGTGGTTTCGAAACGATTCTGGATGGCGCCCAAATCCGCTCGCACGCTATTAATAGATTGCAACGCGGAATCCATGGCGAGCAGAGCTTTATTTGCCCCCGAGATCGTAGAGATATCGACTGTGGCCACATTTTGTGTGTCGTCGACATTCAGGAGTGCCTGGTTGAAACCGATGATATCGCCACCGCCACTGATGGTGACATTATCCAGGGACTGCAGGGTGACCTCGCCGCGATAGAGAAAGCTGTTAGAGACAGTTGCGTCCGTGTTAGCTGTCTGGGTGAAGCCATCCTGGAACAGCGAGGTAATGCTTGATGCATCGCCTGCGAGTTCAGTGTTTGCTGCATTTCCCTCGGTGATCGACATGGTTTCGTCAATGTCGATGTTCCTGCCATCGTCAGCGCGAAGTACGAGCTCGCCGGATGTGTCGATTTCTGCGCGTACTCCGGTCTTGCTGCTGAATTCATTGATGGCCGCTTCAGCATCTGCAAGGGAGATCGAGTCACCTGTGTCTAGCGTGGTCTCGAGAACTTTTACGCCATTGATGTCGAGGCTGTAAGTAGCTGTGTCGCCCTCCGCAGCCGGGTCGGTAAAGGTAGCGAGGGAGGCATTGCCGGTGCCAATGCCGGCGAAACTTTTTTCGGTTTCAGCAAGGGCGCTCACACCATCCAGGGCACTGCCGTTAATGGCGGCGGCCTTGGCGTAGGCACTGTCAGCCTCCTGTCCTGCGAGAGTGCCCGCAAAACGGGTCGAATCGGCTACCACGGTTCCATTAATGATGACTGATGTTCCTGTAGCCGCGCTGCTAACGCCACTAAAGTCAGTTATACCAGTTTGGGCGGCACCGTTAGTTCCGCCTGTGGCCGTGCCCAGTGATTCTGCGCCGGTGCGAGCGACCTGGCCGGCCACATCGACAACTGAACCAATCTGGTTCGCCTTGGTGCCATCAATGGATACGCCAATCGTCTGGTTAGCGTTAGCACCTACTTGGAACTGCTGGGTGGTATAGCTGCCATCCAGAATGCGCAAACCGTTGAACTCGGTTTCCGAGGCGATGCGGTCAATCTCTTCAATCAGCTGAGACACTTCCGCCTGGAGTGCCTTCCTGTCGGAACCAGAGTTTGTGGCGTTGGCGGATTGAACTGCAAGTTCACGAATCCGTTGCAGTGCGTTTGCTGCTTCTCCCAATGCACCTTCGGCGACCTGGGACAGGGAAATACCGTCGTTGGCGTTTCGGATCGCCTGATTGAGCCCTTTGACCTGACTCGTAAAGCGCTCGGAGATTGCCAGGCCTGCCGCATCGTCTTTCGCGGAATTGATGCGCAGACCAGAAGACAGTCTTTGAAGTGTGGTGTCAGCCGAACGCTGTGAGGTGTTCAAGTTACGTTGGGCGTTCAGTGAAGCTACGTTGGTATTAATCACTTGTGGCATTTCTTTTCTCCCTGCTCCCAGGTGCCGGTGGCCAGGCGCCATGATGCTTGAGCGCATGGTCGGCAAAATATCGTTTGATGACCGTTTGGAGAGAGCAAAGCGAACGCTGTGCCAGTTTTCCGAAAGTGGCATTAAGGCACTGAAAAATATGGCTAAATAGTTATAACTTTAAGTTTTAGTTGGTAGCGTTCTGCCATGGAAATGGCGGTCATAACGGTAAGTCATTGCCGCTTTTACAATCTCTTACAAAGTTTTTTGCGTTATTTTCTCAAGGAAGGAATCGGGGTGCCGTTAAGCATTGCAACAGGGCGGTGCTACCAACAAACGATTAGGCGCCGGACCTTTTTCACAAAGAAACGACACTAGTCGAAAAGGGGAAGCATTATGGCTCTCGGAATTAACACCAACGTTGCATCACTGTCTGCTCAGAACCAGTTGGGCAACTCCCAGAAGCTGAATGACCAGGCGCTTGAGCGTCTGTCTTCAGGCCTCCGTATTAACTCAGCCAAGGACGACGCCGCGGGCCTCGCTATCTCTACCCGTTTTCAGGCTCAGATCAGTGGCCTGAACGTTGCCCAGCGTAACGCCAACGACGGTATCTCTCTGGCGCAGACCGCAGAAGGTTCTCTGGGTGAAATCACCAACAACCTGCAGCGTATCCGTGAGCTGTCAGTTCAGTCTGCAAACTCCACCAACAGTGCCTCTGACCGTCAAGCCCTGCAGGAAGAAGTTAGCCAGCTGGTGAGCGAAATTGAGCGTACCGCTACAACTACTCAGTTCAACGGCCTCAACCTTCTGGACGGTTCCTTTTCTGCCCAGCAGTTCCAGGTGGGTGCGAATGCCAACCAAACTATTAACGTGACCGTCGGTGGCGCTCGCTCAACACAAATTGGTTCGGTCGTAAATGAAGCCGGTCTGGCTTCAGTCACCGGTACTGTCACTCTCGCCGGCGCCGGCACTGCGGAAACCTCAGCAGACTCGTATGTTGGCGTGAGCTCGGTCGACTCTAATGGTGCAAACGTTCAAATCAACGGCACGGACATTCGTAACTCCGCTGAGTTCACTGGACAAACCGCTCGTGGTGAGACTTCCGATTCGGCTTTCGCTAAAGCGGCAGCTGTGAACGCGAGTGGGGCCGGTGTAACGGCGGTGGCTACAAACGAGCAAACCATTGATTTGGGTGGTGCAAATGCGTTGGATGGCGGCACGATCGACGCGGGAGATTCGATTGCCTATTCGCTTAAAGTCAATGACAAAGCTGTTTTCGACGTAACGCTGGACAGTACTACCGGAACCGTTTCGGCTACAGATATTCGTGATGCCATTAACCAGAACTCATCTGAAACAGGCGTCACCGCATCACTGGACGGCAATAACCTTGTCCTGAAAAATGCGGATGGCGGCAATATCAAGCTTGAAGAAGATATCACCGTTACCAACGGCACTGCGACAACCGGCGAGACGCTGGATTCCATCCTGGCCACGGGCGCAGCCGATGATGCTAGCGCAACTCTCAGGGGTAACTTGTCCATCCAGTCGTCGGATTCTGTAACAGTAACCGGTGCTCAAGATGTGCTTGGCTTGGATGCGACTCAGTCAGTCATGACCGTGGACACTACGAAGTCTGTTGCAACCATCGACATTTCTTCTGTCTCTGGCGCTAATGATGCGATTTTGGCTGTCGACGCCGCCCTGGATAGCATCAACAGCTCGCGCGCTCAGTTGGGTGCGGTTCAGAGCCGGTTCGAGTCCACAATCTCTAACTTGGCAACAACCTCTGAGAACCTGAGCGCAGCCAACAGCCGGATCCTCGACGCGGACTTCGCGGCAGAAACTGCCAAGCTGTCCAAGTCCCAGGTACTGCAGCAGGCTGGCATCTCGGTTCTGGCCCAAGCTAACGCCCGCCCGCAGCAGGTTCTGTCCCTCCTGCAGTAAGGGGATAGCGGTAACATCCGGAGCCTTCGGGCTCCGGTTTAAGCCGTTTAAGGATAGTGAGGTCAGCTATGAATGACGTTAACCTGAATGGCCCGGATCTGAGGCTGGTTCGTACCAGTGAGCAAGCGCCGGCACGGGCAATTTCGTCATCTCAGGCCGAGGGCAGGAATGCCTCCGACCTGGCTGCTTCATCAACAGAAAAGGGCGCTGACAGTCGCGCTGTTTCTCAGGCTCAGGAGGTTTCCAAAGCTGAAAGGCTTCAAAACCGGAGCGAGAGCCAAAGAGAAGAGCTGGATGATGCGGTGTCGCAACTGAATGACTTCGTTCAGAGCGTGCAGAGAGATCTGCAGTTTGAAGTTGATAACGAGCGTGGTGCAACTATTGTCCGCGTAGTGGATCAGCAGACCCAGGAAGTGATTCGGCAGATTCCCGATGAAGTGGCTTTGAGGTTGGCAGAAAAATTGCAGCAGGATGAACCGCTGACGCTCCTCAACATCGAAGTGTAAAAGCTAAAGCTTGAGCGCTAGAGTTGAATGCGTGTATTCGGCACCGCCTTACCTGATGGTTCGGCGGTGTTTTGCGTTCAATCTGACGCACACTTTGTTACAAAAATGGCCAGGTCTGAGGCAAAGTTTTGCCGCTCTCGGCCGTTAAGCACTTAAATCAAGAGAACGCCTTCTTGAGGAGGCAATGTTATGGCAGGTATATCATCATTAGGTATCGGATCCGGGGTTCTGAGTTCAGACCTCGTCGATCAGCTCGTGTCTGCCGAGCGCAAGCCCACAGAAAGCCGGCTGGAATTCAAAACTCAGCGTGCCGAGGCGCTCTTGTCCGCCTATGGCACATTGCGCAGCGCTATCACTGAATTACGCTTGCCAATGCGGCAGCTGAGTGCTCCGGATAACATGACGGCGTTCTCCGTCAGTTCCTCCAATGAAGACCTCGCAGTAACACTGGATGATAGTAAGGCCAGTCGTGGCTCTTACACGGTCCAGGTAGATAGTCTTGCACAGGCGCAGTCACTGGCTTCCGGCACCTACGCAGATAAGGACACCACTGGTATTGGTACGGGGTCTCTTACCTTGCAAGTTGGTGATGAATCTAAAGTTCTGACCATTGATGGAACCAATAACACCCTTCAAGGCCTGGCCAATGAGATTAACGATGCCGGCATAGGTGTAACGGCAGGTGTTATCGACACCGGCTCCGGTTTTCGCCTCGTGATGTCTGCTGAGGAAACCGGTGTCGCTAATGCCGTATCGATTACCGCAACCGACGATGATGGCAATAACACCGATGCCGCTGGCCTTTCGCGGTTTGTGTTCGACGGAACAACCAATAATTTGACGGAGACCATCGCGGCCAAGGATGCGGTGGTACAAGTCAATGGCATTCAGATAACTCGCCCGACCAACAACATTGAAAACGTCATTGATGGTCTGAGTTTCGAGTTGAAGGCCGAGGGCGTGACTTCGAACGTCAAGGTCGAACAGAATTTCGGAGCTGTTGCCGATCGAGTGCAAGGCTTTGTCGATAAATTCAATGGCCTGCAGTCGGTGATCAAGGGACTTTCAGGGTTCAATGCCGAGACTGGCCAAGGTGCACTGTTGACCGGCGACAGTACTGTTCGTGGCATTCAGAATCAGCTTCGGAATGTTCTCACCCGGGTTGTGCCTGGTCTTGAAAACGCTTCAGTCCGTAGTTTGGCCGATGTTGGTATTACGACAGACTTTGAAACCGGTAATCTAGAGCTTGATCGTGCCAAGCTTGAAGAGCAGCTTAAGAACAATCCAGATGATGTGACTGCCCTTTTTGCTGAACAGGGGCGGGCTTCAGACTCTCAGGTTGAGTTTGTTCGAAGCGGTATTAGCACAGAGCCCGGCACGTACGGCATTAACATTACCCAGGCGGCTTCTCGGGGTTCAGTTTCGGGCAATGCGGCGCTGGCGGACAACGTCACCATCGATGACACAAATGATGAGCTCACGTTGTTTGTTGACGAAGAGACCAGCGTGTCATTGAAGCTGGATGCCGGTACTTATGCGACCGCGCAGGATTTAGTGGATCAGATTCAGAGCCAGATTAACGCAAGCTCTGCCCTGAGTGCGGCGGGTGGCTCGGTGCAGGTGTCACTGAACGGAAACGGCCAACTTGCATTTACTTCCAGTAAGTATGGTAGCGAATCGAACGTAAGTGTTACTTCAGTTGAAAGTGGTGCTGCTCTTGGTTTGGCGGTAGCTACTGGAGCCGCTGGAGTGGATGTCGACGGGACCATTGATGGCCGCGCCGCCGAGGGAGACGGGCAAGTCTTGTTCCTCGGCAGTGGAAACGGAGATGCCTCCGGCCTCCAGGTAAAAATTACCGGCGACCAGATTGGTAGTCGGGGAAACATCCAGTTTATTGAGGGCATCGCAGAGCGGACTGTTGATCTGGTAACCAACATTGTTGGTGCAGATGGTGCGTTAGAATCCCGGACAGAAGGTTTGAATAAAGAGCTTGAGCGAATTCAGGCTGAGCAGGTGAAGTTGGATGAGCGTATCGCTTCTTATCGCGAGCGTTTGGTGTCCCAGTTCAGTGCTGCTGACTCTCTGATTTCCCAGCTCAACAGTACTCGGGAGTATGTGAGCCAGCAGTTGGCTGCGCTCGCTCCCCAGAACAATCGTGATAACTGATCCGGTAAGACCGGAACCTGAAGCAAGAGGCAACCTATGAATGGTTTACAGGCATATCAGCGCGTAAATACCCAGACCAGCATCACCGATGCCGATCCTCACAGGCTGATCCAGCTTCTTTACAACGGAGCGTTGGAACGCATTAACATGGCTAAAGCCAGGATGCAGGCGAAGGATTTTGAGGGCAAAGGCCGGTTGATTTCCAAAACGATTGAAATCATCGGTGGCCTCCGTGGTTTTCTGGATTTCGAGAAGGGTGGCGATCTGGCCGTACGCCTGGAATCGCTTTATGACTACATGGAGCGGACCCTTTTCGAAGCGAATGCCAAGAATGACGTCGCTAAACTTGATGAAGTCGCGGACCTTCTGCGCTCAATCAAAGACGGCTGGGATGGCATCC
>OJDD01000529.1_pt1 | contig 10456 bp, 8 predicted proteins | sample 1592591 | NCBI WGS metagenome assembly OJDD01 (sample SAMN05416809, study PRJEB24817) | seawater metagenome | isolation source: Sea water | place: Canada:Atlantic | collected 2013-07 | reverse complement strand
GATAGCGTAGCGTCTCGTGGGCTCGGAGATGTGTATAAGAGACAGACCCAGAAGAAGATAATATCGAAACCAGTGATCAGCACCGAGGTGGGGAAGTATTTCGCCAGCTCGTCCGTTTGCTCGGGCCAGCCAAGTGTGCCGATGGGCCAAAGGCCGGAGGAGAACCACGTGTCGAGGACATCGGGGTCGCGGGTGAGTTTTACATATTTTTCAAGATTATGATCCGTACCGTAGCCCATTGAGGGTATTCCATCGCTATCATCAATAGTGATCTCGACATCCGGCCCATAATAATCGCGCGCCATTTTTAGTGCGTCTTGTTCATTTGCGGCGCAAAATTCAATCGGGTCTCTACGGTTCCAAGAAAGCGCAGCGGCGGGTGTATCAGACGCTCGTGACTCCGCAGCGTAACGATCTAGTTCGTCGTTGCTAGGACCAAACCACACGGGGATCTGATGCCCCCACCAGAGTTGGCGCGAGATGCACCAAGGTTCGATATTCTCGAGCCAGTGGAAATACACCTTTTTATCCTGCTCGGGCAGGATTTGGACATCACCATTGCGCACGGCGTCGATGGCGGGTTGCACGATTTTCGAGGTCTCAACAAACCATTGGTCGGTCAGCATGGGTTCGATCACTACTTTGGATCGGTCACCAAACGGCTGCATGATCTTCTTGGGCTCGACCAGCGGGACCAGCATTTCGTCACGCTCTTCGCCGCCTTCTTCTGGGGCGAGGGGGGCTTTGACAGGCTTGCCCAAGCGCGGATCGGTCGGCGGCACCATGACGGCCAAGCCTTCGGCGGTGATATCGGCGATGACCTTGGTGCGCGCCTCGAACCGGTCGAGGCCGCGGTATGCGTCGGGGACGAGGTTGATTTCTGTCGCGTCCGCGGGCGCGTCTTCACGGCCTTCGGCGATGGCGGCCGCGCGTGCGGCGGCGGCGTCATAGGGCAGGCCGTCGGCGCGCATGGCACCGCGGGTGTCCATCAGCGCGTAGAGCGGGATATTATTACGTTTGGCGACGCCGTAGTCGTTGAAGTCATGCGCGCCGGTGATCTTGACCGCGCCCGAGCCGAAATTCTTGTCGGGGTATTCGTCGGTGATGATCGGGATGCGGCGGCGCTGCGCCTTGGGGCCGACGGGGATTTCACACAGCTTGCCAACGATCGGCGCATAGCGTTCGTCAGAGGTGTGAACCGCGACCGCGCCGTCGCCCAACATGGTTTCGGGGCGGGTCGTCGCGATAGAGATATAGTCGCGCTCCTCGGAAAGCGTCACGTTACCGTCTTCGTCTTTCTCGACGTACGTATAGGTCGCGCCATCGGCCAGCGGGTATTTGAAGTGCCACATGTGCCCGTCGACTTCGGTGGATTCGACTTCGAGGTCGGAAATCGCCGTCTCGAAATGCGGGTCCCAGTTGACCAGACGCTTGCCGCGATAGATCAGGCCCTTGTTATACATATCCACGAAGACCTTGATCACGGCGTCGTGGAAGTTGCCTTCCTCGCCCGCGGGGGCACCGGGGGCACCGGACATGGTGAAGGCGTTGCGCGACCAATCAAGCGAGGTGCCCAGACGTTTGAGCTGGCCGATGATCGTGCCGCCGGACTTCTGCTTTTGCTCCCACACTTTGGCGGTGAAATCCTCGCGGGTGAAATCGGTGCGGCGTTTGCCGTCTTTGGCAAGCTCGCGTTCCACCACCATCTGCGTCGCGATACCGGCGTGGTCCTGACCGGGCTGCCACAGCGTGTCAAAGCCGCGCATCCGGTGCCAGCGCACCAGAATATCTTGCAATGTATTGTTGAACGCATGGCCCATGTGCAGCGATCCTGTCACGTTGGGCGGCGGGATCATGACCGAAAAGGTTTCCTTGCGCGAGGCATTGGCACCGGCCTTGAAGGCACCGGACTCTTCCCATGCGGCATAGAGGCGGGCTTCGGCCTGGGCGGCGTCAAAATTCTTGTCGAGGGCCATGATCAGCGTCCTTCTTTTAGCGTAGCGCTTTAAGCTTTGGGATGATCTAGCCGAGCGGGGCGTAAAGGGGAAGGCTGGGGCGTTGAAAACTTGGCGTCGCTGTGCCAGCTTTCGCCGCGCATCGTATGGACATCGCTGGTTTCGCGCTTAAGGTCGGGCGCAAAGCCAAGATGATGATCAAAGGATGCCGCCAGATGGAAAAGTTCGGGAAAAGCCAACCGGTCAAACGGGTTGAGGATGTGCGGTTTCTGACCGGCGAGGGGCGCTATGTGGATGACATTGCGCCTGCCGACGCGCTGCATGCCTATTTCTTCCGATCTCCTGTCGCGCATGGGGTGATCACCACACTGGATGTCACGGATGCGTCCGAGGCAGACGGCGTACACGCTGTCCTGACAATCAAGGATCTGGAAGCTGCCGGCATGGATATCTCTATGGCGGCGACGGTGTTGCAGAACCGAGATGGCAGCGAAGGGGCCAAGCCGTTGCGCCCCATGCTTGCGAAGGACCGTGTGCGTTTCGTCGGGGAACCTGTTGCGGTGGTGATCGCCGAGACGATGAACCAGGCGCGTGACGCCGCAGAGCTGATCATGTTCGAGGTAGACGATCTGCCCACCCATATGACGCTGGAGCGTGGCGGCGAGACGCTGCATCCAGAAGCGCCGGACAATATGGCATTCGACTGGGGCATGGGGGATGAGGAGGCCACGCAAAAGGCATTCGATGCGGCGGCAAAAACGGTCAGCCTGAACGTCGGAGACAACCGTATCATCGTCAACGCGATGGAGCCGCGCGGCTGTTATGCTGAATGGGCCGACGGCAAGGTGCATGTTTCCAACAACGGGCAGGGCGTTTGGGTGCACAAAGGCAACCTCAAACGCGTGTTCGGGCTAGATGACGACCACGTACAGGTGACCAACCCCGATACGGGCGGTGGTTTCGGCATGAAGGCCGCGGCCTATCCCGAATACTTCTCGGTTGCGCAGGCGGCGCGGGCCTTGGGGCGTCCGGTGCGCTGGATGTCGGACCGGACCGAAGCCATGCTCAGCGACAATGGCGGGCGCGATCTGACCTCGCTTGCGGAATTCGCCTTTGACGAAAACAACAAGATCACGGCCTACCGCGTCCGCACCAAATGCAACCTCGGGGCCTATAACAGCCAGTTCGGCCAGCCCATTCAGGCGCTGCTGTTCAGCAAGGTCTTGATGGGTGTCTATGATGTGCAGACCACGTGGCTGCAGGTCGAAGGCTATTACACCAACACGGTGCAGACCGATGCCTATCGTGGTGCCGGTCGACCCGAGGCGATTTATGTGCTGGAGCGCTTGATGGACCGCGCCGCGCGCGAGTTGGGCGTCGACCCGTGGGAACTGCGCCGGATCAACTTTATCAAGCCCGAGCAGTTTCCCTATACCTCTGCCACAGGCGAGCTATACGATGTGGGCGAATTCAACCGCTTGCTGACCCGCGTCGCCGTCGAGGCGGATCATGATGGCTTTGCAGCGCGCAAGTCGGCGGATGCGGCCAAGGGGCTGCTGCGCGGGCAGGGGCTTTGCTATTACATCGAAAGCATCCTTGGCGATCCGGCAGAGGGGGCCAAGGTCGAGTTCAACGAAGACGGCACCGTGTTCATCTATGTTGGTACCCAATCGAACGGGCAGGGGCATGAAACCGTCTATGCGCAATTCCTGTCGGATCAGACCGGGATCCCAGCTGAATTGATCCACGTTATTCAAGGCGATAGCGATCTGATCAAACAGGGCGGCGGGACTGGCGGCTCGCGCTCTGTCACCACGCAAAGCACGGCAACGCTGGCGACGGTGGCCAAGATGACCGAAGCTTTCACCGCCTTTCTGTCTGACGAAATGGGCGTGCCTGCGGCGCAGATCAGCTTTGACGACGAACGCTTCCGCGCGGACGGGTCGAACATGACCCCCACCATGCTGGAAGTCGCCGAGATGGCCCGCCAGAAAGGCCGCGACGATCTGCTGGTGCACCACGAACGGGCGACCTTGCCGGGGCGCAGCTATCCCAACGGGGCGCATGTGTCAGAAGTTGTGATCGACCCCGAAACAGGCGTTGTGACCGTTGACCGCTATACGGTGGTGGATGATTTCGGCAATCTGATCAACCCGATGCTGGCCGAAGGTCAGGTGCATGGCGGGGTGGTGCAGGGCATCGGCCAGGCTATTCAGGAGCATGTGGTCTATGATGAAGACGGCCAACTGCTGACGGCCTCTTTCATGGATTACGCGATCCCGCGCGCGGCGGATGTGCCGTTCGTGTCCTTCAACTCCGAACCCGTGCCATCTACGGCGAACCTGATGGGGATGAAGGGCTGTGGCGAGGCGGGGACCGTGGGCGCATTGGCGGCCGTGTCGAACGCGGTACAGGATGCCCTGTGGGAGCGTGGCGTGCGTCAGGCCGACATGCCGTTCACACCGCATAAAGTCTGGGCCTTGCTGAACGACGCCGCCATCGCGGCAGAGTGAGCTTGGCTTGTCTCGGGGCGCATTACCCGCCCCGAGACTGCGGTTTAGCCCGTGATCTTCATCACGATGCAGGTGGTTGAACCGGTGGCATACAGCTTGCCATCCTCGACCCCGCGAATTTCGCCATGTGCGACACCGGTAGAACGACCCACGTGATCGGTCGTGCCGATGCAGTCGATCTGCATGCCCAAGGGGATCGAACGCAGGATGTTAATCTTGTATTCCAGGGTTGTATAAACCGACCCGCGCGGGACTTTGGTCATCACGGCGCAGGCCATCGCGGAATCGAGCAAGGTGCCGTACCAGCCCCCATGCACGGTCCCCATCGGGTTGGTCACGTTGAACTCGGGCGTGCCGCGAAATACCGCGCGGCCCTCGGACACGTCATGCAGCGCATAGCCCAAGGTGCCGCCAATGGGCGGGCCGGGATTGGTGCCGTCCAGGATCTTCTGCATGAATTCCAACCCGCTGAGAGAGAGCGCTTCGGATTGGCTCAGCAAATCTTCGGGTGTTTCGGCGAGGCGTGGCATAAAAAATCTCCGGCAGTTGAATGCCGGAGAAGACTGTTCTGTTCTTGACCCAAGGGCAAGTTGTGCGGTGGTTTTACGCCACGTCGGACAACGATGTTTGCGCCGTCACCCCAAGGGCACGACAGACGGCACGGGTCAGCTCGGGCCGGTTGAGCGTGTAGAAGTGCAGGTTCTCGACACCTTCCGACACCAGTTCGCTGCACATTTCGGTGCAGAGCGCGGTGGACAGCAGATCGTGACGGTCATCGCGGATCGCGGCGGCATAGGCTTCGTCCAGTGCTGCTGGCACGCTGGCCCCGCAGCGGGTGGCAAAGTTGCGCGCCGATTTCCAGTTTGTCACCGGCATGATGCCCGGGGTGATCGTCTTGGTGATCCCCGCCGCGGCACAGGCGTCGCGGAAGCGCAGGAATGTTTCGGTCTCGAAGAAGAACTGGGTGATCGCCTCGTCCGCGCCAGCGTCGAATTTGCGTTTCAGCCATTCGACGTTCTGCGCCTGATCGTGGGATTCGGGGTGCGGTTCGGGGTAGGCTCCGACGCGCAAGGTGAACTTGCCGGTCTTTGCCAGCGCCTCGATCAGCTCGACACTGTCGGCAAAGCCGTCCGCGTGGGGCGTGAAGGTCGGTGCACCGTTTTCGGGATCCCCGCGCAGGGCGACAATATCGGTCACGCCGATCTCGGCAAAGCTGTCGGCGACCTCAAGCGTTTCGGCCTTGCTGGCCCCCACGCAAGTCAGATGCGCGGCAACGGGCAGGCCAGAGGTGCGGCGCAGCACATGCGCAGAATCATGGGTCAGGTCGCGGGTAGACCCGCCCGCGCCGTAGGTCACGGAAAAGAAACGTGGGGCCAGCGGTGCCAGGGCCTGCGCCGTGTCCCAAAGACGGAACGACGCGTCCACGGATTTGGGCGGGAAGACTTCGAATGAAACGGCGGGACTGGTCATTTTTACGATCCTGTTTTTAGCTTTCATCTCTTGTCGCACAGATGCGGTTGTGAAACAAACTCATAACTTTCATTTTCAACATGAGGAACGCCTCATATGCATATCGAGTTCCGTCACCTGCGCACCATTCAGGCGATTCACGAAGCAGGCGGGCTGGCCCGCGCGGCAGAGACGATGAACATCACCCAATCAGCCCTGTCCCATCAGGTAAAGGGGTTGGAGGATCAGGCCGGCGTGGAACTGTTCGTGCGCCGGTCCAAGCCGCTGAAGCTGTCGCCCGCAGGCTTGCGGCTGCTCAAGCTGGCGCAGCAGGTCTTGCCGCAGCTTGAAGCAGCGCAGGCCGAATTCATGGGGCTGCGCGCGGGCAGCACAGGGCGCATGCATATCGCGATCGAATGTCACGCCTGTTTCGAATGGCTGTTCCCCGTGCTCGAACAATTCCGCAAAAGCTGGCCCGATGTGGATGTCGATATCCGCCCCGGGCTGGCCTTTGACGCTTTGCCTGCCTTGCTGCGCGAAGAGGTGGATCTGGTGGTCTCCTCTGATCCCGAAGACCTGCCGGGCGTGAAATTCGTCGAGCTGTTTGATTACAAGGCAGTCTTTGTCGCCTCCAGCACGCATCCCTTGGCGCAGAAGCCCTTTGTTGAAGCGGCGGATTTCCGGGGCGAGACGCTGATCACCTATCCGGTGGAACGGACCCGTCTGGATGTGTTCAGCCAGCTCTTGATCCCCGCCAAGGTCGAACCGCTGGCGATCCGGCAGGTGGAGCTTACGGCGGTGATCCTGCTGCTGGTCGCGTCGAACAGAGGCGTGTCGGTGCTGCCCGATTGGGTCGTGCGCGAGGTGAAATACAGCAATGATTACGTCACCCGTCCGCTGACCGAGAACGGCATCACCCGCAGGCTTTATGCGGCGGTGCGCGAGGATGATCTGGAGAAACCGTTTATGACCAAGCTCTTGGGGTTGGCAGGGGAAGAGGCGCGCAAATTGCAGCGGGCCTGATCGCTGCTGCCCTTAGCGGTGCAGCCGCGGGTCGAGCGCGAAGTCTTCCTGCACCACATCGTCGTAGTGATCGGCTGCCTTTTGGGCGTCAAAGATCAGGTTCCAGCTGTGCCGCGATACCGTTGACGGGATCAGCACAAACAGGTGATCGCGCAGCAGCGCGTCGCCAAATCCCTTTTGCCCCGCACCATGGGCACCGGGCACCAGCCAGTTCGGGTTGGGGACATCCGCGGCTTGCACCATATGCACCGTCGTCGGGTCGATCACACGGCCTGATGTCAGCACGTGATGCGCGGTGTCCAGCGCCTTGAACCCCTTGTGCACCGCAACCTCGAGGATCGCGGTGGCAGGGTCGAGCGCGGTATAGACCGCCCGCACACCGCTGCTGTTCCAGCGTCCACCGACGCGGTAAGCCCCTTCGCCGCTGTGCCATGTGGGCGCATGCTGCCGTTGATCCAGCCGCCAAAAACGCAGCTCGCCCGTCCCAAGCGGCGGGGGCAAAGGGGTCAAGCGTAGACCCCGTACTCCATCCGGGTGAGCGCGTTTTCAACGGCTTCCGCCCCCGCTGCCGACGACAGCAGGTCAATCGGGCGGCGGTTATCAAGGCCGATGGCAGGGGCCAGCATCCATGCCTCTGCAGCGTCCTGATCGCCCAAGACATCCGTCGCCTGCGCCAGCAGCTCGGCAAAGCGCCAAGCGCGGCTGCTTTGTTCGGGGGACAGACGGTCCTTGCCCTTGTCGGCTTTCTTGCGCTGAAGCGTGCGCAGGCTCATCCCGATCGCCTTGTTCAGCGCATCGCCCGAGGACAACACCGACACGGTATCGACCAGATGCAGCAGCGCTTTAGAGGAGATGCCTTTCACGATCACATCATGCGCATCAAGCGAGTTGCGCACCGTCTGGTTGATCACCTTGCGCCCGCCCAGCAGATGGAACGCACGCACGGCGTCCTCTGCATCCACGTCGATCAGGGGGATTGCACTGCTGTCGGATTGAAAGGCCGTCGCACCCATGGCTGAACTCCTTTTCGTCATGTGTCGTAAAATATATGACACGTGACGCATTATTTTTCAAGGGGGCAGGGGGGCTCGCATTCATGCGATGAAGGGCAGGGGCGCGCACGCCCCCGCCGGTGAGGTGTTAGCCAACCTTGACGATGGCCTTGCCTTGGTTGCCACCGGTCAACAGGTCCATGAACGCTTGTGGCGCGTTTTCCAGACCCTCGGTAATGTCCTCTTTCAGCGCAATGGTGCCGTCGGCGACCTTGGGGGCGACTTCCTTGAGGAACTTGGGGAAATTGTTCCAGTGGTTCGAGATGATGAAGCCGTTCACGCTGAGGAAATTCACAAGGATTGTGCGCCAGAGTTTCGGCGCGGTCAGCGCCTCTTCGGCGGCACCAGCACCCAGACCACCGGCGTTATACCACGCGATCATACCGCAGATCGGGATGCGCCCATGCGGGTTCATCATCGGGATCACGGCCTCAAGCACTTTGCCACCGACGTTTTCAAAATAGATGTCGATCCCCTTGGGGCAGGCGTCTTTCAACGCGACGCGCAGGGATTTCGCGTCGTCATAGGCGCGGTGGTCGATGCATTCGTCAAAGCCAAAGTGTTCCTTGGCCATGGCGCATTTGTCCGCGCCGCCCGCAATGCCCACGACGCGCAGCCCGTGCGACTTGGCGATCTGGCCGACCATCGACCCGACCGGACCCGTTGCCGCCGCGACGACGAGTGTTTCACCCTCCTTCGGGCGACCATATTCCATCAAACCTTGCCAGCCGGTAAATCCGGGCATGCCCAGAACACCAAGCGACGTGGTGATCGACACCTGATCCGGATCGACCTTGCGCAGTTGGTTCGCAGGCAGCACGCCATGTGTGGCCCAGCCCAGCATCCCGAAGGCATGATCGCCGGGTTTGAAGTCGGGGCTGTTGGAGGCGATGACCTCCCCGACCGAACCGCCCTCCATCGTGCCGCCGACAGGTACCGGGGCCGCATAGGATTTCGCGTCGTCCATGCGGCCACGCATATAGGGGTCAAGCGACATGTATTTCACACGGACCAGCACTTCGCCGTCGCCGGGGGTGGGCACGGGCCCTTCTTCAAGGCGGAAGTTGTCGGCTGTCGGGGCCCCGTCAGGGCGCGATGCAAGCACAATTCGTTTCATCTGGTCGGACATTTTGCTTTCCTCCTTAGCAATGTTTCTGGCACGTTATATGGAAATCGAAGGCAAGCAAGGCAACCGCGCGCGCCACGTTGCGTCAGATGCCGCTGCCCCCTTGGCAAATGCGGCATGGGGGCTTATACGCACGGCCTGATCCATCAAAGGACACGGAAATATGGTTGGCAGTGCAAATCTAAACATCATGATCAAGGCGGCCCGCCGGGCGGGGCGCGGGTTGGTCAAGGATTTCCGTGAGGTCGAGAACCTTCAGGTGTCCATGAAGGGGGCCGGCGACTTTGTCAGCCGCGCCGATATTCAGGCGGAAAAGACGCTCAAGGCCGAGCTGATGGGCGCACGCCCGACCTATGGCTGGCTGGCCGAAGAGGGTGGCGAGGAAGAGGGGCAAGACCCCACACGCCGCTGGATCGTCGATCCGCTGGACGGGACAACGAACTTTTTGCACGGTCTGCCCCATTGGGCGGTCTCCATCGCGCTGGAGCATAAAGGCCAGATCGTTGCGGGCGTCGTCTTTGACCCCGCCAAGGACGAGATGTTCTTTGCCGAAAAAGGCACGGGTGCCTGGATGAACGAAGGCCGTTTGCGCGTCTCGGGCCGTTCGCGGATGATTGAATCGGTTTTTGCCACCGGTCTGCCCTTTGGCGGTCGCGGAGATTTGCCGGACACCCTGCGTGATCTGGGCCGCATCCTGCCGGTCTGCGCCGGTGTGCGTCGCTGGGGCTCTGCCGCGCTGGATCTGGCCTATGTGGCCGCCGGTCGCTACGATGGCTACTGGGAGCGCCGGTTGAACAAATGGGATCTGGCAGCGGGCATGTTGATCGTGCGCGAAGCGGGCGGCATGGTCGAGCCGCTGAACCCCGAAGGCAACATTCTGGACGATGGTGAAATCGTCTGCGCCAACGAGGCGCTGTTCAGCGGATTTGCGAAAATCGCTCGCGGTTGATCCGGTTGCCGGGGGCATAATGCCTTCGGCGAGGATTTATACCATTTGGAAGCATCCGTCGGCTATTTGTCTGACGGGTGGTTTATGCCGTCGCTGTAGGGGATCGGTTCCTGCGTCCAGGGCGTGGCCCCTTCGATACACCCCAGATTGACCCCGCATTGCGCCGGGTCGGATCGTCGCTGGTGGTACATATAGATGCCGCAAATTTTACAGAAATAATGCTTCGCCGTATGGGTGCCCCAGGTGTAGAGCGTCAGATGTTCTGCGCCTTTGGTTACCTTGAGCGCACTGGTGATCGCCGTGACGGCCGGTGCCGCGCGGCGTCGGCAGAAGGAACAGGTGCAGCGCGCGGCAGAGGCCAGCCCCTCTGGCAAGGTGGCGGTCAGGGT
>OJDD01000528.1_pt1 | contig 10471 bp, 8 predicted proteins | sample 1592591 | NCBI WGS metagenome assembly OJDD01 (sample SAMN05416809, study PRJEB24817) | seawater metagenome | isolation source: Sea water | place: Canada:Atlantic | collected 2013-07 | reverse complement strand
TCTCCTGCAAATCAGTATATTAGTACAACTGTTGCGTTGTTCACTTGAATCTACAACCTCTCGCTTTAACACATATGACACGCGTGCAGGTTTTATGTTGCAGTTCGCATACTTTCGAGCTAATGCTCGTTTTTACCCAATAGAGTACTTCAGAAAACGTGACATAGAATATGTTAAAAGTATTTTAAAGTGCTCTAAGATTAATCTTGCAAAGTACAACAGCACAATAATTTCACGGCATAGAAAGAAAATTCTGTCTATGCTGGACTGGCAAGATTACGATAAAGATGTAAAAGATTTACTGGTCGGTTATGCACACAGGCAAACCAATAATCAGCAAAAGCCAAAACAGATATTTATTGGTTTAATTGATCTGTGCTGGAAAAACAAAATACGTGTGCCCTCCTTCTTTGAATTAAGTGAGATTGTCACGGTAAGCTTCAGTCGTACAGAAGATGAATTGCTTGCTAAAACGAAAGATCTTTTAAGTTTACCTGATCGACAATTATTAGAGAGTATTCTCTCACCCGGCGAAAAGGTACATTCACGTTCACAACCCCCTATCACAGCACTCAAAAAAATAAACCAGTCTTTAAGATCTAATCAAATAAAAGAGAGCCTGCGCATAACAGAAAATTTCAGGGATCTTTTTACAAAGAGCAGCGTACTACCGTAATAGAGGCTATTGCCCAGAGTTCGGTAATAACTTGGCGACATGTGAATCTAAGAGGTGAATATGACTTTACCCATAAACCAGCTAATGATCCTAAATTTGATCTTAAAAAGATTAAATCATTGAAAATATAGTTAAATACTGTGGTTTTTAGAAGAAATGAGTCGGATTATCTTTAATAAAATCATAAATAAATGGAAAAGTGTGGCATTTACTACTCTATATTGTTGGAGACCCTATGAACATATATCAGGTCACTCAACACGCGTTGGAGCTGCACAAGAGCTGCTTGGTGAGGGCTCAAGTATTGCTGAATTAATGCTAGCTGGTGGCTGGAAGTCGGAAGTTATGCCGGTGCAGTATGGATCGAAGATTGCTTCTGAAAAAGGTGCTATGGCAAAATTTTATAATAATAGAATTGAAGAAAAGACCGCTAAGTAATTGATTTCTTTATCGACCAATCCGGAAAGCATGATTAAATAAATAATGGGCTATTTTTACCTTCGTAAATCCAAGCAGGGCCAATAGAGCGCCACCTAGGAAAAAACCTACACCTTTCAAGGCATTCTTAGAGCCCGTCAAGATTGCCACCCATTTGTACAGTGTTCCTTGTGAACTCCCAGACACTAGCAATTTGATAGAACTTTTGGCGCTCATTTTATTGAGATCCTTAGCAATACCTGACAAAGCTTGAGCCGCCATTACCCAAGGAACGAGCAACATGCTGGTAGGCACCAATAGCATGCTAAGCGCAATAACTTGCATGGCTAAACCAATATTCATGGTTTTATTTAGCCCCAAGTGAGCACCAAGCCAGCCGCCGATCAAATTGGTAACAACACCAAAGATTTCATAAAACAAAAACAGCATGGCAATTTCTAAAGGGCTGTAACCTAGCCCATGAAAATGCAGCACAACCAACATCCGAAGTGCACCGTCAGTCAGGGTAAATGCCCAGTAATTACCTGTTACTAATAAGTATTGACGTACCTGTGGTGACAACCCTACCAGAAAGGTCATTCACTATTCCTTGTCCATCCGACCAACTTATTCTGATAGAGTTATTCATAATTCGGTCGATACTATGCTAGACTACGCTGGTGCCTATCTTGATAGTGAATATGAATTTCATATTCAAAATTAATTAACTTAACCATTTAAAATACACATGCTACGAAGATGCCTGCCATATCTGATGATTGCCCTGATTGCCTTGCAACCAGTGGTATCAATTGCCGACACGCATCAATTCCAACACTCCGGCACAGAACACCTTGCATTTGAACATGATCATAGCGATAAACAACCGCTCGTTAAAGCTGGCTCATACGCGCCTGATACTGTTCCAGAACCAGCTCATTCCGGTCAAACTGATTGCCAAGATTGCTGTCACTGCCATGGAACAGGACAGGTCATACTCGCTTTATCTCAGGTTATTTCCTTCAATAATCAGATAAGTAAAATTACATCACTATACCGTCTTGCATACCTTTCTTATTCTACTACGCCCGATAAGCCTCCTCCAATTAGTTAGTCAATCGCCATATTCCACTAACCTGTGACCGCTTTGTGGTTGCCCGATTTGTTTGTATATAGGGAATAAAACCAACTTTTTTCTCCTTATCATTCAAAGCCGTGCTTCTGGGTTGGCTCGGGCTTTAGTCATAAATATGGCCTGATAATCATCTTTTTATTATGCCGGTTTCCGGCTGATAGAATCTTTATTAAACCAAATATTTAAAGGTTTATTCTATGTTGAACCGAATGATGCAAAAGCTTCGCTATGCTTTTGCTATATTAAGTTGCTGTCTTATAAGTCCGCTTACGCTTCAGGCAGCTACGCAGACACAAGCTCTGAGCCTGGATAAGGCAATCGAGTGGACTCTTACACAAAACCCCCAGCTACATCAATTCACATTTATTCGCCAGGGCATACTTGGGCAGCGTGAGACCAGTGCACTGACACCAGGTTATGAATTGGGCCTGGATGTGGAAAACGCAGGTGGTTCAGGTGCGATGAAAGGACTGGATGCAGCTGAAGTGACTCTCTCGCTATCCTCGGTCATTGAAATGGGAGACAAACTGACATCTCGCATTTCGATTGTTGATGCTAGCTTGGCTGTATTTGAATTAACGCGACAGGCACAAACCCTTGATGTACTGGGCAAACTGACATCTGCATTTATCCGCGGTCTTGACACTCAGGAACAGCTAAATCTTTCGACTGAGGCGTTGAAACTATCCGAAGCCCTGCATAAAAAGGTCAGTGAACGCGCCAAACGGGGTGCGGCTTCTGATGCCGAAGTCATGAGGGCGCGGGCGATGGTGACCCAGTCACGTATTCACCGTAGCAATATTTTGAAGAAGCTTGAACGGCAAAAAATCGCACTGTCCAGGTACTGGGGTGAGACACAGCCGGTTTTTACAAACTTGCAGGGTGACTTATTTGCGTTTGGTCAGGAGAAAAGCTATCAAGCCCTTTATGAAAAAGTAAAACAATCACCCGCTATTGATGTGTTTGCCAGTGAGCAGCGTTTAAAAGAGGCTGAACTGCGCCTGGCTAAATCACAGAACAGCGGTGATTTGAGCTGGCAGCTTGGTGTCAGGCGTTTTGAAGAAACGGCAGACAATGCACTTACTCTGGGCGTATCCATACCGCTATTTTCGCAAAGTCGGAATACTGGCAAAGTGAAGCGCGTACTGGCAGAGCGTAATGCCGTTGCTTATAAGCGAGCCGACACATTACTAAATCTGCATGAACAGTTATACACGGCCTATTCCCTGCGTCAGCAAAATATAGCGTCCTATGAGCAATTAACTAAGCATGTCATTCCAGACCTTAAAAAAGCACTGAACCTGACTCAGCTCGCCTATGACCGAGGCCGCCTGAAATATCAGGACTGGGTTGCCGCTCAGAAAGAACTGTTGAGCGCAAAACAACAGATGATTGAGAGCGCCAGTAACGCTTTATTAAATCAGGCAATTATCGAACAACTCACTGCTGAGCCTTTAACGTATTAAATTTGGCCGGCAAAAATACAAATAATCAAACAGGATATTTATTATGAAACATTTTCAATTAATTACATTACTACTCGCTTCTTTTTTAACAACTAACTTCGTGTACGCCTCTAGCGATCATGATCATGAGACAGAAAAACATCACGAGAATAAACAAGATGAAGATAAACAATTTCGGAAAAATAACAGTAAAAATCAACATGAACATGAACATGAATATGACGGCAAACACGACGACCACAGTGATGATCAAAATGACGAGCACAACCATAAACATTAATAACAGTGCACCAAGTCTTTAAAACGATTGATATACGCTCGTACAAAACCCGGGCAAAACAAACTGGATTTTTTATTATGAAACCAATTTTACCTATTACATTACTGCTAATGGCGGGGTTCACACTTAACCTGAGTTATGCCGCTAACGAAAGTGACCATGGGCACGAGGAACAACATGCGCATGATGACGAAGAAGACCATCAGGCACACAGTAAAGCTGATGATAATCATGATCATGAAGAAGAGCATAACAACACCGAGGAACATGCGGATGAAAAAAGTCATCAACATGAAGACGAACAGGGTCATGATGAGGCTCATGGTGACAAAGATGATCACGGAGATGAAGGCGGTCATGAAGAAGAGCTGACCACGAAGATAGATCGTAACATAGCTGTACAGGTGGGTATACAAACAGCACTCCCCCGCTCCCAGGAATTAAATCAGGCGATTATCAGTTATGGCAGTTTAACCACTGGCCCAACTCAGCTAAGCCATGTGCGTGCACGCTACACTGGCCTGATCAAGTCTGTAAAACCTGACATAGGCGATACTGTTAAGCGCGGTGATTTGCTGGCCAGGGTGGAATCCAATGAAAGTTTAAAGGTGTATAACATACTGGCGCCCATTGCCGGCACCATTATTCAGCGACATGCCAATACCGGTGAGGTGACAGAGGGTCAGGTGTTACTCTCTATTGCCAATTTCAAAACCCTGTGGGCAGAGTTTCGTATTTACCACGCTCAACAATCACAGATTTCAGCGGGTCAGGCCGTTAATATTCATGTCAACGATCAGGTCATTGCTGGAAAAATTGCGCATATTATTCCGGCGCTAAACAAGCCCTACCAGCTGGCAAGGGTACAGTTTAACAACGAAGTACATGGCCTGTCTCCCGGCTTGCTGGTTGAGGGTCATATTGTGACTGGCAACATTCCGGTGACACTGGCGGTTATGAAATCCGCCATTCAATCCATGGGCGAACAACAGGGCGTATTTGTTCAGCAGGGCGACCAGTATAAATTTACCCCGCTTCAATTAGGCCGCAGTGATGACAGCTATGTCGAAGTATTGAGTGGGCTGGAAGCTAAACAATCTTATGTCAGTAAGAACAGTTATTTAATCAAAGCGGATATTGAAAAATCCGAAGCAGAACACGAGCACTAAGGGGCGCACTCATGATTGAATCTATTTTGCGCCTGTCGATTGCACGGCGCTATCTCATTCTCAGTTTTATTTTTGTCATTGTGGGTATTGGTAGCTGGAGCTATCAGCACTTACCTATTGATGCGGTACCGGACATTACCAATGTTCAGGTACAAATTAATACCGCTGCCCCCGGCTATTCGCCGCTGGAATCGGAGCAACGCATTACCTACCCTGTTGAAACAGCCCTTTATGGCCTGCCCAATCTGGCCTATACACGATCATTATCTCGCTATGGCTTATCACAGGTCACCGTGGTGTTTGAAGAAGGCACGGATATCTATTTCGCCAGAAACCTGATTAATAATCGTCTGGGTGCGATAAAAAGTGTGCTACCCCCGGGTATTGAACCTGAGATGGGTCCTATTTCAACCGGCCTGGGTGAAATCTATATGTACACCGTCCGGGCACAGGATGATGCAAGACAACAAAATGGAAAACCCTATAATGCCACCGCCTTACGGGAGATTCAGGACTGGATTATCAAACCGCAACTTTCACAGGTGAAAGGAGTGGTTGAGGTGAACAGTATCGGTGGCTATAACAAGCAATATCATGTACTACCCGATCCGAAAAAACTATTGTATTACCAGATCAGTATCGAGGATCTGGTTAATGCACTACAGGACAATAACGATAATCGGGGCGCCGGCTATATCGAACGCAATGGCCAGCAATTATTAGTGCGCTCCCCTGGCCAGCTTGCGACGATTGAGGACATTGGTAATGTCATCATTACCGAGCATGAAAGTGTGCCAATCAAAATCCATGACGTGGCAGACATCAATATCGGTAAGGAACTGCGCACCGGTGCGGCCACCCAGGATGGTATCGAAACGGTACTGGGTACGGCGATGATGTTGATTGGGGAGAACTCCAGAACCGTTGCCCAGAGCGTGGCGGACAAGCTTGTAGAAATTCAGGCATCACTGCCCCGCGGTATTATTGCGGAACCGGTATATGATCGTACCAGTCTGGTGGATAAAGCCGTTAACACGGTGAGTAAAAACTTACTTGAAGGCGCTCTGCTGGTAGTCGTGGTGTTGTTTCTGTTGCTCGGCAATTTACGGGCTGCATTAATTACCGCAGCCGTCATCCCCTTATCCATGCTGATGACCATTGCCGGCATGGTCAAGACCGGTGTTTCTGCCAATCTGATGAGCCTGGGCGCACTCGACTTTGGTCTGATTGTCGATGGCGCGGTGATTATTGTTGAGAATGCTATTCGTCGTCTGGCTGAAGCCCAGCATAATGGCGCCCAGCAAAGTTTGAAAGAGCGCCTGAATACCGTGTATGAAGCCACTTCGGAAGTGATACGGCCTAGCCTGTTTGGTGTGGCGATCATTACCGTTGTGTACATCCCCATCTTCTCACTCACAGGGGTTGAAGGCAAAATGTTTCATCCCATGGCGGCCACCGTGGTGATGGCATTAATATCGGCTATGATTTTATCGCTCACGGTAGTCCCCGCCGCAGTCGCGGTCTTCGTAAATGGCAAAATCAGCGAAAAGGAAAGCCCGATCATTCGCTCAAGCAAAAACGCCTATAAACCACTTTTGCAACTTGCTTTGAAATTTCGGGTACTGGTACTCGGTTTTGCCTCGTTGCTGGTGGTTTTTAGTCTCTGGCTGGCGACTACCCTGGGCTCAGAATTTGTGCCCCAGTTAAATGAAGGTGATATTGCCCTGCACGCAATGCGCATCCCCGGCACGGGTCTCGAACAAGCGGTCGAAATGCAGGAAATTCTTGAACAGCGAATAAAATCTTTCCCTGAAGTGGACAAGGTATTTGCGCGTATTGGAACGGCTGAAGTAGCCACGGACCCCATGCCACCCAATGTGGCCGATAACTTTGTTATTCTCAAACCTCGCAGTGAATGGCCTGACCCTGATAAAACCAAAGCGGAGCTGGTAAAACAGATGGAAGCCTCGGTAGAACAGCTACCGGGCAATAATTATGAGTTTACCCAACCGATACAGATGCGTTTCAACGAACTAATATCAGGTGTACGAGCCGATGTGGGCATCAAGGTATTTGGCGATGATCTTGATCAGTTATTACTGACCGCCACTGACGTTCTCAATACTGTGCGAAAGGTTGAAGGTGCGGCTGATGCCCGGGTAGAACAGGTCACCGGTTTACCGACACTGTCTGTGATTCCTAACCGAACTGCATTAGGCCGTTATGGACTCAATGTGGTTGAACTACAGGACTGGGTATCCGCTGCCATAGGTGGAGAGTCAGCCGGCATTTTATACGAAGGCGATCGTCGCTTCGAGCTGGTAGTTCGCTTACCAGAAACCATCCGGCGCGATGTTGAAAAACTGGCCTTCCTACCCGTGCCTTTAGCCAATGGCGATTATGTGCCTTTAAATGAAGTCGCCACCCTGGATATTTCACCGGCACCGGCACAGATCAGCCGTGAAAACGGTAAACGACGCGTTGTCGTCACCGCCAATGTTCGAGGCCGTGACCTCGGCAGTTTTGTCAACGAAGTTAAAGATAAGGTGCGTAGCGATGTGCAGCTACCCGCCGGTTACTGGCTGGACTATGGTGGCACCTTTGAACAGCTCGAATCTGCCAGTAAACGCCTCTCAATTGTTGTGCCTATTACTTTGCTTATTATTTTAGGTATTCTGGTGATGGCTTTTGCCTCGTTAAAAGATGCCTTGATTATTTTCAGTGGTATCCCACTGGCATTAACCGGCGGCGTGCTGTCACTGTATTTGCGTGATATGCCGCTGTCTATCTCTGCCGGCATCGGCTTTATCGCCTTATCCGGCGTAGCCGTATTGAATGGCCTGGTCATGCTCGCATTTATTCGTGATCTCTGGTATGAGAAAGGCGATCTGATCATTGCCGTAACCGAAGGTGCATTAACACGTCTTCGCCCAGTACTCATGACTGCTCTGGTTGCAAGCCTGGGTTTTATCCCCATGGCACTCAATACCGGAACGGGGGCCGAGGTGCAGCGACCACTGGCAACCGTTGTGATCGGAGGTATTATCTCATCCACGCTGCTCACGCTACTGGTATTGCCTGTGCTGTATCACTGGTTGCATCAACGGGATGATAACAAGAAAATAAATCGATAAATAAAGTTTGACGCACTGCTCAGATGCAGTGCGCTGGACTTCCAGATCAAGTGAATAATCGACCAAACAGGTGGTTAAAGAAAGATGACATACACATCAGGTAGTCTAAACAATCAAAAAAAATGGACTTTACTTTTTCATTTTATTATTGGTGCAATAGTAGGCGTGCTTCTATTACATCCGTTGACAACAATGGTGTTCTGGTATGAATACAAGGGCTTAATCGAATTTCCGAGTAACAGCCCGATAGAGTTTTTGATTCAGCGTTTCACTACTGAGTTTATGTTCGAATTAATTCCTATGAGCTTTGTATTTGCGCTGGTTGGTGGTGGTGTTGGCCTGTTGTTCGGTCTGTACCATATAAGATTGTCTGGCCAAAAAAATCTTATCCGCTATCTGGAACACGAGCTTGCTGAAGAATTACCTTTATTGATTGCCAGAGGCGAAAGTGGGCATCTTGAATTCAAATCCACGTATCGTTGGGATGTAAGGCAACAGCGAACGAACCGCGCACTTGAGTTGATTATCATCAAAACTATCGCCGGTTTTTTAAATCGCGAAGGCGGTACACTGCTGATCGGCGTTGAGGACAACGGCGATATCATTGGGATTGACTCTGACTTTCAAACATTGAAACACAAAAATAGAGATGGCTTTGAACGTGCACTGATGGATGCGGTTAAAGTTAGTCTCGGAGGAAACGCTTGCGCATTACTTCATTGCCGGTTCCACGATATCGAAAATAAAACTATCTGTCGCGTCATTATCGAAAGTGCTAGCGAACCGATTTATTATCATGATAGCGGCGTAGCACGGCTTATGTTGCGTACAGGTAATAGCACACGGGAGCTGGATGCGCGGGACGCACATGCCTATATTTCTAGTCGAACAACAAAATCTTTTTCTTTATAGGTACAAAATGAATACGCATTCGCATGACCATGACACTGAATCAATAGGTGATCGCCGTCTGGGATTCGCCATCGCTATCAACATGATCCTGACATTAGCACAAGTCATCGGTGGTATTCTATCGGGTAGCCTTTCACTTATTGCTGATGCGCTGCATAATTTCAGTGATGCCGCCTCATTGCTCATTGCTTGGGTCGCCAGAAAGATCGGGCGTCAACCGGCCGATCATTTCAGAACTTTTGGTTATAAACGCGCGGAAGTCATCGCCACATTGATTAATTTAGTCACACTTGTCCTGGTTGGGCTGTACCTGATCTATGAAGCGCTATGGCGAATTTATGAACCACAAATTATTGAAGGTTGGATGGTTGTGATTGTGGCGACAATAGCCCTTGTGATTGATCTGGCAACCGCGTTTCTTACCTTCACCATGTCTAAGCACAGTATGAATATCCGTGCCGCTTTTTTGCACAATGTATCGGATGCACTGGCTTCATTGGGTGTTATTGTTGCCGGTACACTGATCCTTCTTTATGAGTGGTACTGGAGTGATACCTTAATAACATTATTAATAGCCGCGTATGTTTTGTACCAGGCAGCCACGATGTTACCAAAAACCATTCACATCCTGATGCAGGGAACACCGGAGGGCATTGTTATTGATGATGTCATCACAACTATGCAACAGGTAAAAAATGTTATTAATGTTCATCACGTACATATCTGGCAACTAGACGAACATCAAAATGCATTAGAAGCTCATGTTTTACTTTCAGATTATTCACTGCTGGATGAAGTGAAAGATGAATTAAAAACAGCGCTAGCGCAAAAATTCTCCATCAGGCATTCAACACTCGAGTTTGAGATTAAAGAATGTGAATATGATCAATGTTAACTTTTTTATATTTAAGTAGGAAGCAAGTTATGAACGGGTAATTGTGTATATGAAGAACAATTGAGCTCAGAGCACAGTTGTTTCTAATTTTAGCGAATAATGTGTTCTGCCCCCTGTTGTTTTCGACCCTATAGGTTTTTACTTTAATATATAACAATTATAAAAATACCACATTATGGTCTACTGAAGTTAGCAGCAAATATGGAGTTTATTAATGACACAAGTGACCACGTTAACTAAAAATGAAAAACGTCTATTCGACGTGCCGCCAAAATTCTCGAAAGATGAACGAAACCTTTATTTCTCTCTTATCCCTGAATTAAAAAGAACAATTGTAGATTCAAGCAATCATTGCAACACTCTTTTCAATCATGTGCGATGGTGTTT
>OJDD01000526.1_pt1 | contig 10503 bp, 7 predicted proteins | sample 1592591 | NCBI WGS metagenome assembly OJDD01 (sample SAMN05416809, study PRJEB24817) | seawater metagenome | isolation source: Sea water | place: Canada:Atlantic | collected 2013-07 | reverse complement strand
CCGCGATCTGCAAGGGGGTGACCAGCAGCAGCATCCACATCGCCATAGAGAACATGCGCCGCGACGCAGGCCCCTGATTGTCCTTCAGCAAATGCCACGCACCCACGGCGCCCACAACCAGCGCCGTCGTCAGATAAGCCGCCAGCACCATATGCAGCAAACGGTAGGGGAACGACGGGTTGAAGACGATCTTCCACCAATCCAGCGGAATGAACTGCCCCACGTCGTTAATGCCATAGCCCGCAGGGGTCTGCATCCAGCTGTTCACCGACAAGATCCAAGTGGCCGAAAGCAATGTGCCAAAGGCAACCATCGCTGTGGCAAACATATGCAGCCCCGGCCCGACCCGTTTCAGACCAAACAGCATGATGCCCAGAAAGCCGGCCTCGAGGAAGAAGGCCGACAGCACCTCATAGGCCATCAACGGCCCGACCACCGGCCCCGCCTTGTCAGAGAAGACCGACCAGTTGGTGCCGAATTGATAGGACATCACAATGCCCGACACGACGCCCATGCCAAAGGCCACGGCAAAGATCTTTTTCCAGTAGTCGAAAAGCACCCTGTAGGTTTCGTCCTTGGTCCAAAGCCAAAGCGCATTCACCACCGCCAGAAAGCTGGCCAACCCGATCGAGAACGCCGGAAAGATAATGTGAAACGAAACGGTAAAGGCGAATTGGACCCGTGCCAGAACCTCGGCGGAAAACCCATCAAGCATGTCGTACCTCGTAGTGAATGGCCAAAAACAACGGGTTTCGGCCCTTACACCCTAGATAGCGCTGCACCCCCCATAAGTCACATGCTCAAATCGCCGCAGAAGACGGGCGTGCTATAGGGTGATCCGCACAAGAAGCCCCGGCGCGTTGTCCAGCAGCGCGATCTGCCCGCCGTGCAGTTTTACCACCCCCTCCACAAGGCTGAGCCCCAGCCCGTTGCCCGGCGTGTGGCGACTGGCATCCAATCGGTACAAGCGGCGCAGCACTTTGTCGCGCGCGTCTTCGGGGATGCCGGGGCCACTGTCGGCAACCTCGATCACAGGCCGCCCCTGCGTGCGGGAAAGCGTCAGGGTGATCTCGCTGCCCTCGGGCGTGTGGCGCATGGCGTTTTCCAGCAGGTTCGACATCATCTGCCCCAATAGGTTCTTGTCGCCCGAGACGGTGATTTGCGCGTCGGGCACGGCACTGTGCAACCGCTGCTGCTTGGCCGCGGCGGCGGGTTCGTACACTTCGGTGAGGGTCTCGCAAAGCTGGTTCAGATCAACAGATGTGAAATGCGTCTTGGGTGATCCTGCCTCGACCGAAGCGATCTGTAGCAGCGATTGAAAGACCGATGCGATGCCCGCGACCTCCTCCTGCGCTTTGGCCAGCAACGTGCCTTCGTCGGTGTCTTCTGGCAGGTGGCGCGCGAGATCGTCCAGATGCACCGCGACGCGCTGGATCGGCGTCTTGAGGTCATGGGCAATGTCCGACGATACCTGCCGCAGCATCTGGGTTTGCGCCTCTTGTGCGCCTGCCATCTGGTTCACTTTGCTGCCGATACGTTGCAGATCATCCGCCCACCCCGGCGACACGGCCACGCGTGCCGCAAGGTCGCCGGTCGTCAGATCATCCAGCGTACGCCCGATGACATCCACATGCCGCTTGCTGCGCCGCGCCAGATAAAGCCCGCCCGACAAGGCGACCAGCACCGTGGGCAGCAGGCTGATCAGCAGGATATTGAGAAACACCGTGCGCAGCCCTTCGATCTGTGCGCGGCTGCGGGCGACGGTCAACTGCCCGCCATAAAGCGGCGTTGTCAGCGACAGGTAGACCCCGTCATATTCGGCCCGCCCCTCGGCCAGCGACACGATATGATAGCCTTCGTCATCCCGCGCGATGGCCCCGTTGCCATAGATGCGCCCCGACGGGGTGATATAGCTAAGCACAACGCGGCTGGGATCGGCGTCGCGCGATTCAGCGTCCACCAGCAGGGCCACGGCGCGGGCATTGGGGGCCGCGCGAAAGCCCGCGATATCCTGTTCAAGATCCGCACGGATCGCGGTTTCAAATGAATTCTGCGTCACCGCATAGCTGGCCGCCAACCCCATCAGGCTGACGGTCGAGAAGAGCAAGACCAGCAGCAGCGCCAACCGCACCGGCATGGACCGCCAAAGCTGCGCCAGCCGCGCGGTCATCCGTCGATCCGGTAGCCGGCACCGCGCACGGTCTGGATTAGCTCACGATCAAAGGGTTTGTCCACCTTGGCCCGCAAACGGCTGATGTGGGTTTCGACAACATTGGTCATCGGGTCAAAGCTGATGTCCCAGACCGCCTCAAGCAACATGGTCCGGGTCTGCACCCTGCCCTTGCGACGCAGCAGATGTTCAAGCAGCGCGAATTCACGAGGCAGCAGTTCGATCTCCTGTCCGGCGCGGGTCACCTTGCGGGTGATCAGTTGCATTTCAAGATCGCCTGCACGCAGCACGGTTTCCTGCTCCATCGCCTGCGGACGGCGCGCAAGAGCGGTGACACGCGCCGAAAGCTCGCCAAAGGCGAAAGGTTTGACAAGATAGTCGTCGCCGCCTGCGTTCAATCCGCTGATACGGTCATCGACGCTGCCCATGGCGGTCAGAAACAGCACCGGCGTCAGGTTACCCGCGCCACGCAAGGTCTTGACCAGCGTCAGCCCGTCGATCTCTGGCAGCATCCGGTCGACGATCAGCACGTCGTAAGCGCCCGAGGTCGCCTGTATCAGCCCCTCGCGCCCTTCAGCGACAAGATCAACGGTATGCCCTTCTTCGCGCAACCCCCGCGCGATATAGGTTCCGGTGGTGGCATCATCTTCGACGACAAGCAGTTTCATATACAATGGTCCATTGAGGCTTTGATCCTTCGATACCTGATATAGGGCGTGCTGCCACCAGCGAGAGACAAGTTTACACATTTGTATAGCCCGCAAAAACCCGCTGTTAGAATGGGCTGCCATTTGGGTGTCATCCCTGAAGACGAAGGAACCACGCATGACATCTCTTTTCTCCTCCCCCCGCCGCGCAGCACCCTTTGTGCTCGCAGCGGCCCTTGCCTCTACCTCGGCCATGACGCTTGCCCCGTCGGCGGCTCTGGCGGTGCCCGCCGGCGGCTATGCCGATCTGGTCGAACAAATCTCACCCGCTGTTGTCTTCATCGAGGTGACCGGCACGGCAGAGCAGGCCAGCGCGCAGGTGCAACTGCCCGAAGGCATGCCAGAGGAGCTGCGCAAACGTTTTGAGCAGTTGATGCCGCAGGGACCGGCTGGCGCACAGCCGATGCACGGGCTTGGGTCGGGCTTTATCGTGTCCAAGGACGGAATGATCGTAACGAACAACCACGTTGTCGCCGGTGCCGACACGGTCAAAGTCAAACTGGCCGATGGCCGCAGCTTTGACGCCAAAGTGGTCGGCAGCGATGTGCTGACAGATATCGCCGTGCTCAAGGTTGAAGCGGATGTGGACCTTCCAGCGGTGAAATTCGGGTCTTCCGATGACATGCGCGTCGGCGACGAGGTGGTCGCCATGGGCAACCCCTTTGGTCTGGGTGGCACGGTCACCACCGGCATCATTTCGGCCAAGTCGCGCAATATCAACGCAGGCCCCTATGATGACTTTATCCAGACCGATGCGGCGATCAACCGTGGCAACTCCGGCGGGCCGCTTTTCAATAACGCGGGCGAGGTGATTGGCGTGAACACGGCGATCCTGTCGCCTGATGGCGGCTCTGTCGGGATCGGCTTTTCCGTACCATCCGATCTGGTGCAGGACATCGTGGCCGACCTGTCCGACGACGGGGAAATCACCCGCGGCTGGCTTGGCGTACAAATCCGTCCGATGACGGCAGAGGTCGCGCAAGTGCTGGGGCTGGACGCGCCGAAAGGGGCGGTGATCGAAGCCATCGGCGATGACAGCCCGGCCAAGAAAGCGGGTCTTGAGAAAGGCGATATCATCCTGTCGTTCAACGACACAGAGATCAAGGAACTGCGCGATCTGACCCGCGCTGTGGCCGAAACCGATCCGGAAGCCAAAGCCGAGGTCATGGTCCTGCACAAGGGCAAAGAGGTCACGCGGACGGTCACCATCGGCACATTGGCCGATCAAAAAGCGTAAGCGTCTTCCAGCGGGCTTACCTCGTTCCCTGCTGGATTTGCCCGACCGCGTTCCCCAACGCGGCGGGCCCCACCGCCCGTCCCCCCGGTGCGGCAGACCACCTCCGACGCAGACCGTCGGGGGTGGTTTTCTTTTGCGCCCTCTGCGGAGGTCTAGATTGTCGCCTCGAACAACTTGCGCAGGTTTTCCGTGGTCAATGTCACAGGGTTGCCACCGCAAGACGGATCTTCAAGCGCCATCGCGACCAGATCGTCGATCCGGTCAGCGCTCACGCCCATTTCCGACAGTTTGCGCGGGATACCGAAGCTGTCGTTGAACTCCTGCACGAAGGCGCGGAAGCCGTCATAGCCGCCGTCGATCCCCAGATACCCTGCCGCGCGGTCAAAGCGTTCGCGGATTTCAGGCTCGTTCAGGTCCAGCACGGCGGGCATGCAGACCGCATTGGTGGTGCCGTGGTGCGTGTTAAACACCGCGCCGATCGGGTGGCTCATGGCGTGGATCGCGCCCAGACCCTTCTGGAACGCCGTCGCCCCCATCGCCGCCGCCGACATCAGCTGCGCGCGCGCTTCGATGTCGTTTCCATCCGCATAGGCGCGCGGCAGATAGTCGATGACCAGCCGCATGCCCTCCAGCGCGATACCCTGCGACATGGGGTGGTAATGCGGGCTGCTGAACGCCTCGACGCAGTGGGCAAAGGCATCAAGGCCGGTGCCTGCGGTGATATGTTTGGGCATCCCCACCGTCAGCTCGGGGTCGCAGATCACGATGCTGGGCAGCACTTTGGGGTGGAAAATGATCTTTTTCACATGGGTTTCAGAGTTGGTCAGCACCGACGCGCGCCCCACTTCGGACCCTGTGCCCGCCGTGGTCGGCACGGCGATGATCGGCGCGATGGCGTCGGCATCGGCGCGGGTCCACCAATCGCCCACATCTTCGTAATCCCACACAGGCCGCGACTGCCCCGCCATGAAGGCGACCATCTTGCCCAGATCAAGGCCGGAGCCACCGCCAAAGGCGATCACACCATCATGCCCGCCCTCGCGGTAGACCTTCAGCCCCGCCTCGAGGTTCAGTTCGGTCGGGTTCGCGTCCACTTCCGAGAACATCGCGCGGCCAAAGCCTGCGCCGTCCAGCAGATCCAGCGTGCGGGTCGTGATTTCCATCGAGGCAAGGCCCTTGTCCGTCACCAGCAAGGGGTTTTTCATCCCCGTGGCCACGCAGGCCTCTCCGATTTCAGAAATACGGCCCGCGCCAAAGCGGATGGCGGTGGGGTAGGACCAGTTGTTTTGCAGTGCCATAAGGATCAAGCCTTTTTCAGGTGGTAAGATTTGGGGCGCGTCAGCGCCTGATAGCCAAGCTCGGACAGGCCCGCGCCCTGCCCTGTGTCCTTGCAGCCGGTCCAGCACAGGGCCGGATCAAGGTAATCGCAGCGGTTCATGAACACGGTGCCGGTTTCCAACTGCGCGCCGATGGCATCGGCGGCATCCGCATCCTTGGTAAAGATCGCGGCGGTCAACCCGAACTGGCAATCGTTCATCAGCGCAATCGCTTCCGCGTCGTCTTTGACAGGCATGATGCCTACGACAGGGCCAAAGCTTTCGTCGCGCATCACGCGCATGTCGTGGGTGACGTTGGTCAGGATCTGCGGCGTGAGATACGCGCCGCCGTCATCCGCCTCAAAGGTATCGATCAGCGCGGTCGCACCGGCGGCGACGGCCTCGGAAATCTGGGCGCGGACCTCGGCGGCGAAACGGACGTTTGCCATGGGGCCAATATCGGTATCCGACTCAAGCGGGTTGCCAAGCTTGAGCGCATTGACCCAAGCCACAGCCTTTTCGACAAAGGCATCATACAGGCTTTCGTGCACATAAATCCGTTCGATCCCGCAGCAGCACTGCCCCGCGTTGAACATCGCCCCATCCATCAGCCCGTCAACGGCGGCGTCAACATCCGCGTCGGCGCGCACATAGCCGGGGTCTTTACCCCCCAGTTCGGTCGCGACGGGGGTGAAGGTGCCTGCGGCTGCAATCTCCATCGCCTTGCCGCCCCCGACAGATCCGGTGAAGTTCACGAAGCCGAACTGCCGTTCAGCGATCAGCGCCGAGGTGGTGTCGTGATCAAGAAAGACGTTCTGGAAGACATCGTCGGGGATACCTGCGGCGTGGAAAGCTTCGGCCAGACGTTCACCCACTTGCAGGGTTTGGGTGGCGTGTTTCAGCACCACGGAATTACCCGCGATCAGCGCTGGCGCGACCGTGTTGATCGCCGTCATATAGGGGTAGTTCCACGGGGCCACGACCAGCACAACGCCGCGCGCCTCGCGGGTGATCTTGCGGGCGGCCTTGTCGCTGTCTTCGACAATCGTCGGGGCCAGCGCCTTTTCGGCGATGTCTGCCATATAGTTGCCGCGCTCGGCAAAGCCGCCAAACTCGCCGCCATAGCGCACGGGTCGACCCATCTGATGCGCCAGTTCCTGCGCCATACGATCGGTGGTTTTGCCCACCTCGGCAATGGCGTCGCGCACCAGTTGGACACGTTCGGACAAGGGGCGCGCGGCCCATGCGCCTTGTGCTGCCTTGGCGCGGGCGCAGACATCGCGTGCCGCCTCCAGCGACAGGACAGGGCGTTCAAGGTAAACCGATCCGTCAATCGGTGAGATACATTTCAAAGTGTTTGTCATGGTTTATGCTCGCTCAAATCCGCGGTTGATTTCCCAGTCGGTCACGACCTTGTCGTATTCCTCCTGCTCCCATTCGGCTGCGCGGGTGTAGTGGTCGACCACGTCGTCGCCAAGGGCCTCGCGCAACATGGCAGAGTTGCGCAGCGTTTGGGTCGCGGCACGCAGGGTGCGGGGGATTTCGGTGACGTTGGCGTCTTCGTAGACATCGCCCATCGTCGGCTCTTGCAGGGGCAGCTTTTCCTCGATCCCCTTGAGGCCCGCCGCCAGCAACACAGCCTGCGCCAGATAGGGGTTCAGGTCAGACCCGCCAATGCGACATTCAACGCGAATCCCCTTGGTGCCATCGCCACACAGCCGGAAGCCTGCGGTGCGGTTATCGACAGACCAGACGGTTTTCGTAGGCGCAAAGGTGCCTTTGGCAAAGCGTTTGTAGCTGTTGATATAGGGCGCGAAGAAATAGGTGATATCAGGGGCATAGGCGATCAGGCCGGCCATGAAATGCTGCATCATCTGCGACATCCCCAGCTTGGCGTCCTTGTCATAGAACGCGGGCGTGCCGTCTTTCCACAGCGACATATGCACGTGGCTGGACGACCCCACCTTATCCGCCGACCACTTGGGCAGGAAGGAGGCCGAGAACCCCTGCTGATAGGCGATCTCTTTCACCGCTTGTTTCGAAATCGTGTGATGATCGGCACAGGCCAGCGCGTCGGCATAGCGGATGTTGAGCTCTTGCTGGCCGACCTCGGCCTCGCCCTTGGTGCATTCGACCGGAATCCCCGCCCCGACCAGATGGTTGCGCAGCGGCTGGAGGAAGCTTTCCTCTTTCGTGGTCTGGAAAAGGCAGTAGTCTTCGTTATGGCCGTTCAGGGGCACGAGGTTGGCGTATTTCTCTTTCTGCAAGGTGCGGTAGTCGCCCTCGAACAGAAAGAACTCAAGCTCGGTTGCCATCATCGCGTCAAAACCAAGCGCATCCAGTCGGGCGATCTGCTTTTTCAGCATGGCGCGCGGCGAATGGGAGACAGGTTCGTGGGTGTGGTGATCCAGCACATCGCCAAGCACCAGCACGGTTTTTTCCAGCCACGGCACATGGCGCATGGTCGACAGATCAGGCCGCAGCACATAGTCGCCATAGCCGGTTTCCCAGCTGGTCGAGGCAAAGCCCTCGGGCGTGGACATTACCAGATCGGTTGCCAGCAGATAGTTGCAGCAATGCGTCTCCGCGTGGGAATGATCGATGAAATTCGTGACGTGAAAACGCTTGCCCATCAGGCGGCCCTGCATGTCCACCAGTGCCACCAGCACCGTGTCCACCTCGCCTTTGGCGGCCAGGTCCTTGAGCGTGTCGAAAGTAAGGTTGCCCATCTGCAAACGTCCCTTTTGATGTGAGGGGGCGGCACAGATGCGCCGCCCCGATGGTCATGATGTCAAAGCCGGATCAGCCGAAAGTATAGGGCGGGCCCGCTTTCGAGATGACGTTGTTATAGTCGCGGAAAATCTGCACGATCTTGGCGGCGGTTTCGCCTTCTTCCGCCATCTCGTCCCAGAATTTCACGGCCGCTTCCTCGACCACTTTCCATTCGTCCTGCGGTACGGATGTCAGCTCCAGCTTCTCGCCCGATGCACGCAGGCGCGCCTCGCCGCCCCAGTACCATTGGTTGCGGTAGGTGTGGCTCGCCTCGATTGCGGAGTTCACGATCTGCTTGAGGTGATCCGGCAGCTCTGCCCATTTCTCTGCGTTGACGAAGAACGACCCGATCCACGCCCCCGAGATGTTGTTGGTGCAGAAGTAGTTGGTCACATCGGCCCAGCCGACGGTGTAGTCTTCGGTGATGCCCGACCACGCCATACCGTCCAGCTCGCCCGTCTGCACCGCGACTTCAGCGTCCTCGTAAGGGATGTTAACCGGCACAACGCCGAATTGTGACAGGAAGCGACCCGCCGTCGGGAAGGTATAAAGCTTGAGCCCGTCCATGTCGGCCAGCGATTTGATCGGCTTGACGGTGTTGAAGTTACACGGATCTTGCCCCGCCGCAGACAGCCAGTGCACGCCAACCTTGGCGTATTCCTCGCGCCAGATGTCGGCCAGACCGTATTGGTTGAACAGCACCGGCACGTCGAGCGCGTGTTTCGTCGCCAGCGGGAAATACCCGCCGAAGGACCGCACAGGCGTGGGCGACGCCATGGAGTCATCGTCCGAGTGAACGCCGTCGATGGTGCCGCGTTGAAGTGCTTGGAAAAGCTCGCCCGTGGGGACGATCTGGTCGGCGTAGAACAGCTCGATTTCCAGCTCACCTTGGGCAGCGGCGTTGATCGCGTCGATGGCGGGTTTCGTCACCTCTTCGCCTAGTGCGGACCCCGCATAGGTCTGGAAACGCCAGCGGATCGGCTCTTGGGCGTGCAGGATCGATGGTGCGGCAAGGGTTGCCGGACCGGCAACGGCGGCACCTTTCAGGAACTTACGTCTTGTTGTCATGTCTCATACTCCTTGTTGGGGTTGGGATGAAAAGGGCCAGTTGCTCTGACCGCTTGGTTGTTAATGCTTATTTTCCATAGACATAGTCCGGCAGCCAAAGCGCGATCTGCGGGAAGATCATGACCACCGCGAGCGCCAGCACCATGACCCCGACAAAGGGGATGATCGACCGGTAGATATCGCGGATCGTGATCTCTGGCGGGGCCATGGCGCGCATCAGGAACAGGTTATAACCAAAGGGCGGCGTCATATAGGCGATCTGGCAGGTGATCGTATAAAGCACACCATACCACACCAGATCGAACCCGAGCGCGCCCACCAGCGGTACATAGAGCGGGGCCACGATGACCAGCATCGCCGTGTCGTCCAGAAACGTCCCCATGATCAGAAACGACAGCTGCATCAGGATCAGGATCACCCAAGGGTTCAGGCCCCATTGTTCGGTAAACAGGTTTTCAATCGCCTTGACCGCCCCAAGCCCGTCGAACACCGCACCAAAGGCCAACGCGGCGAGGATGATCCACATGAACATGCAAGTGATCGCAAGGGTCTGGCGCACCGAAGTCTCAAACACCGCCCGCGTCATCCGCCCCTTGAGCACAGCAGCCAGAAAGGCCGCAATCGCACCAATGGCAGAGCTTTCGACAAGCGAGGTCCAGCCGTTCACAAAGGGCACCATCATCACGGCAAAGATCACCACAGGCAGCAGGCCCGCGCGCAGCAAGCGCAGCTTTTCGGGCCAACCCACATCGCGTTCCTCGGCGGAAAGGGCGGGGCCCAGATCGGGGTTCAGGCGGCAGCGGATGGCGATATAGATGATGAACATCGTGGCCATCATCAGCCCCGGGATCGCGCCAGCCAGCCACAATTGCCCCACTGGTTGCCGCGCAATCATCGCATACAGCACCAGCACGACCGACGGCGGCACAAGGATGCCAAGGCTGGACCCCGCCTGAATGACCCCTGTCACCATCAGCTTGTCATAGTTGCGTTTCAAAAGCTCGGGCAGCGCAATCGTGGCCCCAATCGCCATGCCCGCCACCGACAGGCCGTTCATGGCAGAGATCAGCACCATCAGCCCGATCGTCCCGATGGCCAGCCCGCCGCGCAAACCGCCCATCCACACGTGAAACATTTTATATAGATCGTCGGCAATTTTACTTTCCGACAGCACGTAACCCATGAAGATGAACATCGGCAGGGTCAGCAGCTGTCTCTTATACACATCTGACG
>OJDD01000525.1_pt1 | contig 10505 bp, 10 predicted proteins | sample 1592591 | NCBI WGS metagenome assembly OJDD01 (sample SAMN05416809, study PRJEB24817) | seawater metagenome | isolation source: Sea water | place: Canada:Atlantic | collected 2013-07 | reverse complement strand
ACGTAAGGAGTCGTCGGCAGCGTCAGATGTGTATAAGAGACAGGCTTTCATCAGAGCATTTTTATTACTATCTGATGTGGTTTTTCACATTTTTGAGTGGTGCTAGCTTCATCTTTTATATCAGACATCCTATTTCGGTACTCGAGTCAGGTTATCATCAAGGCGTAAAACGTCATTTGAGACAAGATGACTTCGTTACCCCTAACTCAATTTCATTTAGTAACCTACAAGTTATTTCACGCATATCTTCCGAGTTACATGCAAACGTCAATTATCGTTTCTTCGATGAATCACTTTTCGAAGGGGGGAGTTTGTACAGTGACTTTGCATCTTGTTTTCCGAAGTTTATCCCTTCACCAACAAACGTAAAGCGTTTAAATACGCAGTATTCTGCTGGTGCTCTTATGTTAATGCGTCTGGTAAACGGATTCGGCGATAATTTTCTACGCACTGAGTTAGACCTCTGGCTACAGCGTGACAGTGAGGGACAATCGAATTTTTCACTAATTCCCCCTGACAAAATAGGTCATCTCCAAAATTGTCTAATAAACGAAGCTAATAAATTAAAAAAACAAACCGAGGGTATGGATAGCGTTAAGTTAAATCTGCTACTACAGCAATACAAGCAAGTTAACTTTTTTACTAAAGAAGAGATGGACAGGGACTTCGAAAGAGTGCTTGTAACGTTGAAACGCTCGTCCCCCTTTTTGGTGTTTTCGATTCTGACCCAGTGTAAAGCTACCAAAGATGACGAAACCTTTAAAACGCTCAAAGAGGGGTTCGGGGTGAAAGACAGACATTTAAAATATCTTCCAATAGCAAATAGGTTTTCGGAAATCCGCTATAAACTAAATAGGATTGTTAGTCGCTTATTTAGATAACCATGTTTGGTATATAACAAAAATACGGTTGATCTAAACCGCTTTTAATTAACATCAGCTTCACCTACCATTAGCGCATTATTATTCTTCTATAAAGTGCTATGCCCTCATTACAGCAATATCATACTTTTTCCTTAGCTTCGAATTGCGCATCTATCGTCGAATTCGACTCTGTAGATTCATTTTTACAAGCCTACAATCCAGAAGTTAATACATATATTTTAGGCGGCGGAAGTAACTCTGTATTTTTGGATGACTTCGAAGGAGTGGTGCTAGTAAATAAAATTAAGGGTATTAGCCACTACGACACCGAATCACATCATCATATTAGTGTTGGGGCGGGGGAAGATTGGCATGAGTTTGTATCGCTGTGTATGCAAAATGGCTGGTTTGGCCTTGAAAACCTTGCGCTGATCCCAGGTTCCGTAGGCGCATCACCTATTCAAAATATTGGGGCTTACGGTGTAGAGGTACATTCCTTCATAGATTCTATAGAAGCGATACTACTTGAAACAAAAGAACCCTTTCTTATTAAGGGGTCTGATTGCCAGTTTGGTTACCGCGATAGTATTTTTAAACACGCCTTATATGGTAAAGCGCTTATCACCAAAGTGAATTTTACACTTCCCAAGGCGTACGACGTTGTGGCGAGTTATGGTGAATTGTCGGCTATAGACTCCCCTAGTGCGAAAGATATTTTTAATAAGGTAATAGAAGTGCGAAAAGCCAAGCTTCCTGATCCTAAGGAGCTTGGAAATGCAGGTAGTTTCTTTAAGAACCCTGTTATTGCATTAGCGCATTTTGAAGAACTGAAATGTCATTATCTTGATATACCGAGTTATCCGGTGTCAGAAAATCAGGTAAAAGTACCTGCTGCATGGCTTATCGATCAGATGGGTTTTAAAGGAAAGGCGCTTAATGGCGTAAGGTGTCATCCTACACAGCCGCTAGTATTAACTAATATAGGAAACGCGCAGGGTAATGACCTAATTGCCCTAGCTAAAGAGATAATGAATTCCGTAGAAAGTGAATTTAAAATAACGCTCGAGCCAGAAGTGCGTTTAGTCGGCAAGGAAGGACTCATTCAATTATGAGACAGCAATTATGAGACAGGCATCGAAATCAGTAAGAAAACATATTTTGGCCTTGTTGTCTGATGGACACTTCCATTCAGGTGAAACCATAGCGCAACAAGTTGGCCTTTCCCGTACCGCTGTTGCTGGCCATATTTCTCAGCTTTCAGACTGGGGATTAGATGTTTTTAAAGTTAAAGGTAAGGGTTACCGTTTAGAGCGAGGTTTTTCTTTGTTAAATGCAGAGAGTATTAAGAAGCACTTAGGTAATTCTAAGCGCGCCATGATAGATGTTGAATCGGTTTTACCTTCCACTAATACTGAAATGAAAAAGCGAATCGCAAATGCTCGTCACGAATTGGCCGATGGTGATGCAATATTTGCTGAAATACAAACGGCGGGTCGTGGTCGTCATGGTAGAACCTGGTTGGCGCCTATTGGCGGTAGCTTAACGTTTTCTATGTATTGGTCTTTTCCAGATGGTTACCAAAGTATGGCGGGTTTGTCATTAATGGTAGGTTTGGCAGTATGTGAAGCATTGAAAGACTTTGGTGTAGATGATGCCGAACTGAAGTGGCCTAACGACATTTACCTTCAAGGTAAAAAGCTCGCCGGCATACTAATAGAGGTAGAAGGTCAAATTGGTGCTACTGCGCATTCTGTCATTGGAATGGGTTTAAATGTGTGTGTACCTGATAGCCAATATGACGTTGGACAACCTCATAGTGACTTAACGTCTTATTTAGGATACACGCCAGATAGAAATAGTTTAGCGGCAGCCATAATAAAATCACTTTGGACATTGTTACCTAAGTTTACCCAGCAAGGTTTTGGCCCGTTCGCACCCCATTGGGAAGCGCTAGACTTGTATGCAGATAAAAGAATTGTGCTACAAATGGGCGAAAAACGTTTTTCAGGTATTGATAGAGGCGTAGATGCCAGCGGTGCGTTGTTGGTTGAAACGCAAGATGGCATTACTCGATTCCACGGTGGAGAGGTTAGCTTACGTGGTAACCGATAAAAATGTCGTTTTAGTGGACGTTGGTAATACTCGATTTAAATATTGTTTGTTATCTGATGCTGAAAACGAGCCAACGGCCACAGAAAATTTATCTGATTTACTTTCTTTTATCGATGAACAGCAAAATATTTCCCACTTATATTTAGCCTCAGTACGAAAAGCCGATGCGGTCGAACAAATTTTCGCCGCCTGCGAACAAAAAAATATTGCCGTTGAAGAGAAAAATACCGAACGAGAAGCCTTCGGCATAAAAAATAGTTACGAAAACGAAAAAAAAATGGGGGTCGATCGATGGCTTGCCATGGTTTGTGCTGCAGAAAAAACACAAAAAGCATTTTTTGTGATGGATGTGGGCACAGCAATTACAGTTGATTTTGTGGTAGATGGTCAACATTTAGGCGGTTGGATCACACCAGGCTTTCAAGTAATGAAACAAGCATTACTTAATTCCACTAAGAAAGTGTATGCAAATGACGAAATTCCGACCAGTCTTAGCCTAGGCAACGATACCGAAGAATGTGTTGCAACAGGGTGCTATGCAGCAGTGTATGGTGTTTATTTGAGCGCTGTTGATTACTTATCCAGCAAACAAACCGATTTTGATATAATTTTAGGGGGTGGAGACAAAAAAATGTTTGCATTCCTTGAAAGCGATGTTAGGATTCGTCCCGCTCATTTGGTGGTGCAAGGTTTGGCCCGCTACGCAAGAAGCGAGCTTCTTACGTAACTGGTTTGATTGATAAGTTTTTATCGGTCAAAAAAGAAAAAGTAAAATTTTTCAAAACAACACTTGCACTGAGTAATTCATTACTCTAGAATGCGCACCCACTTGATGTAGTGCCGACTTAGCTCAGTTGGTAGAGCAACTGACTTGTAATCAGTAGGTCGCCAGTTCGACTCCGGCAGTCGGCACCATCAATCTGGAGGGGTACCCAAGCGGTCAACGGGATCAGACTGTAAATCTGACGGCTCAGCCTTCGCAGGTTCGAATCCTGCCCCCTCCACCACTTTTTTATGAGGTGGCCAGAGAATTAGGATTTGCGAGCATCGTATAATGGCTATTACCTCAGCCTTCCAAGCTGATGATGTGGGTTCGATTCCCACTGCTCGCTCCAAATCAGTGCTGATATAGCTCAGTTGGTAGAGCGCACCCTTGGTAAGGGTGAGGTCGGCAGTTCAAATCTGCCTATCAGCACCAGTTTCTCCCCAGCTCATGTTTATAGAATTTCATAAATTTTTAAAGTAACTTTGCTGGGATAATAGAAATGGCAAAAGAAAAGTTTGAACGTACGAAACCCCATGTAAACGTTGGTACTATTGGCCACGTTGACCACGGAAAAACTACTCTAACTGCGGCAATCACTACTGTTCTTTCTAAGACATACGGTGGTTCAGCTCAGGCTTTCGATCAAATCGATAACGCGCCTGAAGAAAAAGCTCGTGGTATTACCATCTCTACATCTCACGTAGAGTATGACACTCCTACTCGTCACTACGCTCACGTAGACTGCCCAGGACACGCTGATTACGTTAAAAACATGATCACCGGTGCTGCTCAGATGGACGGCGCGATCCTAGTAGTAGCTGCGACTGATGGCCCTATGCCTCAGACTCGTGAGCACATCCTACTTGGTCGTCAGGTTGGTGTTCCTTACATCATCGTATTCATGAACAAATGTGACATGGTTGATGATGAAGAGCTTCTAGAGCTAGTAGAAATGGAAGTTCGTGAACTTCTTAGCGAATATGAATTCCCAGGCGATGACCTTCCAGTTATCCAAGGTTCTGCACTTAAAGCCCTTGAAGGCGATGCAGAATGGGAAAAGAAAATCATCGAACTTGGTGAAGCTCTTGATTCATACATCCCAGAGCCAGAGCGTGCTATCGATAAGCCGTTCATTCTTCCAATCGAAGACGTATTCTCAATCTCAGGCCGTGGTACAGTAGTAACGGGTCGTGTAGAGCAAGGTATTGTTAAAGTTGGTGAAGAAGTAGAAATCGTTGGTATCAAAGATACGACTAAGACGACTTGTACTGGTGTTGAAATGTTCCGTAAACTTCTTGACGAAGGTCGCGCTGGTGAGAACGTTGGTGTTCTTCTACGTGGTACTAAGCGTGAAGACGTTGAACGTGGTCAAGTACTAGCTAAGCCTGGTTCAATCAACCCACACACTAAATTCGAAGCTGAAGTATACGTACTAAGCAAAGACGAAGGTGGCCGTCATACTCCATTCTTCAAAGGCTATCGTCCACAGTTCTACTTCCGTACAACTGACGTAACTGGTGCTGTAGAGCTTCCAGAAGGCGTAGAGATGGTAATGCCTGGTGACAACCTTAAGTTCGTAGTAGAACTTATTGCACCAATCGCGATGGACGAAGGTTTACGCTTCGCTATCCGTGAAGGTGGCCGTACTGTAGGTGCTGGTGTTGTAGCTAAGATTCTTTAATCTAAGCAAACCAAAGCATAAAAAGAAGGCGCTCATTTGAGCGCCTTTTTTGTGCGTGGAATTTAGTGGACATGGTAGGGAAGGGCTTTGTGCGCCTCGTAAACCCGGCGTAAACCCATCCATGGGGCCTTCGCTACAGCATCCATGCTGTAGAGAGTTTCCGAGGCCCACAAAGCCCTTCCTTCCAAAGCGTACCATCGTAAGGAGCCACCAAGGTGAGAGGGACTCGCCCCCACCAGAAACACGGCGTGAATCCATCCATGGAGCCTCCGCAGCAGCTTCCATGCTGCGGAGGGTTTCACATGGGCTTCTACTGGCGCTTCTGTCAACACAGTAGACTGTTGTTGGTAGGGTAAAGGTCACGGCGTAAACCCATCCATGGGGCCTTCGCTACGGCATCTATGCTGTAGAGAGTTTCCGAGGCGCACGAAGTCCTTCCTTCTAAACGTGCCATCGTACTCAGATAGTGATTAATCCCATCAGAAACGCGGCGTGAATCGATCAATGGAGCCTGTGCAGCTGCATCTATGCTGTGGGAGGTTGTAGATGGGGGATACTCCCTCTCTTGTAAATGCCAGCATCTACTATTGGTATAGTTGGGGATAACCCATCCATGAGGCCTCAGCCAAAGCACTTATACTGTCAAGAAGGTCATAACGGCAGGCCCATGTATCTGACAAATACGAGAATAAATCTCATTTGCATTGAGTCGCTGCGTAAAATCTGTATTATCTATCGCCTCGAAAGATTAAATAGCCATGAATAAGGAATAGCAAAACATTTATGCGCTTCTCATTAGGCAGTATTAGACAATGGCATTGGATAAGTGGGGCGTGGTGTCTTGTCGGCATATTACTGTTTTCCTTAACGGGTATAACCCTTAATCACGCTGCAGATATTCCTGCCAATAAAAAAGTGACTGAAATAGAAGCTACGTTGCCTGCATCTATAATAGATGACTTTGTGGCGTTGCCAGAGGGTGACGCTGTTATTCCTGATGTCTTGGTGGATTTCGTATCTGATAAGTATGGTGTTGCTATCCCTATTTCGGTGGTGGGTGAATGGGACGGTATTGAATATTATGCGTCGTGGCCTGGTCCGGGTACAGATAGTTGGGTGGCTGTAGATAGTGAACTTAAAATGGTCACTTTTGAAAGCGTGGATAGAGGATGGATTTCGTATTTCAACGATCTGCACAAAGGTAGAAATACGGGAGTAGTGTGGCCTTGGTTTATCGATATTTTTGCTGTTGCCTGCATTATTTTTAGTGTCACGGGTTTGCAGTTACTTATGCGACATGCACCCAGTAGAGCTTCAACTTGGCCTGTAACTGTTCTGGGCGTATTAATCCCATTTGTCATTTTGCTGTTATTTGTACATTAGCGGTTTTGGGGCGTGAACTTGAAAAGGAGTGAAAAAATGAAAGTGCGAAATGGTCTTGCGATAGCGTCTGGTGCGCTAGGGCTTATGTTAGCCTCGTCAGTCTCTATGGCTGCGCAGTCAGTAACGCTTGATATAGCCTTACCTCAGCTAGATGTGGCTGAGTATCATAAACCGTACGTGGCTGTATGGATTGAAAACAATAAGCGTAAATCGACTCAAGTGGCGGTGTGGTATGACGTCGATATGCGTGAGCACGAAGGTAAAGAGTGGCTTAAAGATCTTAGACAATGGTGGCGTCGTGGTGGTAGAAGTTTAGATTTACCTTTCGACGGTTTAACCAGCGCGACGAAAGGTCCTGGTACGCACCTCATCGATACTCAACTTAATAGCGCCTTAGCGAAGTTGAGTGACGGAGATTATACCCTTCGAGTAGAAGCATCACGTGAAGTGGGCGGCAGAGAAGTATTGTCTATTCCATTTAGTCTCCCTTTATCAGCGAAAATACTCCCCGTTACGGTGGAAGGCAAATCAGAAATTGGGCGCGTTTCATTGCGTCTGGAAGATGAATAAACTCTCAGAGAACATTATGAAAAAATTATCAATTACTACATCATTCGTTGCAATAGCCGCAACATTAGCAGTGTCATTTTCTGCCAGCGCTCACCGCGCATGGGTATTACCAAGTTCAACTGTACTATCGGGTGAGGAAGCGTACGTAACATTTGATGCCGCTATCTCAAATACTATCTTTCACCCAGATCATTTCGCAATGAATACTGACGACTTAGTCGTGACTGCACCAAACGGCGAAACAAAAGAGACTGAAAATAGCGCCCGTGGGAAATATCGCACCACTTTCGATGTAAAGCTGGAGCAGGAAGGCACTTATAAGATCACGTCTTTCAGTTCTGGTATACGTGCCTTTTGGAAAGATGACGAGGGTAAGCGCAAAATGTGGCCTGGTCGTGGTGAAGCTTATGTGGCTGAAGAGTTTGCTACATCAGTACCGAAAGAGGCAACAGATTTACGTATTACCCAAGGCTCTCGTCGAGTGGAAACCTTTGTAACCCTTGGTGAGCCTTCAGAAAAGGTATTTACACCAACTAACGAAGGCTTAGAGCTTATCCCAGTAACTCACCCGAATGATTTGTTTGCTACTGAAGCCGCTACCTTTACTTTGCTTATCGACGGCGAACCAGCAGTGGGTGCAGAGGTTGAAGTTGTTCGTGGTGGTATGCGTTACAGAAATGACCAAGAAACGATTTCGGTAACATCTAATGACGAAGGGCAGTTTGAAGTTACTTGGCCACAAGCAGGCATGTATTTTATCGAAATTGGTTATAAAGATGATAAAGCTGAAAAGCCAGCAACGGTAAGAACGGGAAGTTACTCAGGTACTTTCGAAGTGCTACCGCTATAAGCTTAAGCATTTACTGAGATACTTTAAAAGTACCATGACTGAAACTCACCGTTTACTTATTGCACTATCTAGCATCACGCTTTATGTGTTGTGGGTAGCGGTGATTTTTTATAGGAATAGGAAAAAGCGCTCCGTCACCGATCCTCTAACATACAATACACATGTAAATAGCCGCGATAGTAAAAATCAAACCCTTATTGTTTATGCCAGCCAAACCGGCACCGCAGAAAAGATTGCGCGGGCTAAAGCTGCAGCACTGGCTGAGCATGAAACGATTACTTTGGTTTCCATGGCGTCGTTAAACCTTTCGATGCTCGGCAATGTATCAAAGGCGCTGTTTGTAGTTAGCACTTATGGTGAGGGTGAGCCGCCAGATGCAGGCACTCGCTTTTATCATGCTTTGCAGCGAGCCAAAAAGAGTGGGGCCACACCTTTATCGAACTTGTCATACGAAGTTATCGGTTTGGGAAGTCGGGAATACAAACAGTTTTGCCGTTTTGCAGTGGCTCTTTATGAGAACGTAAGCTTACTGGGCGGCACGCCATTAACATCACTCACCACATTAGATAGTGGAAAAGGTGAACATTTAGTCCATCTTGATTCTTTAGCGACTGAATTATCTGAACAAATGCAACCTTGGGTATTAGAACACCGCAAACAGCTCAATCAAGACGATACCCGTGGTTTATATGCAATAACCTTAAAGCAGCCGCCATCAGCCCGTGAGGCTGGTAAAGTGCCACTAACTTGGGAAGCGGGGGATATCATTGATATCTACCCTGACATGACGCAAGGGTACCTTTCTTTACAAGAGCCCTCGAGCCGGAACTTAAAAGAGCCCTCGAGCCGGAACTTAAGAGAGCCTTCGAGCGAGAACTTAAAAGAGCTCTCGAGCGGACACTTAAAAGAACCCTCGAGCGGGCACCCAAGAAAACGAATAGGACGTTCGTACACCATTGCGTCGGCACCGCAAGAAAATGACTTGAAGCTGATAGTAAGAGAAGTACGAAAAGAGCATGGTGAACTAGGCTATGGCTCTGGTTTTTTAACGAGCAAATTGCCGATGAACCAGCCTGTTTATGCGCAAATACGTAAAAACACGAATGCGGTTATCACCGATACGCAGTGTCCATTAGTGCTTATAGCGGCCGGAAGCGGTATTGCAGGCGTTAGAGCGCAACTTGCTAAACGAGCCATGCTTAAAGATGGCGGCCCAGTGTGGATTTTTTACGGTGAACGAAGCCCAGAAAAAGATGACATTTTGCCCAAAGCACTATCTCCTTTTCACAATGCATCGTGTATTCATAAACGCTCTGTGATTTTTTCAAAGCCTTCTTTAGAGCCAAATATTGCACCAAATCAATATGTACAACACTTGATAGTAGAACAAGCTGATGCTTTGAAAGTATTCCTAGGTGTTAATGATAGTAGCGGTGTGAATTTTGAGGCTCGTCGCAACGCGCAAATTTATGTGTGCGGTCATTTTGAAGGAATGGGTAAGGGGGTTGATGCTGCCTTACAGGATGTACTTGGTAAACAGTACTACAGTATGCTTGTCGATAAAGGTCGTTATCACAGAGATCTTTATTAAAACTAAAAATCCGCTTATCACCGTCAACATCTCCTATGCGTTTATAACTATTAAAAGTTTACCTCCAAAATATACCTCCAAAATATGCCAGCCAATTGCGTCTTTAATAAACGCGTTACGAAAGTGTAGATAATACTATTGCGGATAGCTATGAGTAAAAATACACAGGGTTGATTGGTATAGAAGCATAAGGCATAACATAATGAGTTAACATTAAATTAACAAGCAAGTGTTATGGCTAAGATCCCACGAAGCAAATCCAATGACCAGAACTCCAGTGAGTACAGCACAGAGATGGCGGCAACTCGGCGTCAATTCGTGAAAGAAAAAACTGGCGCTGAAATGAATCATGTCGGTACATTTTCAATCGAGCCAGATACTTTGCCGGGCAATATAGAGCACTTCACCGGTGTCGCCCAAGTGCCTATTGGGTTAGCAGGTCCATTGATCATCGAGGGTGTAGATGCTCACGGGGAGTTTTATGTTCCAATGGCAACTACCGAAGGGACGCTAGTTGCCAGTTATAACAGGGGGATGCGGTTAACTGCTGAATCGGGGGGCGTTAAAACTACCGTTATTGATGATGCCATGCAGCGGGCTCCCGTATTTGTATTTGAAGATGCGCGCGCTGCACTAGCTCTGTCTCTTATACACATCTCCGAGCCCACGAGACGCTACGCTATCTCGTA
>OJDD01000521.1_pt1 | contig 10560 bp, 6 predicted proteins | sample 1592591 | NCBI WGS metagenome assembly OJDD01 (sample SAMN05416809, study PRJEB24817) | seawater metagenome | isolation source: Sea water | place: Canada:Atlantic | collected 2013-07 | reverse complement strand
GGCACGATGACACGCCGTGAATTCGTTGGCCGCGCCGCTGCTTTGGGCGTGACAGCCGCCGTCGCAAATTCGATGTTGGCGAATAATGCACAAGCTGCGGCCCACGAAGCACCGATTCGCGGCGGCACGCTCAAGATCGGGTCGTCGGGCGGCGAATCGACCAACACGCTCGATCCGGCGCTAACCGCTTCCGAAGTCCCGCTGAACAACCTGCGCCACCTTTACGAAAGCCTCGTCGAGGTCGATCCGAACGGTAAAATCGAAAACCGCATGGCCGAAAGCTATGAGGCCTCTGCCGATGCGAAAACCTGGGCGTTCAAGATCCGCAAGGGCGTCCAGTTCCACAACGGCAAGGACATGACCCCCGAAGACGTGCTGAAAACCATGCAGCGCCACTCGAACGAAGACAGCCAGTCCGGTGCCTTGGGCATCATGCGCGGCATCGAGAACATGAAGGTCGACGGCGACAACTTTATCGTGGAACTGGGCGTCGGTAACGCTGACCTTCCCTATCTGCTGGCCGACTACCACCTGATGATCCAGCCCGATGGCGGCATGGACAACCCCGGCGCGGGCATCGGCACCGGCCCTTACACGCTGGAAGTTGACGAGCCCGGCGTGCGCCACGGCTTCAAGCGCAACGAAAACTACTGGGACGCCGACAACCGCGGCCACACCGATTATAACGAAGTGCTGGTGCTGAATGATGCCACCGCACGGACTGCGGCGCTGCAGTCGGGTCAGGTCAACATGATCAACCGCGTTGATCCCAAGGTTGCCGCCCTGCTGGACCGCGCGCCCAACCTGACGGTGAAATCCGTTGCCGGTCGGGGCCACTATGTGTTTATCGCCCATGTCGACACCGCACCGTTCGACAACAACGACCTGCGTCTGGCGCTGAAATACGCGATCAACCGCGAGGAAATGGTCGACAAGATCCTGCGCGGCTACGGCACCATCGGGAACGACATGCCGATCAACGCCTCTTATCCGCTGTTCGATGAATCGATCCCGCAGCGCGAACATTCCATCGAGAAGGCGAAAGAGCATTACGCCGCCTCCGGCCACGATGGCAGCCCGATCATCCTGCGCGTTGCAGACGGTGCCTTCCCCGGTGCGGTCGATGCGGCATCGCTGTTCCAGGAATCCGCCAAAGCCGCCGGTATCCCGCTTGAGATCAAACGCGAGCCGAACGATGGCTACTGGTCCGAGGTCTGGAACAAACAGCCGTTCTGCGCCTCTTACTGGGGTGGCCGTCCGGTACAGGACCAGATGTATTCGACCGCCTATCTGTCGACCGCGGACTGGAACGACACCCGCTGGAAACGCCCCGAGTTCGACGAGATGCTACTGTCGGCCCGCGCCGAACTGGACGAGGCCAAGCGCAAAGAGACCTACTCCAAGATGGGTCAGATGATCCGCGACGAAGGCGGGTTGATCCTGCCGATGTTCAACGACTTTGTGGATGGTGTTGCCAACAATGTCGGCGGCTGGGTCGAAGATCCCAACGCGGAACTGTCCAACAACAAAGCCGGGATCAAATGCTGGGTCAAAGACGCATAAGGTAAACCCAGCTTATGCATCCCATCGTCAAACTGATCGCCCAACGCTTAGCGTTGGGCCTTCTTCTCCTCTTTGCCGCGTCGATCCTGATCTTCGTAGGTACCTCGATTTTGCCCGGCGACGTGGCACAATCCATATTAGGTCAATCGGCCACGCCCGAAGCCCTAGCAAACATGCGCCGCGAGCTTGGCCTCAACGATCCTGCCATGACCCGCTATTTCGCCTGGCTGGGCGGCGTGCTTCAGGGGGACTTGGGCACCGCGCTGACCAATGGCCGCGACATAGCCGAAAGCCTTGGCGGGCGTCTGAAGAACACGCTTTTCCTTGCCTTCTGGGCTGCTGCAATCTCTGTGCCGCTGGCGATCTTTCTGGGCCTGCTGGCCGTGCGCTACAAAGACCGCTGGCCCGACAAGCTGATTTCGGCCGTCACGCTGACCACGATCTCTATCCCGGAATTCATGATCGGCTATGTGCTGATCTATTGGGTGGCGATCAAATGGCGGCTGTTTCCGTCGGTGGCGATCATCAACGACAGTATGAGCCTCGGGGCCAAGCTGAACGCGATTGCCATTCCGGTGATGGTGCTGACGCTGGTCGTATTGGCGCATATGATGCGCATGACCCGCGCCGCGATCCTGAACGTGATGCAATCGGCCTATATCGAAACAGCCGAGCTTAAGGGCTTGGGCATGCTAAAGATTATCCGCAAGCACGCCTTCCCCAACGCCATCGCACCGATCGTCAATGTGGTGATGCTGAACCTCGCCTATCTGGTCGTCGGCGTCGTGGTGGTAGAGGTCGTCTTTGCCTATCCCGGCATGGGGCAGTATCTGGTGGATCACGTCAGCAAACGTGATGTGCCCGTGGTACAGGCCTGCGGCTTGATCTTTGCCGCGGTCTATATCGGGCTCAACCTTGTTGCGGACATCGTGTCGATCCTTGCCAACCCGCGCCTGAGGCATCCCAAATGAGCGCCGCGCACCTCCCCCCGAGGCAATGCGCGACGCACGGGGCCGCAGTTCAGCTTCGCATCAACGCGACCCCCTGCCGCAAGCCCGTATCGCCACCTGACGTTGACCCATTCATTTGTTTGGGAGCGAACCCATGAAAAACATTCCAATCTCCGCCATGATCGGCCTGTTCTTTACCAGCGTCTATTTCATCATGGCCGTCTTTGCCCCTTGGCTCGCCCCCTATGGCATGGCTGAAATCGTCGGCGACGTGTGGGAGCCTTCATCGTCGGAGTTCCTGCTGGGCACCGACAGCATCGGGCGCGATCTGCTGTCGCGCATGATCTACGGTGGGCGTACCACGATCTTTATCGCCACTGCAGCCACCATCCTCAGCTTTACGCTGGGGTCCATTCTGGGCTTCTTCGCAGCCGTCTCGGGCGGTTGGGTCGACCAAGCCATTTCGCGCTTTGTCGATCTGATCATGTCGATCCCGTCGCTGATCTTTGCGCTGGTCGTCTTGTCGGTCATGCCGACCACCGTGCCGATCCTGATCATCCTGATGGGCCTGCTGGACAGCACCCGTGTCTACCGTCTGGCGCGCGCTGTGGCCGTGGACATCACCGTGATGGACTATGTCGAGGCCGCCCGCCTGCGCGGCGAGAAGATCGGCTGGATCATTTTCCGTGAAACCCTGCCGAACGCGCTATCGCCGCTGATCGCGGAAATGGGCTTGCGCTTTATCTTTGCGGTGCTCTTTGTGTCGACGCTGTCGTTTCTGGGTCTCGGCGTGCAGCCCCCTCAAGCCGACTGGGGCGGCATCGTGAAAGAGAACAAGGAAGGCATCAACTATGGCATTCAAGCGGCGCTCTATCCTGCCTATGCCATCGCCACGCTATGTATCTCTATCAACCTTGTTGCGGACTGGATTTTGAACCGCACCACATCGCTGAAAGGGGGCCGCGGATGACCGAGCCACTTCTCAAAGTACGCGGCCTGAAAATCGGCGCGACGGCCTATCCGCCCGGCGAAAAGCCTATTGATATCAAGATCGTGCATGGCGTCGATTTTGATCTGCAACCTGGCAAGGTATTGGGGCTGATCGGGGAATCCGGTGCGGGCAAGTCCACCATCGGGCTGGCCGCGATGGCCTATGGCCGCGGCGGGGTAGAGATCACCGGCGGCGAGGTTTGGGTCAACGGGCGCGACATCCTCAAGGAGCGTCTGCGCGCCGTGCGCCGCCTGCGGGGCGCCGAGGTGACCTATGTCTCGCAATCCGCGGCGGCGTCTTTCAACCCCGCGAAAAAGATCATGGATCAGGTGACCGAAGCCGCTATCTATCAGAACAAGTTTACCAAGGCCGAGGCCGAGGAACGCGCGGTTGATCTGTTCCGCAAGCTTGGTCTGCCGGACCCTGAAACCATCGGCAACCGCTACCCCCACCAAGTGTCTGGCGGGCAGTTGCAGCGCTGCATGACCGCGCTGGCACTGTGTCCGCAGCCCGATCTGGTGGTCTTTGACGAACCCACCACGGCACTGGATGTGACCACGCAGATCGACGTGCTGGCCGCCATCAAAGAAGCCATCGCCGCCACCGGCGTTGCCGCGCTCTATATCACCCATGACCTTGCGGTTGTGGCGCAGGTCAGTGATCATATTATGGTGCTGCAACAAGGGGATATGGTCGAATACGGCACCGTTGACCAGATCATCAACGCGCCCAAGGAAGACTACACCAAGGCGCTGGTTTCAGTCCGGTCGATCCGCCACGAGGAAAAGACGCCGACCGACACCCCTGTTCTACGGGTCGAAAACGTCACCGCCCGCTATGCCGGCACGGATTTTGATGTGCTCAAGAAGATCAACGTCGATATTCACCCGGGCCAGACATTGGCTGTCGTGGGGGAATCCGGCTCGGGCAAATCCACGCTGGCCCGCGTGATCACCGGCCTGCTGCCCCCAAGCGACGGGACGATCACCTTTGACGGGCGCGAGCTCGCCCCCGCCCTCGCGCAACGCCCCATCGAAGACCTGCGCGAGATGCAGATGATCTACCAGATGGCCGATACCGCGATGAACCCGCGCCAGACCGTAGGCACCATCATCGGCCGCCCGCTCGAGTTTTATTTCGGGCTGAAAGGCAAGGCAAAGCAGAAGCGCATTCAGGAACTGCTGGACGAGATCGAATTAGGCGACGGGTTTCAGGACCGCTATCCCGCAGAGCTGTCGGGCGGGCAGAAACAACGTGTCTGCATCGCCCGCGCGCTGGCCGCCAAGCCCAAGCTGATCATCTGCGACGAGGTGACAAGCGCGCTGGACCCGCTGGTGGCAGATGGCATCCTCAAGCTGCTGTTGAACCTGCAGAAGATCGAGGATGTCGCCTATCTGTTCATCACCCACGATCTGGCGACGGTAAAAGCCATCGCTGACAGTATCGCTGTGATGTATCAGGGTGAAGTGGTGCGGTATGGCACCAAAAGTCAGGTGCTGTCACCGCCCTTTGACGATTATACCGACCTGCTGCTGAGCTCTGTCCCCGAGATGAAGATCGGCTGGCTGGAAGAAACCATCGCACATCGCAAAATGGAAAGTGCTGGCAATTAAGCCTGTGGGCAACACAGCGGTTTGCATCGGACAAATACAAGCGCTGTGGCCCGCCGAAGAGGTATCGACATGAAGAACAAGCTGCTTTTGATCATCCTCGACGGTGTGCCCTACCGCAATTTCCGTCGGCTGTTCGGCAATCTGGAAGGCTGGGTAGATAGTGGCGAGGCGCGGGTCTGGACCCAGCGTGCGGTGCTGCCGTCAATCTCAGCCTCTTGCTATGCCTCGATCCACACGGGTGTGGCACCGGCTGAACATGGCTGCACCGGCAACGGAAATGTGTTCCGGCTGAAGCACAAGGACGTCTTCGCCCAGACCCGTGCGGCGGGCGGTGTGACAGGGGCCGTGGCCCATTCTTTCTGGTCGCAATTCTTCAATCGCCACCCCTTCGACTATGTGCGCGATGTGGAATACGACGAACCCGATAGCGACACGATCAACCACGGGCGGTTTCACACGATGACCGGCTACGGGCTGGTGAACCAGATGACCCCTTCGGATGTGGATCTGTTTGGCTCCCTCACCAATCTGGCGCTGCGGTTCGGGCTGAACTACGGAATGCTGCACACCTGCACGCTGGACAGCATGGGGCATCGCTTTTTCCACGACTGTCAGGAAATGGACCACGCCTGCGCCGTCATGGACGAGATGCTGGCCCCCTTCATCCCGAAATGGCGCGCCTTGGGGTATGAGGTGATCGTCACAGCCGATCACGGGCAGGACGAGCGCGGGCACCACGGCGGACGCAGTGCGTTGCAGCAGGAAACGGCGCTGTATTACTTTGGCGATGCCGAAGGGCCGTCCGAAGATACGGTGATCGACCAACTGCAGCTCGCGCCGACGATCCTTGGCCGGTTGGGTGCGCCTGTGGCCGATACGATGAAGGCGCAGTCTTTCCTGAAATGATACCGTTTCTTAGGCCGTGCTGATCGCAGGCCATTCCCCTGCGCCGACAGCGCCTATCGCCGCTGTCACCTGATCAAAGAACGCTCCCGCCTTGCGTGACATCACCCGCGCGCGCAGACAGCCGTGGACAAGGCCCGCGGCCTCGTGCCAATGGGCCTGCCCGCCTGCCCCGTTGATCGCGGCGGCATAGGCTTCTCCGTCGCTCGACAGCGGGTCACAGGCGACCGTCAGGATCACCGTAGGCGGCAGGTCGGTAAAGTCGGTATCGTGCAGCGGGGCGTAGCGTGGATCGTCCACCGGCGGTGCCCCACCGGATCGCACCTGCTGGTAAAACTCCATATCCGCAACCGTCAGCTGCGGCGCGTTAGCGTGGGTGATATAGCTGCCCTTGCTGCGATCCCCGCCCAGTCCGGGATAGATCAGAACCTGACCCGCTATGCGCCCCTGAAAAGATGCTCGCGCGGTATGGGCGACGGCGGCAGCAAGATTGCCGCCCGCACTGTCCCCCGCCAATACAATCCCGCCGCCATGTGCGGCTGCAATCGCCTGAAACGCAACCCATGCGTCGTTGAAACATCCGGGAAAGACGACCTCGGGCGCGAGCGCGTAGTCGACAGAGATCACACGGTAGCCGGTCGCGGCGCAAATCTCGGCGCAGACATCATCGTGACTGTCGAGCCCGCCAACAACAAACCCGCCGCCGTGATAGTAGACGACCGTGATCGCGGATGTGTCGGCCTCGTAAACGCGACATGGGACGCCGCCGAAGGCGACGTCCCATGTGCGGACCCCATCAGGGTGGGGTTGGTGAAAAGCAGCGCACATCCGGTTATAGACAGCGCGCTGCTGGTCGATGGTGAGTGACACCGCGTCCGGTGGATAGAAACTGTCCGAGCGGTCCATGTAGGCCCAGATTTCCTCATCCAGTAGAACGCGGTAGTCGGGTTGGATCACGCGGCCTCCCAACCGAAGGTAAAGACGTCCAGCGATGCGCCGACATCGGCCTCGCTTGCGCCATTCATGGCGATTTGCGCAACCAGACCGCGTTTCTTGTCATCGGTGACAGAGGCAACACGCGCGGGCAGACCGGCGGCTTCCAACGTCTCGTCATAGACGCGCGTGATCGCGTTTTTGCGCAGGTCGGGCTTGAAGATCTTACCGACGGCGGTTTTTGGCAGCTCGCTCATGATGGTCATATGCTTGGGCTGCGCCGCGCGTTCCTGCACGTGTTCTTTGCAGAACTCCAGCAGTTCGGCTTCGGTGATCGACGCACCTGCGACCAGTTCGACAAAGGCGCAAGGTACCTCGCCCGCGTGGGCATCCGGCTGGCCGATGGCACCGGCAAAGGCGACCGCCTCGTGACCCAGAAGCGCCTCTTCGATCTCGGCGGGGTCGATGTTGTGACCACCACGGATGATCAGGTCTTTGGCGCGGCCTGTGATCCAGAGGTATTTGTCGCTGTCGATACGGCCCAGATCCCCTGTGCGCAGGTGCGTGCCCTGATAGTAGAGATCCTTGTTCTTATCGGCTTCGGTATAGGTGTTGCCCGCATAGACGCCGGGGTTCGAGATACAGATCTCGCCGATCTCGTCGACCTCTGCCTCGACCAGCCCGTCGCTGGTGCTTTTGACAATCTTCACATCCGTATACGGGAAGGTGATGCCGATACTGCCTACCTTGCGCACGCCGTCCGTCGGGTTCGACGACACAAGGCAGGTCGCCTCTGTCAGGCCGTAGCCTTCGATCAGCGTGATGCCGGTGGCCTTTTCAAAGCGGCGGAACAGTTCCAGCGGCAAGGGTGCCGAGCCGGAGAAGGCGGTTTTCACGGTCGAGATATCAGCGTTGATCGGGCGCTGCATCTTGGCAGAAATCGCCGTAGGCACGGTGATGATGAAAGTGATTTTCCAGCGCTCGACCAGTTTCCAGAAATTGTCGAACACCCCGTCCCCGCGATAGCCTTGAGGCGTCGGGAAGACCACATGCGCACCGGATTTCACCGCGGCCATAAGGATCACGTGGCAGGCGAAAACGTGGAACAACGGCAGCGGACACATGATGTTGTCGTTTTCCGTATACAGCAGCGTGTGCCCAAGCCAGCCGTTGTAGACCATGCCGGAGTACTTGTGCTGCGCCACTTTCGGCATGCCCGTTGTCCCGCCGGTGTGGAAGTAGAAGGCAACGCGATCCTCTTGCGGATCGTCGAATGTCAGCTCGGCCGATTGCTTGGCAATTTCGGAATTGAAGTTCTTGTAGGTCGCCTGATTGGTGACCTTCAACTTCGGACGGATCAGCGGCACGATCCACGAATTTGGCGCGGTCAGATAGCGGCACAGGTCCACTTCGAGCACGGTCGTGACATTCGGTGCCAGCTTGACCGCCTCGGCGGTTTTCTCGGCCACATCCGTCTTTGGGAAAGGCCGCAGGGTCACAACGACCTTGGCATTGGTTTCACGCAGGATCGATCCGATCTGCTCTGCCTCGAGCAGCGGGTTGATGGGGTTCGCGATCCCTGCGACGGCACCGCCCAGAAGCGTGATGACCGTCTCGTTACAGTTTGGCAGGACATAGGCGACCACATCGGTCGGCCCCACACCCAGCGACCGGAACAGATTGGCCGCACGGCCCACCTGCCCCCGCAGCTGCGACCAGCTTAGGGTTTCCGCGTGATCTTTCGGCCCAGAGAAAATCTGGTAGCTGATTGCGTCGTGGCTTGGAAACTTTCCGGCGGTTTCGCTCAACATGCTCCAAAGTGTTTTGGGCACGTCGCGGTCAGCCCACGGCATTTCTGCTTCGATTGCGTTACGGTCTTCTACACCGGCAAATGACATTATTTTCCTCCCTTAGTGGTGCGGTTTGCCCGCATCCCGTTATTCCCTGTCGTCAAAGATGATTGCTAAATTCAGCTTTCGCAAGCATTTGCAGGCGCTCAAACGCTGCGTTCAAGCCCACTGACCCAACGGAAGGCTCGAAAAAGAGCGGCAGACGCCGCCTGCCGCTCTCTTTTATGGGGTAAAAGCACGTGGCGCACCCCTTATGTGTGGTGCGATTACTTGGCAGGAATACGCAGCATCTGACCGGGATAGATTTTATCGGGGTGGGTCAGCATGGGTTTATTCGCTTCAAAGATTTCTTCATAGCGCGCGCCATTACCAAGGGTCTTGGCCGCGATGGCCCAAAGCGTGTCGCCCTTTTCAACGGTGTGGAAGGTACCGTCCCCCTCGCCGCCGTCCATGTCTTCTTCAACCGCGGCAACGCCTTCGACGTTCCCCACGGCCAGAATGACCTTTTCTTTCATCTCTTGGCTCGCCGCCTTGCCCGAAACCTTGACCTTGTCGCCTTCGACAGAAATATCGAGCCCTTCGGCATCAAGCCCGAGGTCTTTCAATTCATCCTGAAGCGCGGCTCCGGTGACTTCGGTATCATCACCGCCGCCAAATACTTTTTTGCCGGCGTCTTTTACGAAACTCCACAAACCCATGTTGTTCTCCTTCTGGATCCATTCGGGTGTGATTGTTTCCATTTAACCGTGAAATTCACAAGGTTTTTTATACGTCCGCGCGCCCATCGGTGAATTGCAGCCGCGCCAGGCGCGCATAGAGCCCCCCTTTGGTGACCAGCTCGTCATGGGTGCCCATATCAACGATCCGCCCTGCTTCCAGCACGACAATGCGGTCGGCCTTTTTCACCGTCGCCAGACGGTGCGCAACGATCAGGGTGGTGCGGTCCGCACTCAACCGATCCACGGCGGCCTGCACGGCGCGTTCGCTTTCGGCATCCAAGGCGCTTGTGGCTTCGTCCAGCAGCAGCACCGGCGCGTCGCGCAGGATGGCGCGCGCGATGGCGATACGCTGCTTTTGCCCGCCCGACAGCATCACCCCGCGTTCGCCCAGATAGCTGTCGTAGCCGTCGGGCAATGCGCTGATGAACCCGTGGGCGGCGGCGGCCTCGGCCGCGGCGTCAATCTCGGCGTCTGTCGCGTCGGGGCGGCCAAAGCGGATGTTCTCGCGGGCAGAGGCGGCGAAGATCACCGGATCTTGCGGCACCAAGGCCACCGAACGGCGGAAGGCCGCACGCGAGACATCGCGCAGATCGACCCCGTCAAGGGTGATCCGTCCCGAAGCAGGATCATAGAACCGCAGAATCAACTGGATGATCGTGGTCTTGCCTGCACCCGAGGGCCCGACGAACGCGACCGTTTCACCGGGGTTGATCGACAGGTTGACCCCGTCCAGTGCCTGCACATCGGGGCGCGCGGGGTATCTGAAATGCACGTCCTCGAAGGCGATCCGACCGGCGACAGGGCTGGGCAAGGCGATGGCCGCAGCGGGGTCTTGCACGGTGTCTTCGGTCCGCAACAGTTCTACCAGACGTTCGGTGGCACCGGCGGCGCGTTGAAGTTCACCCCAGATCTCGGACAGCGCCGCGACCCCGCCTGCCACCATCACGGCATAGATCACGAATTGCACCAAGGCACCGGGGGTCATCTGGTCCTGTCTCTTATACACATCTCCGAGCCCACGAGACGCTACGCTATCTC
>OJDD01000518.1_pt1 | contig 10598 bp, 9 predicted proteins | sample 1592591 | NCBI WGS metagenome assembly OJDD01 (sample SAMN05416809, study PRJEB24817) | seawater metagenome | isolation source: Sea water | place: Canada:Atlantic | collected 2013-07 | reverse complement strand
TACGAGATAGCGTAGCGTCTCGTGGGCTCGGAGATGTGTATAAGAGACAGGCGCGGCTTGGCGCAGATTTGGCGCATCGGTCATGTTTTGGCGGTCCTTTAAGAGAGTAGTTTAGCGTTAAACTATTTTGCCAGCCGCGCCAACACGACTTTTGGAGCGGGGCGCGTCACCGCCCATGCGGCGCAGATTGTGGGGCGGGAAGGGGGCCAGCCCCCATCGTGGCAGGCCACGATTCCCCCGGAGTTTGTCTGGCAAAATGAAGCATGGCATTTTTCCGCTTTTGGCATCGCAACTTTGGCGAAAGGTTTTTATAGTTTTGTGAAACTTGGGGGAATTATGACCAGTGATTTGCGACAGCACGCCAGCGCCGTGCAGGAAAATGCCTATGCGCCCTATTCCAACTTCAAAGTGGGGGCCGCGTTGCGCACGGCCTCGGGTGCGGTGTTTGTCGGCTGCAACGTGGAAAACGTGGCCTACCCGGAAGGCACCTGTGCCGAAGCCGGTGCCATCGCCGCCATGATCGCGGCGGGCGAGACGGCTTTTGTAGAGGCTTATGTGATTGCGGGCAGCCCCACACCCGTCACGCCCTGTGGCGGCTGCCGTCAGAAACTGGCGGAATTCGGTCAGGGGGATGCACGGGTGACCATGGCGACCCTGTCGGGCGTTGAAGAGGTGATGACCATGGCCGAGCTGTTGCCCGGTGCCTTTGGCCGCGCGCATATGGAGGGCTAAGCCATGGATGCCCGCGCGATCCTGTCCAAATTGCGGCACCGGCGGTCGCTGAACCGAGAAGAGCTTGTCTGGTTCGCGATGGCCCTTGCCGACGGGCGGGTCAGTGATGCGCAGGCGGGGGCCTTTGCGATGGGGGTCTGTCAGGTCGGGCTGAGCGATGTGGGCCGCGTGGCCCTGACGCTCGCCATGCGCGACAGCGGGCGGGTGTTCGATTGGGATCTGAACGGGCCGGTGCTGGATAAACATTCGACGGGCGGTGTGGGCGATTGCGTCAGCCTTGTGCTGGCCCCTGCCTTGGCCGCCTGCGGGGCTTATGTGCCGATGATCTCGGGGCGTGGGCTGGGGCATACCGGCGGGACGCTGGACAAGCTCGAGGCCATTCCGGGTGTGAATACCACATTGGACGAGGCGCAGTTTCGCGCCGTGGTGGCCAAGGCAGGCTGTGCGATTGTCAGTGCGACCGACGGTATCGCCCCCGCGGACAAGCGGCTTTATGCGGTGCGCGATGTGTCCTCGACCGTGGACAGCCTCGATCTGATCACCGCGTCGATCCTGTCGAAGAAGCTGGCAGCGGGGCTGGATGGTCTGGTGTTGGACGTCAAGGTCGGCAGCGGCGCCTTCATGAAAGATCTGGCGCAGGCGCAGGCGTTGGCGACGGCGTTGACCAAGACCGCAAACGCCAGCGGGTGCCGGACGACGGCGGTTATCAGCGATATGAGCCAGCCCCTGGTGCCGAGCCTTGGGAACGCGCTGGAAGTGGCCGAGGTGATGCGCGTGCTGACGGGTCATAGCAAGGGGCCGATTGTCTCGGTCTGTGCGGCTCTTGGGGGGGTGTTGCTGGCCAATGCAGGGCTGGCGGGCGATGTGCAGGTCGGGGCGGATATGATCGTGCAGGCGATCCGGTCGGGCCGCGCGGCGGAACGCTTTGGCGTGATGATCGCGGCCATGGGCGGGCCTGCGAAGTTTGTCGAAAACTGGACGCGGTTCCTGCCCGAGGCGACGATCATCGGCGAGGTCCCCGCACCGAAAACCGGATATGTGACCGCGATTGATGGGGAGGCCTTGGGCCTTGCCGTTGTCGCTTTGGGCGGCGGGCGCGCGGTCGAGACGGACCAGATCAACCCGGCCGTGGGGATTTCGGATGTCGTCCGCCTAGGCGCGAAAGTATCGTCCAAGGGGCCACTGGCGGTGGTCCATGCGGCCCGCGCCGGTGACGCAGAGCGGGCCGCACAGGCGGTGCGCGGTGCGATCACCATCGGCCCGAAGCCGGTCGCCGTGCCGGATTTGATTGTAGAGAGGGTCGGCTGATGGCGCGTGCTTTTCTGGTTGTGATGGATTCCGTCGGTATCGGCGGTGCCCCTGATGCGGACACCTTCTTTAACGGGCGTGTGCCGGACACCGGCGCGAATACCCTTGGTCATATCGCGCAGGCCTGTGCCGAAGGCCGTGCAGAAGACGGGCGCAGCGGCCCTTTGAACGTGCCGTATATGGCGTCGCTGGGGCTTGGCCCCGCGATTGAATTGGCCAGCGGGCTGCATATCGCAAGCCTTGATGGTGCCGTCAGCGGCACATGGGGCGCGGCGACCGAAATCTCGCGCGGCAAGGATACGCCCTCGGGTCATTGGGAATTGGCCGGTTTGCCGGTCCCGTGGGAGTGGCATTACTTTCCCGATGTGTCGAAGTCCTTTCCGCCCGCGCTGGTCGCGCAGCTTGCGGCCTTTGCCGGCACGGACGAGATTTTGGGGAATTGCCACGCCCCCGGCACCGCCATTATCGAGGAGTTCGGCGCGCAGCATATCAAGACCGGTTTCCCGATCTGCTATACCTCGGCTGACAGCGTGTTGCAGATCGCCGCGCATGAAGAGAGTTTCGGCCTGCAACGGCTGTTGGACCTATGCGAAAACATGGCCCCGATCGCGCATGAGATGAAAGTCGGGCGGGTGATTGCGCGTCCCTTCATCGGGGATGCGCAAAGCGGTTTTACCCGCACCACCAACCGGCGCGATTTCGCGATCACGCCACCCGCGCCGGTGCTGAGCAACTGGGTGCAGGACAGCGGTGCCCGTGTTTATGCCGTTGGAAAGATCGGTGACATTTTTTCGATGACCGGTTTTGACGAGGTGCGCAAAGGGTCTGACGAGACGTTGATGGGCCATCTTGGTGATCTGGTTGAAAGCGCCGAGGACGGCAGCCTGACGTTTGCGAATTTTGTGGAGTTTGACAGTCTTTATGGGCATCGGCGCGATGTGTCGGGCTATGCCCGCGCGCTTGAGTGGTTTGATGCCGAGATTGGTAAGCTGCTGGGGCAACTGCGGGACGGGGATCTGCTGGTGCTGACCGCAGATCACGGGAACGACCCGACTTGGGTGGGCACCGACCATACCCGCGAACGGGCACCGGTCCTGGTGGCAGGGCAGGGTGCGGGCCGCTTGGGGCAGATCGGTTTTCGCGATGTCGCTGGGCTGGTGGCGCGGCATCTTGGGGTTGCGGTGCCCGACTAAACTCTGTTTGGCGGCTTATCGGTCGGTTCTGGGGGCCAGCCCCCATCGCGGCAGGGCCGCGATCCCCCCGGAGTTTGACTGGCAAAATGAAGCTGGCGAAGATGCGATGGTTGCGGGGCACGGCTTTTCGGGGCATGAGTTCAGCCAAGTAATATGGAGAGCGCCCCGATGTCCGATATCGTTGAACACCTGACCGTCGTTAATCATCCGCTGGTGCAGCACAAGCTGACAATCATGCGGGATAAATCCACATCGACCGCGGCGTTCCGCCAGTTGCTGCGCGAGATCAGCCAGCTTCTGGCCTATGAGGTGACCCGCGGCCTGCCGATGACGACCAAGCGGATCGACACGCCGATGCAGCCGATGGACGCACCTACGCTGGACGGCAAGAAGCTCGCGCTGATCTCTATCCTGCGGGCGGGCAACGGGTTGATGGATGGCGTGCTTGAGCTGATCCCGTCGGCACGGGTAGGCTTTGTTGGCCTGTATCGTGACGAGGAAACGTTGCAGCCGGTGGAATACTATTTCAAGGTGCCCGAGGGTATGGACGACCGTCTGGTGATCGCCGTGGACCCGATGCTCGCCACTGGTAATTCATCCGTGGCTGCGATCGACATGCTGAAGAAAGCCGGTGCGACCAATATCCGCTTCCTGTGTCTGCTGGCGGCCCCCGAGGGGGTGGCCCGCATGAAAGAGGCGCATCCCGATGTGCCGATCGTCACCGCGGCGGTCGACGAGAAGCTGAACGAGCAGGGATATATCATTCCCGGGCTTGGTGACGCCGGTGACCGGATGTTCGGGACCAAGTAAGGCGCAAAATGGGCGATCCGGTGATCAGGGTGCTTTACTCTGAAACCGGGATCGCGCATGGTTTATTTACTACATTGTGTGGGGGCGCAGATGAAATTTACTAGTATTGTGGCAGTTGCGGCATTGATGACGACGTTTGGGGCAGGTATTTCCCAAGCGCAAAGCTTTCGCGATCAACCGGCGGAATTCCCGTCGGCCTCGTATAAGGGCAAGCAATATGTCGACAGCAAAGGCTGTGTGTTTATTCGGGCCGGTATCGACGGCAATGTGACCTGGGTGCCGCGCGTGTCGCGCAAGCGTCAGGGTGTCTGCGGCTTCAAGCCGACCAATGTGCAGACAGCGGCCAGCGCGCCTGCCGGTGATGCTGACGCGCCGGTGCAGATCACCGTGAACAACGCGCCCGCCGCGGCCAAACAGCCCACGGTTGCGGCACGCCCTCTGCCACAGCGCAAGGCCAAGCCGGTTGTTGTACGCCAGAAAGCACCCAAGCCGGTGCGCCAGCCGGTGCCACGCTCGGTCGACGTGCCGGCCGCACCGCGCGCGCAAGCGCCGGTGGCGGTGGCGCAGGTGCCGACCACCTGTGCCGGACGCTCTGCCATCAGCCAGCAATACTCCGGGTCGTGGACCAAGGGGCTCGCCGTGCGTTGCGGCCCGCAAACCGCGCCGATCCTGCCCTCCACCGCGCAGGTCGGGGCCGTGGCATCTGCGCCGTCCTATGGGGCAGCCACAGGCAGCGTTACAGCCACGGCGAGACCCGCAGCGGCGCATGCGCATACGCGGATCGTGCCGAAACATGTCGCGATCAACCGCCAGAACACCTATGCCAACGTCTCGGTGCCCAAAGGATATCGCCCCGTGTGGGAAGACGACCGTCTGAACCCCAAGCGGGCCGAACAGAACCTTGAGGGGCGGTCCAAGATGTTGTTGATCTGGACCAACACCGTGCCGCGCCGTCTAGTGAACCAAAGCACAGGGCAGGACGTGACCGCGCGTTTGCCGCTGGTCTACCCCTATACCTCGGTCGAGCAGCAGCGCCGCGAGTTGGGCGAGGTGAGTTTTGCCAAGCGCAACGGCCAGCTGGTCAAACGTATCGTCCGCAACAAGAACGCAGCGCCTGCCGCGCGCAAGCCGGTCTACTCCAGCCGTTCGACCCCCAAGCCAGTCGCCACAGCCCCAGCGACCCCGCGTGCCGCAGGCAAGACCTATGTGCAGATCGGCGTCTATGGGGACAGCGCGAACGCGCAGCGTGCGGCACAACGTATCGCGCGGATGGGGATGGGCGCGCGCATCGGTAAGTCCACCCGCGGCGGCAAGACCTATCTGTCGGTGCAGGCAGGGCCCTTTGGCGCGTCCGCGGCCCCGGCGGCTTTGGGTAAGTTGCGCGGTGCCGGTTACGGCGATGCCTATATTCGCTGACGCATCCGCACGACAGTGCAGATAAAAGGCCAGTCGGGGCGATCCGGCTGGCCTTTTGCGTGGAAGGTCGGAGTGTGTATCTCTGTCTTAGCCGCCGCAGATATTTTGCAGCCGTAGCCAGTCGGCATCGTTCAGCAGAGGGTCGGTTTCCTTGCCGTTCATCGGATCGCCTTCGATCAGGGGCAGCACCGTCTCTCCGGTGATGTCGCGGGCTTGCGCGTAAGGGGTGCTGTGCAGGCGCTGTTTTTCGAAACGGGCAAGCAGGGCGTCAACGGGCGGTTCCGGCGCGGGTTCGGCCATCAGATGTTCGGCGTAGCGTGTGAGGGCCGCACCCGACACATCGCCGGTGGTCAGCAGGCGGAAGTTTTCGCGGATGCCGATGGTGGCGAGCATATGTTCAAGCGGGTCTGTGACGGCGCGTTTCGCTTGCTCCGCCAGAATATAGCCGCCCGCGATATCGGGGGACTCGTAATCCTCGAAGAGGGTCTTGTTCAGCACGATCAGCCCGCCGGGCAGGTGCAGGCTGGGGCGGGTCATGGCGGGCAGCACCACCATCGGGTCAGACGACAGCCGTGCGCCGAGCTTTGCCAGCGCCGTGCGCCCGCGGGCGTTGGTACAGGCGGGGCCGGACACCCGTTCGATCTTTTTCAGAAGCGCCGCCCCGATGGAGGCGCGTTTGACCTTGGGCACCACCCGCAGCGTGTGATCTTGTAGCGCGCCCGGCAGCCAGAACAGCGCCACCGCCGCCACCACCAGCGCCGAGGTCAGCACCCCGGCAAAGCGCAGCCGCCCCGGGCGGGGGCGACGGCGTTCGACCACGCGGCGCAGGGTTTCGATGGCGTCGATCATCTCTCCCTCGCTGTCGGGGATTTCCAGCGTTTCACTGGGGTCGCCGTCGGGGTGGAAAATCGCAGGGCGGGTGCCAGGGTTTGACCGCGCCAAAGCCGCCAGTGACCAATGGGTCAGCGCCTGATCCTTGAGGTCGGAAATCACCAGTGTCGCATCGCCGATCGACACGATGACCTCGCGACGTTGGGCATCGGGGGCCGAACGCCATAGTCCGGTTGCTTCCAACCGGGCGTATTTGGAAAGGGCTGTCATATCCTGAAGTATAGTGCCTAACTGTTTTGGATAGTTTACCACCTGACACGGGTTGAGCAATGGGTGGACTTAAGACAGCATAGGAGAATTCGAAAGGAGCGTCCCATGCAGATCAAGCCCGCACATCCCGATGATGCCGCCAGACTTGTCGAGATCTGGTATCGTGGTTGGCATCAGGCCCATGCCGATGTCGTGCCGCCCGCCTTGACCGCCCTGCGCAGTTTCGAAGAGTTCACGATGCGGATGCGGGTGCACCTTAAGCATACGCAGGTGGTCTGGGTCGAAGGGCAGATCGCGGGGTTCTTCATGGTGGACCATGACGAGATCTACCAGTTCTATGTCAGTGAAGCCTTTCAGGGCAGCGGTCTGGCGCAGCAGATGATGGCAGCGACCGAAGCAGAACTGGGGCATGGGCTGAAATGGCTGGCCTGTTCGGTTGGCAACACCCGCGCCGCGCGGTTCTATGAGGCCTGCGGTTGGGTGCAGGCAGGCACGATCCCCTACGAGGTCGAAACCGGCGAGGGGCCGTTGCAGATCGACGTCTGGCGGTATGAAAAACGGCTCGGCCCGCAAGAGCAGGCAGAGGCGGTGATCGTCGCCGATCCGGTTGTCACACAGCGCGCGATGTAGACCGAACTAAAGCTTGGCGGCCTGCGCGCGCAGTTCGAATTTCTGGATCTTCCCGGTCGAGGTTTTCGGCAGCTCTTGAAACACCACGCGTTTGGGTGCTTTGAACCCCGCAAGCGTGTCGCGCGCAAAGGCGATCAGGGCGGCTTCGTCTCCGCGCCGGCCCGGTTTGAGCTCGACAAAAGCACAGGGCACTTCGCCCCATTTCTCGTCCGGTTGCGCGACAACGGCGGCGAGGTTCACATCTGGATGCCCCATCAATACGCCTTCGACCTCGACAGACGAGATATTCTCGCCGCCCGAGATGATGATGTCCTTGGCGCGGTCGGCGATCTGCATATGTCCGTTCGGATGCTGCACCGCCAGATCGCCCGAATGGAAATACCCGCCCGCAAAGGCCGCGCGCGTGGCGGCGGGGTTCTTGAAGTATCCCTTCATCACCGAATTGCCGCGGATCATGATCTCTCCCTGTGTGGCAGCATCCAGCGGGACTTGGGCCATTTCGCTGTCCATGACGGTGATCTCTTCCATCATCGGCATGGCGACGCCCTGACGGGCCTTGATCGCGGCGCGCTCGGCCCCTTGGGCGCTGTCCCATGCGGGGTCCCACAGACATTCAGTGACATGGCCGTAGGTTTCGGTCAGCCCGTAGACCTGCGTGACGTTGAACCCCAAAGCTTCGATCTTGGACAGGGTGGCAGGGGCAGGGGGCGCACCGGCGGTGAAGACCTCCACCTGGTGATCAAATGCGCGGCGTTCGGCTTCTGTTGCGTTCACCATCATGTTCAGCACGATGGGGGCACCGCCAAAATGGGTCACGCCTTCGTCGGCGATGGCGTCATAGATCGCGGCGGCAGTGATGTCGCGGCAGCAGACCAGTGTGCCCCCCAAGAGGGGCATCATCCACGTGTGGTTCCAGCCGTTGCAGTGGAACAGCGGTACGATCTGCATGAACACGGGCCGCATCACCATACGCCAGCTGACCACCGTGCCCATGGTCATCAGATAGGCCCCGCGATGGTGATAGACCACGCCTTTGGGCCGCCCCGTCGTGCCTGAGGTATAGTTGAGCGCAAGGCTTTCCCATTCGTCGTCGGGCATGATCCAGTTGAACGCAGGGTCGCCGGTGGCGATGAAATCATCGTATGTGGTGTGGCGACCCGTTGCCGGAAACCCCGCCGCGGGATCAGGCACTTCGATCAGCAGCGGGGGCGGGCCGTCGAGGGTTGCACAGGCCGCCTCTGCCAGATCGACGAACTGCGTATCGACCAGCAGCACCCGCGCTTCGCCGTGGTCGAGGATGTAGCCCACCGTGCCCACATCCAGCCGCGTGTTGATGGTGTTAAGCACGGCACCGCAGGCGGGCACGCCGAAATGCGCCTCTGCCTGCGCGGGGATATTGGGCAGGATCGTCGCCACAACCTGACCCGGTTCAACCCCCGCCGCCACCAAGGCCGAAGCAAGCTGCGAACAGCGCGCATGGTACTGCGCATAGGTCACCCGATGCGCGCCGTAGATCACCGCCGTCACATCGGCAAAGACATGGGCTGCGCGTTTCAGGTGCGACAGCGGCGTGAGCGGCACGTAATTCGCGGCGCATTTGTCCAACCCGTCTTCGTTCGTCATCCAGCCCATGGCGCACCCTGTCTTTATTCGCTTTGTCCCGGTTACTATTGCGCAGCATCCCCCGTTTTGGGAAGGATGATAAAAGCAAGGCAGAGGCAGGATATGGGCACGAGCGTAAAGCGGCCAATCACAGATGCGGCGGGGCAGTCATGATCATCAGCCGCGGACGCAACTATATCTTTGTGCATATCCCCAAGACCGGAGGCACGTCTCTTGCGCTCGCGCTGGAAGCGCGGGCGATGAAAGAGGATCTGATGCTGGGCGACACGCCCAAGGCGGTCAAGCGGCGCAAGCGTCTGGCAGGGGCCGCGTCGGCAGGGCGGCTTTGGAAGCACGCAACCCTTGCCGATATCGAAGGCGTGGTCACCCGCCAAGAGATTGCCCGGATGTTCGCCTTTGCGCTGGTGCGTAACCCGTGGGACCGGATGGTCAGCTATTACCACTGGCTGCGCGCGCAGGGGTTCGATCATCCCGCCGTGGGGCTTGCCAAGTCGCTGGCGTTTGATGCCTTCGTGCAGACGCCTACCGTGCAGGGCAGCCTTCTGGCCTCCCCCTACGGGTCATATCTGCGTGACGGGGCGGGCGAGGATCAAAGCAACCTGTTCATCCGGATCGAACATTTCGCGCAGGACGCACAGCCGCTGTTCGACCATCTGGGCTTTGATCTGACGTTGCCGCATGCGAATGCGTCTGACCGCGCGGCGGGCTACGGGGACTACTACACCCCCCAAACCCGCGACCTGATCGCCACGACCTGCGCCGAGGATATCGCGCGTTTCGGCTACAGTTTCGACGGCTGAGAGCGCGGGCGGTACATCCCCCGCAAAGCAAAACGGCCAGCAAGAACTGCTGGCCGTTTCCGTTTTCTCTATCGGGCGTTGCCGTCTCAGGCGGCTTTGGCGTCCGGCCCGAAGCGACCATAGAAGGTCTGGTTCTTCTCGGCCATTTCACGCAGCAGGTCAGGGCATTTGAACCGCTCGCCGAACTGCGCTTCCAACTGGTCACAACGTTCCGCGGCATAGGGCGTGCCGATGATGTCGAGCCAGCTGAACGGGCCGCCGGACCAAGGCGCAAAGCCCCAGCCAAGGATCGCGCCCACGTCGCCTTCGCGGATGTCTTCCAGCACGCCTTCTTCCAGCGCACGCACCGCTTCGAGCACTTGCACGAACATCAGACGGTCCTGCACATCGCGCAGGTCGGGCTGTTCCTCGGCCAGCGGGAATTTGTCGTGCATCCCCTTCCAATAGCCCTGACGCTTGCCCTTTTCGTCATAGTCAAAGAAGCCCGCGTTCGCCTTGCGACCCAGACGGCCCAGATCTTCCATCCAGAAGATCAGATCATCCGCTTGGCTGGCAGGATAGGCATTGCCCATGGCCGCCTTGGTCGCGCGGGCAATCTTGGCCCCCAGATCGATCGAGGTCTCATCGGTCAGTTGCACCGGCCCCACAGGGAAACCCAGAAGCTGTGCCGCGTGATCGACCAGTTGCGGTGCCGCCCCTTCGGTGATCATCCGCGCGCCTTCGTTGGCATAGGGGATGATGCAGCGGTTGGCATAGAAGAACCGCGCATCGTTGACCACGATGGGCGTTTTGCGGATCTGGCGCACATAATCGAGGGATTTGGCTACCGCGCGGTCGCCTGTTTCGGCGCCCTTGATGATCTCGACCAGCGCCATTTTTTCGACCGGCGAGAAGAAGTGGATGCCGATGAACTGATCCGCACGGCTGGACGCTTTGGCCAGCTCGGTGATCGGCAGGGTCGAGGTGTTGGAGGCAAAGATGCAAT
>OJDD01000513.1_pt1 | contig 10652 bp, 12 predicted proteins | sample 1592591 | NCBI WGS metagenome assembly OJDD01 (sample SAMN05416809, study PRJEB24817) | seawater metagenome | isolation source: Sea water | place: Canada:Atlantic | collected 2013-07 | reverse complement strand
CAGCTTTTCCGAAGCGACGACATCGACCCAGATCGAAACGCTGTCCGCCCGTCCCAAGGTGGTGGCGGCGCTATAGCCCTTCGTTTTTTCTATCACCCCTGCCTCCGTTCCTTGGGGGCCTATCTACAAAAGAAGAGAGACGACCGATGAACAAGTTACTTGCTGCTGCTCTGGCGACGACAACCCTTGCGACGGGTGCGGCTGCGCAGGCCGAAGCCATCTCTGAATTCCGTATCGGTATTCTGGGCGGGGAGAACGCCCAAGACCGGATGAATTCTAACGAATGTATGCGCGTCATGACCGAAGATGCATTGGGTGTGCCGACCAAGATTTTCGCCCCTGCCGACTATAACGGCGTTATTCAGGGTCTGCTGGGCGGCACGCTGGACATGGCGTGGCTGGGCGCTTCGGGCTATGCGGCGGTGTATCTGCAAGACCCCGAAGCGGTTGAGCCTGTACTGGTTAAAATGAACCTGGACGGGTCTTATGGCTACCACTCCATCGGGTTTGCCCGCGCCGACAGCGGCATCACCAAGCTCGAAGGCGTCAAGGGCAAGGTCTTTGGCTTTGGCGATCCGAACTCGACCTCAGGCTATCTGATCCCGTCGATCGAGATCCCGCAGATGGGCGAAGGGATCACCATGGAGTCCGGTGGCTACTTTGGGGAGGTCAAATTCACCGGCGGTCACGAGCAGACAATCGTTGCGGTCAACAATGGCGACATCGACGCAGGGGTGACCTGGGCCGACGGTCAGGGCAACTGGGAAGACGGCTATAACTCGGGGGCGCTGCGCAAAGCGGTGGATTCGGGGCTGGTTGATATGAACGATCTGGTGGAAATCTGGCGCTCTAAGCCGATCCCTGAAGGCCCCGTCGTTTTGCGCAGTGATCTGCCGCAGGACGTCAAAGACAAGATGACCACGCTGGTGGACACCCTGTATGAAACCGATCCCGACTGTACCTATGGCGTTGCCGCAGGGGACAGCCTTGGTTTCGATCCGATCACCCATGACGCCTATGTGTCGATCATCGAGGCACGCAAGGCAAAATCGAATTGATTAAAGTAATTTAAGCACTGTCGCTGGCTCCGATCCTCATCGGGGTCAGCATTTTTACGTAAAGGCTTCCCATGACTGCGACATCGCATACCAACCCCGACCGAGCAGGGATTCAGGACAGCTATCTGGCGCTGGCCAGATCGAAGCGCTGGATGAATCTGGTGCTGTTGATCCTTTTTGTGGCGCTGCTGGTGGGCGGCTTTAATACCGCGGGCGACCGCAATGCAGGCGGGTTCTGGGACGGGCTGCCGAACGTTCTCGATTTCCCCGCTGACGTGATCGCCGAAGCGATTGAGCGCGGGCACCTTTTACCCGGATATATGGCGAAATACCTGCCTTCGTTGATCGAGACGGTGAATATTGCCGCGGCGTCGACCCTGCTAGGCGCAATGATCGGTCTGTTTCTGTCGCTGATGGTCACGCGCGGGCTTGCCCCTCTGCCGTGGCTGGTCGGTCCCTTGCGCCGCGTGCTGGACCTGTTGCGCGCCGTCCCCGAGATCGTCATCGCGCTGGTGTTGATCTTTATGCTGGGCGGCGGGCCAGTGCCCGCGATGATTGCCATTGCGCTGCATACCATCGGTGCGTTGGGTAAGCTCTTTTCCGAGGTGAATGAAAACGCCTCTCTCAAACCGGTAGAAGGTCTTGCCTCTGTCGGGGCCAGCTGGAGCCAGCGCATGTGGCTGGGGGTAATCCCGCAAGTGGCCCCGAACTACGTCAGCTATGCTCTGCTGCGGTTCGAGATCAACATCCGCGCCTCTGCGATCCTTGGCTTCGTCGGGGCAGGGGGCATCGGCTATGACCTGCGCAACACCATGAGCTGGGGGCAAGGCAAATTCGACGAGGCCGCCGCCATCTTCCTGCTGCTGTTCCTGACGATTGTGATCGTCGACCAGCTTTCTTCCGTTTTCCGTAACCGTCTGACCCACGGCCTGCCGAGCGCAAAGGTGACCCTATGACCGCGACCGCCCTTCACACCCAGACGATGGTCCATTTCTCGCGCAAGCGGATGGCTGCGCTGGCGCTGCCCGTGATCGTTCTGGCCTATTTCGTCTATATCTTCTTTGCCTTCGATATTCCGGGGCTGGGGGATCGGATCAACGTAGGCAATGCCCGCACGCTGGTGGCCGATGCCTATAGCTACAAGACCCATGTCACGCAGGACAACCGCGACGGCGCGTTTTCCGTCGCGATCGAGGGCGAGCGTAAGGGCGCATATGAAGCCGGCACGGCCCCCGATTGGGTCACGTTGGGGGATCGCCCTGTCGCGGATCTGGGGGGCGGGCATATCGTGACCTTTGGCCCGCAGGTCAGCTATGACATCCCGGGCTATGGCACGGTCGTGGCCGAGCCGGGGCAGCGCGGTGTTCAGGCGACATTCCCGCCCGGCGATGTGCCCGACTATATCAGCGCGTCCAAGAACCGCGTGATGATCAACACGGAGGCAGGGCGGCTGACGATCACCCGCAACCGGACCGAGGTGTTCAAATACGACTACGGGTGGGAGCTGTTCTTTTTCACGCTCGACAGCCCCTATCACGGGCTGGGCCCGGTCGCGCTGATGGGGCGTGCGTTCAGCGGTGAAGCGGGCGCGATCTTGCATGACTTCTGGACCAACCGCATGTGGCGGCACAGTGATGTGGCCTGGGCGCTTTACGAGACTTTGCTGATGGCCTTTCTGGGCACATTCGGCGCGGCGATCATCGCCCTGCCGCTGGGGTTTCTTGCGGCCAAGAACTTTACCCCGCTGCGGTCCTTGCGCTTTGCCGCACGGCGGATGTTCGATTTCCTGCGCGGTGTCGACGGGCTGATCTGGACCATCGTCCTGTCGCGCGCCTTCGGGCCGGGGCCGCTGACCGGAGCCTTGGCGATCCTGCTGACCGATACGGGGTCTTTCGGCAAGATGTTCTCGGAAGCGCTGGAGAATGTGGACGGCAAACAGATCGAAGGTATCGCCTCTACCGGGGCCAAGCCGCTGCAACGCTACCGCTTTGGGGTGCTGCCGCAGATCGTACCCGTGCTGCTCAGCCAGGTCCTCTATTTCCTTGAATCCAACACCCGCTCTGCGACGATCATCGGGGCGATCACCGGCGGCGGCATCGGTCTGCTGCTGACGCAGGCGATTGCCACCCAGAAGGACTGGGAAGAGGTGACCTATTATATCGTGCTGATCGTGCTCATGGTCATGGCGATGGACAGTTTCTCGGGCTGGCTGCGCCGCAAGCTGATCAACGGTGACGAGGGTGGTCACTGATGCCGCGCCTGACTGCCGACAGCCCCTTCATCCACCCCGACTGCGAGATCAAAGATGCCACATTCGGAGCCTATACAGAGGTCGGGCGCGGGTCGCGGATCGCCCACAGCCAGCTTGGCGATTACAGCTATTGCGACCGCTACGCCGACATTGCCAACACCACCGTGGGCAAATTCTCGAACATCGCGGCCTATGTGCGGATCGGGGCCACAGACCACCCGATGGAAAAAGCCAGCCTGCATCACTTTCACTACCGCGCGGGCGACTACTTTGACGGTGCGGCTGACGATGACGCTTGGTTCGCACACCGTCGCAGCCGGCGCGTTACCCTTGGTCATGACACATGGCTTGGCAATGGCGCACAGGTGCGGCCAGAGGTAACGATCGGCCATGGCGCGGTCGTCGCGGGTGGGGCCATCGTGACCAAGGATGTCGCCCCCTATATGATCGTCGCGGGTATTCCCGCGGTGCCGCTGCGGGCGCGGTTCAGCGCGGGCATCGCTGACCGGATGATGGCGCTGGCATGGTGGGACTGGCCCCATGACGCCTTGCACCGCGCGCTGGATGATTTCCGCACGCTGTCAGCCGAGGCATTTCTGGAGCGGTACGAATAACGCCACGGGATTTCAGGTATCTGCCAGTGTCAGGGTCACTTTGTCCCCTGCGAACCACGTGCGCCCGTATTCCAGCGGTTGCCCCTGATCATCCACATTCAGGTTGATCGTGCGCAAGATCGGCGCGCCCTCGGCCACGCGCAGATGCAACGCTTGGGTGGCGCTGGCGAGCTTGGCGTTGATGCGGGTTGATGCGCGGGTATAATCCGTCACGCCCCCGAGCCGCAGCGCCGCCGTCACCGATTGCGCCTGTTCAAGATGCGCCAGCATGTCGGGGAAGCGCGCGGCAGAGAAGACGCTGCGAAACAGCGCGATCACCTGATCATCAGCAAAGGAAAGCCCCTCGCAGACCTGCACCTGGGCGTTCTCGGCCAAGGCAAGCGCGCTGCTTTCCTCGGGCCGTGCGGTGCGGGTTTCCAGCGTCAGGAACTCCTTGCCCGGAATGCGCCCCTGTGCGGTGAGGTTTTGGTGAAAACGGACGCGGCGGCCAATGGGGTAATCGGTAGGGGTAGAGGTCACAAACACCCCCGCACCGCGCCGCGGCAGGACCAGCCCTTCGTCCGTCAGCGCCTTTATCGCATGGCGCACCGTATGCCGGTTCACCCCGAACCGCGCAGCAAGCGCGCTTTCGGTCGGCAGCTTGTCGTCGGGGCCATAGACACCCGCTGCGATGTCGCTGCGCAGGCTATGGGCGATGGCGGTCCAGATCGGGGTGCGTTGAGGCATGTCACAAATATTTCGCAAAAGGAGGGCTTGGCGCTGATCGGTCTCACAGGTAGTATTTGTCTAGTTGTATAGACAACTCGAAAAGGTGTCTAGATGAATATGATGAACTCAGAAATCGACCCGCACGCGCCTCGTAAGGCATGGTTGGGTCTGCTTGCCAAATCCCCCGCCGCCGAGGTCGCGCGTCTTTGGGCTGCCTATGGCACCCACCCTGATCACAGCATTCTGCGCGCGCCGGAAATTGGCGGCGTAATGGTGCGCGGTCGGGCGGGGGCCGTCGGCGCCGCGTTCAACCTTGGAGAGATGTCCGTCACCCGTGCGTCTGTCAAACTGGGCTGCGGTACGGTGGGTCACGGCTATGTGCAGGGCCGCAGCAAGGATCACGCGCTGCAGACGGCGCTGATTGACGCGCTGATGCAAACCGACGCGGCGGCGCAGGTAGAGGCCGCGATCCTCGCGCCCCTGCGCAAGGGGCGTGACACGGCCAAGGCCACCCGCGCGGCCAAGGCGGCGGCGACCAAGGTGGATTTCTTTACGATGGTACGAGGGGAAGACTGATGCAGACCCATGCTTTGGAGGGTGGCTTTACCGACGCCCCGATCGACGCCGCCCGCGCGTTTCGCGGGCTGATGACCGCGATGGCGCGCCCGGGGACGATCTGTGACGTCTCTGGGGCCACACCGCCCGCCCCGCTTGGCGCGGCCGCGGGCTCCGCGATCCTGACGCTGTGTGATGCCGATACGCCAATCTATCTCGGCACCGCTTTTGACACCCAGGATGTGCGCGATTGGATCACCTTTCAGACCGGTGCGCCCTTTGTGCCGCCCGCACAGGCGATGTTTGCCGTCGGGGGGTGGGATGATCTCCCGCTTTGCGAATTTGCCATCGGCACCGCCGAATATCCCGACCGCTCGGCGACGGTGGTTGTCGAGATGCCAGACCTCACGTCTCAGGGTGCGACCCTAAGCGGGCCGGGCATCATGGATACCGCCAGCCTGTCGCTGCCGGATACTGCCGCGTTCCAACGCAACGCCGCGCTGTTCCCGCTGGGGCTGGATTTCATTTTCACCTGCGCAAACCGGCTTGCTGCGCTGCCGCGCACGACGAGGGTTCGCTGATGTATGTTGCTGTCAAAGGGGGCGAGCGCGCCATCGACAACGCCCATGCCTGGCTGGCCGAGGAACGGCGCGGGGACCGTGATGTGGCGGAACTGGGGGTGGACCAGATCCGCGAGCAGATGACGCTCGCCGTTAATCGGGTGATGGCGGAAGGGTCGCTGTATGATCCCAACCTTGCCGCGCTGGCGATCAAACAATCGCGCGGTGATCTGATAGAAGCGATCTTTCTGATCCGCGCCTACCGTACCACGCTGCCGCGTTTTGGCGGCTCTAACCCGGTGGATACGGCCACCATGGCCTGCGACCGCCGCGTGTCTGCCACATTCAAGGATGCACCCGGTGGGCAAGTGCTGGGACCGACATTTGACTACACCCACCGTCTGCTGGACTTTAAACTCGCCGCCGATGGCGAGCTGGGCGAGATGCCGCAAACAGAGCCTAATGCAGGCGAAACGCCGCATATCATGGGGTTCCTTGACCGCGAAGATCTGATCCAGTCGGACCCCGCAGGGGCGGGCACACCGGACGATCTGACCCGCAGCCCGCTGGAGCTTCCGGCGAGCCGTGCCTTGCGTTTGCAGGCTCTAACACGGGGGGATGAGGGGTTTATCCTTGGCATGGCCTATTCCACCCAGCGGGGCTATGCGCGCAACCACGCCTTTGTGGCAGAGCTGCGCATCGGTGCGGTCGCGGTCGAGATGGAAATCCCCGAGCTCGGCTTTGCCATCGACATCGGCGAGATCACCCTGACCGAATGCGAAACCGTCAACCAGTTCAAGGGCTCGAAAACCGAACCGCCGCAATTCACGCGCGGCTACGGGTTGGTCTTCGGGATGACCGAGCGCAAGGCGATCTCTATGGCGCTGGTCGACCGCGCGTTGCGCTGGAAAGAACTGGGCGAGGATAACCTAGGCGCCCCCGCGCAGGACGAGGAATTCGTGCTGTATCACGCCGACAACATCCAGGCGACGGGGTTTCTGGAGCATATCAAACTGCCTCACTACGTCGACTTCCAATCCGAACTGGAGCTGATCCGCAAACTGCGCCGCGAGGCACAGGCATCAGAGCAAGCGGCGGGACAGACCGAGGGGGAGGGCCCCTCCGGGGGGAGTTTAAAGGGCAAAATGAAGGAAGGGGTGGCGTCATGAGCGACTATAACTTCGCCTATCTGGACGAGCAGACCAAGCGCATGATCCGCCGCGCGATCCTGAAAGGGTTGGCGATACCGGGGTATCAGGTGCCCTTTGCCAGCCGCGAGATGCCGATGCCTTATGGCTGGGGCACGGGCGGTGTGCAGGTTTCGGCAGCGGTTCTGACGCCCGAGGACCGATTCAAGGTGATCGATCAGGGGGCCGACGATACGACCAATGCAGTCTCTATCAGGCGGTTTTTCGAGATAACGGCGGGTGTCGCCGTGACCGAGGCCACCACAGAGGCCAGCGTCATACAGACCCGTCACCGCATCCCCGAAACACCCCTGCGCGAAGACCAGATCCTTGTCTATCAGGTGCCGATCCCCGAACCCCTGCGGTTTCTTGAACCGTCAGAGGTCGAGACACGCAAGATGCACAGCCTTGAGGAATACGGATTGATGCACGTGAAACTTTACGAAGACATCAGCCAGCACGGCGCGATTGCCACGGCCTATGCCTATCCGGTGAAGGTCGAGGGGCGCTATGTCATGGACCCGTCCCCGATCCCCAAGTTCGATAACCCCAAGCTCGAGATGGCCGGTATCCAACTGTTCGGCGCAGGCCGTGAACAGCGCATCTATGCGGTGCCGCCCTATACGCAGGTGGTCAGTCTGGACTTTGACGATTATCCGTTCGAGCCGACGAAGGCGGATCATGCCTGTGACCTATGCGGCGCGACGGACAGCTATCTGGACGAGCTGATCATGGATGACGCCGGCGGGCGGATGTTCATGTGTTCGGATACGGATTACTGCGGCGCGCGGCGTGCGGTAGGGCATCTGGGGGCACAGGGTGCCCCCTTGGCGGAGGACGCGGCATGACCCCTTTGTTGCGAGTGGAAGGCATCGCCAAGATGTATGGCGCGCGGATCGGCTGCACCGATGTGTCGTTTGATCTTTATCCGGGCGAGGTGATGGGCATCGTCGGGGAAAGCGGGTCGGGCAAGTCGACGCTTCTGAACTGTCTGGCAGGGCATTTGCAGCCCGACGCCGGGGCCGTCCGTTTGGACACCCGCGCCGAGGGTTTGCGCGATACGGTCACGATGAGCGAGCCTGAACGCCGCATGTTGTCGCGCACCGACTGGGCCTTTGTGCATCAGCACGCCCGCGACGGGCTGCGTATGAATGTCAGCGCAGGCGGCAATGTGGGCGAGCGGCTGATGGCCGTGGACGCCCGCCATTATGGCGACATCCGCGACAAGGCGATCGACTGGCTGGGCCGCGTCGAGATCAGCGCTGACCGGATTGATGACCGGCCCACGGCGTTCTCTGGCGGGATGCAACAGCGCTTGCAGATCGCGCGCAATCTGGTGACAGGCCCGCGGTTGGTGTTCATGGATGAACCCACGGGGGGTCTGGATGTCAGCGTGCAGGCACGGTTGTTGGACCTGCTGCGGGGTCTCGTGCGCGAGATGGGGTTGAGCGCCATCATCGTCACCCATGATCTGGCTGTGGTGCGTTTGCTGGCCGACCGGCTGATGGTCATGAAAGACGGCCATGTGATCGAAAGCGGGCTGACCGATCAGGTGCTCGACGATCCGCAGCATGCCTATACGCAGCTTCTTGTTTCCTCTGTCCTACAGGTATGAACCCGATGATTACTGTTGAAAACGTGTCGAAATCTTTTGTGTTGCACAATCAGGGGGCTGCCGAAATCTCTGTTATGGCGGGGGCGTCGCTGTCGGTGGCACAGGGGGAATGTATTGCCTTGGTGGGCGCGTCGGGGGCCGGCAAATCGACCCTGATGCGGATGATTTACGGCAATTATCTGACCCAGTCGGGCCGGATTATGGTAGGCGATCTGGATGTCGTAACCGCGGCACCACGCCAGGTGATCCAGCTGCGCCGCACGACGTTGGGCTATGTCAGCCAGTTCCTGCGGGTCGTGCCGCGTGTCTCGACACTGGATGTAGTGGCCGAGCCGCTGATGGCGACCGGATCGGACCGAGCGACGGCCGAGGCGCAGGCAAAAACCCTGTTACACAGACTGAACATCCCCGAACGCCTGTGGCAGCTGAGCCCCACGACCTTCTCTGGCGGGGAGCAGCAGCGCGTGAATATCGCGCGCGGTTTTGCCTATCCCTATCCGGCGCTTTTGCTGGATGAACCTACCGCCAGTCTTGACCCGACAAACCGTGCCACCGTGCTTGCGATGATTGCCGAGGCGAAGGCGCGGGGCGCTGCGATCATTGGTATCTTCCATGACCACGCCGCCCGCGATGAGATATGCGACCGCCAGTTTGATGTGACGCAGTACACGCCGGGGCTGGCCGCATGAGGGGACGGTTTATTGCGGTCGTCGGTCCTTCGGGCGTTGGCAAAGACAGCGTGATGGAAGGTTTGGCTGCGGCAGACCCGTCGCTCGTGCTCGCCCGACGCGTGATCTCGCGTCCCACCGCGCTGGGCGGCGAGGATTTTGACGGCGTGTCGGAACGTGCCTTTCGGAAGGCCGAGCATGACGGCGCGTTTATTCTTAGCTGGCATGCGCACGGGTGGCACTACGGTATCCCGCAGTCTGTGGCACTGGAGGTGGCGCAGGGGCGTGACGTGATGGTGAACCTGTCGCGGGCCGTTTTGCCACAGGCGCAGGCTTTGTTCGCGCGGTTCTGTGTCATCCTGCTGCGCGCGGATCGCGATGTGCTTGCATCCCGTCTGTCTGCGCGAAACCGCGAGGACGCAGACGAGATCGAGCGTCGCTTGGCGCGGGCAGATTTCGCGATGCCGTCGGGTATGCGCCACCAGGTTATCTGTAATAACGGCCCGCTGGCGCAGACCGTTGCCACAATACGCCAGCATCTTTCCCAAACAGCCTGTACGGCTGGCCAATCCAATCAGAAGATAAAGCCATGACCCAAGAGACGATTTTCGCCAATGCCCGTCTGATTCTGCGCGATAGGGTCGAAACCGGCGCGATCCGCATTGCAGATGGGGTGATCACCAATATCGATACCGGCGCCGCCGTGCCAAAGGGCGCGCGGGACATGCAGGGGGATTACATCGCGCCCGGCCTGGTGGAACTGCATACCGATAACCTTGAACGGCACATGTCGCCGCGCCCCAAGGTCGACTGGCCGCACCGCGCCGCGATCCTCGCCCATGACCGAGAGCTCGCCGGGACCGGGATCACCACGGTGTTTGATGCGATCCGCGTGGGGTCGATGATTTCGGCCGAGCATCAGTATCAGAAATACGCGCGCGGCATGGTTGATACCATTCTGGCCATGCGCGATGCCCGCGCCTTGCGGATCAGCCACCACATCCACCTGCGCGCCGAGATTTGTTCGGAAACGCTGGCCGAAGAGCTGGCAGAGTTCGGCCCCGAGGATCGCGTGGGCATTGTGTCTATGATGGACCACACCCCTGGTCAGCGCCAGTTTCGGGACCTGTCGAAATTCGAGGCCTACGTGCGCGGCAAACACAGCTTTGACGCAGCCGCGTTCCAGCGCCATGTCGCGTATCTTTACGACGTGCAAAAGCAGTACGGCAAAGCCCATGAGGCCGCGACGGTTGCGGCTGCCGCCCGCTATGGCGCGGCACTGGCCAGTCATGACGACACCACGGCAGAGCAAGTCGATACCAGTCACGACTACGGGGTACGGCTGGCCGAATTTCCCACCACCGTAGAGGCCGCCAACCGCTGCCACGCCAACGGGATCGCGACGATTATGGGCGCGCCGAATGTCATTCGCGGGG
>OJDD01000505.1_pt1 | contig 10757 bp, 9 predicted proteins | sample 1592591 | NCBI WGS metagenome assembly OJDD01 (sample SAMN05416809, study PRJEB24817) | seawater metagenome | isolation source: Sea water | place: Canada:Atlantic | collected 2013-07 | reverse complement strand
GCATCACCAAATCCGACCTGCTGATCATCAACAAAATCGACATCGCCGAACAGGTGCATGCCTCTCTGGACGTGATGGATCGGGACTCAAAGAAAATGCGCGGCGAGCGCCCGTTTGTTTTTACCAACCTGTACGACGGAGTAGGGCTGGAAACCATCATCAGCTTCATCCTCGAGCGCGGCATGCTGCCAGAACGGCGCCCCAACAAAGTGGCCGAAACCGCCTGACACCGAACCACAAACACCGAATTTAGCAACACAAGGAAGAACACCATGAACCAGACCACCAAACTCCTCATGGCCGCCGGCCTACTACTCACCGCCACCTCTGCAGCCGCTCACACCGGCCATGGCGCCCACGCTGAAAGCGGCTTCCTCAGCGGCTTGCTGCACCCGATGCTGGGCCTGGACCACTTGTTGGCCATGGCCGCTATCGGGTTCTGGAGTGTGCGCCAGGATAACCTCATGAAAAACGCGACGCCGGCCTTCGTGATCGGTGGCATGGTCTTCGGCGCCGCCCTGGCCTGGGGCGGTCTGAGCCTGCCCGGCGTTGAAACTGGCATCACCTTCTCCGTACTGGTGGCCGGTATTCTCATCGCCACCCTGGCCAAACTGCCCACGGCTGTTGGCGGCATGCTCGTTGGTGCGTTCATGCTGTTCCACGGCTTCGCCCACGGTACAGAAATGCCCGCAGGCGCCACTCTCGCGGCTTACCTGGCCGGTTTCTCCATAGCCACTCTCGCTATCACATTGCTTGGCCGTGAGCTGGGTGGCTTGATGCTGAAGGCGGATAGCCGGTTTAGTCGTGGGGTTGGTGGTGTGCTGGCGGTTGCCGGGGCGTATCTGGCAGCAGCATAAGATATAGAGCCGTTCTTTTGCGCTTTTAGTGCGGGGGCGGCAGCAAGAGAATCCCCAGAGGCGGCGACCTTTCTGGATGGCAGCAACAGCAGCTGGCCATTGGCCGGGCGTTGGTGATTGAGCCCAGGCTGCTGATTCTGGATGAGCCGGGGGCGGAGAATAGCCGAGGGGGATTGGTGAGTTGTCGGGTGGGTTGATTAAGAAGCATCTTACTGTGTGAGAGAGGTGACGGGTGCTCGAACGCATAGAATCAGTCACCGCCGCGGATCAGACGACGAGTAAACCGAATTTTTTATGAATTTGGGTGAGCTTGGAGTCGATTGAGCGAAGACTGAGTTCCAGTTCGTGCGAAAACAAAGAATGCTTCGATACTATTGTTGGCTGGCGCTGATCAATAGATGGAGCAAGTGTACGAACATGTAAGCTTGCTTTAGGGCTTGGAGTTCTGCAATCTAGCGGTGCGGTTAGGGGCTCTCTGCCTGTTTAAATTTCACACGAAGGCTTTAGGTGGTGCGAAAGTATAATCAATTCTACACTGAGAAGCATATTGGCGAGCAGCTCATTGACGCTCTTGGCGATTTAAAGTGTATTAACTCTTGTGTCGAGTTAGGTGTTGGGTTGGGCGGACTTATTGCACCGCTTTGTGAGCGGGCTGACCTTTCTACTTTATTGACTTGTGATATAGACGAAGATAACTGTGAAATCTCTCGCAGAAATTGGCCATTCGGTTTTCATTACAATATCGATGTTTTGTTGCCGAATTTCGAAGAAATTTTTTTAAAGCACCAAGCAAAATTTGATTTAGCTTTATGTAATCCTCCTTTTGGATGGATTGATCATACTGAATATACCAGAAAAATTCTCATGGATAATGGGATTTTAAGTCTATCTAAAAATAAATCGGTGAGAATGGAAGTTTTGTTTGTTATACAAAATCTGCGATTGATAAGTCTTGGTGGGAGTTTTGGTGTGATTCTCCCCGAGCTTATAATAAAAAGCAAAATTTTTGAAAAATTTAGATCAGTATTAAAAGAAATGTTTCAAAGCTATTTATGTATTGAGAACGAAGCTTATTCCTTTCGTGGAACTGAGGCTACCACATATCTTTTGGTTCTCAAAGATAAGCTGAAATGTTTATATGAGTTAAGGGATGATGTTGAGTTTTCTGAAGTTGGAAGCGTTAAAATAAACAGGTTACCAGAAGTAGATATTAAGCGCGGAAGACTTACGGGAAAAGAATGCCGAGCTACTTCGTTGAGAACTTTGCACACGACTGATTTTCGTCGATATAAAGAGATTGACAGTCGAACAAAAATGGTTAAAAAGGTAACATCCTTAAAAGAAGGCGTTTTGGGACCAACCGCCTGTAATGGCGATGTTGTCATCGCAAGAGTGGGCACAAGAATTCTCGGTGAAGCACTATATATTAACAATGATGAGTTTGTGATCTCTGATTGTGTGTTTAGAGTTAGGTTTGGCTGCCCTGATGTTGCAAAAGAGTTTTTACGGTTCTGGGTTGATAACAAAAATAGCATATTAAATAAGCATTCATCTGGAACTTGCGCAAAATACATAACTATATCTTGTTTGCAAGATGTGATAGGCGAATTTTTTTCGGTGGTAGAATGTCGAAGAGAGATTCGAGGCGAGGCAAATTAAAGTGAGCACTTATGGCTTTTAAGGTTCCTAATGGGTGGGAGCAGTATCACCATCAGATTAAAAAATGCGTCGATGCTTTGCTGGATAAAAATATTATTTCAGGCTTGAGCCCTACCAAACTGTCTTCATGGTATGGCAATTTTGAAACTCAAGAAGAGCTGTACCTCGCGGCGCATTTGCTAGACTCGTTAGTGTACCGAACAGAGAAAATGCTTGAAGCCACCGCTCAGCACATATTGGATAAGATGATTCCGTGCATTCTGACTGAAAACGGTTTTGATGTTGGTAGTGTTCAAGATTTTCGGGAGTCACTGAAGAATTTTGAACCCAACCTACCTATAAGGTTTTCTACTGTCACAAGTACTTCTCCAGGGAAGAGTGGTGATTCGTTGCTTCGCCTTTTTTGTAGGAGCTCGAATGTAGATTCAAGATATAACGTTTATGTAAAAGATTTGAACAAAAAAGACAGAACTAACTTTGTGTTTATTCTCGATGATATTGTTGGGACAGGCAAGCAGTTCTCAGATTTTGCAAGAGAAAATGGCATTTCGAGTGAAAGTGAGGACCATAACTTTTATTTTTATATACCTTTTATGGCGCACGACAAAGGATTAAAAAAGATTAGGAATAGCTGTCCCAAGATCGCTGTGTGTCCAGTGGAGGTTCTGAGTTCGAACAAGCATAATTTTTTTCGTCCCACGGAGGATGGCGGCTCTATTTGGGCTAGAGACGGTTATAATAAGGTGCAGGATGTGAAAGCATTTTATCGAGACTTGGTGACTAAGAACGGTATTGAGTCAGGATCGATCTTTGGATTCGGGAAGCTAGGTTTGACAGTGTATACCGAAATTAGTTGCCCTAATAATAGTTTAAGTGTTTTCTATTCGAACCGATCCCCAGACTGGGTGCCGCTTTTTAATAGGTGAAATGTATGGAAAGGAAGTCTCTGAGACGGGTTTTTGTAAACAACAGAGCGGAACAGCTTCCTGACGACGTATATGGTCAATTCGTTGTTCCAATTCACTTTCGAAAACTCGACTTAGGTGATGACAAAAAATCGGTTTTAATTGAGGGCGGTCGAGGCTGCGGAAAAACTATGTTTATTCGCTATTTTTGCCATCAAACCGCCTTTAGTTCTAAACGTAATGGTGTCTCTGACAAAGAGCTCTCGAGAGTCGGCTTGTACTGGAAGCCTGATGTTAAATTTTGTCGCTTTCTTACAAAAAAGGGCTGGATTCCTGATGACTATCGAGAGTTAGCCTTTCAGCACCTTGTTGCACTATCAATTCTTGAAGATTTTTCTAAAGCTATCACTTCTATCGACTCATGTGAATTCGCTGAAGGAAAGTTGGATTTATCGTCAATACCTCTAGGAGATGACATAAAGCTTTATCTTGGCGATGAAGTAAACGTGATAGGTGATATCAGTAGTTTTGTCAAAAAAGAGCGAGCTAAATTTGATATATGGGCAAAGAATCCGAAACAGGATCATCCGGTATTTCTGCAGTTTGATGATATATTGTCTCGGCTTGCAGAAAATATGGCCGAACAATCACCTAGGCTAGAAGACATTTTCTTTCGTATTTTCGTTGATGAGTATGAGAACCTCCAAGAAGATCAGCAATGTTTGTTGAATGACCATATTAAACAGCCGGGGAATAGATTTTGTCTTAATATTGCAACTCGTAGAAACTCCTCAATTTCGACAAGAACGAGTGGTTTTGAGCGCATCGTTAGTGTTCATGATTACCGAAGAGTAGACCTAGAGCGTGAGTACTTGACCCAAAAGGGGCGGTCGTCATTTTCACTCCTTGCTGCCGAAATTCTACTTTTAAGGTTATATCAGGCTGGTTTTGTGACCCCACCAGATATCGACTTAAGTTCACTCTATGATAAAGATCGCCTAGATGAACGGAGTGATACTAAATATATTGAACGTGTAAAGGGTCTCGCGCGCCAGGTTTTCCCTCAGTCCTCCGCAAAAGAAGTCGCGCTCGGAATTATGGGTGACCCGCCACTAAAGAGACGTTTAAAAAAGTTGATCGAGAAGGGCCTTAAGAAGCATAAAGCCGATAGGGAATTATGCTTTGATGACTTCTTGTGTGAGGATGGCCCGGAGGTGAGCGTTGTCGCGGGCTGTATTCTTAATAGGGATAAAGCAGACCCGTTCGATGTACTGCAAGAGGTTAAAAATTTCCGGGAGGGGAAACCATCTAAGTTCTCTTCTCATGGTGATTGGCTCGACGCAAATTTGCATGGTGGGCTCTTTCATCTTTATCTTGGTCTGCCTAAACGTCCCTGCCTTCTTTACGCCGGATTTGATCGTTTTTGTCAAATGGCAAGAAGCAATCTTCGGCACTTTCAAGAGTTATGTCACGAATCATTTACTATCTTTGAAGCTGAAAGCTCTTCTCCGAGTGTAGCTCTGGATAGATTAGTAATCCCAGAGGAAGTTCAGGCAAATGCTGCTAGATTTGCAAGTGAAAACATGGTGTTGGGAGTGTTGCAACTAGGCACATACGGGCCGCAGCTAATTAACATGGTTAGAAATATGGGGAAACTTTTTCAGTTGTCTCAAAAACGTCCTGGCCAATCTGAACCAGAGGTCAATCACTTTTCAATATCAGGTCAGTTAGGGGAAAGTAAAAGAGCTGAAATGGAATCCATATTGCGTGAGGCAAGGATTTGGTCAGTTGTATATGAGGAGAGGGACACGAAGAATAAAGGTAAAGATGATATAGAGTCTGTTGAATATTTTCCTAATCCTATCTATGCACCATATTTTGGTATTTCATATAGAAAGAAAAGAAAAGTTACTATTTCTGTCAAAGACTTTATGGATATTATTGAGGGTGATGAGTCTGCCTTTGACAGAATACGTAAGGAGTATGAGAGAAAATGGTCTTTAGTTGAGCCTCACTCTTATAGTCAGGGGTTTCTAGATGTATAGATTTTTTCCGATTGAGGAGTTTTCACCTAACTCATTGACCAGTTTAAACTTTTCTTATGATTTGCTGATCACTTGCGCGCCATCTGAGGAACGCGGTAATTATAGCGATGAGCAGTGCAGGAGAGGGTGTCGGAATGTGGAGTACGTTTGTTACGATTCAGAGAGTTTAGTCTTTAGGGTCGGTGACGGAGAAATGTACCTTTTTGATTTCTTTGAGAGCACACATTTCTTGGATCAGGAATCAGTCCTCTTTGATGCAACAAACCTTGGGTTCGCCGAAATCGTGATAATTTTACGACACATAGTGGACAATGGTGTTGCTGATAATATAGGTTTTTTCTATTCTGAGCCTTCGTTTTATAAAGATAAAGTAACAACGCCGAACCAAGTGAGAGCTTTCGATCTTTCCGAAAAAGTGAATGATATTGACATCATCCCATCTTTTTATTCGCATGTAGGAGACGATATTGGGTCCTACCTACTTGCATTCTTAGGTTTCGAAGATGTTCGGCTTTCTAGGGCGCTGAATACAGATGAGGGTAACGATTTCGACGAATTGTCTGTAGCTTTTACTGTTCCACCCTTTCAAACAGGCTGGGAAGGTCACGCTCTTATGGCCAACAGCTTAGTTCTTGAGAATGAGTCAAATCTAAGGGAATCTTTCTTCGTATCCGGAAATCAGTATATTTCTGCATATAGACTAATAGTCGAACAAAAGCAGTATGCAGAAAGGGCTAATATGGTTTTGTCTTTAGCTCCATTAGGTGCCAAGCCCAGCTCTATTGCGGTTGCATTAGCTGCAGCAACGGATAAAGAGTTGAATGTTCTTTACGATTTTCCAAAAAGAAAGCCTATGAGCTCCTCGGGAATCGGGAAAAGTCATCACTACCGAGTGGAAATTGAGCGTTAGTGGGCAAAAATGCTCGTGTCTTGTCTTTTGCTTCTTTAGTAGAAATACTGGAGGAAAACCGGAACAGATTTATTTTGCCTGCTTTTTGACGGTTCAGAGCTAATTTGAGTCAGTACCAATCCTCCCCATACTTCGGTTAGTATCGGCTCCTAGAGCACAAAATTTATTTTATGCTCCAAAGGCAAGGAGATGTTAATGCTAAGCCAATTTAAAGTGATTGTGTGCCCGGCTTTCCCACCTTAATGTACTGCTACTCAAACAGTCTGACCAAAAGAAAATGACTTAAAATTTTTTCAGAAAAACCCTGGCACTCCATCAGTTCTCTACTTGGATATGGAAGTACAAGCTAGACGTCATCTCAGAGAGCTCTTATCAAGATCAACTATCCAACATGGAGTTTAGACGATCTGGTTCAAGTCTTATCTTCATAGCAGTGGTGATATTTTCTGATGTGGGTTCGATTTGAATTTCGGCTACATTTAAATAGCTTTCCATCGGACATGGTTGTTCATGTCCAAAGAACTCGTAACCTACTGTAGAAGACTTCAATTCAATGTACTGGCGACCTCCGACACCGTGACTAGAAAAATCATATTGCTCTAAGGAGGTGATCATAAATCTTTTAGAATGGCTGTTATCAACGTTTGGTAGCCTCCTAAACATCGTTGGAGGCGTCGTGCTATATTGATTTGGTTGTGTTTTCCAGTCACTGGATAGCTTCTGTGTTCGTGAAGGCGACTCCGTTGCAGTATCGGTAAGTTGAAAATGGACATGGAATTCATCGTGTGCGAAGTCCGAGTAAGGCCGGTGCCTCATGAAGATCGGGACCAGGCTTCTGATAGTCGAATCGTCAAGCCCGGCAAGTTCCTTATTAACACGCATAGCGTTTAGCATCATACAACTTTCGGCTGTCTCCAGAGTAGTTGGTTCCAGCTCAAAGCGGGTATTTCGGTTTATCCAACGCCCAATTTTAGCTAAATGCCACAAGGGTACACTCCCGTTGTGAGCTGGGATTGTAAGCTTCGACATCGGGTCATGAGACCGTTTTTTGTCTACCAGATACCGTTTTAGGTTTTGCCGAGTAGTTCCCAAAAGCTCAGCAAGATCAGACACGCCAACAAGGTCAGGCCCTGCTTCTATAAGCTTTGCGCCCGGAATTCCTTTAGAAACCTGAACAATAACTGACGATATCGCCTCAAACGCGCTTTCTGCTCCCCTGGTTACATCTAGGGCTACCTGGCCATATACGCCATGGCCGATTAGAGCGTCATCGCATCCCGCCTCATAGAGGCGGTTGGCAATCTCTTCATCGTCACGAAATTCGGCCGGCAACGAAAAGCTCAGCTCAAATTCATAGTCTTTATTCATGATTCGTCTTCGTCTTGATTATTCCTTTCGGGAGGTCGGCATCGCTCTACTTTCTGGCGGATTTTTTTTGCTTCAGTAGTAGCGTTCTTGGGCGACCCATTGATTGTCATCTTACAGTACTGGCCACCTCGGCAGCTTCTTCCGCTGTCATAGTGAGGGCACTTTAAGAGGCCTTTTGCGTGCCCACCACCTCTTGCTCTTTCAAAGCTCCAGCCCACATCGATCGCCTGCTCAATGACCTGATTCAGGTTCTTGTCGTCGTGGTATTTTCCTTTGCCCATATGTTGTTCTGTTTCGCATCAAGCTAAACATGCAGCAGTATATTGTCAAGTGACAATCATGCATGCTTTTGCTAATTAAATGTTGGATTAATTTGCGCTTAGCCTATACAACTGCCTCTCGAAAAACCAACATAACAATGGAAACAGAGACATACGCTGTTGATTAGATAAGCTGAGATCCATCTATTTTTCTAGTACCTTCTCCTCAACTCGAATTTTCAGCTCTCTGTCAACTTTTGAAATTTTAGGCGGTGGCGGCGTCCAAGATTTCAACAACTGCCCCGCCTCCTGATAAAAATGCGGCACCGCCTTTTCCAACTCCTCAACAAACACCTTACGCCCACTGAATTTCCCGGCAAGATCCACCTCATAAACCACCTCCAGAGTTGTAGCAGCGGTGTTGGACGTATCCGATTCCAGCAACTCCGGTGACTCCCGCAAATCCTTCAATGGCTGATAGGTCGTCTCTGCCTTGCCGGGCCTGGTGGCCCGAATGAAGAATCCGCCGGGTGCGGTTTTTTTCAGTTGACGCAGAAGCCAGTTAACCCTGGCTTTGGTGCTTTGCTTGTCTTTCGGTGCCGTAAGGCGCATTGAGCAGTAGATCATTCGCCGCTGAAGGTCGGCCGTTACTTCCAGGTCCGCCGCCGCGTTGATGATGTGGAGTGCGCAATTCAGTGTTGGTGCTTTGCAGAAGGCATCGGCATCATCCTTCAGGCGCTTGGCTGGGTCCAGGCGGTGGTCGTTTTTCAGTTTCAGTGATACATCGCTGCCGGTAAGGCGGGACATGATCAGGCAAAGATCCCGTTGCTCTTGGTGCCATGCTGCAATGGTGTTCTGTACCTCATCGCTGGTTTTGGCGAGCGGAGCGTTGCTCTTCACTTTGTTGACGACGTCTTTCCACTCCGCATTCATCTGGTCGAAGTGGCTGATGCCGGAGCGATCGCTTTCAAGGTATCGTAGTATTTCGCTGAGGATGAATACCTGGTCCTCGTCTTCTACGCCATCGTTCTTGAGCAGAAGCTGACACTGGGTTCGTATGAAGGCCCATGACCAGTGGAATAGGGCGACTGACTTGGTGGCGTTCTTCGGGAGCTTTACGGGGTGGTGAGTCGGGAGTGCTGCAAACTGATTGGTGATGGTGATCACGGCATCCAGTTTGTGATTCTTTGCCTGCTGGAGGTAGCGAGATACCTGTTCCTCGCCAATGGTGTCGTTGCCGACCTTGGCCTCTATCAATGCCCGCCATTCACGCCTGCCAGTGCGAAGAATCAGGAGGCCGTCTGGTCGGTCTTTGCTTTTGACCGCTTTCTTGTCCTCGTTCTGGAATACCGGCTCTATCCACGCCTCAAGGGTGGCGCTGGTTCCGACGCGTACTCCCAGGGACTTCAGCAGGGACTGTCTCAGCTCAAGCACGGAGCGCAGGCCAGCGAGAATAACGGAGACGGATTTTAGTTCTTTGGCACTGTCTGGCGTTACTGGGATAAGGCGTGCTGGCTCTCCGCCAATGAGGAAGTCGGGACGGGGCATTGTTGGGCGCTCCATGCTTATTGTTAGTTTATGCTCCACGAATAAAGCGTAGCAGGTTACGACGGTTTTGCAGGTCACTGGAGGCGTTGGTCTGCAAAGAATTGTAAAACCGTAGGTATATGCTCTGCCGAGGTGAATTTATGGGTAGGAGAATAGGTATAGTATATGTCTTCTTATTATTTTCGTTCTAATTCAAGGTTTCATGTCTATGGCGCAATCGCGATTAGAAAGTGCTCTGCTCGAGCTTCTTAAACGGTTTATGTTGTTGGTGATCGGCTCAAGCCTTTTGAGTAATGCTTTGTATATCTATGGGCTCAGTTACTACGAAGGATTTATAGAGCGCCTGGGTTTTGAATACTATCTGTTCCCCATTGCTTGGAATGATGCTCTTCTATGGACGTATACGGCAAGTAGGGATCTCGGTGAGGACTCTATCGTGGCATTGGGTAAGACTTCACCGTACATATTTCTGTCTTTGCTGCCAGCATTCTATTTCATTGCTAGGTTGTGGATGCACCTGTCCAGTTCCAAGGCTCCTGGTGGATCTGGTCGGCGTCAAAGGGCTTTTAACTACAAGTTGGCTAAGAAGATCCATAGAGTCAGAGAGGACCGTGTTTGGATATATCGGACTCTGTACGTGCCGTTGAGATGGTTCTTGATGAAAGAGCAGAGCTTCATTGCTTTCTTTGCGTCTTACTTCTTCATGGTTTTCCTTCTGTTCATTCCAATGTTCGTTATTGTATGGGTGTATTTCCCTCTGTTTGGCTTTAATCATGGAGAAGCCTCGGCGGAGAAGCGGTTGAAGTATTATGAAGAGAGTTTATGTGGCGGAGAATCATCATATTGGAATAAATGTCTTCATTTTAGCGCAGAACATTTGTCTGCCTACGAAGGTTCCGAAGATGTGACGGGGCGGGTTGCTCTAAAAAATGGAGACCTTTTAGGCGTTATGTCTCTAGGTAATCCCCCCATTTTTAGCGGGGTTCAAAAGTAGACCTCAGGCCATCATGGCCAACTTCTGTTGAGGAGTAATTCCTCCGAGTCCCATGTTGGGGCGTTCGTGATTGTAGTGCCAGAGCCAGCGAGTGGCATAATCCTGGACTTCTTCGGTGCTGTCGAACAGATACTGTGCCAGCCAATCGTAACGCACCTGTTAGTGGCCAATTAAAATGACCCACTACTGGCCATTAATTTTGACCCACCCC
>OJDD01000488.1_pt1 | contig 11062 bp, 9 predicted proteins | sample 1592591 | NCBI WGS metagenome assembly OJDD01 (sample SAMN05416809, study PRJEB24817) | seawater metagenome | isolation source: Sea water | place: Canada:Atlantic | collected 2013-07 | reverse complement strand
ATGAAGCCTAAAAAACCTCATAGATAACATTAACCACACTACGCACAACAGGCTAGACAAGCTGTTGTGCGTATTGTTTCTTACTCAAAATGTCAGCTTAAAATAGCCCACAATAAGCCGCCCTAAATTAGCAATCTGATTTCCAAAAATAATTAAATAGCCACACTCTTAAGCTTAGTCAAACACCTTAAAACCACCCCCCCTGCTCCATTGAAGGCAAGCATTATATGGGGCTTTTAAAGTATCGTTTTATTAGATTGAAAATGAAAAAAGAAAGAATTGGTTATTACGTTAAATCCTGATGCGGGTTGTAGGCTACTTCCCAATAATGGCCTTCCGTATCTTGAAAATAACCGGAGTAACCACCCCAGAAAACCTCCTCCGCCGGTTTAATGAGTCGCGCACCAGCCGACACCGCCTGATCAAGCACAGCATCCACCTCTGCCTTGCTAGCAACATTATGAGCCAGCGCAATGCCAGAGAAACCAGCCTGAGTGGGAACAGCCAACCCGATGTCCTTAGCCAACTCATCGCGCGGGTAAAGCGCTAACCAAGTCCCTTCCAAACTAAAAAAAGATATTTTGCCACCTTCAAAATCATGCTTTGGCAAACCAAGGCCTTCAGCATAAAAGTGAGTCGCTCTTTCTAAATCGTCTACACCCAGAGTGATAATGCTTATTTTCGGTTTCATGCTTCCCTCCTTAAGGGTCGGGTTGAAAGGTATATAAATTATATAGGTTCGACTGTGCTCAACGAATGGCTGGGGGAATTAAGCTTGATTTTTTTAAGACACTACCTACCCCCATTGATTTCAATGTGCTCGACAGCCACAATCCATTCAACGCTTTACTAATTCGCACCGCTTTTTGACAAAGCCTTGCCGCTAACATTAGCTCACTGCCTAAAAAGCAAGCTCAATTACAAGCATCATCATTATAAAAATAACACTCAAGCTTTAGGATTACGCGGTTTAAAAGAGCGGCCCGGTTGGGCAGAAAACGGATCCTCCGGCCAGCGATGCCTAGGGTATTTGGCGCGCATTTCTTTGGCAACTGCTTTGTATGAGCCACCCCAGAAATTAGCCAAATCGCTGGTTATTTGTATCGGTCTTTTGGCCGGTGATAACAATTCAAAACGCAACGCAATACTATTAGCCGCTAACATGGGCGAGGCCAGTTCACCTAACACTTCTTGTAACACAACCGACACCGTTGGCCCTTGGTGCGGATCATAAATAATCGGCACGGTCTTATCACTCGGCGTTACATACGCTATAGGGGCCTGAGCCTCAAGCAATGTTGATTCTTGGTACGTTAATATGGAAGACAATAAGGGAAACACCGCTACTTTTTTTAAATCGGCCAGCTTTTTAATTGTTGGCACATATGGCAACAGCCAATCCTCCGCCGCGGCCATAATGGCTGCCTCGGTCAACTGTGGAAAACCATCCACTTTACCGCCTAACCATATCACCCGCGTCATCCATTCTTCACAGGGCTTTGTCCAATTGAGCAAGGTTTTATACTCTGTTTTTAAGAGCGCCTTAATACTGTCTAAAATAAATTCTGCCGGCACATCAGCAGAGGTCGTTTCTTCCACCGTGATGCTGCCATATTTTTTCGACACCCGTGCAAACACACGGCTATTATTGGGCGCTAATTGGTAGCTGGTTTCTTCTGACATTGAAGGTGCGAATTTGTCCTCAAGCAGGCTTTCATTAAACCCAATTGCACTGAATATTCGCCCTTCCTTTTGCTGAGCATCACAATCATTCACCACTAAATACTCATCATTAATAAGCGGGTCCGATTCGATCAGAAACACCCCTTTTCCATTCGCTAATTGATATTTATTGCTATTGGCCGAACGCCGTTTAGCAAGCCGTTCAGGAAAGGCCAGCAACAATAAATAAGCCGCCATATCAGCCACTCCAGATAGTTCAACTGTGCTGCTTTTATGCTTAATGGATGACTGTAGTGTGCGCACGTCTTGAAGCACCGTTTTTAACGCATGCCGGTTCACGTGCGGTTTATGGGGCGATCCCGTTCCGCTCTCCAATAATACCTGTACGCGCAGTAACAAGTCGCTACTGTCACCGCGTTGAAATATATCGCGCTCGGATACCAGCGCCGCGATATAACAAGCCAGCTCACGCTCTTGCTGCCCACTCGCGCTCAATAACATTTTTGCCAATCGCGGGTGAACAGGCAAGACGCAGGCTTGCTGGCCAAGCGCAGTAATATTGCCGCGGTGCTCAAGTAAACCCAAATTAATTAATAGCGTTTGAGTGGAATCAAAATGCGCTTTGGGTGGTGCGGTTAACCAATTAATCTCGTCATAGTTTGAATGCCCCGCACTGGCCAGCTCTAACAAGGCACCGGCTAAATCAGCATTAAGGATTTCTTCGGGCTGAAAATCATTTAACGAGCGATGCTCGCTTTCACTCCATAACCGTATGCACTTACCCGCTGATAAGCGACCCGCACGGCCCTTACGTTGTTCTGCCGATGCTTTAGAAATTTTAGTGGTGGTCAGTTTAGACATGCCACTCGCTGGGCTAAAGCTAAGCGCCCTTTCCAGACCCGAATCAATAACGCAGCGAATACCTTCAATGGTTAAACTGGTTTCTGCAATATTGGTGGTAAAAATAATCTTCCGAATACCGGCGGGTGCTAAGGCAATCGCCTTTTCCTGCTCGGCCAATGACAAGGAACCATGTAGCGGCACACACCTAAACTGCCGATGTTCTAACAACATCGATTCGGCCTGCGAAACGCAGCGTTTAATATCAGCAATGCCCGGCAAAAATACCAGAATATCGCCCTCATCCTCCATCACACCCCTAATGGCCTGGCACACATGTATTACCAACTGCTTAGCATCACTCTTTTTATACGCAACACTAACCGGGTATGAGCGCCCCTCACACAGAATGACCGGTGCATCATTCAGGTAAGCAGACATTAAGCCAGTATCTAAGGTGGCAGACATCACCAACAAGCGCAAATCCTCACGAATCACCTGCTGAATTTCAAGCGATAGCATTAATGACAAATCGGTATTAATGGAGCGCTCATGAAACTCATCAAAAACAATCAAGCCAACCCCATCTAACTCAGGGTTTGATTGAAGCCGCCGCGTTAAAACCCCCTCGGTGATAATTTCAAGCCGAGTAGACGCCGATATTTTTCGTTCATTCTTAACTTGGTAACCAACCGTTTGCCCCACCCGTTCGCCCAAACAGCGCGCCAAATAATTCGCAGTAGACCGCACTGCCATACGCCGAGGTTCCAGCATAATAATACGCTGCCCCACCAAAAAATCGGCATTTAACAGCGCCAGCGGCACCACCGTAGATTTACCCGCACCCGGCTCGGCCCGCAAAACAATATTCTGGTTAGCTTCCACCCCCTGTAAAAGATGGGCGAGTATTTTATTAATGGGAAGCGTCATAAGGTAACGTCAGTTGGGTGTGATAAACAGAATAAGCAACCGCTACGTCTGCTATATACGCTTGTTTAGCTTAAGGGCAACACTGCTGATAGCAAAAAATATAACGCCCATCAAAATAAGTGTAATAGGCCAGCCTAGCGAGTTTGAAAAATGCTCTGTTGAGTAATACCCAATGAAACCAAGCATGGCTAGCACCGTGGTTAACAACAATGCTCGGCTATGTAACGCGACGCACGCATAAAGGGCAGACGTTGTTACGGCAAGGTAGAGCAGTTCAACAGGGGTATTTTCCACCAGATCAAACAGGCCGCTATAGACCATGAGTGAACCAACTAAATAACCAAGGCTAATTAAACGGGGGAACCGGGTTTCTTTTTGCAAACCATAGGCGGTTGATATCAAGCATATGCCAATAACAAGACTGGCCCAGTTGGTTTGCGTGAAGATGGCGACACGATCAAACAAGCCGTTGCTCATCCAGCAAATACCGATAAACAATGCTGGTTCCGCAAGTAAACGATGCGATGTTTTTTCAAGCGCAAGGGCCACCAAAAACAATGAGGCACCCAGAATAATGGCGATATAGGCCATTGGTAGCCTAAGGAGATCAAGGCCAACATTCATAAACGCGTATATAAAAAAGAGTGTGGCAAACACCTGCACAGAACGATGATATTTGCTAAACAAAACACCTTGTTGCAAGGCCATGATGCCAAATACAAAAAGTGCTGGGGTACGCCAGTTACCACCCTGGGGGAAAAGCTCACCAATAAAAACGAACCAGCCACCAGTCATCATCACGATGCACGCGAGAGACAGCGGCAAAATAAGTTTAGGAAATTTTTTCTCATGAAGGGCCGACACCAGCACAATCAGTAGAACGTAGCTGATGCCCAGCGTGACCAAAACCCGCATAATGCTGCCCATGCTACCCCAAAACATGCCTATATAGGTAGCAACACCGGAGAGGATAAAAATAGCACCTAAATAGGTAAAGAGTGTTTTAGCAACATGACCTTTGCCGTCTTTAGTGGGTGTTAAATCACTGGTATTGGGTAATTGAAAGGCTTCAGAAACCTCGGCCGGGGTAAGCTCATAGGCCTTCATCAGCTGGACAATATTCTTCAGCGCACTGGGTTTATCGGTTACCGTTGATAGGCCAAACACCCCAGCTATTAATGGCCAACCCCATAGTCCACCACCAATGAGCAGCAATATGATGATCAGCATAAAGAGCATTGTCATGGAGATATAACCCAGCCAATGAAACGGGTATTGCGGCCATAATATTGATTATCCCCCTTGGGTAATTGGATGCTACGTCCATTTTTAGTGAGCACGCCTTGGTAACGATTGCCTGAGGAATAAAAAAGGGAGCCGAACACATTATTGCGTGAATAACGCCCCTGCCCTAAGCTAAATTCATACCCATCAGGCGCAATACTAGACGAATCAACAACCACACCTTTAAGGTCTGGCATATGCACAAGCGTTGATGTTGGCGCCTCGTTCAAACGCTTTTCTTTTTGCTGGCCCACAGCAAGGCCGGCGGGCAAGATCATAGGCACTTCCTTAACAGCACCGGTGTTTGCCTGGTAACGCCAAAGGCGTGGCTTTCGGTTATGTCGCGCACCGGTTTGGTGAATAACCTGAACGTGCTGATCGACAACATCTATCTGAATGCCGCCCGAATAATCATCGTACCCCGTTGCATACAATAGGTCGTACTGGGGTGCACTAACCAGCAGCGCCGGTACACCAGAAACAAGCAAAAAAGCGATAACCAACAGTAGCGGTAGGCCTAAACCAAATGCAATGGTGGGGTTTTGGCGAATGAGAGATTTCATCTCGGTAGCTCCTTTAAGTGAAAATCAATAGGGTCAGACTCGATTGATTTTATCTTTAAACGCTTTCGATTTCCTATCACCACCTTTGCTCCTTGGATGCATGGGTCGATTAATTTTAGCCTCTATCGTTTCTTTAAAAAAATCACTGCCTAGAACCCATGATTTATTGGTTGCCTCGCGTATTTCTTCAATTGTTCTTTGCGGAACATCAACGTCAAATAATGCACGGTACGCTTCGCAACGCCGTTCGCTGCTTTTCCCTGAACGTTTATACAGCTCATGCTCTACGACTAATTCGTTTGCTTTACCCAACCCATTATAGGCATAACTTGACCATGGGTACTCCACAGGATGATCGACCATACCTGCTCGAACAGGGTTAAGCTCTATATAACGATAACATTGTAGAGCATACTGCTCACTATCAATTAATGTCGCTTTATAGCGACCCTCCCAGAGTGTTCCCGTTCGCTGATAGCTGTGGTTAAAATACTGAACATAATAACGCCCCAGCATTTGAATCACTTTAGACAGACCATCCTTTTTATGTGGGGTGATCAGTAAATGCACATGATTGGTCATCAATACATAAGCATGAACATCACAACCGTGTTTATTACAGGCTTTTTTTAATGTTTCAAGGTAAAACTGATAGTCTTCATCCGCATAAAAAATAGGCTCACGATTATTTCCTCTAACAATAACGTGTTGTGGTTGACCCACTAAAACAAAACGAGGTAATCGAGCCATAAGAAATAGCCTTTATTTTTGAAATTAAAGCATAGGGCAACTAGTCTATAAAATCAATCGAGTCTGACCCCATTGATTTTATTTAGCGCCTTGTTATACGCTTTTTAATGTGACGCATAGTCCGTGGACTCATAGTCAACAGGGTTTATTATACTACCAAAAATAAGGTAGTGATATGAACGAAGAAAATATTCTGTTGCAATTTGGTAAGCATGTCAAAGAACTTAGACAGCAAAAAAATCTGAGTCAAGAGCAGCTTGCATTGATAGCAGACCTAGACCGAACATATATTAGTGGTATTGAAAGAGGTAAGCGTAACGTAAGTCTCCTCAATCTGTTTAAGATTGCTAAGTCGCTAAATATACCTGCCTATGAAGTTATATCTTTTGATTTAGGTGGTAATGATGAGTAACAGTAATGCTTTTTTTGTAAAAGAAACAGCCACTAAATACCATGTTAATCCTGATTCAGTCATTCATAAATACATTGAGCGTAAAACAAAAGCTTCTGACCGTGATAGCAAAGCCAGACGCTCATTAGGAAACTTATACGCACTTTATGTGCTTTGTAAAGATTATTTAGATGGTAATTACACAGGGTCTAGCTTTACGGATTTAATGAAATGTATGAAATCAATGCCTTTTGGTTCTAAGCTACAAAACCATCCTTTAGATAATAGACTTAATGATGAAGTTAGAAGGCAGTATGATGTAAGCGATAACATGTTGCCTGTGCAACCGGCTGACTTGGGTGATGGCAGAAAGGCAAGAAAAATTTCGGTTGACCTACTTTCTGAAAACGGTATGAACCCCAAAGAGACCGCTGCTTTTGTTGTGGCTTCAATAGATAGATATATCGAAATTATAAATGATAATCAAACAGCATATTTAAATGAAATTGAAGCTGCTAGTACAGAAGAAGAAATAGTTAAATTAATTTTACAGGCATTTGAATATAATTCAGATGCCAGATTATTTGAAATAATCTCATATGCGCTTTTACATCTGCATTTTAAACAGACAAAGGTGACTATAAGTATAAATGGTGAGTCGAAAGAAGAGCCACTGCTGCTTTATCGTACAGGAAGAACAAATGCAAACGATGGGGGAATTGATTTCGTATTAAAGCCTTTAGGAAAGTTCTTTCAAGTAACAGAAACTTTAGATTTTAAAAAATATTTTCTTGATTTTGAGAAAATAAATCGTTTTTCTCTTAGTTTCGTTATAAAAACTGATATGTCTATTGATGAGGTTAGAACACAAATAGAAGCGGATGCAAGCAAGAATATGCCTGAGGCTATGGTGTCAATTTACATAGCCCTTTTTGATGATATTTTTACATTAAATGAGTTAAACAGTGTTCTAGATTGGGTTAAGTCAGAGCCCCATTTAATTGCTGAGCTAAAAGAAATTGTCATTAACTGTTTTAAATTAGAATATGGACTGTTAGATTAAAGTTGTCTGGACTGGTTGAGTTTCATCCTCGGTAGCGCGAACATGTTTTGACTTGTTTTTTGTTTTTCGCTTTTTTTCTTTAGATAACTCTTCTTCTGAGTAAGGTGAAGGAATACTAAGGCGCCTAATTCCTATTTTTACATATTCGCTGTTAATTTCTATACCAATAGATTTTCTATTTAGTCTTTTAGCTACTGCTGATGTAGTAAAACTGCCAGAGAACGGGTCTAAGACAATATCCCCTATATTTGAAGATGCTCTGATTATACGTTCAAGTAATGCTTCTGGTTTTTGAGTTGGATGATTTTCATATTCATGCATTTTAAATCTTACACGAGGATACTCCCATACATTACCGGGAACTTTTTTTGTATTATAAGGTTGAGGTGGGTTTTTTCTGTAATCTATTAATTGTCTTTTCGCTCCAGTTTTTGCCTCTACCATTATTTCTTTGTAGTTAAATGTGTAGTCCTTTTTGCTTTTAGTAAGCATTAATATTGGTTCATATAACGAGCCATAATATTGTTTTGCTTGTACTCCAGAACTGTCATAAGCCCATATAATGCGGCTCTTAATATGAAAGTTTTTACGGCACCAAATATCAAGATAAGGCATGTTCTCTGTGCTATTCATTAAATAGAAAGTGCCTGTTGGTTTTAAAACTCTATAACACTCATCTATCCACTTATAAGCCCAGCTCAAGAAATCCTCTTCTTTCCAGCTCTCTACTAAACCATCAAAATCTTTTCCAATATTATAAGGAGGGTCAGCAAAAATAAGATCAACTGATGAATCTTCTAATGATTCTAGAACTTGTAGCACATCACCCTGATAGATAGTGTGGCTTTCATTCCCAAAGGTTTGTGTTTCTATTTTTGTGGTATTGACCATTGATTTAACTGTCTTGATTCGCTCTGCTTGTGACGTATAGTCTACATTTATAAGTATTGAGTTTCAAGTTAAAGATAATTAGTCGGTGGGATGTTTTTTTGCGTATAACGCCTCACATCACCGGCATCAAAAAGCAGAGTGAGGCACGAGCGACGCTTTTTGATGTCCGAGTGAATGTGTTTGTTAGCACTTTATAGCTCGCCTTCTAACAGTCTTAAAAATGTTTGCTTTATGTCATTCGGGAAAATTTCAGGAATATCATTAAGAATAGTGTCTGCAAAGTGATTCATTAATCCGCCAGCACGATTATTTTTCGGCCTAAAGAAACCAAAGGTACTAACAAGAGCCTCTTCCAAAGCATGATCGTCAAGATGTAAGTAATCCTTCCTTATGCCTAGTGTCATAGAGTTTAAGTATGTTACTTCTATGTTTTGGGTGTTTTCTTCTCTAGGTCCAATTACTAACTCTTGAATCTTATCGACTGCACTCTGCCACCTGCTAGCTTCCCAGCCTGATATATTCATATATGTTTCACCCTGTTCGAGAATTCCCTTCCTAACAGCAAAGCTAATATTATCTCTAATAACTGCTGCTGCAACTATTGCAGGATCAAAAATCGCAGATTCAAGGCCATTGCGAACTGAAGGGGAAAGAACTTTGACTCTGGGTGATTCTTCTACATTACCATCCCAATCAACTAAACCAAAGACACTTTCATTTCCATTTTCAGATAATGAAGAAACTATTCTTTGGACTTGTGCGCAGCCAGCATTAGCCTCGCCTCCAGATTCGGTTTTATGCCCGACTTCTATAAATGACAATGACCTTGCGGAATCTAATTGCCCTTTAAATGATTGATACAATTTTTCGTATAACCCTGCATCTGTTTTGCTTTCGACAAATACTTGGCGCCTACCTTCAAAGGAAATGGATAAAGTGGGTACGCCAGTGGTTAATATAGATAATGCCTTGCCTTTGCTGCATTTTTCTACACGAGGACCATCTGGATTCATTTCATACAAAGCATTCTCAGAAGCAAGAGCCACGGTCGATGGGCTATGAGTAGTAAGGATTACCGATATTCCTTTATCATCTATTAATACACTTTTGATTGTGTTTAATAGTGACACTACCATTGATGGGTGTAGTGGCGCATCAACCTCATCAAGCAAAAGAAGTCGAGGAAACCGTTTTTTTTGCCGGGCATCACTTGCGTTGTATAAACACAGAGCAAATGACATTAAGACTTTCTCCCCCGAAGAAAGATCACCAAATCGCATCTCGACATCAGATGACAGTTTATTCAGCTTTGGTTCAAATGATGATGTTTCATGCAACGGGGGACAATTAACACGGAAATCTAGTTCACAAACATCCAATATTTTGTTAACAAAATCCCAAGGTGGTTCACCGTGTTCATCAATGAACTGAGTTGAATCTAAATGTACTAGATCATTATCATCAGGTGGGTATTTTTGAAGTCGATCATTTTGATGAATCAAGTCTCTATAAGTGGAAAATAGCCTTCCAAAAGCTTGCTGAAATGGGTCTACTTCCCCCCAAAGAAGCTTCTTGTTCCCAAAAAACTTTGATTCAGATGTTTCCATAAACAATTCTGGTTTTTCGCTTGCAACTTCCGGAACTGCTTTCTTCCAATTTTCATCGCCAATATGGCGCTGGGTTTGTGAATATACCTGTTGTCCTTGCTGTTTAAGAATATTTTTTACTTGCTCATATATATGATCTACTTTTTCGGCAGTAGAAAACTCAGATATTTTAGTCTTGGATAGATTTCTTATTTTATATAAAGATGAGCAATAATCCTCAGGCACTCCAAGTGCAATCATCTGTTGTTGAATATTAGGTAATATTTTGTCTTGGTGTTCTCTGATTTGGGTAAACCAGTTAGATCGTTGAGTCAAATGCTGATGAGTATGAAAGACCCCCGTATCTTTTGGAATTATGCTGTTCCAATCATATAGGATGACATCTGTCTGAGTATTACTAATTAAACTAGAATTAACTTTTCCATCACGTAATGCTTCAAGTAAATGAGTTTTGCCTGAACCATTCCTGCCTGTGAGAACAACAAATGCTGGGAGATCAATGGAAGGCAGGCTCTTTATCGATTTGTAAATTGAGCCGAACGAAAGATGATTTGCCATATTTCTCAATATTCCTTTATTTAGTGCTAACAGTATTAATAAGCGGAACTCATTATCCACGTATTACTTGTATATAGGTGGATAGTACTTCCATGTTTTTGCATATTAATAGCCAAAAGTGGATATGACTTGATTAATACACATTTAAATCCGTTTGTTAAATATAGCATCTATTTCTATTAGGTATAGAATGGATCTCACCCTTTTTCCGGCAATGCTTTTGCGATGATCGCGGACATTAAGATAAAGGCCGCAGATACCCATAGGCATATTTCAAAACTATAATATTGGTACAACCAACCAGATAAAACAGTGCCCAGCAAGCGACCTGCTGCGTTAGCCATATAGTAAAAGCCAACATCTAGCGATACGCCATTGCTATTGGCATAGCTCACTATTAGGTAACTATGCAGTGAGGAGTTAATGGCGAATAACACACCAAAAGCTGCTAAACCAAGCCATAAGGTGGTACTTATTTGGAATTCGTAATGCAGTGCTATTG
>OJDD01000480.1_pt1 | contig 11196 bp, 8 predicted proteins | sample 1592591 | NCBI WGS metagenome assembly OJDD01 (sample SAMN05416809, study PRJEB24817) | seawater metagenome | isolation source: Sea water | place: Canada:Atlantic | collected 2013-07 | reverse complement strand
TACGAGATAGCGTAGCGTCTCGTGGGCTCGGAGATGTGTATAAGAGACAGCGATATTACCGGTGGTTTAACACCAGCATCTTTTGAGCCTTCAATCGATTACGTAGTCACAAAAATTCCTCGCTTTAACTTTGAAAAATTTGCTGGCGCGAACGATCGCTTAACCACGCAAATGAAATCAGTGGGCGAAGTGATGGCGATTGGTCGTAACCAACAAGAGTCACTACAAAAAGCACTTCGCGGCCTTGAAGTTGGCGCGAACGGCTTGAACTCAATGGTCGATTTAGAAGACCCAGAAGCACGCAACAAAGTGATTTACGAACTACGTGAGCCTGGTGCTGAGCGTATTTGGTACATTGGCGATGCGTTCCGCATGGGCATGACCGTTGATGAAGTATTTACGCTCACTAACGTTGACCGTTGGTACCTCGTTCAGCTTGAAGAACTTATTCAGCTTGAAGCTCAAGTAGCTGAATGTGGATTACACGGCATTGATGAAGACCTTATGCGTAAACTTAAGCGCAAAGGTTTCTCTGACTCTCGCTTAGCCGAGCTTACGAAAGTAGGTGAAGGTGACATTCGTGAAACTCGTCGCGGCTTTGGTGTAACGCCAGTTTATAAGCGTGTTGATACCTGTGCGGCAGAATTTTCTACCAGCACGGCTTACATGTATTCAACCTACGATGAAGAGTGTGAAGCTGACCCCACTGACAACGATAAGATTATGGTGTTAGGTGGTGGTCCAAACCGTATTGGTCAAGGTATCGAGTTTGATTATTGTTGTGTTCACGCGGCGCTTTCAATGCGTGAAGACGGTTACGAAACCATTATGGTTAACTGTAACCCTGAAACGGTTTCTACCGACTATGACACATCTGATCGCTTGTACTTCGAACCGGTAACGCTAGAAGACGTACTTGAGATTGTGGCTAAAGAAAAGCCAAAAGGCGTAATAGTGCAATACGGTGGCCAAACGCCGCTTAAGTTAGCACGTGCCCTTGAAGCTGCTGGCGTACCTATTATTGGCACGTCGCCTGAAGCTATCGATAGAGCAGAAGATCGTGAACGCTTCCAGCAAATGGTGAATAAGCTAGGCCTTAAACAGCCAGCAAATGCTACGGTAACTAACATCGAGCAAGCCCTTGCAATGGCTGACGGTATTGGCTTTCCGCTTGTAGTACGTCCTTCGTACGTACTAGGTGGCCGCGCAATGGAAATTGTTTACGACCTTAAAGACTTAAAACGCTACCTAACGGAAGCGGTGAAGGTTTCTAATGATTCTCCTGTACTGCTAGACCGTTTCTTAGATGACGCTATTGAAGTCGATATCGATGCAATCTGCGACGGTAAAGAAGTCGTTATTGGCGGAATCATGGAGCATATTGAGCAAGCGGGTGTTCACTCTGGTGACTCAGCCTGTTCATTGCCACCTCACTCCTTAAGTAAAGAGATTCAAGATGTTATGCGCGAACAAGTGAAAGCCATGGCGCTTGAACTTGGTGTTGTTGGCCTAATGAATACACAATTCGCAGTAAAAGATGGCGAAGTGTATTTAATTGAGGTTAACCCGCGTGCAGCACGTACAGTACCATTTGTATCGAAAGCTACAGGTGTTCCACTTGCTAAAGTTGCCGCACGCGCAATGGCGGGTGTTAGCTTGGCAGAGCAGGGTGTTACGACAGAAATTATTCCTCCGTTTTACTCTGTGAAAGAAGTGGTATTACCGTTTGCTAAATTCCAAGGTGTTGATCCACTATTAGGCCCAGAAATGCGCTCTACCGGCGAAGTGATGGGTGTGGGTGATACTTTCGAAGAAGCATATGCTAAAGCTAACTTAGGTGCAGGGGCGCCATTACCTAAATCAGGTAAAGCGTTAATTTCTGTGCGTAATAACGATAAGAACAAAATTATCGAATTAGCCAAAGCATTGAACGGCGCTGGATTTAGCATTGAAGCGACGCGAGGCACAGCAACCACACTTTATGATGCAGGTATTGCCTGTTCTGTAGTGAATAAGCTGTCTGAAGGTCGCCCTAACATTGTGGACTCCATCAAAAATGGAGAGTACGCCTATATCATCAATACTACGGAAGGTCGCCAAGCGATTACCGACTCGGTTTATATTCGCCGAGAAGCGTTGCTGAATAAGGTGACTTACACCACCACAATGAATGCTGCTTTTGCTACTATTCGTGCGAAGTCCGCAGACGATCGTGACAAGGTGGCTTCAGTCCAAGAGCTTCACGCAAGACTCTAACACTGATGACATTACATGGGATACGCGGTATCCTGTGTATATGACACTTATGTGAACCAATCAAAAGTGCGCCGGAAGGCGCACTTTTTTCTGTTTAAAATCAACTAGCTAGTCGAGACTGTATTCATGAGTCAGTATCCAATGACCGCGCACGGCGCACAGCTTCTGCGCGACGAACTAAACGAACTTAAAACAAAAACTCGCCCGCGTATTATTCAGTCTATTGCTGAAGCTCGCGAGCACGGCGACTTAAAAGAAAATGCTGAATATCACGCCGCCCGTGAACAGCAAAGTTTCTGCGAAGGCCGTATTCAAGATATTGAAGGTAAATTGTCAAACGCACAAATTATCGATGTCACCAAAATGGAAAACAAAGGTAAGGTTATTTTCGGCACTACCGTTACCATTTTGAATGTTGATACGGATGAAGAAACCACATATCGCATCGTGGGCGACGACGAAGCAGATATTAAGCAAAACCGTATTTCGGTAAATTCACCTATTGCTCGCGGCCTTATCGGCAAAGAGCTTGATGATATGGTGACTATTCAAACGCCAGCAGGTAGTGTTGAAGTAGAAATTATTGAAGTTCAATATATCTGATACACCGTAAACCAGTGGCTCTGGCCACTGGTTTCAATCAGCGCAAAGCCCCTCTATTTCACCCATTACCATCCCACCATTCTTTAATTCTCAACCTTTCTTTTTTAGGATTGAGCTAGCATACCCTGCAATTCCCAGCACTTTACACTAATTGATAGATACCAAAATCACAGATAATAGCCTACGTTTTAATAGCGCATACATTTTTTGGCAAAAGCTTACTTAAACTTTTTTGTTGCTGACACAACGCTTATTTAATCGTAAACCACCTTATCTATCTAATAGAGGCTGTCATTCGTTATGATGTTGAAAAAACTCTCGGTATTGCAGCTTACTATTTTAGGTACGGCATGCTTGTTTATATCAATCATGTTTCTGGCTTATAAAGATATAAGTACCTCTAGAGAGGTATTATCTTCCGCCGAAAGGGACATTAAGTTGGTGACATTGATAGCAGCCGTAGAGCGCGTGGCTCATCATCATGCGGTCGAAAGGGGGCTAACGGCAGGTTTTTTAGGTAATCCAAGTGATACCTCCAGAAGCAAAGTACTAAACCAAAGAAAGAAAGCCGATGCGGCCATGGACAAGATAACTAGCATAGTGGCTGAAGACTGGAAAGAGGCATCGTCAGTTGAAAAAATTCTGTCTCCTGTTTTTTCTTTAGTGAAAAACAAAAGTGAAATAAGAAAAGAGGTAGACGATTTAAATGGGAAAAATGCTTTTTCCTTCTACAGCAACCTTAATAAACGTGCGTTAAATACCACTAATGCGTTGACCATGCTGGTTAACGCTCCCGAGGCTAAACAGGTATTGTCACAAGCCTTGCTATTTGCACAAGCTAAAGAAAAAATGGGGCAGCGTAGAGGTAAAGTGAATGCTGTTTTAGCGGCAAGCGCAATTTTAGATCCCGTTAGGCAGCAAGTTTTAGCGTATACCAACGAAACCAAGTACATAGAAGAAAAGCTTAAGCTGAATTTAGACGGCGATGCATTAATTGGGTTTCAGGCGTTAATGAAAAGCGTCACTAGCAATCAAGTTAACCAAATTGTGCGTGAAATCACTTCTGATAACCCGGCATTCTCTTCACTACCCACCAATTCAGAATGGTTTTCATTAGCTTCAGAGCAAATAGGCGGAATTGCTGCGTTGTTAAGTGAGCGGTTTGATTACGTGGTTAGTATTGTTAATACAAAAGCGAGTAGCGCGAATACAAACTTAGTGGTTACATTCGTCGTTATTGCGTTGCTAACGTTATTTATTGTTGTCATATATCGCACATTGCTCGGTATCATTACGCAACAGTTAAATAAATTGGTGGCGAACCTAGATAAAATTGCGAAAGAGGGTGACCTCACTATTGATTTATCAATGAGCACTAAGAACGAACTAGGTGATATATCTCGTTCAGTTAATACCACCATTTTAGCATTGCGGGATCTCGTGCGTGGGTTAGGACAATCTATTCTCACAAGTTCCAGGCTTTCCCGTCAGTTAGAAGATTCCAGTGGTGAAATGTTGGATGATGCGGGGAAAACTCAGCAACTTACCGCCAATATCGCGTCAGCAATTGAACAAGTTGCTGCGACGAGCAGAGAAATTGCCAAGGCTGGTGTAGATACGTTACGTGCGAGTAAGCAGTTAGATGGCCTTGCTGAGGCGTCACTACTGGCGAACGACAACATTCGTCATAGTATGGAAGTACTCGCTGATGATATTAAAGGGGTGCAACAAAATGCTGCCGACATGGAACAGCAAGTAACAGAAATTGGCTCTATTTTGGACACCATTAACTCGCTTTCGGATCAAACCAATTTATTGGCGTTAAATGCCGCTATTGAAGCAGCACGTGCTGGTGAGCAAGGACGAGGGTTTGCGGTGGTTGCTGATGAGGTTCGATCTTTAGCCAGTCGTACACAACAATCGACAGAAGAAATTAATCGAATGATTGAGCGCTTAGCAAAAGGATCTGAAAAAGCAGTATCGGTAATGAACCAGAGTCGAGACAAGGTACATTACGTAGTAGAACAAGTAGCGGGAGCTAATACATCACTGGAATCCGTTACTGTATCTGTGGGGCGGATTAAAGATATGAATGTGGATATAGCCCGTGCAACTGAGCAACAGAGTTCAGTCTTTTCTGAGATTAATTTAAATATTGACCGAATTAATCAGATGGCGGCGGAAACCGCTTCTGGAGCCAGTCATATGACCTCCGAAAATAAAAAGCTATCAGATACGTCGAGTGAGTTGGATCGGCTACTCAAACGCTTTAAGGTAGAGTCTTAATGAAGCTGAAGCTAGAGTTGATAAATATTTCGGCCAATTTAAATTTTTGGATTTGGCTTATATATTCTGTATATATCTAGATTTTCCCCCTCTAAAATTTATTTCTTTAAAATTGTAAAGTCCCAGTGGTGCACTGGGGCTTTAATTTAAAAAATAACTGATGGGTATTGGTATTAATTATTAAAGATGTGAGTGTTCGAGACAGCATTCTCAGCTTCTTCACCCGTAACGCCAGGGCGAGAAACAACCACTTTTATCTCGTACCAACCGACATTGTCACCAAAGGCACTTTCTTTATCCCAAGCAAGTATGCAGGCAGCTCCCGATCGTTTGGCTGTTTGCTCCATCAGGCCGCCCGGGCGATTGCATGGAAAAAAGGAATTAGCATCTACAATTGCTGGCTTATAGTATTTTTGTATACGCCCATCTTCGTGTACGCCGTCATCTTTTAGGTGGGTATCGTCGTTACTGTATATTGTGCCGTAAGCAGAGGGCATGCATACGATCACACAACCTTCATCAATTTCATATTTGCCACCATCAGATTGGCCTCAGAAATTACGTACTTTGCCTTCAATACTCGCCCCCGAGAAAGCACTGTTCAGGCCATCGGATATAGCGTCAATACTTGGGTTTACAATGATACCTTCGCCATCCGTTGCGGCGTCTATACCCGCCTTAGTCACAGCTCCCACAATCTTAACCACACCGCCAACCCAAAACAGATTGGTTTTACTGAACGCGGCGGAGCCACCTCCGTAAATAACCCTTAATGTGTAGCCAGCTTCCATATTGTCTAAAATAATACCCTTGTCATTGTTGGTGCTTAAGCCCATCCAAATAGCGAGTACATCTGCTTTCGGATATTGCTCCCAAAGGCGCGAAAGGTCGATAATATTGTCGTTTAAGTCTATATCAGATGAGCTGGCCATGATGGTTTCCCTTTATCAATGGAATATTGAAAAATCATTCTGAGTAGACGAATTTACTATGTCAAACATCTTTGTTTTCGTTTTTTTGAATTTTTATAACGAAATGAGCTATAACATTAGGTGAGTCATCGTTAATAAATAATATGACTAATTGTTCAGTGTTATTTATGTGCTTATCACGGCTTGGACGGTGTTAGTTTCTGAGGAGCTGCTTAAACTTGCACGTATAAAAAAGGACCCAATAGGGTCCTTTTAAATTTCACACCGTTATTTCTATTGTCAGTGTTATGGCGCAGGTTGTGTAATTGTATTCATATCTAGCGTAACGGCTGTTTGTGATAAAAGCCTGACGTTCACTGTTGTGCCGGAAATTACGACAGTTTTTAGGTAGTTGCGCGGCGATTAGTGCTCTCAGTACAGCATCGAGGTGTTATAAGAAGTGTTGTTTAGTGTTAATTCCGCCTTGAACTGGGCCTCAGGCGGGAGGAGAGGTGTCCATCATGCGCTATTAAAGTAGAAATAGGTAAACTATTTTATTTTAAGGGGAAATTTAAATGGTGTCGGCTTGCCTTACTGATCGTTAAACAATTGCGTTTTATACGCCTTTGTAGCTTCACTGGCTAAGTTATTTCCACCTAATTCAATGCGTTGGTAATGCGCTAAAGTTTTCTCTAAATAATTTTGGCATATAACTGCCTGCTGTTTTGAATCCGCTTGCCAGATTGCTTTACCGGTAGGGCTGATTTCTGCGTTTTTGTTCGATTGGTTAGAGACCAATAGAATTTCATAAAAGCGCTTATTTTCTTCAATTAAGCTTTCTTGCTTTAGGCTAAATTGATAGCTTCTTAGGAGTTTTCGTAAGGCAAATTGATGATGTACAGGGCAGAGCAAAAAATCAATGTCAGTATTTGGATGGTTTTTAATAATCGTATCGATAAAGCGCATCATTAAATCGCCACCAACGCCAGCAATAATGACTAGATGTTTACCTTGAAAGTCTTTAAGGGGGAGTTGAGTAACGTCAAGACAGTGGGTCTGCCAATCATAATCTTCTAGGGGATAAAATTGGTTTAGTTTACGGCTGAGCGTGTGCATCAGTTCCGGAACAATGTCCACAAAGTGTATGGTTGCTCTAGTGTTATGTTGCCTGTCTTTTGTTAGCAGAGAAGCGCCAAGCAACCCATGGTCGCAGCAACAGTCCCAGATATGCTGGTAGTCTGCTGCAACCATGGATTTTAGCTGACCTAATCGTTTACTAAGTTTCACGATTGTCGTCGATAAGCGTTGAGCTTACTTTTTATCAACTTTCCAACTTGATGCCATGCGTAATAATACTTTAGGGATAACCGTGACGTTCAGCATTAACCACTGGAATACAGAGGTCGGCTTAGCGTATTTGGTAAGTTCCAGCATGGTTTTATAAATTGCTTCATCAAATGGGAACCACCATGCATTGTTTTTATTAATGCCCGGCATTAGATCCCAGTTAATGATTTTAGATTCGCTGACTTCGTGCAAACCGAGCGCACCGTGAGTGCGACCAATCCCTGATTCTTTCGGTCCGCCCCATTCGGTGTTGGCTATGCCGTGGGTATAAAGGTGGTCATTAATTGCAATGGCTCCTGCTTCTAATTGCATCGCCACACGTTTACCGCGCGCGTTGCTGCTAGTCCATACAGATGCACTTAAACCGTATTGTGATTTATTTGCCAGTTCAATGGCTTCAGCTTCCGAACGTACTTTGACGATTGGCATGAAAGGCCCAAAAATCTCTTCTTGGATAAACGCCATATCCGGGGTTACGTCGGTGAGTAGCGTTGCAGGGAAGAAGTAACCTTTTTGCTCGCCTACAGGTTGAGACTGAGCAGCAATAGTGGCGCCATTATCAAGCGCTAATTGCAGCTCTTTTTCTAACGTTTGAAATTGCTTTTCGGTAGTGACTGAACCTAAGTCAACATCGTAGCCATTGGAGCCGTGACGCAGTGCTTTAGTTTTAGCAATGCTCATTGCAACAAACTCGTCATATACTTTTTCGTGCACGTAAACGCGCTTTACGCCACCGCAAGATTGACCGGCGTTTTGGTAGGCAGCCCACATGCCACCATTGACAGCTCGTTCAATGGAAGCATCTTCCAAAACGATCATGGCATCGTTACCGCCAAGCTCTAAACTGCAGGGTACTAAATATTCTGCGCAAGACTTCATTACTTGCTTACCAGCAAAGGTAGAACCGGTGAAGAATATTTTGTTAGCGCCATTTTCAAGCATTGAATCAAGCACTTTCGAGCCAGAACCCACTACATGAGTAAATAATCCTTCGGGTAAACCGGAGGCTTTGACGACTTGTTCAATGGCTTGGCCAACCAGTGGTGTTTGCGCAGCAACTTTCAATACAACCGCGTTACCTGCCATCAGAGCCATGACCAATTCACCAAATGGGATGCTGAATGGGTAGTTCCATGGGCTAATGATCCCCAAAGTACCGATAGGTTGATAAACGCGCTTCGACCACTTGTTGAAAAACAACATGGATGACGGCGGCAATAATTGATCTTTCAATATTTTTGGCGCGTTTTTAACATACCAAGTAGCACCCATAATGGATGGCAATACTTCGGTATTCAGAGCGTCGATTTTCAGCTTGCCATTGTCTTGACTGATGATTTCAGATAACTCATCGGCATGATCACGAATGTAGTCGGCCATTTTTAATACGTACTTGCCACGCGCTTTATACGACAGCTTTGCCCATTCCTTTTGGGCTGCTTTAGCACGTTTAAATACGTCTTCAAATTCGGCTTTAGTGGTTAAAGGTAAGCGACCAATCTCTTCCATCGTGGCTGGATTGATACTTACTTCGTAAGCGACTTCTGCATTCATGTGGGATACCTGTTCTTATATATTGAACTTATTTTATGGTCAGATCTCGGTTCTTAGATCTTAGTGGCCGCGTTAGGCGGCAGAATGGCGGTTATGCTATCACAATGGGGTTAGATCAATAACAAAGGAAGGGGTGTTTTTTAGCCAATATTCGGACAAAACATGCGATAGTTCAGCTATCCGTGTATTGTTAATACGATATTTCAATGAGGCGAAGTAGATCTCTATATGGTCGATATAAACAGCAGTGGATTTGAACTACCGCCGCATCCATGCAAAGAAAATGGTGATCCAAGGCGAGTGGGCTTTGAACTTGAATTTTCGGGCATCGATTTGATTCAGACTGTCGATACGGTTGAGCGCGTACTAAACGCGCATATTAGTCATAAAACCGAAGCCGAGGTTGAACTGACGAGCACCGAATTTGGCAAGTTCAATATCGAAATAGACTGGGCTTACCTCAAGTCAAAAGCCGCTAAAGAAAGTGGCCCAAATGAAGACCGTACATGGGTCGATCTACTTAGCCGTGTCGCCCCTCTGTTGGTTCCTATCGAAGTGGTTTGCCCACCTATTGCTGTTACTCGGTTAAACGAGCTATTACCAATGGTTGATGCATTGCGCGAGGCAGGTGCTGTTGGTACAGAGGAATCATTTATTTCTGCGTACGGCGTTCACGTTAATGTTGAGTTACCTGATCTAACGGCGAAGACATTAGGCACTTATATTCGAGCCTATGCGTTGTTGCAATGGTGGATAGTGGATACTCATAAAATCGACATTGCGCGGCGTATTAGCCCCTATATTGACCTGTATTCAAAAGCCTACTTAAGGCAGGTTTTGTCACATCCAAACGCGGATATGGATCAAATATTTGACGACTATTTAGAGCACAATCCAAGTCGTAATCGCGGCTTAGATCTGTTGCCATTGCTAGCTACGATAGATGAAAAAAGAGTCCGAAGTGTCGTTGATGACCCACGAATTAAAGCGCGCCCAGCATTTCATTATCGTTTGCCAGATTGTCGTATTGAACATAGCGATTGGTCGTTGCTAGTGCCTTATAACTCTTGGCTAGTGGTCGAGAAACTAGCCAATATGCCAGAAGCTATTACTGAGCTATCGGCGGAATTTTTAAGTATCGAACGTCAGCGTCCACTGCTGGATATAAGTCGAACAGAATGGGTTGAGACAATAGATCAATGGCTAAAAGACCACGCGTTGGTGTAACCGGAAATGCGCGTCGATGGGCTCCAAGTTGGTGGTGTACGTCATTCGCATTGCGGCTTATCGGTGCAACTCCTGAGCGAATTACAGTAGAGCATTCGCCGAGTGGACATCCATTAGATGCGTTAATTATTGGTGGCGGGAACGATATCGCGCCTGAACATTATGGTGGTGATATTAATGCAAAAAGTAAAACAGATCCCGAACGCGATGCGCTAGAAATACAATGGATTAAAAAGGCACTAGATCAGGGCATTCCATTGCTTGGTATTTGCCGTGGGGCTCAGTTAATAAATTCAGTATTGGGTGGTTCGTTATTTCAGGATATACGCGATACCCGAGTGCATACTCGGAATCGTCCTAGTTTATTACCAACTAAGCATGTCACGCTTGACCCCGAGTCTGGAATAGCAGGCATTTGCAAGCGAGGAGCGCTGTGGGTTAACAGTTTACATAGCCAAGCGGTTAATCGTCCTGGAGAAGGCTTAAAGGTAGTGGGGCGAGATCGTGATAATATTGTGCAGGCTATTGAAAGCACTACTGGTGCGCCAGTAAAAGGCGTGCAATGGCATCCCGAATATTTATTTTATCTACCGTCACAATTGGCGTTATTTCGTTGGTTGGTGTCGTGTGTGAAAGTGGGTCGATGATTCTCTATTTCTAACGTTCGAGCATCTTTGTGATTTCTTATTTATTGTTATTTAGTTCCGCATTTTTAGCCGCAACTATCCTACCGTTTTACTCTGAAGTACTGCTATATGCGCTACTGCGCGATGGTGGAGATCCGTGGATCTTGGTAGCTGTCGCAACCTTAGGCAATACGCTGGGGGCAGTTGTTAACTGGGTCCTTGGGCTTTATATACTAAAATTTCAAAATAAGCGCTGGTTCTATTTTTCACATAAACAAATCGAAAAAGCGCAGGCATGGTTTCAACGGTATGGCGTATGGTCGCTCTTGCTCTGTCTCTTATACACATCTCCGAGCCCACGAGACGCTACGCTAGCTCGTATGCCG
>OJDD01000472.1_pt1 | contig 11267 bp, 7 predicted proteins | sample 1592591 | NCBI WGS metagenome assembly OJDD01 (sample SAMN05416809, study PRJEB24817) | seawater metagenome | isolation source: Sea water | place: Canada:Atlantic | collected 2013-07 | reverse complement strand
ATACGAGATAGCGTAGCGTCTCGTGGGCTCGGAGATGTGTATAAGAGACAGACCGAGGCCATCGCCTACGAGCTTTCAGACGAACGGCTGAACCTGCTTGAAACCTTGGCCGAACGGGTCGCGGATCGTATCTTGCTGGAGCGACAAGCGATGCGGGTTTTTGTCCGTATTGAAAAGCTGGACCGTGGCCCTGGTGCTTTGGGCGTTGAAATCGTGCGTGCGCGGGATGATGCACCTGGCAGTCAGCCCGACGCGCAAGAGGTCCCGCATCCAGAACTGGTTTATCTAAGCAACGAAGCTATCGCGTCGCCCTTCTTGGCGGGCTGGCTGGATCAATTGCATCAGATGGGGCGCCCCCTGATCCTGTGCGTCGGGGCGTCAGATGCCACTGCGCCGCAGCTTGCACATAAGATGGCGCAGCGCCGCATTGATTTGCTGGCGATTGAGCAAAACGCTTGGGTGCTGGCGTCAAAGGATGACCGCTGCGTCGTTGTCGCCACCCGGACAGAGCTCGATTGGGCGATGAAGAACGGGCAAACCAGTGTGTGGGCTCCGTCAAAGATCGTGTTGGACAGCGTCGATACCCCGTCCGTACAGCCACGCGATGCCGTGGCACTGGCTGCATGGTTTGCCGCCAGTTTTGACGCGACAGAGATGCTGGTGATCGGGGCCAGTTTGCCCGCCAAAGCGTCGGTGCCGTTGCGCGCCGTTGCTGTGGACCAAGACAGGTTGTGAGCAATGACCGACTATTTCAGACCTCTCGTCCAGATTGGCCCTGCGCGGCCTGATGCTGCGGTGCCGCTTGCGGGGGGGTGGGGCTGGTTCACCCATGCAGAGGTTCTGTCCCGCAGCGCGTCGTCCCGCGTCGTGCCCGCGGCCAACATTCCTGCAAGCGTCTTGGCCCGGCTGACCGCAGCCCGTACCGAGATCGCCAGTCTGTCGCTGGACCGCCCTCGTATCATGGGTATTCTGAACACCACACCCGATAGCTTTTCTGACGGTGGCCAGCATGCTGCCGTGCCTGACGCGGTCCGAGCAGGGCAGGCGATGGTGACAGCAGGTGCTGATATTTTGGATATTGGTGGCGAATCTACGCAAGCTTGGTTTGAAGGTCAAACAGGTAATAGCGTATTAACGCCTTCTGAACTTTTATTTGAAGATAACGGTTATTTCCCAACTTCTGCATCGCCTTTAGCTAACAGTGGAAATTACATCGGCGCATTTGACCCAGCGGGAGAAGATTGGACGACCGGTTGGACGGTTGGTGTAAACGGTGGATTCCCAACTGATATTCAGACTGCTTTCGAGCAAGGCCTTGCGACAGATGTATCAGCTAACTTCCCAGAATTAACTGACAAGCCAGTTTATGAACTTGCTGAAGATACAACACTAACCAGTGATGTAACATTAACTAACGATGCTTACTGGTTAATTAAAGGTCGCTTAGCTGTTGGTAACGATAACGCAGACAACGCGGTACTTTACATTGAACAAGGCACAACCGTTTTCGGTGAAGAAGGCGATGACTTCTTAGTAGTGCGTCGTGGCTCTCAAATTGAAGCTGCGGGTACGGCCAACGCGCCAATTACCTTTACGTCGGTTCAAGACCTAACAGGTCAAGAAACGTCTATTGGTCAATGGGGTGGTTTGGTACTTCTTGGTAATGCACCTACTAACTTATGTAACACGGGTGACGATTCAGATACCTCTGACGCTGAATTAGCAGCATGTGGTGTAGCAGCGGAAGGTGATGCAGGGCTTTACGGTGGTGCAGATGCTGAAGATAACTCAGGTACGCTTCGCTATATTGTTGTTAAGCATGCAGGTCGCGCATTAGCGGCAGGTGACGAGTTAAACGGAATTTCATTTGCAGGTATTGGTTCTGGTACTGAAGTTGAATTTATCCAAGTTCACCAAAATCTAGATGACGGAGTTGAATTCTTCGGTGGTACAGTAAGCGTTCGTAACATTGTGTTGACTGATATTGGCGATGATTCACTTGATTGGTCATTTGGTTGGACTGGTAACGCACAAAATGTTTATATCCAGCAATCGGCTGCGGGTGGCGATAACGCTATCGAAGCGGATAACAACGAAGATAACCCTGCGTGGTTGCCGCTTACTAGCCCAACTATCTCGAACGTAACTATTGTTGGTGCCGAGGGTACAAACGGTGTGCGTCTACGTAATGGTACCGCAGGTGCACTGCGTAACGTAGTGGTTACTGCGGGTGAAGGCTATTCAAATTGCCTACGTGTTAACGGTGCTGAATCTATCGCGAATGCAGAGTCTGGTGCGCTTTCAGTAGAAAACTCAATAGTTGCGTGTGAAACTGACGACAACTTCGGTTCTGATGAAATCGGCGGTGGTTCAACAGAAGCATGGTTTACTGGCCAAACTGGAAACAGTGTACAAACGGCTGACGCACTAATGCTTTCTACCGATGGCTTCACACCTCGCTCTGGTTCTCCATTGCTAGGCGCTGGTGTTGACATGTCTGCAGACAGTGATTTCTTCACATCAACTGACTACATCGGTGCATTTGACGGCGAAAACAACTGGATGGACGGTTGGACTGTTGCTGTTAACGACTCAATTCCTTCTGATGTGACTAACGCATTTGAGCAAGGTTTGGCCACTGACGTTTCAGGCAGCTTTGCCGCGATTACTGACAAGCCAGTGTATCAGCTAGCCGCTGATACTATCTTTACCGCAGACGTTTCTTTAACCAACGATGCTCATTGGTTGATTAAAGGCCGCACTGCTGTAGGTAACGATAACGCTGATAGCGCTACGCTTTATATCCAACGCGGTACTACCGTATTTGGTGAAGATGGCGACGATTTCTTAGTAGTACGCCGCGGTTCGAAAATGGAAGCGTCTGGTACTGCAACATTGCCTATCACTTTCACCTCATCTGAAGATATGACGGGTGGCGAAACTACTATCGGTCAATGGGGTGGCCTAGTTATCTTAGGTAATGCACCTACTAACTTGTGTAACACAGGCGACGACGACGCAACCTCAGATGCGGAATTAGCATCATGTGGTGTATCTGCTGAAGGTGATGCTGGTCTATACGGCGGCGCTGATGCAGAAGATAGCTCTGGTACTTTCCGCTACGTTATTGTTAAGCATGCAGGTAAAGCACTTGCTGCTGGTGATGAACTAAACGGTATCTCATTCGCAGGTGTTGGCAGTGGTACAGAAGTAGACTTCATCCAAGTGCACGAAAACTTAGACGATGGTGTTGAGTTCTTCGGTGGCTCGGTAAACGTTAGTCACCTAGTGCTAACTGCCATTGGTGATGACTCACTAGATTGGTCTTTCGGTTGGACGGGTAAAGCACAGTACGTGCTTATCAAGCAGGGCCTTAATGGCGGCGACAATGCATTTGAAGCTGACAACAACGAAGATAACCCTACTTGGACACCACTAACAACGCCTACTGTTTCTAATGTAACCATTATTGGTTCTACAGATACCAACGGCGTACGTCTTCGCAACGGTACCGCAGGAACCATTAAGAACTTAGTAGTAACTGGCGGCGCTGACTACAGCAACTGCCTACGCGTTAACGGTGATGAATCAATTGCAAACGCAGCAGATGCTTCACTTACTGTTACTCACTCTACAGTGGCTTGTGAGTCTACCAGCGCATTTGGTTCTGACGTAATTGGTACGGCAACAACCCAAGAATGGTTTGAAGCACAAGACGGTAACACCGTTGTAGCAGACATTGACGCGCTAAGTTTCGATGATGCAACCGGTTATGTTCCAAGCAGTGATTCAGCGTTACTTGGTTCTGGTTTTGATGCGTCTACGCTAGATAGCTTCTTCGATAGCACAGATTATAAAGGTGCATTCGATGGCGAAGCTAACTGGACGCTAGGCTGGGTAACTGTAGGTCTTGAAGACTAATAAACTTTCATCATTCATTGAAGCTAAGGCGCTTGCGCGCCTTAGCTTTTGTGCTGAAAGGTCTTCCTAACCACAGTCCCATAGGAGTTTCCATAATGAAAAATAATCAATCGTCAATATTCAAGTTAGGTAGTCTGACGCTTGCCATTTCTACTATTCTAGGTTCAAGCTTATTGTCTACCACGGCAATGGCGCAACAATCAGAAGATGAAGTGATTGAAGAAGTTGTTGCTACAGGAACCCGATTAAAAGGGACAGCAACAGCGGTAATGCAAGAACGTCAAAACCAAGCGTTTGTTGCCGATATCATGGGTGCAGATCAAATTGCACGTACCGGTGATGGTGATGCTGCGGCGGCACTTCGCCGTGTAACTGGATTGACATTGGTAGATGGCAAGTTCATCTACGTTCGTGGTTTGGGTGAACGTTACTCAAGTACACAGTTAAATGGTATGACAGTACCTAGCCCTGATCCAACGCGTTCGGTGGTTCCGCTAGATTTATTCCCTTCAAGCATCATTGAAAGCTTGAACGTTCAAAAATCGTTTTCGCCCAATATGCCTGGTCATTTTGGTGGCGGTAACGTTAATATTCGCACTAAATCTATCCCTACTGAATTTGTTTTCAGTGTGTCCGGTGGAGCAGGTTGGAATTCAGAAAACAGTAACGATGGTTTTTTCTACGACGGTGGAAGCGACGATTGGACTGGACGAGATGATGGAACACGTGCCTTACCGTCTATCATAGCATCGAACCTAGCGGCTTCTGGTTCAGATGGGTTTGAAGGTGATTCTTCACGCACGTTAGCGCAAACACAAGAAATACTAAATTCGTTCAATTGGGATATTGGCCCTGAAAGTAAGTCTGCCGACCCAGACTTCAATTTTGGCGCAACCTTAGGTAATCGTTACACGTTTGACGATGACAGTGTATTGGGTTTTCTCGCGACGGTTTCTTACAGTAATGAATGGTCAATTACCGAAGAGCAATTGGGTAATGATATTGGTGGCGGACAAGATAATCCGCGCTTTACTAAATATCGTGACATGATTTCTACCGAGCAAAATGTTCGTTGGAGCGGCATGTTCAACGTGGGCTACGAGTTAAATAGCAACCACAAAATTGAACTTGTTAATATGATGCTGCATGACATGCGCGACCGCCTGCGCGATGGCGAATACTTCGACGACAGTGAAACAACGGTAGGCGTTGAAGAATTTAGCCGTATGGATATCATTTTCGAAGAGCGTGAAATGGTATCGTCACAGTTGAAAGGAACCCACAACTTCCTTGACATTGCTAACGGTGTATTCTTTGATTGGTATGCAGGTACAAGTCGTGCCTCACGTGAAGCGCCAGATATCATGGAAGTCACTTACCAGTTATTTTATGACGACGCAGGTGCGTTAGAGCTTGAACGTATTGATGATACTTCAGGGACTAACTTAAACCGTCAATATCAAAGCCTTCAAGATGAATCTGATACTTATGGTTTTAATGTCTCTACCCCCTTCTATGGAGACGGGTATGATATTGAAATTAAAGCGGGTTTCGACTATTACGAGAAAACTCGTGATGCCGTTAATATCGATTTAGCTATTCGTCATTTTGGTATCAATGATGAGTTTAAAGTGGGTAACCGTCTGTATGATATTTTCTCAGAAGAAAATATTAATAACCCAGACTTCTACGCAAGCTCAACCGGTAGCTCGTTATTCCAAGACAATACCGGTGAAGGTGATAAGTATTCTGCAGCAAGTAAATTGACTGCCGGTTACTTGATGGTAGATGCCTTTATCGATAAGAAATGGCGTCTAAGTGGTGGCGCACGTTGGGAAGAGTTCCAGCAAATTTCAGTCCCTTATGTTGAACACTCGAATGAGTTTGCAGCAGAGACAGATGAAATTGTTGATAGTATTTACAACGAAGATGACATCCTACCTTCATTCGCGTTGACGTATATTGCTAATGATGAAATGCAGTATCGTTTCAACATCAGCCAAACGTTAATTCGTCCTGATTTACGTGATATCAGCACCACATTCTTTATCGATCCGCTTACCGAATTCCTTGTTCGTGGCTCACCATCTTTGGTAGAAACAGAGCTAATGAACATAGACGTTCGCTGGGAATGGTATATGTCTCAGGGGAATAACGTATCTGTAGCATTATTCTATAAAGACATGGAAAACCCTATCGAGATGGTTCAGTTCGATGGTGGTGAGGGTGTACCTCAGTTACTTACCGCTAACGGTGAAGAAGGTGAGTTGTACGGGCTTGAAGTCGAGTTTTTACACGACCTTAGCTTCGTCAGCGATTCAATGAGCAACTTCTTTATATCCGGTAACATGACTGTATCGGATTCAGAAGTGACTATTGGCAGCGGTGATCAAGACTCTTTGTTCTCACAGCAAGCTCGTGAAGCTTATGGCGGTACTATTACAGCGACTATTACTAATGACCAGCGTCGTTTAGTGGGCCATTCAGAGTGGGTTGCTAACCTTCAACTAGGTTGGGATTCAGACAATGGAGAGCACTCGGCTTCATTGGTGTATAACTCGTTTGGTGAACGTATTATTGCGCCAGGTGTTCGCGGATTTGAAGATGGTATTGAAAACCCTTTCCATTCTTTAGATTTTGTTTACACCTACTATCCAGATTTCAATACTACGATTAAGGTTAAGTTTCAAAATATCCTTAACGAGGATAAAGAAATTGAACAGGAAGGGCTACTGTTACGCCGTGAAACCGTCGGCACAGGCATTAGCGCTAGCGTGAAGTACGACTTCTAATTTAAAAAGCCCGGAATTATCCGGGCTTTTTATTGCGCGATAGTCTACTGAATGTGACGGTTGTGTAATAAAACTGTCATGGAAAACTCCTATCCTACGCCCAGAATTTTATAGTCGGTAATCCCGATTTCTTTTAACTTTAAAGGTTTGAATGTATGAAGCTTATCAATTCTTTGCTTATTGCAGGCGCGCTTGTAGCGACACCTGTACTAGCACAAGACGATGAAGTACTAAATCCCGTTATCGATGAGGCGGCGAAAATTAATGAATCTGCTGCGAAGTCGCAGGAAAAAATCAACGGTATCACCGATCAGATTGACAGTAAACTTCAGCAATTCAAAACATTGATGAAAGAAATAGAAGGTTTGGATGTTTATAACACCCAACTTCGTAAGCAAATTAATAGCCAAGAACAAGAAATGGATGATTTGAACGCCGCTATTGATGAAGTATCGGTTGTTGAGCGTCAGATCACCCCGTTGATGATGCGCATGATTGACGGCATGGAGCAGTTCATTGCTCTAGACGTACCTTTCCTTCCTGAAGAACGTAAAAATCGCGTAATGGATTTGAAAGCCATGATGGACCGCGCAGATGTTGCCGCATCTGAAAAATTCCGTCGTGTAATGGAAGCGTACCAAGTTGAGATGGACTACGGCCGCACCATGGAAGCTTACAGTGGTTTGCATACTATTAATGGTCAAGAGCGTGACGTTGAGTTTTTGCGCCTAGGTCGCACAGCGCTTATTTATCAAACTCGTGATGCTAGTTCACAAGGTGTTTGGAACAAGCAAACTCGCCAGTGGGAAGAGCTAAACAGCAGCTACCGCACACAAATTACAAAAGGTCTGCGCATGGCGAAGAAACAACTTGCCCCAGACTTATTAATGCTACCAGTGGCTATCACAGACTAAGAGGTTGATGAGAATGTTTAATTCAGTAAAACGTATCGCTTTTGGCCTAGTCGCCCTTAGCTTAAGCGCTGGTGCAGTAGCACAGAACGACCGCGCAATGGACCTTGATGCCCTGCTTAAGCAGCTAGAAGAAGGTCAATTTGCCCAGTCTGAGCAAAACAAACAACGTGAGCGCGATTTCATCGCTCAACGTGCTGAGCAAGATCAAGTATTGCGTGACACCCGTGCTCGTCGTGACCAAATGCTAGCTCAATCAGAACAGCTTGAAACGCAATTCGAAGAAAATGAATTCAAGTTAGCTGACCTTAACGGTGCACTAGATACACGTTTAGGTTCATTAAAAGAATTGTTCGGTGTACTACAGCAAATTGCAGGCGACACAAAAAACAAATTCTATAACTCAGTAGTATCGGCGCAAATCTCAGGCCGCTCAGACTTCTTAGATAAGATGGCTCAAGACATGGGCTCTAGCTCAAAGCTTGCCTCTATCGAAGAAATTGAGCGTGTATGGTTTGAAATGCAACGTGAAATGACTGAGTCAGGTAAAGTAACCAAATTCACTACTGACGTAGTTGAAGCGGGTGGCCAGAAAGTATCAAAAGAAGTGGTGCGCGTAGGACCTTTCGCATTAGTTGCTGACGGTAAATACCTTGAATACAACGGTGTGACTGGTACGGTTTCAGAACTTATCCGTCAGCCTGCTGACCGTTACAACAGTTCTGCTGCAGAGCTTCAAGAATCGACTAGCGGTGAACTTGTACAGTTTGGTATCGACCCAACCGGTGGTTCAATTCTAGGCTTGTTAGTTCAAGCGCCTAATCTGAAAGAGCGTGTAGAGCAAGGCGGCGTGGTTGGATACATCATCCTTATCGTTGGTGCGTTTGGTTTACTGCTAGCCATAGAGCGTTTGATTACCTTGTCGCTTATTCGCATGAAAGTGAACAAGCAACTTAAGAGCAAAGAAGTTAAAACTAACAACCCGCTAGGCCGTGTACTTAAAGTACGTGATGAGCATCCAAATGCTGATGTTGAAGCACTAGAGCTTCATCTTACCGAAGCGATTTTAGGTGAAGTACCTAAGTTAGGGCGTAACCTTACTATCATCAAGATTATCTCAGTAGTAGCACCGCTTATGGGTCTACTTGGTACGGTTACCGGTATGATTAATACTTTCCAGGCAATTACCTTGTTTGGTACAGGCGACCCGAAACTAATGGCTGGTGGTATTTCAACAGCACTAGTTACAACGGTTCTTGGCCTAGTAGTCGCGATTCCGATGACTTTGCTATACGCCATGCTTAATACACGTTCTAAGAACATCGTATACATTCTTCAAGAACAAGCGTCTGGCGTTATTGCAGAGCGCGCAGAGCGGAGCTAATCATGATCGAGTTTCTGGAGGCAATTCGCGATTTCACAGAAACAGGTGGCCAGGTTCTCCTGGTCATCGGTCTGCTGATATTCGTTATGTGGCTTTTGATCCTCGAGCGTGCCATGTATCTGATGATTTGGCATAAGCAAGCTAAGAAAGAAGCGGTGTCTATGTGGACTGCACGTAACGACCGCGCTTCTTGGATTGCACAGCAAGTTCGTCAGAAAACGATTTCACAGTTAACTATGCGTCTTAACGGTAGTATCCCGATTATTCAGTCTTTGGTTGCGCTTTGTCCGCTACTTGGCTTGATGGGAACGGTAACCGGTATGATTGAAGTGTTCGATGTGATGGCCATTGCTGGTTCGGGTAACGCCCGCTCTATGGCATCAGGCGTATCGAAAGCCACTATCCCCACTATGGCGGGCATGGTTGGTGCACTTTCAGGCGTATTTGCCTCTACATGGCTTAACCGTATGGTGAAATCTGAACGCACGCATCTTGAGGATGCATTGACTATTCAACGTTAATGCTACGGCATTAAGGTAAGGTAAAAATTATGAAGCAACATTTTCAAAACCTAGTTGATGAAGAAGAAGCAGCCATCGATATGACGCCCATGCTGGACGTTGTATTTATCATGTTGATTTTCTTTATCGTAACCGCATCCTTCGTAAAAGAAGCGGGTATTGATGTTAACCGTCCTGAAGCAGCCACTGCTGTTAAAAAAGACCGGGCTAACATTCTTATCGCTATCTCTGACAAAGGCGAAATTTGGATCAATAAGCGTCGTATAGATGAGCGTGCAGTACAGGCGAACATCGAGCGTCTTCACGCTGAAAACCCGCAGGGTACCGTTGTGATTCAAGCAGATAAAGAATCAACGACTGAAACCCTTATTAAAGTTATGGATGCCTCCCGTGCGGCAGGTGTTTTTGATGTTTCGATTGCAGCTCAAGAGCCATAAATCATGCCACGATATATAATCGCATTTGTTATATCCCTTGCGATCACGTTAGGCCTGTTCTTCTTGATGCAATCACTCATCAAGATGGGTGGCAGTGCGTTAACGGAACCGCCAAAGGGTAGTGTACTTGACTTTGTTAGGGTTAAGCAGGACGAACAGGTCGAGAAAAAAGATCGTAAGCCTAAGAAGCCGCCTAAGCCAGATCAGCCGCCACCGCAAATGGAACAACCTCAAATGGACTCACCTACTCCGGATGCGGAAGGGACGTCTATGGACTTTGGTGCAGATGTTGGTGATGATATTTCATTAGACGGAGGGTTAGCCCTTGAGTCTGGTGATGGCGAGTATTTACCTATTGTTAAGGTGGCGCCGGTTTATCCTCGTCGAGCTTTACAACGTGGTATTGAAGGCTTTGTTATTGTTGAATTTACGGTAACTAAGCAAGGCGCAGTACGAGATCCTATCGTGATAGAAGCCAACCCAGAAGGTATATTTGAACAAGCAGCAATGGATGCCGCAATGAAGTTTAAATATAAGCCGCGAGTGGTAAATGGCGAAGCCACGGAAGTGTCTGGTATTCAAAACCGTATTACCTTCCAGATAGACGGATAATGACATGAGAAAAAAACAAACGAATACATTGCTTAGTGCACTGGCGTTTGCAGTTGTTTGCGCAACTGTGTCTGTTCCTACTCTGTTGGTTGCCGGTGATGCAGTTGCTCAGGAACAAAAAGCCAGTGATAAGAAAACCCGTCGTGTGCCTACACTTCGTGGAAAGGTTTACGAGCAGTTAGCGCGAGCACAATCAGCCGCCGACGATGCGGGGAATGTAGAAGAAGCTATAGCTATTCTTAAAGAGGTGGAAGATAAATCTGACTCGATGAATAGCTACGAAAAAGCCATGATGTATAACTTTTTCGGCTTTATTTACTACAACGATGAAAATTACGACAAAGCGTTAGAGTCGTTTGAAAACGTGGTTAACCAGCAACCTATTCCTGAGAAGTTCGAAATGTCGACGCTTTTCAGCTTAGCGCAGTTGCATTTGATGCAAGGTAACTACGACAGAACGATTGAGTTTATCGAACGCTGGGAAGTATTAAACGACGGTGTTATACCACCTAAAAATAAGGTGTTAAAAGCGCAAGCCTACTATCAAAATAAGCAGTATCAAGAGTCTGCTGATTGGATAACACAGGCCATTGATGAACATGAAGCCGAGGGCATGTTACCCGATGAAGCATGGCTTATTCCTGTCTCTTATACACATCTCCGAGCCCACGAGACGCTACGCTATCTCG